>SL_3KL_010_SEDDRAFT_10002058_pt1 | contig 18459 bp, 18 predicted proteins | sample SodLakKL_010_SED_2_FD_10381 | JGI IMG/M metagenome (IMG submission 10381) | reverse complement strand
CTGGGCGGTACGCAATCCCTGCATACGAACAGCATGGATGAAGCTTTGTGGCTGCCAACTGAAAAGTCTGTCCGGGTTGCACTGCGGACTCAACAGGTTATAGCCCACGAATCCGGGGTCGCTGATAGCGTGGATCCTTTAGCAGGCTCCTACTTGATTGAATCACTTACGGATCAAATAGAAGCGATTGCTAATGACTATATAGAAAAAATTGATTCCATGGGGGGTGCACTGCAGGCAATCAATAATGGATTCATGCAAAATGAGATTCTTGATGCGGCTTACCAGGCACAACGAGCGATTGAAAAGGGTGAAGAGATTGTGGTCGGGGTCAACGACTTCCGGGTTGAAGAGACGATTGAACTTGAAGCCCTATCAGTTGATCCACAAATTGAAGAAAACCAGAAGCGTCAACTGGCAGATTTGCGAGCAACTCGGGATGCTGATGAGGTTAATGCATGTTTGGCTGAACTGGAGAATGCTGCCCGTGGGGATGCCCCCTTGATGCCCTTGTTCATCCGCTGTGCTGAAAACGACGTCACCTTGGGAGAGATCTGCGGTATCTTACGCGATGTTTGGGGACAATATCAACCCCCATCCTATATATAATTAGGAGAGATTCATTATGTCGAAAATCAAAAAGATCAACCATGTTGCGATTGTTGTCGAAAATATCGAGGAGGCGTTGGATTTTTGGCAAGATCAATTAGGTTTGGTGTTGGACCATGTTGAAGAGGTGCCTTCCCAAGCCTCAAAAGTGGCCTTTTTACCCGTTGGTGAAGGAGAAGTTGAGCTGGTGCAGCCGACGAACATGGACTCCGGTTTGGGCAGATATCTTGAAAAGCGCGGTGAAGGTATGCACCATTTGTGCATTGAGGTAGAAGATATAGAAAGCATGCTTAAGGATTTAAAGGCAAAGGGTGTGCGCCTGATCGATCAAGAACCCCATGACTTACCAGGAAGGCGGATGGCTTTCATCCATCCAAAGGCATCCAATGGTGTTCTGGTTGAATTGTATGAAATCGTTGATTGACCAAACAATTAATAAAATAGAAAGGTATTTATGACAGAAAAAACTCAAAAATGGTCCAGCCCTCCAGAGATGATATTGGAGCCTGGTAAAACATATCAAGCTGTACTTCATACTGATAAGGGCGATATTAAAATTAATTTATTCGAGGATAAGGTTCCCAAAACTGTAAACAATTTTGTTTTCCTCTCAGAAGCCGGTTATTACGACGGTGTAATTTTTCACCGCGTGATCGATGATTTTATGGCCCAGTCGGGTGACCCTACGGGTACAGGAAGAGGTGGTCCTGGTTTTACCTTTGCGGATGAATTCCACAAAGATCTCAAGCATGATAAGCCTGGCATTCTATCCATGGCAAATGCCGGACCCAATACAAACGGTTCACAGTTCTTCATCACCCACGTTCCTACCCCGTGGCTGGACGGGAAGCATAGTGTCTTTGGAGAAGTTGTGGATGGCATGGATGTATTGTCTTCGATACCAGCACGCGATCCAGTCAAACCGGAATATCCTGGCGTGAAGATTAATACTGTGGAGATTATTACCGCATAAGAAAAAAACCTTATAATCACGAAAACACCAAGGGCTGATGACCTCGTTTTGTCTTTCTAGACCTTGGTGTCTTTTGTATTAATGATTCAAATGCTGCGCAGCGTAATAATCGTTAAATGATGACCAGGTTTGTCTGAGGGGGACCCAGGAATCGAGCACCATCCTCAGTAACAAGGATGTCCTCCTCGATGCCGACATAACCATACCCTGGAACCATCAATCCTGGCTCGATGGTGTAGACCTGCCCAGCCTCGACGGGCATGAAAGGGGTTTTTCCATAACGCGCCCAGGCAGGACCTAATAGACAACCGCCATCATGCGCTAATCGCCCCAATTGGTGACCAGTAGCGTATTTATATTCAGGGTAGCCGGCCTCCGTCACCACGGAACGAGCTGCATTATCGACATCAATACCACGTAATCCAGGTTTTATGACATCAAAGGCAGCTTGGATTGCCTTGACGATTGTATCGAAACCCTTTTTCACCGGTTCTGGCGGTTCTGTTTCGTCAGGTTTTAGGAAATAAACCATGCGCTGAATATCTGCACAATAGCTATCCTGTTTGACACCGAAATCAAAATGAACCAGGTGTCCCGGTTCAATTACCAGTTCTGTCGGTGCGTTATGCCCAACAGGTGAATTTGGCCCCGTATTGACCGCAGGATTGTTGCTCTTTGGCCATGCATAGTCCAAACCACGTTGCTCGACAAGTGCCTGCATGTGTTCGGCTACCTCGATTTCGCTCATACCTGTTCCCAGGTCGACGAAAGTTTGCTCAAATATCTCCAATGTTATCTTGACAGCTTGTGTGATCCGTTCGACCTCGGTTTTTGTTTTACGACCGCGCAGGGCGCTGATCACATCTTCTGCAGATTCCAGTCGGTCATTAAATGGAGTCCCGTTGAGCATCTTCTTTAATGTTAGATATAATCCATGGGCGAGGCCATCTGCCAGCACATCATCTTCAGAATAATTAATCGCAATCTTTTTTGGATTGATGCGTTGGAGTTCTTGCAGCAAGATTGGTTTGATATCTTCATCATAAGGGATAACGTGGTCAAAGGCACCGATTTTTTCAGCGGTGTCAATTTCAAAGCGACCAAGAATGGCAATTTTTTGGCAGTCAGGCGTGAAGAGCAGTGCACTTTGCCATGTGAGACCTGTTTCCCCATATGCTAGGGGTAACACTGGGTCCCCGGCTGCACTGGTTTCTCGCACAAAGATCAACCAAAGGTCCAGATCTTTTTCGAACAAAATCTTTGCAATTTGATTGGTTTTCTCAATAACAATCTGGTTCATGTTGCTCCTTTGGGAATAGTCGTTTTTTGTGTTAATGAATTGTTGTTGGAAATGCTGCTAGCAATATGCTTCATCCCTGATCCAGTTCGGCAAGCATCAAGTAAGCGGCTTGTGTTAATTGATCCAGGCTCATGGATGGCATTGGCTTCTGGGATGATGCTGCTTGCAGGGGTAGAGCTGGCAGATGAATGAACCCAGCTTGGATTTTCAAGTTTTGGCTCGATATCAGGTGCATCAGGAGATAAAAAATCTGGTTGCAGAGATAAGCTCCAGCTGTGAGAGATAACTCTGCCGGAATGCCAGCCTGGTTGAGTGCTGCCAGCATTGCAGTGATTGGTAAAGAGGAGAAGTATGCAGCGGGACCCTGATCAACGACGGGTCTGTTTTTGATCGTCACACCAGAATTGTCAGCAATGGAAAAATCCATCAAGTTGACGGCTACCCGTTCAATGGCAATTTTTGCCCGTCCTGAAGCTAAACCAAATGATATGACAGCATCTGGTTGATGTTCATCTAAGAGGTCGATAAGTGTCTTGGGAGCCAGCTGGTGGTCAACCGGGAGAACGCTTTTTTTCAGGGTGTTATCCTGGTATTGATCCGGCAGAGATTCTATCAGCAATTGGCTGGGGTTGATAGGATGTTCCCCAAAGGGCTCAAAACCGGTGAGGAGGATTTTCATGTCGAATGACCCTGGCTTTCCCATGCTATTTGGTCAGCATGTTGCTTGATAATGTCTTTACTTGGCTGACCAGCATCGATGTCGTCAATCAGCTGTGTCAAAAGACTTCTGATGTTTTCAACATCCATGCCCATATGGTTGTTAGAGAAAAATTGGAGCCAATGCAGCGCACGATGAAAGAATTTCTTTGCAGCCCTGGGGCGATCTTCAGTAAGCCGATAAAAGCCTCCGCTGATTTGAAGCAGCGATCGAAAAAATTCTCGGGAGCTGTCGGGGGTTTCACGCCAAGCATCTTCAAAAAATTCATGGGCAGAAAAATATTCACCCTGTTTAAAGGCGCGTAATCCTTGTTTAACGTTAGCTGGGAGTTCATTCATGATAATGGTTTTATTTTTTTCCTGTTCTGATTATAGCACTCCCAGTGACCATTGGAGCCGATGGTACAAAGAAAGTGGTAATTGTTTAGATGTCTGAGTGTATCTAAGCATGGCTTGTGCTATAATTTTGACTAGTCATTTTAATCAGCAAATCAAACTTACAGTTGGAGGTTGTTATGTTAATCATAAACGGCAAATTGATCACCTGGGGTCTGGATGGTCAGAGCTCTGAGAATCAAATCATGCCGCACGGGTCGGGTTTATTAATCCGTAATGGTTTGATTGAGAAAATTGCTCCTCAAGATGAACTGCTGCGTGATTACCCGGATGAAGATTGCCTTGATGCAGAGGGGCAATATGTGATGCCTGGAAATATCTGCGCACATACCCATTTTTATGGCGCCTTCTCGCGCGGCCTTGGCATTCCGGGGGATGCCCCCACCAACTTCACTCAAATTCTGGATAAGCTGTGGTGGAACCTCGATAAAGCCTTGGATGAGGATGGTGTCCGTTATTCTGCGCTGGTTTGCCTTGTGGATGCTGTGAAACACGGCACAACAACCTTAATTGACCATCACGCTTCACCCAATGCAATTGATGGATCTTTAGATATCATTGCTGAAACGGTCAATCAAGCTGGTCTTCGAGCTTCCCTGTGTTATGAGGTCACCGATCGNGATGGNGNNGANAAGNCAGAGCNGGGTTTACAAGAGAACCTGCGCTTCATTGAGCGTGTTAANAAGCAAGCCCCTGAAGATGCCAATTTGCGGGCACATTTTGGCCTCCATGCCAGCCTGACGCTCTCNGATGAGACTCTGGCCCGNGCAAATGAGCTTTGCCCACCAGGGATAGGGTTTCATATCCANGCTGCGGAGGGTATAGCTGACCAGGTGTTCAGCCTGGAAACTTCCGGTAAGCGTGTGGCGCATCGGCTTGATCATTTTGGAATCCTCAGACCTGAATCGATCCTGGCTCACGGTGTGCATCTGGACGAGAGTGAAATTGCCCGTCTGGCTGAGACACAAACCTGGCTCACGCACCAGCCACGCTCAAATATGAACAACGCGGTCGGCGTTGCACCAATTGAGGACATGCTTGAAGCCGGCGTGCGGGTGGGAATGGGTAATGATGGTTTTTCAAATACAATGTGGCAGGAGTGGAAAGAAGCATACCTGCTGCACAAACTCTACCACAGGGATCCACAACGCATGGGCGGCTACACGATCACGAAATTAGCGGTAGACAACAATGCAGCCCTGGTGTCTGGGTTGTTTGATGGCTTACCGGTGGGTGATATATCTGAAGGTGCAGCAGCTGATTTAATCTTTGTTGATTACCATCCCTTTACACCGTTGTTGGCTGGAAATTTGCCTTGGCATATCCTGTTTGGTTTCCAGGAGAGCATGATCACCGCAACAATTGTTGCCGGAAAGCCGCTAATGTATCGCCGCGAATTGCTAACGCTTGATGAGGCTGAAATCGCTGCTAAGGCAATGGAAATTTCCTCATCGATTTGGAAACGATTTGAAGATATTGCTACTCAGAAATGAGATTAAACCTATTAACCGTAGAAGAAAAGGACAGAAAGAATGACTGAAAACACAAAGAAATTGTATACACTAGGAATCGTTGGTGGGACAGGTAAAGAAGGTAAGGGGTTGGCCTACCGATGGCTCCAGGCAGGACATCGTGTGATCATTGGGTCACGTCAACATGAGAAAGCTCAGACGGCTGTTGAAGAGCTGGCAGAGTTTATGGGGTTTCAACCTGAAAACTTACAGGGTATGGATAACCGATCCGCAGTTGAGGCATGTGATATTGCTGTAATTGCTGTTCCCTATGGTGGCCATAAAGCAACTTTGGAAGATTTAAAAGACGTAATGCAGGGCAAAATAGTCATAGATGTGGTTGTGCCGCTTGTTCCACCAAAGGTGACGAAAGTTCAAATGCCTGAAGCAGGATCTGCAGCACAGGAAGCCCAGGCGATCCTGGGAGAATCTTGCCAGGTTGTAGATGCATTCCAAAATATCTCGCATGAGCGTTTGCTGGGACAGGGTGATACAGATTGTGATGTCCTGGTTTGCGGAACCGGAAAAGCTGCCCGACAAGTTGTGATTGGGCTGGTGGAGGATACAGGATTAAAGGGGTGGGATGCTGGACCAATCGAAAATGCGGTGGTTGTTGAAGGATTAACATCTGTTTTAATTGGATTAAATATTCAGCATAAGGTTCACGCTTCCGGAATCCGAATCACGGGTATTCCTGACCAAAAATAATATGCATTTGACCTTAATTGCTTTAGAAGGTCTGCCGATGGTGTCTCCAGGGGATGATCTTGCCGCGCTCATCGCTGAAACCCTCGATCACAATGACTTAAAATTATTAGATGGTGATATTCTCGTCATTGCGCAAAAAATAGTTTCCAAAGCAGAGGATCGTTTGGTAAACCTGACTACGGTTAAACCTTCTAAGGCGGCTTTAGATTACGCTCGCAACACGGGCAAAGACCCGCGCATGATCGAATTGATCCTTTCTGAAAGCAAGGATGTGCTGCGCGTGCGGAAAAACCTGATCATTGTTGAACACCGTTTGGGTTTTATCAGTGCAAATGCGGGGATTGATCATTCCAATGTTTCTAGACCATGGGGAGAACCCGAGGATTGGGTTTTGCTTTTGCCGGAAAACCCCAATGATTCTGCGAAGCACATTCGTGAAAAGCTTGAAGAAAAATATGGCTGCAATATTGGTGTTTTGATCATTGATTCGCACGGCCGCGCCTGGCGGTTGGGTACAACCGGGATGACAATTGGCTTATCAGGCTTGCCCGGTTTGGTTGATTTACGCGGGGAGCCCGATCTATATGAGTACCAATTAAGGATCACCCAAGTCGCCGCGAGCGATGAATTGGCTGCTGGGGCTTCGTTGATTATGGGACAGGCTCGTGAGGGTTTACCGGTTGTTCTCGCACGGGGTTTTCCATACCCTTTGCGCGATGGTTCGTTGTCTGAGCTGATTCGTCCGAAAGATGAAGACTTATTCAGGTGAGAGCATAATGTATGCGATTATCAGTGAACTAGATGCGGTTTCTGCGGACTCTGTGCGGCTCTTGTGGCTTAAATTGCGAAATAAATGTGGACTTAAAAAGATCTATGATCTTCCAACGCCGCATTTGACCTGGGTTGTTGCAGAAGAAATTAATATTTCATCATCAGCATCAATCATTGACGAATTAGTCGCAAACAACTGCGGGTTTACGACACATTCCTTTGGTGTGGGCATCTTTACCGGTGTTCGACCAGTACTTTACTTACCACTGGTGAAGACGCAAGCAATGATTGACATCCATAACCAGGTTTGGAATCAGGTGCCAACCTTCACTAATCAACCGAATCGATATTATTCACCGCTTTACTGGATGCCTCACATTACTTTGGCAGTGAATGATTTATCATCACAAAGCCTGGCGTGCGCCCTGGATTCGCTCGCTTTTGAGGAATTAGACATGTCAGTCTCAATTGACAACATGATTATTGTCGCTCAAGGGGCTGATCCAAAAAACGAGGCTTTACATCGTTTCCGTTTTTGCGGATAAAGGAGTTTTTCTTGAAAGTTGTCGCTTTAGCTGGCGGAGTGGGTGGCGCTAAACTTACAGATGGTTTGGCTGAACTGCTTTCACCTAGCGACCTGAGTATTATTGTCAATACCGGAGATGATTTTGAATATTGTGGCTTAAGTATCAGTCCTGATTTGGATACCGTTTGTTATACCCTGGCCGGTCTTGCCAACCCTGTCACGGGTTGGGGGCAGCGAGATGAGACCTGGACGGTTTATGATTTCGTTAAAAACCTGGGTGGACCGGACTGGTTTCGATTAGGCGATAAAGACCTGGCAACACATCTTTATCGCACCGATCAATTAGCCCAGGGAAAGCCGTTATCAGCCGTTACCCAATCGCTTTGCAATGTTTGGGGTGTGAAGCATCGTGTGTTCCCGATGAGTGATGATCCTGTGCGGACCATTGTGCACACTGCCGACCAGGGTTCCCTCAGCTTTCAGACTTATTTCGTGAAGAAAGCGTGTCAACCCGTGGTAGAGTCTTTTGAGTTCAAAGGGGTTGAACAAGCAAAACCTGTCCCGGATGCTTTGGCTGCCATCGACAAGGCCGATATCATCATATTGACGCCATCCAATCCTTGGGTGAGCATCGATCCTATCCTGTCTGTGCCTGGCTATCGATCTGCTCTGAAGAAGAAAGTTGTCATTGCCATCTCACCTTTGGTAGCTGGTCAGTCATTGAAGGGGCCGGCTGCAAAGATGTATCGTGAAATAGGTATTGAACCCTCTGCATCCGCGGTTGCTTTTCATTACAAGGATTTATTAAGTGGATTTGTGTTTGACAATCAGGATTGTGAAGAATTTGAAAAAATTCAGCAATGGCATATAATTACACTACTCACTAACATCATCATGTCGGATGAACAGGACCGCATCCGGTTTGCAGAGGAAATCCTCAAATTCAGCGAAAAGGTCCTTATTAGGAGCCACTAAACCTATGAGCCTTTGGGCAATCGTACCAGTCAAACCTTTGCGTCGTGGAAAATCACGACTATCTGAAATCTTAAGCGAAGAAGAACGCGCCCGATTAAATCATCACCTTTTTTCCCACACTTTAGATGTATTGTTACAAGTAAATGTCATTTCAGATATCCTTGTTGTCAGCAGGGATACGCATGTTTTAACCGAAGCTCGTGAAAAGCAAGTCCGGACGGTTACAGAAAACGGCACTCCGGAATTGAATAATGCATTGCGAAGAGCATCTCTGTTTTCAAATGTCTTTGCCAAAGAAGGGGTCTTGATTGTACCGGCTGACCTTCCAATGCTGACACCTCAGGATGTGGAAGATTTTGTCGCTCAACGCATCCAGCCACCCATGATGCTGATCAGCCCTGACCGAAGACGCCAGGGGACGAACATGTTGTTGATTAATCCAGCAGACCTGATTACTTTTTCGTTTGGTATGGATTCATTTAATATACACTGCAACTTGGCAGCAAAAAAAGGTGCGGCGGTGATTGTTCATGAAAATGAACGGATTTCTTTAGATTTAGATGTTCCGGAGGATTATGACATCCTTCGTTCTGCAAGTTCATTACCTGTCTTAACATAATAATTTTTCTATGAAAAAGGAGAACCACAATGAAATTGGAAAGAGTTGCACTTTATCTTCAGGATGCACATGATCTAAGAGATGGTCTGGATTACGTTAAATATGCTGAAGAACGCGGTTTCGAAGCTGTTTGGCAAGCAGAAAGCCGGTTGGTTCGGGATGCAATTGTCCCGATGGCTGCTTACGCTGCAGTAACTGAAAAAATCAAGGTTGGCTCAGGTGTGATCAATAATTGGACCCGAAATATCGGATTGCTGGCATCCACGTATCTGACTTTGGATGATCTGGCTCCTGATAGGGTCATTTGCGGGATTGGCGCCTGGTGGGACCCTTTGGCAAAGAATGTCGGTATTGATCGTAAGAGCCCATTAACAGCAATGGAAGAAACAGTATTGGTGCTGCGCCGATTGTTGAATATGGAACGTGTGACATTTGAAGGTGAATATGTGCATGTGAATGGTATTGAGCTTGATGTGGTCCATGGCAGGCGAGAACCTCGGAATGTACCTATCATGATTGGGGCAACTGGGCCGAAAATGCTCGAACTGACCGGTAAGATTGCCGATGGCGCAGTTCTAAATTATTGTGTACCCCCATCATACAACGAACGTGCCATCGATGAATTGAAGAAGGGTTTGAAAGCTTCTGGGCGCACATTGGATGATTTGGACCGTCCGCAATTGGTTGTTTGTTCGGTGGACGAAGACGGTGACAAGGCGATTGAGACCAGCCGTGAACTGTTAACACAATATCTAGCCCAACAGCCGCACATTGCCAAGGCATCTGGCGTCTCTATGGATATTGTTCATGAGATTCAGTCGATTTTGGGCTGGCCGGCGACCCATGAGCAAATCCAACAAGCCAAACACCTGGTCCCGGATGACCTGATCCATCGCATCACTGCCAGCGGTACCCCCGACGAAGCCAAAAAGAAAGTGCAGGAATACATGAATAATGGTGCAACCTGCCCAATCCTCTATCCCGTTGGTGGAAATGTTAAGGTATTGATTGATACCTTCGCCATAAAGTGACAAAGAACCAAAAACAGCCGGGTTCACTAAACTGCTTCGTTTGCGGCAGGGAGAACCCGGCTGGGTTGAAATTGAATTTTTATACCATTGCTCCTGGTAAGGTGCGTGTTGATCTTTGGGTAACACCTGATTATGAAGGTTACCCTGGAGTTGTCCATGGTGGGATTATCGCCGCGATCTTGGATGAATGCGGCGGTCGAGCACACATGATGGAATCGGGCCGGTTTTTAGTCACGGCTCAGTTGAACGTGCGTTATCGTTTGCCTGTTCCGACGGAGACAAAACTGATCGTCATTGGTGAAGCAGGTGATCGACGAGGAAGAGTATCCTATGCCCACAGTGAAATCCAGAACTTGGACGGTGAGATTTTGGCTGAAGCCGAACTGATATTGGTAGACCTTCCTGATGAGCAATTAGCAGATGTCAATCCAGATGAATTGGGTTGGCGTGTATATCCTGATGAGGAGGCAGCATGATAAGTGAATATTTCAGACCAACCTCGCTTGATGAAGCGCTTTCATTATTGACTGAGGAAGGGAAAAACAGAAAGCCACTTGGGGGTGGTACCAACCTGAGCCGACAGCAGGCAGGCGACTTTAGCGTGGTGGATTTACAAGCCGTTGGGTTGGATCAAATTACCACAACTGACAAAGGAATCACCCTTGGAGCAATGACCCGGTTGGACACACTTTTATCACATCAAAATGTTGATGGTGAGATAAAACGAGGTTTAAAAATTGATGCTGCGGAGAATATCCGCAATATGGCCACTCTGGGCGGTTGGTTGATCACCAGCGATGGGCGGTCAATCCTAACTACAGTTCTGCTCGCCCTTGATGCGACCTTAACCTGGGAGCCTCAGAGCGATAAGATCGGTTTGGGAGATTGGCTGCCACTAAGAGATCAAGAATCACCAGGCGTTTTGATGACGGAGGTTGCCTGGTATGCACAATCACACGTTGCTTTTGAGTATGTGGCGCGTTCACCTAAAGACCGGCCGATTTTAGTCGTTGCCGTAGCTCAATGGGGTTCTGGCAGGACGCGGGTCGTGACAGGTGGATTTGGTCCAGCACCGATTGTTGCAATGGATGGGCCGGACGGCAGTGGTGTGGATATTGCCAGCCGTGATGCGGTTTATGAAGCAGATGACCAATGGGCAACTGCACAGTACCGGCGAGAGGTGGCGGGAAAACTTGCATTACGCTGTCTGGAACGCATCAATGAGTTTAAAGAAAACGAGGTCTGAAATGAGAATCGTATTGAATATCAATCATCAAGAATTTCCGTTAAATGTTCCTGCAGGCGAACGCTTGATGGATACCCTTCGGTGCCTTGGGCTCTTCAGTGTTAAAAGTGGCGGTTGTCAAAAGGGTGAATGTGGGGCATGTGCCATACTTTTTGATGGTCGACCTGTTAATAGCTGTACGATGCTGACTGTTCAGGCAGAGGGACATCTGATTGAAACAGTTGAAAAGCTCGGTGAACATCCGGAGCAAGGTTGGCGCAAAACCGAAGGCTTGCATACTATTCAGAAAGCCTTTGTGGACACTGGCGCTATTCAATGTGGTTATTGTACACCTGCAATGACACTAGTAGCTCAAGCATTGTTAGAAAAAAACCCCTCGCCCACTGAAGCAGAGGTTCGGGAGGTGTTATCAGGTGTCTTATGCCGCTGTACGGGATATCTTAAACCGGTTCAGGCTGTTTTACGGGCAGCAGCTCTTTTACGGGGAGAAGAGGTGCCACCCATCGATGAACCCATTGAGATTAAGGATGTTATTGATTTCGAAAAAGGCCCAGAATTGGACGGTACCCCGCTTACATCTGGAACTGGCACGATGACTCAAACAAGAGTCTTCCCGAAATTGAAAGTATTAGATGAACATTCTCCGATGAAGACGGTTGGGCGCGGTGAACCAAAAGTTGATGCGGTCAAGCTTGTACAGGGAAAGCCTGCCTTTGCGGCAGATTTTGATAAACGAGATATGTTGGTTGCCAAAGTGCTGCGCAGTCCTCATGCCCATGCGATCATAAAAAATATTGATACCTCTGCTGCAGAAGCTTTACGAGGGGTTGCTGCTGTGTTGACATGGAAAGATATTCCCCGTGTGGTTTACTCAACAGCTGGCCAGTCCCATCCTATTCCTGGTCCATTAGACACGTTTTCATTAGATAAAAAAGTTCGTTTTGTGGGCGATCGTGTTGCCTTTGTGGCAGCTGAAACTGCTGAAATTGCTGAAAAAGCCCTGGGATTGATCAAGGTTGAATATGAAATATTGCCAGCGATCATTGATCCTGCACAGGCGATGAAAGAAGGCGCAATTTGCATTCACGATGAGGAAGAATACGTGAACTTTGCTGATTCTGATCCAACCCGTAACCTGGCAGCAGAAATCCGTGTAGATATTGGTGATGTTGAGCAAGGATTTAAAGAGGCTGATCGTGTTTTTGAAATAGAATACGATGTGCCCAAGGTGCAGCAGGCACATATTGAGCCGCATGTCGTGGTGACTTATTGGGATGAGGATGATCGTTTGGTAATCCGCACCAGTACTCAGGTGCCTTTCCATGTACGCCGCCAGATTGCGCCTGTATTAGATCTGCCAATCAAGCGCATCCGGGTTATCAAACCCAGGATTGGTGGTGGATTTGGGGGTAAACAGGAGGTGTTAATTGAAGATGTGGCAGCACATCTGACGATTGCAACCGGACGCCCGGTGATCTACGAGATGACCAGGGAGGAAGAATTTATCGGTGCCCGAACAAGGCACCCGATGCGGGTTCGCCTCAAGACTGGTGTTAAAAAAGATGGCACCATTACCGCCAACGAGATGTATTGCCTGAGCGATACTGGTGCTTTAGGCTGCCATGCGCTGACCGTTACTGGAAACACTGGCCATAAAGCCATGGCGCTTTATGTCGGTGATGGTCCTTATCGAGAGCATCCCAATATTCGTTTCTACGCGGATGTGGTGTATACCAACACAGTGCCCTCAGGAGCCTATCGGGGTTATGGAGTCCCCCAGGGTTTTTGGCCGGTTGAACGCCATATGGAGATGATTGCCCGAGAATTAAACATCGATCCGATTGAATTTCGCTTGAAAAACGCATTGAGATCGGGTGAACTTCATCCCTTTAGCACAGAGTGGAGCGAAGGACGGGAACCAAGGCCAGAGACAATTTACACAGTTGGTTTAGAGGAATGTGTCAACCAGGGTCGAATGGCGATTGGTTGGGACCATAAATTTAACAACCAAGACTGGCATCTTGTTCCCGGTTCGGATCACCTACGAAAGGGAATTGGGGTTGCCATGGTGATGCAGGGTACTGCGATTCCCTATCTCGACATGGGCGGTGCCAGTATTAAGATGAATGATGATGGATCCTTCAACCTCCTTGTTGGGGCAACAGACCTGGGGACAGGATCTGACACCGTTCTAGGCCAGATGGCTGCGGAAACCCTAGGCGTTTCATTGGAAGACATCCTTGTTTACTCATCGGATACAGATTTTACACCTTTTGATAAAGGTGCTTATGCTTCCAGCACGACTTATATTTCTGGGGCTGCGGTGGTCAAAGCTGCTGAGCAGGTTGCTAACCAGATTCGTGAACGTGCAGTTTTGATGTTTGCTGAGATTGGTCAGGAAGTAAACTTGCTGGATATCAAACTTGAGGATCGCAAGGCAATTGCACCTTCAGGTGAATCAATAGGTTTTGATGAGATTGCCCTGCATGCACTCCACAAGACGGATCAGTTGCAAATAATGGCTGTTGCTTCGCATATGTCTCCGGTTGCACCACCGCCCTTTGCGGCGCAATTTGCAGAAGTTACTGTAGACACAGATTCAGGCATGGTGACCGTTGATAAATTGGTGATGGCGGTTGATTCAGGCGTGATCATTAACCCAATCACTGCTTCTGGACAGATCGAAGGTGGTATGACCCAATCATTAGGATATGCTGTGTGTGAGGAAATGGTCTATGATGAAAACGGGCAGCCCCGGGAACGGGATTTCATTGATTATCATATCTTCCGTTCTGATGAAATGCCCGAGTTAACTACAATTTTTGTGGAGACCTACGAGCCTTCGCATCCATATGGCGCAAAAGCAGTGGCTGAGATCCCACTGGATGGTGTTGCACCTGCGGTTGGAAATGCCATTCTTGATGCATGCGGTATTGCTTTGAATAAAATCCCGGTGTTGCCAGAAGAAATTTGGCGCGCTTTAACTGCACATCGTTCAAGTTCAGGAAAAAGCACCGAACGAGAGGCGTAATTTTGGCTGGATACGGTATTCAAAATGGTCCCAATATTGGGACTGAAAACCAGGTTGTTGTTATCGGGCATGTCAACCCAGACACAGATGCAGTTGCATCTGCAATGGGGTATGCTTGGTTGCTGCGAGAACGGGATGGTATTAATGCCATCCCTGCTCGGGCAGGTGCCATTAACCTGCAAACCGCTTGGGTTTTGCGAACGCTTGGATTAGAACCACCAATGCTTTACAATGACGCATCCCCGCGGTTTGAGTCTGTGATGCGCCGTTTTGATACGGTCACACCAGACAGCCCCTTGAGTGAAGCCTGGGCCATTCTCAGCAGGACGGGTGGTGTCGCCCCGGTTGTGAACAAGGACGGCACACCTTATGGGATCATTTCAGGCAAGACCCTGTTTAATTTTTTAAGCAAAATGGTAGGGCCACACCCGCGCTATCAAAATATGACACTGGCGGAATTGCTTGAGCTGCCCTGCCGTAAAGCAGCAGAAACCGAGGTCGCTCGATACACTGCAACAACCCGAATTCGTGATGTGATCAGGCGATTACTGAGGGATGAGGTTAATGAGTTCTGGGTCTTAGATGAGAACCAGCGATACCTTGGTATTTGCCGTCAGCGTGATTTGCTGGATCCACCTCGGTTGAAAATCATTCTTGTGGATCACAATGAGCCGCAACAATCTTTAATGTCCATCGAAGAGGCTGAGTTGGTTGAGATCCTGGATCATCATCGTTTGGGCAATACTTCAACCCATGAACCGATTCGCTTTACCGTGGATATTGTCGGTAGTACCAGCACATTGGTTTCTGAGTTAATTGAAGATGCTGGTTTGAGTGCGCCACCTGAATTGGCAGGATTGATGCTGGCGGGATTGCTGTCCGACACTTTGGTCTTGACTTCACCGACGACGACTCCACGTGATCATGCAGCGGGGGAAAGGTTGGCGCGCTGGGCATTTGTTTGGGGAACACCTCTTGCGGATGAGGATTTGCAATCCTATGGTCAGAAAGTTCTGATTGCTGGAACAGGTTTGGTAAGTCGTGAACCAATGGATGTGGTGACCACGGATTTGAAAAAGTATGAAACAGAGAATATCCGTTTTGCCATTGCCCAGGCTGAAGTATCAGATCTGCATGAACTTAATGATTTTTTAGCACCACTGTGTCAAGCTCTACAGGAGTTAAAGGAGCGCAGAAGCCTGGACTTTGCGATGTTAATGGTGACAGATGTAGTAAAGGGTGTCAGCCGGCTGTTGATGGTCGATGCACCCATTGCCTTACAAGAGCTGCCATATCGACGTCAGTCAGACGGCACATACTTGGCTGAAGGTGTGGTCTCGCGTAAAAAACAATTATTACCGGTTGTATTGAGCCTGATTGAGGAGTAAGTGTGGATATCATTAAACAACTAAATGAAGCGATTGATGGCGGGAAATCGGTTGTCCTGTGCACAATAGTGAACACGAAGGGTGCTGTACCACGGCATTCGGGTGCAAAAATGCTGGTATACAGCGATGGACGATTTGAGGGCACCGTAGGTGGGGGAGAAGTGGAAAACAGGGTCCTTGAAGAGGCGATGGCTTCGTTCAAGGACGGAAAAACGCGTTTCTTATCCTATGATATGATCGATCCCGAACGCGGTGATGCGGGAATTTGTGGTGGTGTGGTGACGGTGTTTGTCGAACCATTCCTGGAACTGCCGACGATTGTTGTTGTTGGCGCTGGGCATGTTGGCAAGCCAATCGTTCACCTGGCAAAATGGTTGGGTTTCCGGGTTGTGGTCAGTGATGATCGAGAGGCTTTGTGTACACCAGAAGAAGCCCCAGGAGGAGATCTTTACCTGCCTGTACCGATGAGCCAGATACCTGAGAAATTGACCTTGGGTTCTCGAACCTACATGGTCCTGGTGACCAGAGGTGCGGAAGTCGATATCGAAGGTTTGCCAGCAATCTTAGAAACCGACGTGCCCTATATTGGTTTGATCGGATCCAAGCGGCGTTGGGCACATACGCAGGAGAAATTGATTGAAAATGGTGTGTCTGCAGAAGCATTGGGGAGAATAAAGACTCCTATTGGTATTTTCATCCATGCAGAAACCCCGAATGAGATCGCGATCAGTGTGATGGCAGAGATCATTGATCATTATAACCAGATGAAGAAACATTTTCAGAGAGCATAAAACTGGAGATAACAACATATGTGGAAAAAATATATTTTAGCAGAATCAATTGATGAGGCAGTAAATGCATTAGCTGAAGAAGGGGATTCAGCCAGGATTATTGCCGGCGGCACCGACTTGATCTTAGAGATTGAACGCGGTGTGCGCCAAGGTATTACGACGATCATTGATATCACCAGAGTTCCTGGTTTGGACGACATCGTCGAGGACAAAGATGGCATAATCCATATGGGACCTTTGGTCACCCACAACCATGTGGTGGCATCCCCACTTATTCGTGAAAAAGCATTTTCGCTTTTACAAGCTTGTTGGGAGGTAGGCTCACCACAGATTCGCAACCGGGGCACCATTGCGGGTAATCTGGTGACAGCTTCACCTGCCAATGACACCATCAGTCCCTTGATGGCGTTAGGTGCAAAGGTAAAACTGGTGTCAATAAGGGGAGAGCGTACGGTCCCACTGTCCGAGTTTTATACGGGTGTTCGAAAAACTGTCATGGCATCCGACGAGGTCATGGTGGATATTTTCTTTGACGCGCCTGAATCAACTCAGCATTCGTATTTCATAAAAACAGCTTTACGAAGAGCGCAGGCAATTTCCGTTATAAATATCAGTGTCTTGCTTGAGATCAAAGATGGACTTGTTTATCGACCGCAAATTACCTTAGGTGCAGCCGCACCGACCATCATTCATGCCGAGCAGGCGGAGGGTTACCTCGAAGGCAAGGCATTGACAGAGGAAGTCATTGCTGAAGCGGCAATAATGGTTGCTCAAGCGGCTCGACCGATTTCTGATATTCGAGGCTCTTCAAAATACCGCGATTATATGATCGGTGTCATTGCCAGACGCTCGCTTACCGCTATTCGGGATGGTGTTGATAAGACGCAGATTCCCAGCAACCCAATCCTTTTGATGGGATCGGGTCTTCATGCTGAGGCATCGAAATTTCCCTGGTCCGGTGATGAGATCCACACCTGGATCAATGGGAAAGAATTTCGATTTAAGACTGGCTTTGAAAAAACCCTGTTGAATCTTATTCGTGATGAAGCAGGATTAACAGGCACCAAAGAGGGTTGTGCAGAAGGGGAATGCGGTGCCTGTACGGTCTTTCTGGATGGACGGGCGGTGATGAGCTGCCTGGTTCCGGCTGCCAGGGCACATGGAGCAGAGATTGTCACGATTGAAGGATTGAGTGAAGGTGATGTTTTGCATCCCGTCCAGGATTCATTTGTCGCTTTTGGTGCTGTCCAGTGTGGTTATTGTACGCCTGGTTTTTTGATGTCGGCAGTCAAATTGCTAGAAGAACGCCCGACACCGTCTCAAGAAGAAATCCGGCAGGCAATCACCGGTAACTTGTGTCGCTGTACAGGTTATTACAAAATTATTGAAGCCATCGAAAATGCCAGCCAGCCTCAATTTAGTGATGAGGCGCAGGTTGATGTAAGGGATTAAGAGAGAACAGGAGCTAAAATGGCATATATTGGAGAATCCATAACAAGAATTGATGTCAAAGATAAAGTCACAGGCAAGGCGTTGTTTCCTGGAGATATAAATCTTCCAAACCAGGCACATTTGAAAATCTTATTTGCCGGACGTCCCCATGCCATTGTTAAGGCGATAGATACGGCTGAAGCTGAGGCAATGCCGGGGGTTTTGGCTGTACTGACCGCCAAAGACGTGCCGGTGAATGAATATGGCTTAATTATGCCTGATCAACCGGTGTTGTGTGGACCTGGATCTGCGAAGGCTTATGGGGATCGGGTGCGATTTGTGGGTGACCAGGTTGCTGTGGTGGTCGCAGATACATTGGCCATTGCCGAAGCTGCCATGAAGAAGATCAAGGTGACCTATGAAGACTTGCCGGTTG
>SL_3KL_010_SEDDRAFT_10002056_pt1 | contig 18462 bp, 13 predicted proteins | sample SodLakKL_010_SED_2_FD_10381 | JGI IMG/M metagenome (IMG submission 10381) | reverse complement strand
GCTCGCACCACTTGTGGCCGTCGAGCACCCACATGCCGGACACGTCGCCGTCGTGCTGCACACGGTCACGCAGGCCGTGGACGAACTCGGCGAACATGGGGATGATCGTCCCGCCCTCGTCGCGGACGATGCGCTGCGCTTCCGAGTACATCTCTGCACGCTTGTTGTCGTCGAGTTCCGCGCGCGCCTCGCGAACAAGGTTGTCGAAGCGCTCATTGCACCAGAAGGCATCGTTCCAGTCGGCACCGCAAATATAGGTCGTGGAGAAGGCCCAGTCCTCGGTGACCCGGCCACCCCAGTAGACGGCCGAAAACGGCTCGCTCATCCAGATATCCGACCAGTAACCGTCGTCCGGCGCGCGCACGGGCTGCAGGTCGATGCCCGCTTCGGCCGCCGTTTCACGGAACAGCGTCGCCGCCTGGACCGAACCGACGAAGGCTGCGTCAGCCGCATGCAGGCGCACCTGCAAGCCTTCCATGCCGGCCTGCTTCAAATGCCAGCGAGCCTGCTCGGGATCGTACTCGCGCTGTTCGAGTTCCTCATCGAAGAAACGATTGTTTCGCGACAGGGGATGGTCATTACCGACGTAACCATAGCCGCGCAGGATGGTATTGACGATCTGTTCGCGATCGATGCCGAGCTTCAGCGCCATGCGGACGTGGTTGTCGTCGTATGGCGACATGTCCGTGCGCATCACGAAAGTATAGTGCTGGTTGCCGGCTACAGGCTCGACCCGCACGCCCGGGAGGTTGTCGAGCCGGTCGGCGGTTGCCAGATCGACCGTGTCGATGATGTCGAGCTCGTCGGTCATCAGCGCATTGGTACGCGCGGACTGGTCATGAATGACCAGCATGTCGATCTCGTCGAAGTAGGGCAGCCCATCCTTCCAGTAGTTCTCGAACCGGACCAGATGCGCGCCCTCGCCCGGGTTGAACGATTCGATCCTGAACGGTCCGGCACCGATGCCGTCCGTGGGATTGATGCGTCCATTCTCCACCGCCGGCTTGATCACGATGTGGTAATCGGCGGTGATGAACAGGAAGTCGGCATTGGCCGCCTCGAGCTCGAAGATCACGGTGTAGTCGCCATCCTTGCGGATGTCGACCACTGGTTCAAGCAGGGAGCGGGCCGCGGAAACCGCATCCTCGCCCATGTGATGGCGGAACGAGGCGATCACATCGTCCGCCTTCATCTCCTGGCCGTTGTGGAATTCCACACCCTGGCGCAGATTGATGACCCAGGTCTTGCCGTCGTCCGTATCCCAGCTTTCGGCCAGCTCTGGCTGCAACTGGAAGTCCGAATCCACCTCGACCAGGTGATTGTGGTGCGCATAGCACAGGTCGATGGTGAAGTCGTTCTCGAAAGTGGCGGGGTCGAGCGAATCGCCGCTGGAGCCATGGCCCAGACCGATGCGCACGCGGCCACCATGCTTGGGTTCACTGGCAAGGGCCTGGCTGGAGACCATTGTCGACCCCAGGGATACGGCACCGAGTGCCGCGGCCCCCTGGAGGAACTGACGACGGCTGATCCGTCGCTCCGCAAAAAGCTTCTCGAGTTCGGCGTAGGTCATGAATGATCACTCCTGATTACCGGTCGGCGCCCCTCGACTTCGACCGGTGTTCTTTTTTCGACGGAACCGGCTGTTGTCACCGGCGCTGCCGATTGTCACGGGTCCCCTGACGCTGGCGGGGCGCCATCCGGCGATTGGCCGCTGACCACTCCCACTGCACACCTAGAGGAACCACATCGGCGCCCTTCCACTGAAGGGCTCTGCCCCCTATAAGAACGAATTCTGTGCCGGCATGCAAACCTTCCGGTGCGGCCACTTTCTCGCGCAATCCACCAACGCGCGCTGTCATGACAACATCATGTTTCCTAATTGCTTGTTCAAAAAAGAAAAACCGGCATCACCCCCTGTTGAGACAGCTTCAGGAGCTGACCGAGGGCAGCGGCGTGTGAAACGTCCATGCGGGCCACCAATGGGTCGGCCTGTCATTGCGCAACTCGTCCGCGCCGATCGGCGACAGGCACCTGACAGGCGTTGTCAAGTCCTGACCGCACGCGGTGACGGCGGTAGAATACCGGCCTGCTCTCACCCCCCGATACCGGACCCCATGGCCGACCTCAACGCGCAGCAACGTGCCGCGGTACGCCACGTGCAGTCTCCCCTGCTGGTTCTTGCCGGCGCCGGCAGCGGCAAGACGCGCGTGATCACGCACAAGATCGCTCACCTCGTGCGCGAATGCGGCTATCCGGGGCGCTCGATCTTCGCGGTGACGTTTACCAACAAGGCGGCCCGCGAAATGAAGGAGCGGGCGGCGGGGACAATGCCCGGCAACGAGGCCAGGGGACTCACCGTCTCGACCTTCCACACTCTCGGGCTGCAGATGTTGCGCGCGGATGGCGGGGTGCTCGGCTACCGGCGCGGCTTCACGATCATGGACGCCACCGACAGCCTGACCGCGATCAAGGAACTGGTGCGCGGCGAAGCGGCGGCCAATCTGCAGGAAGAGGAGGATCTGCGGCGTGTCATCAGCCGCTGGAAGAATGATTTCGTCACCTCCAACCATGCACCGAACGTTGCTGCGGACGAATTCGAGCAACGCGCGGCACGACTGTATCGGCGCTACGAGCAGCTCCTCCAGGCCTACAACGCCGTTGACTTCGATGACCTGATCATTCGCCCCGTGCAGCTCCTCGCGGACCACGCCGAGCTGCGCGAGAAGTGGCAGAATCGCGTGCGCCACCTTCTGGTCGACGAGTACCAGGACACCAACAATGCCCAGTATGAACTCGTTCGCCACCTGGTCGGGCCCGCCGGCGGCCTGACCGTGGTCGGCGACGACGACCAGTCGGTCTATGCCTGGCGGGGCGCGCGGCCCGAGAATCTGGCCCGCCTGCAGGACGACTTCCCGCGCCTGAAGGTCATCAAGCTGGAGCAGAACTACCGCTCCAGCGGGCGCATCCTGCGCGTGGCCAACCACCTGATCGCGCACAATCCGCATGTCTTCGAAAAGCGCCTGTGGAGTGAACTCGGTGCCGGCGACCCGATTCGCGTGCTGCCATGCCGGGACAGTGACGACGAGGCCGACCGCGTGGCCAGCGAGATCCTGTCGCGGCGCGCCCATCACGGCCTGCGCTGGAGTGACTTCGCGATCCTCTACCGCGGCAACTTCCAGGCCCGCCCTTTCGAGCGCGCCCTGCGCGAACGCGGCATTCCCTACCGGGTGAGCGGCTCCGCCTCGTTCTTCGACCGCGCCGAAATCAAGGACGTACTCGCCTATTGCCGCCTGCTGGCCAATCCCGATGACGACACCGCGTTTCTGCGCATCGTCAACACGCCGCGCCGGCAGATCGGAGCCACCACGCTCGAGCGCCTCGGGCGCTATGCCCGCCAGCGCGGCGTCTCGATGGTGGCCGCGAGCTTCGAAATCGGCCTTTCCGAACACATCGACGACAAGTACCTCACGCGCCTGCGACGTTTCACGGAGTGGGTGATCGGCATGGGCGACAATGCCGAACGCGGCGACCCCGTCGCCGTGTGCCGGGGTGTGATCGACGACGTCGGCTACCGCGACTGGCTCGACGAGACCTCCGCCGATGCCCGGACCGCCGACCGCCGCTGGGCCAATGTCGAGGAACTGCTGGACTGGATCACCCGCATGGCCGTGGACATGGATGGCGACGAGCGGGATCTGCCCGCCATCGTCTCCCGCCTCGCCCTGATCGACATGCTCGACCGTACCACCGGCGAGGAAGCCGGTGACGCCGTCGCGCTGATGACACTGCATGCGGCCAAGGGCCTGGAGTTCCCGCATGTGTTCATGGTCGGAGTCGAGGAAGAGAGCCTGCCCCATCGCTCGAGCATCGCCGAGGATCGCCTGGAGGAAGAGCGGCGGCTGATGTATGTCGGCATCACTCGCGCGCAGAAGACGCTCGCGATCACCTACGCCGAACAGCGCCGCCGCTGGGGCGAGGATATCGAGTGCGAACCGAGCCGTTTCCTGAGCGAACTGCCCGCGGCCGACCTGGACTGGGAGGGCAGCGGCCCCGAGCCCGATGCCGAGACCCGGCTGGCACGCGGGCGTGAGCAGTTCGCGGGGCTGCGTGCCCTGCTCGACTCGAACTGAGCCCGCGCGCCGACCCCGCGCACCGGGCGCACGGCTTCACTCGACCCACCGGATCCGGGCGCCCTCGCCCCCCATCCATCACCCTCGCACGCATGCCCGACGGCGCATCGACGCCTGACAGACCGGGAGATTAATGTTATGTTATTACATACTCTGCAATCGACCTGTATGCATCCCGCATCACTCCGGAGCCGTCATCATGTCCGAGTCCACAACTGCCCGCCTGCCCGTCACGGTGCTCTCCGGTTTCCTGGGGGCCGGCAAGACCACGCTGCTCAACCGGATGCTCAACGCACGCGGCAGCCGCCGCCTGGCCGTCATCGTCAACGACATGAGTGAGGTCAACATCGACGCTGACCTCGTCCGCGCGGGCGGTTTCACGCGCTCGGACGAGCAGCTGGTGGAGATGAGCAATGGCTGCATCTGCTGCACGCTGCGCGATGACCTCATGCAGGAGGTCGCCCGCCTTGCCGGCGAGGGCCGGTTCGATTACCTGCTCATCGAGTCCACGGGAATTTCCGAGCCCTTGCCGGTGGCCACCACCTTCGATTTCCGCGACGAGGCCGGCAACAGTCTCGGCGATCTCGCCCGGCTCGACACCATGGTCACCGTGGTCGATGCGGCGAATCTCGTGCGCGACTACGGCTCCACCGACTTCCTGCGTGACCGTGGCGAAAGTGCCGGTGAGGGTGACGACCGCGCGCTCGTCGATCTGCTGGTCGAACAGATCGAATTCGCCAACGTCATCATCCTCAACAAGGTGGATGTCGCGCGGCCCGAGGATGCGGAGAACGCACGCCGCATCATTCGTGCCCTGAACGCGGAGGCGGAGGTCATCGAGACCTCATTTGCCGACGTGAATGCCGACCGAATCCTCGACACCGGCAGGTTCGACTTCGAGCGCGCACGCGAGCATCCGCTGTGGTTCAAGGAACTGTTCGGCGCCGACGAACATGTCCCCGAAACCGAGGAGTACGGAATCTCCAGTTTCGTCTACCGCGCGCGCCGGCCCTTTCATCCGCAAAGGCTCCACGCCCTGTTTGGCCAGAGCTGGCCGGGCGTCATCCGCGCGAAGGGCCATTTCTGGCTGGCGACACGGCCGGAGTGGGTGGGAGAACTCAGCCAGGCCGGCGCGCTGCTGACCCATCAGGCTGCAGGTTTCTGGTGGGCCGGCGTGGATCGCCGGCAGTGGCCCGACCACCCCGAATGGCGGGCCATGATCGAGCAGCGCTGGGACCCGGTGTTCGGGGATCGGCGCCAGGAACTGGTGTTCATCGGCAGCGACATGGACGAGGCCGGCATCCGGGCCGCGCTCGATGCCTGCCTGCTCGAACCCGATCAGGCAGGCCGCTTCGACCCCGACGCCTGGGGCGGCCTCCCGGATCCGTTTCCGGAGTGGCGCATGGCCAGCACCGAGGAGGAAGTGCCGGCGTAGTCGCCCCCGTGTACGGCCGCCCGCATGGCGCGGGCGGCACCCGCTCTCACTCGACCGTGCCGTACTCGGCGATGAGGCGCTCGAGTACGGCACGGTCGGCATCCTCCATGCGCAACTTGCCGAGGCCGATGTCGTAGAGTTCGGGCTGGATATCGTTGCTGGACCAGGCGGGTGTGGCCGCAAAACCGATGCGCCCCCGGCCAAAGACTTCCACCGGCAGATGCATTTCCAGCGAGCGGCGTTCACCGACCGGCAGCGGCTCTTCTCCAACGAGCATGATGCCGTCGTGGGAGATGTCGAACAGGTTGCCGACATGCTCGCCCGTCGTGGTGTCGAAGACACGCAGATGGAACATCAGGTGTCGGCGCGGCAGGCGTCTGCGCTCTTTCATCTCCGGCTCCCGCATCTCCGGCTCCTGTGGCCGCCACTGCGAGCAGTATAGCGCGGGCGCGGGACGACTTCAGCGCGGCAGGTTCATCACGTCAGCGCCCGCAAACGGCAGCGAACCCGCCCCATAATCTGCCAGCAGACGGTCGATCCGGTTCAGGTCGGCGACCGCCGCTTCCAGTCCGCCGAATCCCGAGAGCCGCCGCGCGGAGGTCGGCTGGCGGCAGGACCAGAGGCTGTCCGCCTCGAGCTGAATCCGGTCACGCTCGTTGATCGCCTCCGGCAGTGCCAGTTCCAGACGGAAGCGGCGCCCGGGAATGATCCGCCGGGAGCCGACCACCATCAGCCCACTGCGGGTAAGATCCACCAGGCTACCGAGCTCATCACCGGTATCGCGGCAGGTCGCCACAACCTGAATCAGCAGGCGTTCGCGCGGCTCACTGCGACGTTCGTTCACTCGCCCTCCTCCAGTCCGGGGTCCGCGGCAATCGACTCGACCAGCGCAAGCATGGCAGCCGCCTTGTCGAAACTCTCCTGGTACTCCTGGTCGGGATCCGAATCAATCACGATCCCGCCTCCGGCCCAGAACCGGGCGACGCCGCCCGAGCGTACCAGTGTCCGGATCGCAATGCTGGTATCCATTGCGCCATCGAAGCCGACATAGCCGATTGCGCCGCAATACACGCCACGGCGGTGCGGTTCGAGTTCCTCGATGATCTCCATCGCCCGGATCTTGGGCGCACCCGTGATGGACCCACCGGGGAAGCAGGCCCGCAGCAGGTCGAGCGCATGCATGCCGGCATCCAGTTGCCCGGTCACGGTCGAGACGAGGTGATGCACCGTGGGGAAACTCTCGAGCTGGAACAGCCGCGGTACCTGGACACTGCCGGGGCGACACACGCGCCCGAGATCATTGCGCAGCAGATCGACGATCATCACGTTCTCGGCCCGGTCCTTCGCACTGGCCTCCAGCTCGGCGGCGAGCGCACCATCGGCCGCGGGTTCGTGTCCGCGCGGTCGCGTGCCCTTGATCGGCCGGGTCTCGACGCCGCCATCGGCCCCCACGCACAGGAAGCGCTCCGGCGAGGCGGAGAGGATCTCCATGCCCGGGCGCGCCAGCCAGGCGGAGAACGGCGCCGGATTGCGCGCGCGCATGCGCAGGTAGGCGGGCCACGCATCTCCGACCGCCGGAATCTCGAACCGCTGGGCGAAGTTCACCTGGTAGCAATCGCCGGCACGCAGAAACTCGCGGATGCGCTCGAGGCGGCGGCGATAGTCGGCCGCGTCCAGATTCGCCTGCGCGCTGCCGGTCACAGTCAGCGGCGCCCCACCCTCGCGCCCCGGCGGGTCGAGCAAACGTGTGCGCAGATCCTCCCAGCGCTCGCGCGTGCGCGGATCGCGATCCGCACCCAGCAGCCAGCTGCGCTGGCGGTCATGGTCGGTCACCGCGGCCCAGTCGTGAATGCCGACAGCCATGTCCGGAATGCCCTCGGCGGCGTCTGCCGTCGCCGGCAGGCGCTCGAGCCGGCGCGCGAGATCATAGGCGAAATAACCCACGGCACCGCCGGCGAACGCCAGATCGCCAACCGGCGCGGACAACGGTCCGAGTTCAGTCCGCACGAGCGCGAACGGATCGGCCGTCGAAACCGATTCACTGCCATCGCGACGCCGGATGCGGGTCTCGTCGCCCCAGGTGGTCAGCGTGACCATCGGATCCGCGGTCATGATCTCGTAGCGCCCGCGCACACGCCCGCGCGCGCCGCTGTCCAGCCAGACACTCCACGGCTCATCGACAAGCGCGGCGAACATCGCGGTCGGATCCGGAGCGTAGGGCAGTTCGGCAATCAGCGGTGGCGGCGGCATTGTCAGAGTAGCTGGCTCAATCGCGCGATCGTTGACCGAGGCGGTAGCGGCAGACCTCCCGCATGAACCGGGACACGCCAGCCTGAACGGCGACTCGGGTGGCGGCCCACCGGGAAGCCGCGCAGCCTAGTCGCCCGGCACACAAATGTCGATGGTCCGGCGCCCCCCCTCAGCGGCTGTAATGCGCGCTCAACTGGGCGTGAAATGCCGCGGCCAGGGCATCGGACGGATGGCCCGCATCGGCAAGGTCGGCAGGCAGAACCCCCGCATCGAAAAAACGCACACCGACCAGCGCGTAATCGGCATTGGCCCGGCCCTCGACTGCCCAGAAGCGGTAGAGACGCAGGTAACCTTCGGCGATGCTGGTTCGGTCGGCCTCCGTCAGTGCGGCGGGCTCGCCCTGCAGTGCCGGTAACAGCAGCTCCTGATCGATCGCGATGCGGTCCGGGTTGGTTACGGTTGCGGCATTGTGATTGAAGATGTGCGGCCAGTAGTAGGGATTGACGTAATTGCCCTCGGCCAGGCCCCAGAGCGTATCCCCCGGCTGTACCGTGTACTCGCGTGCCGCGAACCAGGGCCGGCCGGTGGTCGCCGCTGCCGGGTCGGTCGGCTCGGCGATTGCGCGCTGCGCGGCTTCGGACGCACTCGCCGAAGCCTCCACCGCCGTATCCGGCGGCACAGCCTCGCGGGCTCCGGGCAGCGGGTCCGCTCCGGACGGCACCGGAGCCACCGGTGCCGTTTCAACTGTCACGGGCACGTCGAGATCCGCACCCAGGGCGGCGACGCGCTCATCCAGCCCCCACAGATCTGCGCTCCATTCGCCGGCCACGGCAGGCGCGTCCGTCCCTGCAATCGGGGGCGTGGCCGGAGCCGGCGCCCCCTCCGTCACGGCCGGCGCGAGCGCCGCCAAGGTCGCTTGCAGCGGCTCAAGCACAACGACATCGGCGGCATCGACTGCCGGCGCCTCGGCGAAGATCAGCGGGTAGCTCTCGGTCAGCGGCCCCGATAATTCCACGGGCGCGATCTCTGCGGACGGAATCTCCGCGGGTGAAATTTCCACGGGTGAAATCTCGAGGGGCGGGGTTGCCACCGCTGGCGGAGCCTCCACGAGTGGAATATCGACCGGTGCGACTTCGCTTGCAGGGGGCGTCGTTTCCGGCTCCGGCGCGGATGGCTCGACGGGTGTCGCGGCGATCGCGGGCGCCAGGGAATCGGGATCCGTGGGTGCTTCCGTGACGGGCTCGGTACCTTCCGGAGCCGTCACTGGTGTCGCTGGTTCCTCGGCCACCGGCGGTACCGGTTCACGGGCCGCAGGCCACAACAACCACGCGAGCACGGCCACGAATGCCAGCAGCAGGAGTGCCACCAGGGCCGTTCTGCGTCGTGCTCCCTCGTCCGGCGGCTCGGGCTCACCCGCGGGGGTGGACTCGTTCGCGGCCGCGCCTGCCGCCGGCGGCTCGCCGGACGCGCCGGTGTCCCTGCCGACATCGGCGACGGGACGAGCGCCCGACTCGACGAGTGGGGCGCTCGCGGGCGCGCGCTCGACGTTCGTGCTCACAACCGCCTGCGGAATGGCCGCGGCCACTGCCGGTCGCTCGCGGGCGCCTTCGCCAGGCGGGACGTCGGACGCGGGACTGACCTCACGCGACGGCCGGGGTTCAGCCAGCGGCACGGCGAGTCCGGGATCGGGATCAACGCGTTCACGCAGGGCCTTCGCCGGGCGGAAGATGACCCGGTGGCGCGCGGGGATGAGGATGCGTTCCCCCGTGTGCGGATTGATCCCGCGCCGGGGTTTCGTCGGGCGCAACTGGAAGGTGCCAAAACCGTGGACACGGACAATGCCGTCGCGCACCAGGCCGTCACGCACCACGCCGACCAGCATCCGGGCGACGGCCTTGAGCCGGTCGCGGCGCGCCGTGTCATCGCCGGCAATGCGCTCGGCGAGACGGCTGTCGAAGATGCGCTCGTTCATGTCCCGGGCTCCCAGGCCTGAACGGCGTCACGCAGCCCCTCGGCGGCACGAAAGGTCACCTGGCGGCGGGCCGGTACCTCGAGCATGCGACCGTCGCCGGGCCGGCGGCCTCGATGGGCGGGCACCTCGCGACTGTCGAACGTGCCCAATCCCCGAATGACCACCCGATTACCGATCGCCAGCTCATGGGCGATGGCGTCGAGGTGGGCATCAAGCAGGCGCTTCGACTCCGCCTTGCTGTAGCCGAGGCGTCGAGCCAGCGCATCGACGATTTCGCTCTTGTTCACGGCTGCACCGTGCCCCTCGGGCCCGGGTCACTCACAGGCGGGGTGCGGGCGCCCGATCCGCTACCGGGATCAGGTACCGCGACCTGCCCTTGCCCCCTGGCCCACGGCCGGGCGATCACTGCCCGTGTGCAGTATAGCGCACGCGCGCCGCACGCGCCCGCGAGGCCTCGGCGGGCCGCACGCAGCGCAATCAGACCATGCTTCGGCCCGTATCCTCGTTGACGTAACGATTGAAGGCGAGAATGGCGCCGATAACGCTGACCGTCAGTGCCGACAGCGTCACGGCGATGCGCATCACCGGCTCGGTCACCGCACCGGTGAAGTAGTCAATCTCACCCGGCGTCGGCGTCAATTCCATGGCCGCCATGCCCGTGTAATGCATGCCGCAGACCGCCAGCCCCATGACCAGTGCACTCGCATGGCGCAATGCCCCGCGCACGTTCACGGCAATCCAGAGTGCGGCCGTGGCGGCCACGATGGCAATCGCGATCGACAGCACGAACAGTGTGGTCTCGTGATGCATCTCGGCCTCGATGCGCATCGCCGCCATGCCCGTGTAGTGCATGGAGGCGACCGCCAGCCCCATGATCGTGCCTGCCGCCAGCCAGGCCACGGTATTGCCCTGCCAGCGGTAGACGACGTAGAGACCCACGGCCGTGAAGACGATGGGTACCACGAGCGAGATCAGGGTGAGAGCGGCGTCATAGGTGATCGGCGCACCCGGTGAGTAGGCCAGCATGCCGATGAAGTGCATCGACCAGATCGCGCACCCGCCGAAGATCACGGCGGAGAGCATCAGCCAGCCACCATGAATGCGGCCCGCGGCATCGCGGATGTACCCGGACATCAGCAGGCCGGTGTAAGCACCGAGCACGGACACCAGGTAGGAGAGAATCACCAGCGGAATGCTGTAATCGGCAAGTGTATTGGTCATGATGCCCCCAAGGAGAAGCGGATACACGCCCTGCCCCGCGCCACGACCGCCGACCGGAAATCGTGCACCGACACCGTTGTCGCCCCCCGGGATGACGCGCACCATGGATTGCTCAGCCTGCATGTAAGCATTTCTGCGCGCTCCGGGAAAGTGCCGACGCGTGGAGCGGCGGCGAACGACCACACGATCCGCCGCACGCAAACGCACACCTCGACGCGCCCGTGCAGACCAAGGTTGCCAGCCCTGCACCGGGTCACTAACCTTGGTGGTTTGCCGCCCGCCAGCCTCGGAGCATGCATGGCCACCAGAAAATCCGCGTCCCGCAAGCCGAACCCCCGTCGTTACTCGGCCGCCGTCGTCGATGGCCCCGAACGCGCCGCCAGTCGCGCCATGCTGCGTGCGGTCGGCTTCAGCGAGGAGGACTTCACGCGCCCGCAGATCGGCATCGCCTCGACCTGGGGCATGATGACGCCGTGCAACATGCATATTAACCGGCTGGCGGATGCCGCGGTCGAGGGCGCGGACGCGGCGGGTGCCAAGGGCGTGCTGTTCAACACGATTTCCGTGTCCGACGGCATCTCCATGGGCACCGAAGGGATGAAGTACTCCCTCGTCTCGCGCGAGGTCATTGCCGACTCCATCGAGACGGTCACCGGCTGCGAAGGCTTCGACGGCCTGGTCGCCATCGGCGGCTGCGACAAGAACATGCCGGGCTGCATGATGGGCATCGCGCGCCTGAACCGGCCGGCCATCTTCGTCTACGGCGGCACCATCCTGCCGGGCTGCCACAAGGGGCGCGACGTCGACGTCGTCTCCGTGTTCGAGTCCGTGGGGCAGGAGGCGAAGGGCCAGATCACCGCCGAGGAGCGCCTGGCCGTCGAGAAGTGCGCAATCCCGGGTGCGGGCTCGTGTGGCGGCATGTACACCGCCAACACCATGGCCTCGGCCATCGAGGCGCTCGGCATGAGCCTGCCCGAGAGCTCCGCCCAGGCCGCCACTTCCGAGGACAAGCTGGATGACTGCCGGCGTGCCGGCGAAGCCGTTCTCGAGCTGGTCAATCGCGACATCCGTCCGCGCGACATCATGACGAAAAAGGCGTTCCAGAACGCCATCACGGTGGTGATCGCCCTCGGCGGCTCGACCAACGCCGTCCTGCACCTGCTGGGCATCGCCCACGCCGCCGGCGTCAACCTGAAGATCGACGACTTCACCCGCATCGGCAAGAAGGTGCCGGTGCTGGCCGACCTGCGCCCGAGCGGTCGCTACATGATGTCCGACCTGATTCGCATCGGCGGCATCGCACCGCTGATGAAGATGTTGCTCGACCGCGGCCTGCTTCATGGTGAGTGCCTGACCGTCACCGGCCGCACGCTCGCCGAGAACCTCGAGAACGTCAAACCCTACCCCGAGGGTCAGGAGATCATTGCCCCGTTCGACCGGCCGCACAAGAAGTCGAGCCACCTGGTCATCCTCTACGGCAACCTCGCCCCCGAGGGCGCGGTGGCCAAGATCACCGGCAAGGAGGGGGAGAAGTTCGAGGGCACCGCCAAGGTCTACTCGTCGGAGGAGAAGGCGCTGCGCGGCATCCTCGACGGCAAGGTCAAGGCCGGCCACGTCATCGTCATCCGCGGCGAGGGACCGGTGGGCGGGCCCGGCATGCGCGAGATGCTCTCGCCGACGTCGGCGATCATGGGGCGTGGTCTGGGCAACGACGTGGCCCTGATCACGGATGGCCGTTTCTCCGGCGGCAGTCACGGTTTCGTGGTCGGCCACATCACGCCCGAAGCGGCAGTGGGCGGCCCGCTGGCGGTCGTCAAGGATGGCGACCCGATCACCATCGATGCCGCGACCCGCGAGATCAAGCTCGGCGTCAGCCAGAAGGAACTCAAGAAGCGCCTGAAGGAGTGGACACCACCGAAGCCGAAGTACCGTCGGGGCGTGCTGGCCAAGTACGCCCGCCTGGTCGCGTCGGCATCGCTGGGTGCAGTCACCGATCGCGAGGAGTGACCATGGCGGCGCGCCTGCCGGATCCGCGAACAATGATCGCGGAGCTGATTGCCACGCCATCGGTCACCAGTCGCGGCGACCCGTCTCTGGATACCAGCAATCGGGCCGTCATCGACCGTATTGCCGAATGGAGCGAGGCCGCGGGATTCGACAATCGCATCACCCCGGTGCCGGCCGAGACGGAGAAGTTCAACCTCGTGGCGACACTCGGCAGCGGCCCGGGTGGCCTCGTGCTGGCGGGCCACGCGGACACCGTGCCCTGGGACGCGATGCGCTGGAACCACGATCCCTTCCGCGCCACCGAGGAGAATGACCGGTTGTACGGGCTGGGTACGTGCGACATGAAGTCGTTCCTGGCACTGGCCCTCGCCGCGGCCGCCCCGTTTGCCGGGCAGGCGCTGCGGCGCCCCCTGCACCTGGTTGTCACCGCGGACGAGGAAACGACCATGAGCGGCGCGCGTGCGCTGGTCCGGGAAAATATGCTCCACGCGGATGCCGCCATCGTCGGTGAACCGACACGCCTGCGCCCCGTACGCATGCACAAGGGCATCATCATGGAACGCCTGCGCCTGGTCGGGCGCTCCGGGCATTCCAGCGATCCGGCGTACGGCAACAGCGCGCTGGAGGGCATGCAGCGGGCGATGGCGGCACTGATCGCGTTGCGCGCGCAGATGCAGGCGGAATACCACAACGAGGCCTTCCGGGTGCCCGTGCCGACGCTCAACCTGGGCCAGATTCGCGGCGGCGACAGCCCCAACCGCATCTGCGGGGAATGTGCGCTGGCCTACGACCTGCGCATCCTGCCGGGCATGGACGCGCAACACGAACGCGCCCGCATCCACGCGTGCGTGCACGAGGCACTCGCCGGCAGCGGCCTGGAGATCCACTTCGAGGCGCTGACGGAGGGCACGCCACCGGTCGAGACACCGGCCGACTCGCCGCTGGTCCAGGCCGCCGAGCATTTCACCGGCCATCGCGCCGCAGCCGTCGCCTTCGGCACCGAGGCCCCCTTCTATCAGGCACTGGGCATGGATGTCGTGGTCCTGGGCCCCGGCAGCATCGCCCAGGCCCACCAGCCGGACGAGTTCCTGCCGCTGGCCGACATCGAACCGACGATCGAACTGCTGGGTCGGTTCATTCAGCGGTTCTGCGTCGAGCCTGAATGAGTTGAACAAATACAGGGACACTAGTGAACCTCACCTTCACGACCAATCCCGGGCTGGAGGATGTCGTGCGCGCCGAGTTCACCGAGCGCGTGGCGGCGAGCGTGCTGGCGGAGCGGGAGATCGTCTGGCCCAAGGCGAACCTGAAGGGGCGGGTGCCGGTTGCCATCGACGCCACGCAGGCCGAACTGCACCCGATCGCGCTGGAGATGCGCTCGATACACCACGTCATCCGCGATCTCACGGCCTTCGCGTTACCGGCCGCCGACGCGCTGGCTGCCATTCGCCGGCACCTGGCCGGCATGGATCTGCCCGGGCTCGATGCCGGCACGCCCTTCCGCGTCACCAGCATGCGCACGGGTGAACACGACTTCACCAGCATGGACGTGCAGGCCGCCGCCGGTGCCGGCATCCAGGCGCGCACGGGCGCCCCGGTCTCGCTGCGCGAACATCGGGTCCACGTCGAGGTCGATGTGGTCGACGATCAATGCCTGGTGGGTCTGCGCTGGAGCGAGCGCGCGCTCAGTCTGCGCCTGCGGCGGCCGTACGAACGCCGCGTCGCCCTGGCGGCCAATGTCGCCCATGCCCTGCTCCGCCTGGCCGCGGTCGGCGACGCGCCCGGGCGCATCCTCGACCCCTGCTGCGGCACGGGCACCATCCTGCTCGAGGCAGGCCATCTGCACCCGGGCATCGAACTCGTGGGCAGCGACAGCGATGATCGCTCGGTGGAAGGGGCGGCCAGCAACCTCGAACACTACGGCATGGCGCAACGCAGCCGCATCTTGCAGGCCGACGTGCGGGCGCTGGCGGAACTCGCCCACCTCGGCCCCTTCGACGCCATCGTCACCAATCCGCCCTTCGGCCGCCGCCTCGGCCAGCGCATCGACTTCCGCCGCTTCTATCGGGAATTCCTCGATGGCGCCCGCGAGGTCATCCACGATAACGGGCGGCTGGTGCTACTCGCCGACCGCCGCGGCCTGTTCAATTCCGCCTGCCGCGACAGCGGGCGCTGGCATATCCGCGATGTCCGCATCGTCGAGCTGGGCGGCATCCACCCGGGCATCTTCGTGCTGACCCCCACCTGAGCGGAACCGGAGCGCGGTTCGCGCTGCGCGGGATCAATATACGGGTGGCGCGATCACCCAGATGATGACGGTCGGCTCCGCACCCGGATTGCGCCAGCGGTACGCCTCCCCCTGGAAGCGGAAGCTGTCACCCGGCCCGAGGCGAAAGTACTGCTCGTCCAGCCAGAGTTCGAAGTCCCCGCTGACCACGTAGCCCGCCTCTTCCGTCATTCTTCGGTTGGATTCGCTCAACTCGGCGCCGGGCTCGAATTCGCTGCGAAAGACCTCGAACGAGCCGCCGAGATCCGGCGACAGCAATTCCTCGACCAGTCCACCCTCGCGATTGCCCACCCGCCGCCGGGCGTGGGCGCGCACGACGTGCCGACGCTCCTCCGGCGGACCCGGCTCGTTGATGAAGAACCACGACAGCGGTACATCAAGGGCATCGGTCAGGCGCTGGAGATCGCGCAGGGAAATATCCGACAGGCCACGCTCGACCTGGCTGAGATAGCCCACCGACCGGCCGGTCGCGCGGGCGAGATCCGTCAGCGTCATGCGCTTGAGCTTGCGCAAACGCCGCAGGTCCATGCCCGGACCCGGCCGCAGAACCTCCTGCTGTTCCCGGTTCTGATTCATGTCCGCATACCTCCATTCCCTGTCCCGGTTCGCGTCCACAAGGCCGCCGTGGGCACCGAGTGTGCAGAAGGTACCTTGCTTTTTCCATCATGTACGTGAAAAACTGCCGCGAATTTTTCACGAGTAGTGTCCGCTCGATATTCTCCCGGAGAGTCCCATGATCCAAGACACCCAAGAGCGTTATCGCGTCATCGTCATCGGCGGCGGCGCAGTCGGCTGCTCCGTCGCCTATCACCTCGCCCATGAAGGCTGGACCGACGTCCTGCTGCTCGAGCGCGATCAACTGACCTCGGGAACGACCTGGCACGCCGCCGGCCTGGTCGGCCAGTTGCGCGCGACACCGAATCTCACGCGGCTGGCGCAGTACAGCACTGACCTCTACACGCAACTCGAAGCCGAAACGGACCAACCCACCGGATTCCTCCAGCGTGGATCGATCATGCTCGCCAGCTCGGCAGGCCGCTGGGAGGAGGTGCGCCGGGCGCACTCGACCGCCAAGTGCTTCGGCCTGGAAACGGAGCTCCTGCCCCCGGAGGCGCTGATGGAGCGCTGGCCGCTGATGGACCCCGACGGTGTGCATGGTGGCCTCTGGTTGCCGAGCGACGGCCAGATCAATCCCGCCGACCTGACCCAGGCACTCGCCAGGGGTGCGCGCCAGCTCGGCGTCACCATCCGCGAGAGAACACCGGTCACCGGTATCCGCCGCGGGCCGGGGCGCAATGGGGGCCGCGTCACCGGCGTCGAAGTCGGCGATGGCTTCATCGAAGCCGAGTACGTCGTCAACTGCACCGGCATGTGGGGCCGGCAGATCGGCCAGCAGGCCGGCGTCGACCTGCCGCTGCACGCCGCCGAACACTTCTATGTGGTCACCGAGGCACTGGCCGAACCGCCCGGCCCGATCCCGGTCCTGCGCGACCCGGACCATTGCATCTACATCAAGGAGGACGCCGGCAAGCTGATGGTCGGCATCTTCGAACCCGTGGCGAAACCCTGGGCCACGAACGGCATCCCGGAGGATTGCTCCTTCGAGCAGTTGCCGGAGGACTGGGACCATATCGCCCCGCAGCTGGAAGCCGCCATGGAGCGCGTGCCGGCCGTCGGCGAGGCCGGCATCCAGCTCTTCTTCAACGGCCCGGAGAGCTTCACGCCGGATGATCGCTACCTGCTCGGCGAAGTGCCCGAACTGCCCGGTCTGTTCGTCGCCTGCGGCTTCAATTCGATCGGCGTGCAGTCCGCCGGCGGCGCCGGGCGCGTGCTCGCCGACTGGATCGTGCACGGCCATCCGCCGATGGATCTGTGGGACGTCGACGTCCGCCGCATGCAGCCATTCCAGAACAACACACGCTACCTGCGCGAGCGCACGACCGAGACGCTCGGCCTGCTCTACGGCATGCACTGGCCCTACCGCCAGTACGAAACCGCCCGCAACGTCCGCCGCTCACCGCTGCACGAGCGCCTGGCCAGGCTGGGCGCGGGCTTCGGCGAGGCGGCCGGCTGGGAGCGCCCGGACTTCTTCGGCGAACCGGGCACGACGCCCACGTACGATTACAGCTTCGACCGACCGGGCTGGTTCGATCACCATGCCGCCGAACATCGGGCCACACGCGAGGATCTGGCGCTGTTCGACCAGAGCGCCTTCGCCAAGCTGCTGGTCCAGGGCCCCGATGCCGAGGAGGTTCTCGAGTGGATCTGCTCGAACCGGATCGCCGTTGAACCCGGTCGTGTGGTCTACACGCTGCTGCTCAACGAGCGTGGCGGCATCGAGGACGATGTCACCATCGCCCGCCTCGACGCCGAGCGCTTTCTCGTCGTTGTCCCGGCCACCAATCAGCGCAAGGATGAGCACTGGCTGCGCAGCCACATCCCCGACAGCGCCCGCGCGACCGTCACCGACATCACCTCCGGCGAGGCGGTTCTGGGCCTGATGGGGCCGCGGTCACGCAGTTTCCTCGAGTCCCTCTGCGGGCGCGTCCTCGATGATGCCGCCTGCCCCTTCGGCCACTGGGTCGAGCTGGAGATCGGTCATGCCCGGGTGCGTGCGGCGCGCATGACCTATGTCGGTGAACTCGGCTGGGAGCTGTACGTGCCCACGGAATTCGCCGCCAATGTGTTCGACGCCATCATGGCCATGCCGGAAGCGCCTCGCCTTGCCGGCTTTCACGCGTTGCACTCGCTGCGCACGGAATCCGGCTACCGCCATTGGGGCCACGACATCAGCGACGAGGACGACCCACTGGCCGCCGGACTCGGCTTCGCCGTCGCCCGCGACAAGGAGTTCCTCGGCCGCGCCGCGGTTGACGCGCTGCGCGAGCAGCCGCGCAACCGCCGCCTGGTCTCGCTGCAACTGCTCGACCCGGAGCCGCTGCTCTACCACGACGAGCCGATTCTGCTCGATGGCGCCATCGTCGGTCGGATCACATCCGGGCGCTATGGCCACAGCCTCGGCAGCGCCGTGGGCCTGGGCTGGCTGGTCCACCCGGATGGCGCGGCCATCGACCGTGCATTCGTCGAACAGGAGGGCTTCACGGTCGAGGTCGCCGGCCGACAGGTCGCCGCACGCCTGTCCCTGCGACCGCTGTTCGAC
>SL_3KL_010_SEDDRAFT_10002054_pt1 | contig 18467 bp, 13 predicted proteins | sample SodLakKL_010_SED_2_FD_10381 | JGI IMG/M metagenome (IMG submission 10381) | reverse complement strand
CCCAGCGGCGCCATTCCGGAACCCGGATTGCGAGCGCTCATGGAGAGTGGCGCGGAGGAAGACGGGGAGGACGGCGAACAGGACCGCGGCAAGGCGCCGGGGATCGCCCATGCCGCTGCGCTGTCCCAGGTGCCCCTCCTCCCCGAGGAGCGGGAGGCCCAACGTGCCCTCTTTCCCGAGGGACGGCTCGACCAGGACCTGCAGCAGATCGATCTCAGGGAGACCAACTCGTGGCGGATGCTCATGGCGGAGGTCCCCACCGTGGAGCTCCTGGAGGTCCACCTCATCAATGCGGTCGCCCCCTTCGTCCTCAATGCCCGGCTCAAGCCCCTCATGCTCCGCACGCCGGGCCGGGACAAGCACATCGTCAACGTGTCGGCCGTGGAGGGCCAGTTCTACCGAAACGCCAAGACCACCCGCCACCCTCACACGAACATGGCCAAGGCGGCACTGAACATGATGACGCGGACGTCCGCCACGGACTATCACAACGACGGGATCCACATGAACGCGGTGGACACGGGGTGGGTCACCGACGAGGATCCCGAGGCCATCGCGGCCCGCAAGACCGAGATCCATGGCTTCCACCCGCCCCTGGACATCGTGGATGGTGCGGCCCGGATCGTGGATCCCATCATCCACGGCTTCAACACGGGAGAGCATGTGTGGGGCCAGTTCCTGAAGGATTACGTACCGACGGACTGGTAGGGGGGGCTGACTCCGCGTCGTTGCGCTCGTCCCCGCCCCGCCCACCCGTTACCGTTGACGGGTCCCGAGGAGCGCCTCCAGCGCCGAACCGGAGGCCGGAGAGCCGTTTCCGGTCTCTCCGACACTTCCGTCATCCAACCTCGCAGGCACCCCGTGAACCCCCTCCTTCTTCCCAGCACACTCCCCTTCGGAGCCCCCCCCTTCCACCGCATCGAGGACGAGCACTTCGTTCCGGCCCTTGAGCGGAGCCTGGCGCTGGCTGAGGCCGAGATCGCGGCGATCGCTCACGATTCCGATCCCCCCGACTTCCAGAACACCATCGTCGCGATGGAGCGTTCCGGGCAGGACCGGGACCGGGTCCTCCGCATCTTCGGTGCCCTTGCGGCAACCCGGACCAACGAGGACCTCCAGGCGATTCAACGGGAGATGGCACCCAAGCTGTCCGCCCACCGTGACGCCATCTTCCTGGACCGACATCTCTTCGAACGCATCCATGGGCTGCATGAGAACCGTGCGACCCTGGACCTGGACGCCGAGTCCCTGCGCCTCCTGGAGCGCTATCACACCGACTTCGTCCGGGCCGGGGCCATGCTCGGGGAAGAGGAAAAGGAGCGGCTCCGGGAGATCAACACGCGCCTGGCCGAGCTGGGGACCCTCTTCCAGCAGCACCTGCTGGCGGAGATGAACGCGTCGGCCGTGGTGGTGGAGGACCGTGGGGACCTGGCCGGCCTTCCCGAGACCCTCGTCCAAGCGGCGGCGGCGGCGGCGACGGAGCGGGATCTGGAGGGGAAGTATGTTCTCACCCTCCAGAACACCACCGGCCAGCCCGCCCTTGCCCACCTCCGGAGCCGGGATCTGCGGGAGCGCCTGCACCGGGCCTCCATCGCCCGGGGGAGCCGCGGCAACGAATACGATACCACCGGGATCCTTTCCGAGACGCTGCGCCTTCGGTCGGAGCGTGCGCAGATGCTGGGCTTCGACACCCACGCCGACTTCATCCTGGCCGAGCAGACCGCACGGCAGGTGGAGAAGGTGAACACCATGTTGAAGGAGGCCGCCCGAGCGGCCGTGGCCAACGCCCGTCAGGAGGGGGAGGAGATCCAGCGACGGATCGACCTGTCGGAGGACGAGCCCTTCGAGCTGGCCCCCTGGGACTGGGCCTACTATGCCGAGCAAGTGCGGCGAGACCGGCACGCCTTCGACGCCGGGGAGGTTCGTCCGTACTTCGAGCTGAAAGTGGTACTGGAGAAGGGTGTGTTCCATGCCGCCCAGGCGCTCTTCGGGATCACCTTCCAGTTGCGTCCCGACCTCCCCGTCTACCACCCGGATGTTCAGGTCTGGGAAGTGTTCGAGGAGGATGGCTCTCCCCTGGGCCTCCTGTACGGGGACTTCTACGCCCGATCCAGCAAGCGGGGCGGAGCCTGGATGAACAGCTATTCCCTCCAATCCCACCTCCTGGGNGGCCGACCGATCTCCGGGAACCACCTGAACCTCACGCGACCTCCCAAAGGCGAGCCCATGCTCCTGACCTGGGATGAGGTTACGACCCTGTTCCACGAGTTCGGCCATGTCCTCCATGGCCTTCTCTCCCGGGTCACCTATCCGCGTTTCTCCGGCACTTCGGTGCCCCGGGACTTCGTGGAATACCCGTCCCAGCTGTTCGAGATGTGGGCTTCATGGCCCGAGGTTCTCCGGAACTACGCGGTGCACCACCGGACCGGGGAGCCCATCCCCGGGGAACTGCTGGAGCGGGCCATGGCGGCGGAAAAGCTCCACGAGGGCTTTCGCTCCACCGAGTACCTGGCCGCCGCCATCCTGGACCAGGCGCTTCATCAGGCGCCTGCCGATGCGATCCCCTCGGCGGAGGAGCTCCTGGAAACCGAGGCGCAGATCCTCATGGAAGCGGGTCTGGATTATGCACCGGTTCCGCCGCGGTACCGTCTTCCCTACTTCTCCCACGTCATGGGAGGGTATTCCGCTGGATACTATTCCTATTTCTGGAGCGAGGTGCTCGACGCCGACAGCGAGGAGTGGTTCCGGGAAAACGGCGGTCTCACCCGGGAGAACGGGGAGCGCTACCGGGAGTGCATCCTGGCCCCGGGAGGAAGCCGGGACCCCATGGAGATGTACCGGGACTTCGCCGGGCGTGACCCCGATCCCAGCCACCTGCTCCGCCGCCGGGGATTGATGGGGACCGAGGGAGAACAGGCGCCGTCCATGCGCTGAGCCGTCCTGAGCCATCCATGCGCGGGTCGGGGCGGCTCCGGGGCTGCTCTCCCTCCGCTCAGAGGACGCCTGGCGCTGTGGCTGGCTCCCCGCCTACGTTGCCACCGTGCCCACCGTGCCCACCGCACCTGCGGAAGAGCGCCTGCACTGACCCGACTGGACGGAGTGACGGATATGCGACCCATCCACAGGACCATCCCTTTCATGGCCCTTCTGGTCCTGGCCGCCTGCGCGGCTCCGGAGCTTGAGTATCCCACCGAACTGGACATGACCACCTGGTCGGTGGTGGGGGTGGATCCCCTGACCGGGGATGTCGGGGTGGCGGTGGCCTCCTGCGTCACCAGCTACGGGGATGGGGTGGCCGCCCTGGTCCCGGGGAAGGGGGCGGCGGCCACCCAGGCCGGCTTCAACGTGGACAACCGGAACCGGGTGTTCGAGGCGATCCAGGAGGGGCTCACCGCCGAGGAGGTCATCCAGCGGGTGACGGATCCGGCGTGGGACGATGAACTGGACCGCCGGCAATACGGGGTGGTCACCATGCACGACGGCTTCGTCCATGTGGCCGGATACACGACGCCCCTGCGGCAGGGGACCACCATGGGCGACGACGGGATCCCCCGCTATGCCGGCGTGATGGCCGACGCCAGCCGGGGCGTGAGTTCCCAGGGGAACACCCTGGTGAGCGCGGCGGTGGTCCAGGATCCTCTCGATGCCTTTCGCTGGGAGGACCCTGCGGGGTTCAACACCCTCTCCGACCGGCTGATGCGGGCCCTGGAGGCCGGCTCCATCGCCGGAGGCGACGTCCGCTGCAACCAGGGGAACGTGCGGCAGACCACCTCCATGGCGGCGATCCTGGTGGCCCGGGGCGGGGACCCGCCCTACGCCACCGAGAGCATCGGGATGACGGACGCCGGCACTCCCGACGCCCCCTGGCTTGCCCTCTCGGTATTGACGGATCGGTTGGCGGAGAATCCCCTGCTGGAGATGCGTCGTCAGTACGACGAGTGGCGCCGGACCGAGGGCGCCGAGGTGGCGACCCCCTGACGCCTCTCTGCGCCCATCGAAGCCATCGGGACGGGGCACGGGCTCTCTCGGTGGGCCACCCATACCTTCGCCGCCGACTTGATATGGGCCGCGGTGCATCCACGGCTCCCACTCGTCCCGGAGGTTCCGTCACATGACGCGTAGCCTGGTCATCGGTGGCACCCTCTTCATCGGGCAGGCCCTGGTTCGTCGGCTCCTGGAGCGCGGCGACGAGGTCACCATCCTCCACCGGAGTCCGGGAACGCCCTTCGGCGATCGGGTCCGGGAGCTTCTCTGTGATCGGAACGAAGCCCGGGCGGTCCGGGAGGCCCTGGCCGGAATGGCCTTCGACGTCGTCTTCGACAATGTGTACGACTGGGAGAGGGGAACCCCGGCGGGGCCCGTCGTGGCTGCGGCCCGGGCCGCGGCGGAGGGCGGAGGTCTCAAACGCTACGTCTTCGTTTCCAGTGTGGCCGCATATGGAGGTGGCGTGGACCATGAGGACGACGATGCCCTGGCTCCGGCCGATCACCCCGAACGCTACGCCAGGGAGAAGGCGGAGAGCGAGCGGGCCCTCTTCCAGCTCCATCGGGAGGAGGGGATCCCGGTAACCACGATCCGCCCCCCATTCATCTACGGGCCGGAGAACCCCTTCTACCGGGAGAGCTTCTTCTGGGACCGGATCCTGGCGGACCGGCCGGTGATCATCCCTGGGGAGGGCGAGCGCCACATGCAGTTCGTCCACGTCGAGGACGTGGGCCGTTCCCTGATCCTGGCCGCCCACCGGGACGAAGCAGCGGGAAAGGGCTACAGCCTCGGGAATCATCCGCCGGTGACGCAGGTGGAGTTCGTCGAGGCCCTGGCTCGGGCCGCAGGACGGCCGGTTCGCCTGGCCTTCATTCCCCGGGAGCGGATCGAGGCGGCAGGGGGGGGCGTTTTTGGCCCACCGCTCTACTTCGGGATCTACCTGGACCTGCCAACCATCACGGCAAAAGCGCGGCGGGTGAAAGAGGAGCTGGGACTTGAGCCGGTGCCGCTGAACCAGGGGCTGCAGGAGACCTTCGAGTGGTACCGGAGGCAGCCGCGACCCGAGCCAGACTTCTCATGGGAGGACGAGCTCCTCGGTCAGGTTGGGTCGGGTCAGGTTGGGTAGGGCGCCGGCCGCTGCATTCCCGACCCTGACTCCGGAATCTCCCGTCACCGCCGGCTTCCGGACCCTGCCATGATCCCTTCCGAAGCCCTCAAAGACCTGTCCCGGGACAGGGAGGTATTTCTGGAGGAGGTGCGGGCCCTGGGGGAGGAGGGGACGAAACCTCCCTCGGGAGGCGGGTGGTCGGCGGTTCAGGTGGCCCAGCACCTCATGCTGGCGGAGGAGGCCTTCCTGTCGGCTCTGGCCTCCGACGCACCCCTGGCCCGTCGGCCCATTCGGGATCGCCTGGGAGCGCTGGCGGTATGGGTGGTGTTCCGCATGGGCCTCCGGGTGTCCATTCCCACCTCCCGGGTGGATCCCAACCCGCCTCTCCCCTTCAGCCAGGTGGAGGCCCGGTGGAGGGAAGTGGGAGAACGAGTGGGCGCCGACTTGCGGGGACGGCTGGGGGGGGATGTTGGCCGACCCGTGGTGCGCCATCCCGTGTCCGGTCCCCTGGACCTCATGGAGCTGGTGGAGTTCCTCCGTTCCCACATCCGTCACCACCGGCGGCAACTCCGACGGTTGAACGAAGGAAGGTGAGGCCACAGACGGGGAAGGGCCGGGCCATCACGGCGGTTCGCACCCCGGATGAATGTTCTTCCGGGCCATCGTGCAACCATCTCCTGCCACCCTGCGGATTTCTTTGGAGGAGGGCCTCCCCGGGGCTGGCGTAGGTTGGCATCGCCCTTGCCAAAAAGGCGATGGTGGCCGGGCCCGAAACGGCCGACTCCACCTCGAATCCCACTTTGTCGAATCCCATTTTGCCCCGGAGATCCCATGATGCGTCGAATCGCCCATTCCCGTGGTTCGCGCCCCACGCCGAAGCCCCACCCGTCTCCCTCCGCTTCCATCGGACCCTCCGAGGCCTCGACCAGGGGTCGGATGGCGCTGCTCCTGTCGGCCGCCCTGTGGCTTCTCCTCTCTCCTCCTGTTCTTGAGGCCCAGTCCCCGGCCCCCGTTTCCCAGGGCACCCGGTCCCTTTCATTCGGGATCGACGGGTCGGGGAGTAGTGAGGCCGGGCTCTGGTATTTCATTTCCGATCGGTCGAACCTGGGGCTTCTGGGAACGCTGGACTGGGTCTCGGAGGATCGGGGAGGGGCTCGATCCGATCGCAGTCAGTTCACCCTGGGGATCGGGCCCCGGATCAAGTGGTACGTCACGGGCAGCCCCAGGATCGCGCCCTTCTGGTACGGGGGTCTCGGATTCACCCACAGCCGCAGATCCGAGGAGGGAGAGGCGGATCGCACCAGCCGAGGGGTGGGGATCGATGGGGGATTCGGCGTCGACTGGTTTCCCGTGGACCAGATGTCCATCGGAGGATGGACCGGCCTGCGCTTCTCCAACGATCGGGCCGAGAATGACGACACCACCTCCCGTTTCAGGACCGTGACCACGGGCCTCCGGGTCCACCTGTACTTCTGACCTGCGAGTCCAACGGATCGTTTCGGAGCGCCCTGAACGAAGGGAGTGAGGGGCATTCCTTCCGGCAGGACAGGGAACGGTCCAGTGATCCTTGCCCTTCCGGCCTCGGCGCCGCATGCTGGGGCAGGTGGAACATCTCATTTCACCTTGGTCGGGAGTTGCGATGCGGATCCTTCACTTGTTTCTCGAGCGGGGTTTCACTGGTGAAGGCGCAACAGTGACAGTCGAGGGGGAGGAGATCTTCCGCTCGGAGGCGGTCTCGACGGACCTGATGATGGGGTTCGCCGCGCAGGTGGACGTACCTCTCACCACCGAGTCGGGGCGGATGGATGTGTGCATCTCGTCCGATGGGCTCGCCGAGGCGATGGTCCCACTGCCCGCGGGAACGGAGGATCTCTGGGTCAGGGTGTGGATGGAGGATGGCAGACTCCTGCATGCCCTCGGCACGGAGCCACTCGGTTTTCTTTGATTCGGCCCTCCATGGTGTTGCCACGGACTTCCATCCCGTCTGCCCACCCGCACATCCGTCCGAACCCTTCACCCTGTGACTGCCGGAGCCTGTCATGAGCCCCAAGTCTGACCCCGATCCATCCTCTGACGTCCACGCCCACCTCGCGGACGATCTCGACCCCGATGGAGACCCGCTTCACCCGGGAACGGGGGCCGGCATCGACCCCCAAGGTCTGCCCCGGGTGCAGCTGGATCGCCAGACCCTGCTGAACCGTGAGCTCCTCAGGCAACTGGATCTTTCCAGATTCCTCCGGCTGGGCCCGGTGAGCGGCACCTACGAGGGACCCCGAATCGTGCCCTCCGGGGGTGAAGAACTCGTCCTCCGGGTGGATATCGATTCACGGGGACCCCATTCCCCGGTCCTGAATCGCCTCAGCGGGGATTTCTTCAAGCTCCACGAGATGCAGTGGGGTGCGCGGAAATTCTCCTGGAAATCCTACACCTCCTCCTGGGTGGTGCATAACCCGAACGTTTCCTGGGAATCCCAGGCGGTGGTGGTGACCGGGGTGGTGCGCTACTGGGAGGGGAGGAGTCCCTTCGAAACCGTAACCGTGCGGATTCCCTGGGAGGGGGGAAAGATGGCGGGCCCGGCGGAGGCCACCTTCCGTGCCCGACTCACCCGGGTTATCCGGACCTTCCGTTGTCCCCGAACATCGTCTGCCTTCCGGCAACTCAGGATGGAGGTGGATGTCTGCGCCTCGGTGAACGCAGAGCCGATCTTGCCCACCTACGACACCCATGCCCATGCGACCCGCCCCGGTGGCCTTGTACAGCGCGACATGACGGTTGCCTCGGCCTACCAGGAGGCGGGTGTGGAGGTCACGGTGGCGCCGGAACGCACCATCATCGATGACAGCGCCAGTCAGTTCAACACCTGGTCCAATGCGGAACTCCATGATGCCATGGAGACCCATTTCAGCCGGTATGCCGCCGGCGGGGCCTGGCCCAAGTGGGACATGTGGGGCGTCCTCTGCGGCCGCCATGACAACAGTGGGCTGGCCGGGATCATGTTCGACTACAGCGCAACCGGAGAGCCGCCGGAGCGGCAGGGGTTCGCCCTGTTCCGGAATCACCACTGGTTCAACAATCTTCCGGCCGGCGCGCCCACGACCCAGGCCCAGGCTACCGCACTCCGAAACTACCTCTATACCTGGATCCACGAGGCGGGACACGGGTTCAACTTCGTCCACTCCTGGAACAAGGATCGGGCCGACGCCCTCTCCTGGATGAACTACCCGCACTACGTCACCAACTTCTGGAACAACTTCATGCTGGAGTTCGACGAGGAGGAGCTCCTTCACCTGCGGCACGGGAATCGGGCATCGGTGATCCCGGGGGGCGATGCGTGGGCTACGGGGTTGCACCTCCACAGTGGAGGAGAGAATCCGGCCATGCTCCCGGCGGAAGGTGAGATGCCCCTGGAGTTGCTGGTTCGATCGTCCGGTCACTTCGAGTTCCTGGAGCCGGTGGAGGTGGAGTTCCGTCTGAGGAACGCGGCCCCATTCCCCCTGGAGGTCCTGGCCGATCTACGCCCCGAGGGTGGAGCCGTCTCCATTCATGTCCGGAAGCCATCGGGGGCATTGATCCACTACGAGCCTCTGACCTGTGAGATTGCACCCCTGGAGACCCGGACCCTGGAACCCCAGGGGTCTGAAGCTGGAACGGATCGTTACAGTCAGACCCTTCCCCTCGCCTTCGGAAAGGGCGGATTCGTCTTCTCCGAACCTGGGGAGTACCGGGTCCGAGCCGTCTACCACGACCCCAGCGGGGTCTCCATCCCGTCTCCCGCGCACCGGATTCGGATCGGACAGCCCGTGAGCCGGGAGCACGACCGACTGGCGTCGGACGTCTTCGAACGCTCGGTGGGGCTGGCGCTCTACCTGGAAGGATCGGAGGCCCCGGCGCTGAAGGGCGGGATGGACACCCTCCGGGAGATGGCGGACCGTTTCAAGGAGAGCATGGTGGGGGTACAGGCGGCATTGACCGTGGCCAAGTCCGAGGCCCGGAGCCACTTCCGCTTCGAGGACCCGGAGAAGCCGGTTCTGAAGGAGAGTCACAAGCCCGATCCCGAAGAGGTCCTCCGGGTCACCGATGCCGCAGCCAAGCTTCTCAAGGGCTCCAGCGACCGGGCTGCCAACCTGATCCACCATGAGCTGGTGCGGGACCGGGCGGTGGCGCTGGCCGCAGCCGGTCGAGCCGGGGAGGGACGCAAGGAACTCCGGGCCATGAAGAAGGTCCTGGCCTCCCGGGGCGTGAACACCCCGGTCCTGGACATGGTGGAGCGGTTCGCGAAATCACTGAAGTGATCCCGGAGCCGGCCGGGGGTCAGGCTCCTTCGGAGTCCCTGCGCCCCTGGCCCTCCGGTCTTTCTCTCTCTGCCGCCGCTCCTTCGAAGCGGCGGACGATGTCTCCGGCGGGCTCGATCGCCTGGACGCCGGACACGCTCTTCCCCGCCTGCCAGTACTCCTTCGACCCGCTCTCGTCCAGTGAGGAGCGCTTGAGCTTCCAGAGGGACCGGAGGCCGTACCAACTCCGCATCCAGTGCTTGGTGCGGGGGTGCCGGAGGAGGCGCCGCGCCAGCGGTCCCACCTTCTCCCCCATGGCCCGGGTGTAGGGCGTGGCGATGACGGCCACCGGGGTTCCGGTGATGCGCTCCGTCCAGAGGATGTCCTCCTCTCCCGCCTGGACGATCGCCTCCTTGTAGGGAGTCGATGCCCGGCACTCCGGGGTGGCGATGAACCGGGTTCCCATCTGGACCCCGTCGTACCCCATCCGGAGGGCGGCGATGAACTCCTCCTCGGTTCCCACCCCCCCGGCACAGACCACGGGGAGCCCCAGATCGGCGACCTCCTCCAGGAGCGCCTCCGGGGTGCGTTCTCCGGGGTGACCACCGGCTCTCCGATTCACGGCGATGAGACCGTGGACGCCGGCTTCCACCCCCTTCAGCGCCCACTTCCGCTCCGTCACATCATGATAGACCCTTCCCCCCAGTGGCTCCACGGCGCGGACCACCCAGTCGGGCTTCCCCAGGGAGGTGACGAAGAAGCGGATTCCCTCCTCGAGGGCCACATCGATCCACTCCTCCATCCGCTTCCGATAGGTACGGGAGGAGGTCTCGATGAGGGCATTCATCCCGATGGGCCGGGAGGTGAGGGACCGGATCTTCCGAATGCCCTCACGGAAGCCGTAGCCATGCACATAGGTGAGGGAGATGGGCTGAAGGATCCCCATTCCGCCGGCCTCGGATACCGCGGCTACCAGTTCAGGGTTGGAGCAGGGATACATGGCGCCGCACAGGAGAGGGACCCGGATTCCGGCGTCCCGGGAGAGGCGGGTCGCGGCGCTCACTCCTTCCGCCCCAGACGCCAGAGGGCGCGGACCCGGGCCACCTCGGCCCCTTGCCCGTCCCGGATGACCGTTTCCGCCCATTGGTCCAGGGGGTCGCCGGCCTCGGTGGGGAAGGGCGCGTCTCCCGCGGGAGGGGTCCAGCGAGATTCGGCGGTGAGGAGTCCCCGCCCCTTCTTCAGGTATTCGGATTCCAGACGGAGCACGATACCCCGGACGCCGGTGGGGAGGGTGGTGAGAACGGAGAGTCCGGTGGCCAGTTCACCCAGGTTCGTGAGGGCCACGGCGTGGGCCGAGCCCAGGTGGTTTCGTACCCCCCGTCGGACCCGGAGCGTCACCACGGCATGGCCCGGCTCCAGGATGCGGACCCGGGCGCCCAGCGCCCCGGTGTAGGGCACCTTGAAGCCCAGGAGTCGCGAGAAGAGGAGTGTGCCTCCCGGGAACCGGGAGAGGCGGCGCCACTGTCGGAGGAGGATCGCCCCAGGGGCCGCCGGGTCGGCGGGGTTGGAGTGGGCCAGCTTCGGGTCGGCCGCCGGGGGTGGAGGGTCCATGGGGACTCCTATCGAGGGATCAGTTCCCGGGCGAGGGGAGGTCCGTCCCGGATTGGACGTCGACGGCAGAAATCACCGCGTCAGGGATAGAAATACGCCGCGCAGCTGGCGCAGAGCCCGTGGGAAACCCGCCCCGGGAGAGCCTCGAAGAAGGACCCGACAATCCTCCGGAAAGCCATACACCGCCATCGGTGGGCCCGGTCCCCCGCTGCAGCCGACGGTCAGAACACCAGGAGCCGGGTCACTTTCAGCGTAACGAAACGTTCCAGTACCCCGGCGCTCCCCGGGCCCAGGGGGCGGCGCTCGGTGTAGAGAAGGAACACGTCGCTCAAAGGGGCATGGACGAAATTGGCCCGGAGGTTGGTGATCACCTCATCCATGTCGGCGTTGTACTGGACGAACCCCGTGAAGTTGAGGACGGTACTCACCGCGTACTGGGCCCGGGCGCTGTACAGATCGGCGGTGAATCGGCTTCCCTGTACATCCAGGGAGTTGTGGGTCGCGTCCAGCTCCAGGATGAGGCGGTAGTCGGGTTGCCACCGCATTCCCCCGGTCATCGTGAACCGGGTGCCATCGTAGAACTCCCCTCCCGAGATCCCCACACTACCGGAGAGGGCCCTCCCCTGGCTCGATCCGTATCGCAGCGACCCTTCGTGGAAGTGGTAGTCCCCCAACGGAATGAAGGTCCCGGGACGAATCTGGAAGGGGGTGAGGAGCCGTTCGAACTGCCGGTTCACCGAGAGATTGATGGAGGAGCGATCGGGGAAGCTGAATCCCAGGGCGCCACGCACGGAGCTGGATTCGACGCTTCCCTCCATGTCGGTGATCCGGGTGGCCTCCACGTACGGATTGATCTCGGTGACCCGTGCCGTACCGGGACGATGGTGGATCCCCAGCGTGCCGTATCCCTGGCGGATCCCCCGCCTCCGGACGAAGCCGATCCCCGGGTCGAAGTCTTCGCCGAGTTGCCGGTAGGAGACCGAGGTGTTCCAGAAGGGATCCCGCCATCCCAGGGAGAGGCGGGCCGCCTGGTCCCGGGCCTCTCCTTCGTCGGTGAGGGCCAGGTAGGAGTTGACCCAGAGGTTTCCGAGAAACCGGAGATTCGCGTCCACGCCCATGGAGCGGTTCGCAGGGGGCGGGGCCGCCTCGACCCGGTCCGGATCTCCGGTGGATTCCCGGTTGGTGAACATGAATCCCACATTGGAATTGGGACCCACGTCCCGCCGGAGGCGAACCACGCTGAAGTTCTCGGCCAGCCGACCGTCGAAGGCCTCGCTCTGGACGTTCAGGAGGCCCAGTTCCACCCCGCCGGCGCGCCCGGTGGCCCGTCCCCCACCTAGGAGGGGGACCGGGCTTCCCCCCCGGAGCCCGATCCGGCGGGAATGGAAGAGGGTGAAGTCCCGGTTGCTGGTTCCCAGCCGCGGTCCTCCCGGCCCCCCGGCCAGGTCCCCGAAGGCGAAGGTACCGGAGTTCTCCAGGAAGAACTCCCGGAGTTCGGGGAAGAAGACGGGGAATCGGCTCAGGTTCACCTGCTGCTGGTCCACCTCCACCTGGGAGAAATCGGTGCGCCAGGTCAGATCCAGGGTCAGGCTGGGGGTGATCCCATATTTCAGGTCGATCCCCCCGTCCAGGTCGTTTCCCCGGATCTCGTCCGCCACGGCGCTCCCCCCGGACCGGGACGCCACCGTGAAGGGCTTGACGCTCAGGTTTCGGGCGGCGGGAAGGTTCTGCATCCCGGTCATGGTTCCGGCCCGGGACATGAGGAAGATCCGGTTCCGACGATCCAGGGGCGCCCAGTAGGAGACCTCGTTGTGCCGACGGATGCGACGGGAGAGGTTGAGGCCCCACTCCGGGGTCGGATTGGAAGGGTCGTACCGGAGGGTCCGCCACGGGATGGCCATCTCCACCGTCCACCCCTCGTCGTCGATGGTGGTCCGGGCCTCCACCACCCCGTTCCAGCCGTAATCCCGGCTTCGACCGTCGTCCGAACCCTGGCCGTCCTTCACGCCTCCGGCAGGATTCACGAAGAAGATGAACGAGTTCCTCCGGTCCAGGAACGTGTCCAGCGTCACTCCGAAGGAGTCCATCTCCTCCATGAGGGTACCCGGAACATTCCGTTCCATCCCACCCCGAACGATCCCCCCGACGTCCGACTCCCACATCCGCGCCCCGATGTAGAGGTGGTCCTGGTCGTAGGTGATCCGGACCTCGGTACGCTCGCTTGGGGGCCGTCCGGCCTGGGGCTCGGCCTGGAGGAAGTCGGTGATGACCTCCACATCCCGCCACGCCGCCTCATCCATCCGTCCATCGATGACGATGGGTCCCGTGGCCGGTTGGATCTGGAGGTTGGGCCGGGGAATCGCTTCCAGGTCCATCGGGGCCAGCGGCGCCCCCGCTGTCGCCGGGGGCGTCTGGGCGCCGAGGGCCAGGGGAAGGAGTCCCAAGAGGAGCGTCCACCAGAGGTAGGAGAAGCGGAGCATGGAGGCCGGGGTGTGGGGGGAGGAAGCCTTTCCTTTTAGCGTCGACGCGTCCGCTGGGCAAGCACGGGCCGAGGGCAATTCCCCCGGCGCAGGAACCTCGTCAGGGGGATTCGGTCTCGTGGGTCGGCCTGGCTCCGTAGGTGGTGACTCCCGATCCGTCCACGGTCCAGCCGCGTCCCCCGGGGGGAAGGGTGGCGTCGGCGGGATGCTCCACCGAGAGGATCCGGGCGAAGGGTCGCTCCTGCCAGAGTTCCACGACCCGTCCCGCCAGGGAGGACGAATAGGGGGGATCCGCCAGCGCCAGGTCGTAGGCACCCTCGTCCAAGGCCGCCATGAAGACCAGGGCATCCCGGGTGAAGATCCGGGACCGCTTCCGGGCCCCGAGGGCCGTGACATTTCCCTTCAGCGCGTGGAGGGCTGCGGCGCTCCATTCCACGAAGTCCACCCGGGCGGCACCCCGGGAGAGGGCCTCCAGCCCCAGGGCCCCCGTTCCAGCGAAGAGGTCCAGGACCCGCGCGCCTCTGAGCTCCGATTCCAGTTCCGTCAGCCACCGGTCCCGGACCTGCTCAGCGGTGGGCCGGACACGGCCCCCGGGGGAGAGGAGGTCGCGACCTCCCAGACGTCCTGAGACAATTCGCATCACTACCTCGGGTCACGGCATGGGGAGAGGAGGACCGCTCCGGGCCGATACGGAGGAGCCGGAAGTGTCCCCTGGACCCACCCCTACCCCGGGTAGGGATGGTTGATGCCTTTGCGGCGGATGTCGGATGTCGGGCGGCTGAGAGCGGGGGGGTAGGGGGTGGCGGAGTGGGCCGGAGAGATGGTGATGGTTCAGAACGGTTGCCGCTCGGGACCGGCGCCGGCAGCTTGGGCTGCATGAGCCTCTTTCCTGCCTCCTCGACCCACTCCCCCCGCCCTGTTTCCCGCCCTGTCCCCCTTCGTGTCCTCCTGGCTGGGGCGTGCCTCGGGGGCCTGCTCCTGGCACCCCCTGCCTCGGGGCTAAAGGCGCAGGGGTTGGACCAGACTTCGGGAGGGAGTGGCCTCGTCCTCACCCAGCTCCCGGTCTCCATCCGGAGCCTGGCCCTCGCCGGGGCGCTCCCCCTGGCGGACCGGGACCCGGACTTCCTCTTCCGGAATCCCGCCCTGGCGGAGCGGATCCGGGGGCTGGGGATGTCAGCCCATCGATACGAAAGGGAGGCGCGACTCATCTCCGTGGCGGGGGGTGCGCCCTGGCTCGGGGGAGGGGTCGGGTTGGGGATCCGGAGCGCCAGCTACCCGGTCCCCGCAGCGGTGGGGATGCTTCCTGCGACCCGCCCCGGGGAGCGGATGCGCTACAGGGCTCCCGAAGGAGAGGATTCTCTCCCCCTGGAGGAGATCGCCGTTACCATCGGCTATGGACGGCTCTGGAAGGGGGTGCGATTCGGTGCTGCGCTCTCGGGGATGGAGGTGCGGCGGGACGGACACTCCGACCTCACCGGCTTTCTGGACCTGGGCGCTGCGGTGGACGCGGGACCGGTGACCGTGGGGGTTTCTGGTGGTGGATTCGGGCCTTCCCTGGATCTCCCGCCGGGATTCCGGCGGGTCCCGACGTGGGTCATGGCCGGGGCCGGGACTCGGGCGGGTCCAGTGGGTCCCCTGGACATCTCAGGGGCCTTCGCGGCAACCCTCCTCGAGGGGGGACGAGTGGAGGCTGGAGGGGGCGTCGAGGTCGGGTGGTGGCCCGTCCAGGGGAGGACCCTGGTGGGGCGGGCGGGGCTCGGCGGATCCCGGATCGAGGGGGCTTCGGCGTTCACCCTGGGTGGGGCCTTCCTGGGGGATTCCTTTACCCTGGAATACGCCTGGCGCGGGGTCGACGGAGCTTCGGGGATCCACGGCGCGAGCCTGCGATTCCGCTGATGGGGTGCTAGGAACCGCCCTCCTCGAGCGTCACCCGGGGCTGGAGGAAGGCCGCACCCGGGCGGGAGAGCCCCACCTGGCTCAGGACCACCTCACCCACGCGGCTTCCGTCGAAGACCAGGCGGATTTCCCGGAGTTCCCCCAGTTCCAGGGCCGGGTTCACACGGGTGAACTCATCCAGGGGAATGGAGAATCCGTGCCCCACCAGCTCATGCAGTGTCGGGAACCGGGAGCGCTCCAGGTCCCGCCTGCGGAGGACCCGGATCTCCAGGGGTCGCCGGATGGGACCGAACCGGGAAAGAGGGAGCGCAGCCGATTCACCACCCGCGTCCAGGATCTGGATGGTGAGTTCGAGGGGGAGACCCTCCTTCTCCTCGGCGTCCCCATCCTCTTCGGCCGTCCCGTTCCCTTCGGCTTCCCCCGCCGCTTCGGCGACCCGCTCCTCTCCGGCCCCTTCTTCGAGGTCGTTCCCAGCCCCCTCTGCGGGATCCTCTCCGGACTCAGGCGGCGCGGGCCTCCCCCGGGTCGGCGCCAAAAGGAAGTCCAGCGTGGTGTCCTCCCCCACATCCCAGCGCCGGGGGAGCGTCGGCGGGAGGGTGATGGCATAGTGGGGCGGGTCGTTCTCCCCGGTCCGGTGCCATCCCAGCCAGGCTCCGTAGTGCTGCTGGGAGACCTGACGCTGAGGGGTCACGCGGGAGCGGAGGACCAGCTCACCCTCCCGCCAGGTGGAGAGCCCTTCTCCCCGGAGCGTCACCCCCGCCTCGGTCCCGGTGGTGAGGTCGATGTCCTCGCTGTAGTCGGCCAGGGGCCGGAAGGAGGCATGCTGGAAGCGGGTCTGGTACATGGTGGGTGGGAGCCAGCCGCCGGCGGTGCGATGGTCCCGGAAGAGGGGGAGCCATCGTTCCTCTCCCTTGAGCGTCGCCTCCAGGAAGGCGGAGATGTAGATCCGGCCGAACTCCAGCTGATCCTCCTCCGGCAGGAGCCCGTCCAGGGCCAGGATCCGGGGGCTCCGGGGTCCGTTGTCGAAGGCGCCCCACCCTTCGTTCCACTGGCCGTGGTTCGCCCGGTACACGTAGACCGCCGACTTGAAGGCGGGGACCTCACCGGTGAAGCGGACCCGGGAATACTGCCGCAACCCGGCGAAGCTGGTCACGTCCCCATCGTGGGAGCCATGGAAGACCAGGTAGTTGACGTCTTCCAGGGGGACGGGGCGGTTCGCCGGTTCGTACTGGCCGTCCACGGGAGCGATGGCCACCAGTGAGCGGATGTTGAATCCGAAGTCGAAGGTGAGGGAGGCGTCGTCGGGATAGTGGGCGAGGCGGTTGAAGGCCGCGGCGTGCCCCACGGCCTCGCCTCCCCGGGAGTGGCCCATGAGGGCGATCCGGTCCCAATCCACCATCCCGTGGAAGGGGTTCTCCGGGTCGGCGTCGAACCCCTTCCACGCCTCCAGATGCTTCAGGAGCATCCAACCCCGGGCGTCGTTCTCCTGACGGATGCTTCCGTTCAGGAAATTCATGTCCACCGAGACCAGGATGAAGCCGCGGCTGGCCAGGAGCTCCCCCAGGTAGGCGTAGCCCGGGTCCGAGTAGTCCCGGGGGTCGTGGTTCCCATGGACGATGAGGACCAGGGGGAAGGGTCCCGCCCCCCCCTCGGGGTACCAGACCCGACCGTTCAGCGGGAAGGCGTCGGCCTCGAAGCCCCAGTAGCGACGCCAGAACCCCGCCATTTCCGTTCGATCCACCATGATGGAGGCGTCCACGGTCCCGGTGGTGAACGCTGCTCCCTCGGCGTATTCCGGACGCCTTCGGTCCGTGCCGCTTCCGTAGGTGAGGAAGGCCACGGAGTGGGGTCCCGGAGTGGACGGGGGAGGGCCCTCCAGGACCTGGTGGGCCAGGACGGTGGGGTGGTCGCTCTCGGCCAGGTGCAGGGAGGCGCGGCAGCCGGAAAGGGTGAGGCCCCCCAACACCGCGGCGGCCGATAGGATCAGGGTCGGGGAGCATCGGGTCGATCGGTTCATGACGCGGCCTTCGAGAGGGACCGGGAGAGCCCACCACCGGAATTCCCCTCCACCGTACCTCCCCCGGCGGCGATGGGCCACCATGTCGGCGCCGGTCCCGCCGGGATTCGAACCGAAGGCCGGAGTTCCCTATAATGGAGGTTCGAGCGGTACCCACGCCTCCGCGGGCTCGGGCCCCTGGAGTGCCCAGCACAGCGGGGTCCGGCATGAGCCCGCAGCAATTGGAGATCCTCCTCCTCGGGCCATTGGAGGTGCGGGGGAGCGGCGTCCGCCTGGACCTGCCCCCTTCGAGGAAGGCCCGAGCGCTCCTGGCCTATCTGGTGGCCAGCGGGCGTCTCCATGCCCGCAGTTCCCTCTGTGATCTTCTCTGGCAGGAGGTGAACGACCCCCGGGCGGGGCTGCGATGGGCGCTGTCCAAGCTCCGGGCGGTGGTGGACCAGGGAGAGGCTCCCCGGATCGTCACGTCCGGCGACCGGGTCGGATTCCAGGGAGGGGACGGAGAGGTGGACCTCCATCGGATCCATTCATCGATCTCCGAGAACCCCGCGACTGCCTCCCTCGAGGCGCTGCAGGAGGCGCAGCAGGCCTTTCGGGGCGAATTCCTGGAGGGACTCGACCTTCCCTCGTGCCACCGTTACCAGGCCTGGTGCCTGGGGATGCGAGAACGATTGCGGCGGCGCCACGTCTCCGTCCTCGCCGCCCTCACCCGTCGGCTCCGAGGGGCCCCTGAAGAGGCGCTCCCCCATGCCCTGGCCCGACTCGCGCTGGATCCCTTCGCCGAAGAGGCCCATATCGCCGCCATGGACCTCCTGGGCGATCTGGGACGTGTGGACCGGGCGCTGGAGGTCTACGAGGGATGCCGTCGCATGCTGTCGGATCACCTGGAGGTTCCCCCCTCCGAGGAGTTGGAGTCGGCCCGCCGGCGCCTGAAGACACCGACCCGGCCGAAGTCGATGGAGGTGGATCGGTCAGAAGATGGGACGGGAGGCGAACGGGAAGCCTCCAGGATCCTTGCGAGCCTCCCCCAGCCCGAGGGCCTCCCCGCCATCGGGAAGGAGGACCCGGTGCTGTTGGGGCGGGAGGAGGAAGTGGCGGAGCTC
>SL_3KL_010_SEDDRAFT_10002053_pt1 | contig 18473 bp, 12 predicted proteins | sample SodLakKL_010_SED_2_FD_10381 | JGI IMG/M metagenome (IMG submission 10381) | reverse complement strand
AACGACCTGGGATTTTCGGTTCGCTGCATTCAATCCGGTAATTGAACCTTTAAAAGCTACCAAAATGAAAAAAAACAGGCCCAAAATTTATAATTTGCGCCTGTTTTTTTTCTTACAGGAAATTACATCCTAACTATGGATCAGCGCTTAATAAGCAGGGGAATGGTAAGTTGCTGATTCCCCAGCTGGCAGCGAACAAAATAAACCCCCTGTTTGAGCGATCCTNAAGATAAGACCATGTCAAACGGGCCGCTTTGGTTGACCGATTCTTCCTGAACAAGCCATTTCCGACCGGTAAGATCCAGAACCTCGACCATCAAATTACCGGGTTCGGGTATGTTGAATGAAATGGTAAAGGATTCTGAAGCAGGATTGGGATATAATTTTTGTACCAGTGAAAGGGAAGAAACATCTTCAATGGCGTTAATATCCATGTAAAATTCCGGTTCAATCAGCATCCCTCCATCTGGTGGCATCAATAAAAAGTATGGTAATCCCGGGGCCGGATCTTCATTCCCGGGCCAGAAATCCAGGATCACCATGATCATTCCGGGAGAACCCCATTCATAAAACTCACTGAAATCGATGGAATTTAAATAATAAAACGGTTCTTCCACTTCAACGGATAAGGCCACCTCAAACAGGTCGGCAGAATGAAATATGGCCTGGGAGAATTGCCCGTACTCAATCTCGGGTTGTTCATCCGGCCAGTCGTCATTGGTAAGTGTGGTGATGGTATAATCGGTTTCCGCATCCGGGTTGGCAAAAGCATCAAAGAAATTGACAATATATGCGGCAGTGTCGGTGGCACAGGCGTTTATATTTCCAGAATGAAAGTCCAGAAAATATTCCTCATTTCCGTTCTCATCAAGGTGTCCGGCAAGGACGATCAGTTTGCCAGAACAATCATCATAATAAGCATCAGGAGGGTTTATATCAAGCTCAAAACTATAGGAGAGGATTACTTCATCATTATCCGGGTCAACCAGGTCAATGGTATAGGGGATATATATCTGGATATGAAAAGTATCGGAAGTCATGCCCGTGGAAAAGTTTTCCAGCAAAAGTTCATCATTTAAGAAAACATGCACATTTCCCAGGTCATTGGAAGCATTGACCATGCGCAAAAAGGTCCACATAGGCCCCGGATCATCCACAACGATCACATCAACGGAAGCGGTTAATTCATCGGGGTTTTGTATCCAACCGGTAGGATCGAGGTATCCTGTAAAGGGATAAGTACCGGTTGTTGTTTCATCATATTCCGGATCGCCGGGAACCCATGTTAAAGGCACCAAAGCGGTATCTTCGGGATCATTGTCAAGTTCAACCTGGACAAAGTCAGGCAATTCAAGTTCTTCCTCAGGTGTCCCCAGTGGCACAATGATATCATCCAAAGGTTGTACCGCAGTGATATACTGGGTATCGGGTTCCTCGTATGGAACAACAAGTCCCGTGCGGGTATTGCTGCCTTTATAGGTTGCAAACCTAACTTTTGCATCGGCCATTGAAATGCCCATGTCGTAAACATTAATGAGCGTAGAATCCTCGGGACTAAATGTCAGCTCATAGGACAATGCAACCAGGTTAAGGTTTCCGTCGCCGGTTACATCTCCCAGGTTGGCCCCGTTCATAAAAGTAAACCCCCCGGGTCTCAGCGGAAAGCCCTCTATCTCGCCGCTTCCGTCGGTTTTGTAGGCATGAATAAAACCCTGACCTTCTACCATTAAATTGCTGCCGAATATCAGGTCAAGATTCCCATCCCCGTCAATATCGGCAACAGAGAGGAATCCTTCAAGACCTCCTGCTTTGGTAACGGGAAAATTACCCAGCATTTCCCCGGCTTCGTCAAAACCAAACAACATGGGTGCCGGATCTTGCCCCACCGGTTTCGCTGTAAAAATTTCAAAATTATCATCTTCATTGATGTCCACCACAGTGGGCGGGTGGTAAGTCCAGCCGCCACCAGGCACGGGTACCGGCCAGCCATCCCGGTAAGTGCCATCATGCTCACGGATATAATACTCCGGGGCATCACCATGTGTGGCTCCAACAATACTTAACTTCCCGTCCGCTTCAAAATCCACAAGTAAGGGCGACTGATAAGAAAACCCCGTTGATGGCGCCTGAACCGGAAAGCCGGGCTTGGTCTGTGCGTTCAGGTCGAAAGCATACAAGGTGCCGTTGGAGGCGGAAGCAATGATATCCAGTTCTCCGTCTCCGTCAATATCTCCTATGGAAGGCGTAAAAGCGGGAATTCCACTCAACTCAACAGGCCAGTTTTCATTGAAAGGAGATCCATCGGCTTTCACCACGTGCATCTCGTTAAGGGTACGAACCCCAAATACGATCTCCATTTGTCCGTTCCCATCCAGATCTGCCAATGCAGGCGCACTGAGTATCCAGTTGTTGTTAAAATTCAAGGGCCATCCGCTCATTACCTCACCATCGCTGTTAAAAAGGTAAGCCCGGCCGTTATTGGGAATGCCACCTGTGAGCTGCACAATTTCCAGGTTTCCGTCTCCGGTAACATCGGCAACAGACGGTGGGTAGGTGGCTGTGCCCGTAAGGGTAAATGACCATATCAACTCACCATTGCCTTTAAAAACGTGCAACTGATTGAAAGAGGCCACCAGGATGTCTTCGACTCCATCCCCATCAATATCGGCAAGGGTAACACCCCTGAAGTTCTTGAAGCTGGGAGAAGCCGCCACCTTAATGGGCCAGGGTTCAGGTTGCACATAGGTATCATCGAGTAGTCCGGCCATCGGATCCAGGTGATGGGCCTGGAAAGATTTGGTTAATACCCTTCCATCCTTATCAAGGTAAGCTTTCTGAACCTCAACCTGAGGGAAAGCGTTCATGACTAAAAACATAAAAAAAATCACAGAGAGTAAAACAGGTTTCATGGTATTTGATTTTTGGTTAATAAAACAGGTTAGGTAAACTTTGGCTTTCAGAATTATAAATGTATTAAATATTTGTTAATAAGTAACCTTCCGATTAATTTTTTTTGGAGGGAATTACTTTCCATCCAAAAACCAAATCCCTTTAAACAGGAAAAAACCTTTTACAAAGAAATCCGCTTCCTGCGCTCAAAGCTTTTATTAATTTTGCAATGCAAAAAAACAAGCCGTGATCTATCCAGAGAATTTTGAGGAAAAAACCGGGTTTGACCGCATTCGCCAGATGCTCTCAGACAATTGCCTGAGCAGCCTTGGGCGAAAAGAGGTGGAAGATATTCGGTTTTTGACCAAACAGGCCGACATCGAAAAATTACAGAATCAAACCGAAGAGTTCCGGCAAATCCTTTTGCTGGGAGAACTTTTCCCGGCTTCGAACTATTATGACCCCGAAAAGATTTTCAGTCATTTGCGTCCTGAAGAAACCTTTATTGAGCCGGAGGATATGCTTGAGCTGAAGCGCTCACTGGAAACCATCCGCAAGATTATCTCTTTCCTGCGTCAAAAAAACAAGGAAGAAGATTCCCTGAAATACCCCTGGCTATTCGCTCTAACCGAAGGGCTTGAATTGGACCCGGGGATAATAAAGCGCATTGAAGCCATCATTGACGAAAAAGCCGTGGTAAAAAGCAATGCCTCTCCCCGGCTGTCAAAGATCAGGCAAAGCAAACAAGAATTGGAAGTTAAAGCCAACCGCAAGATCAGCCAGGTAATGAACCAGGGGAAAAGCCAGGGTTGGATTGATCAGGACATAGAGCTTGCCCTGCGCAACGGCAGACAAGTCATCCCGGTTTCAGCTTCCAGCAAACGGAGAATTAGAGGATTCATTCATGACCAGTCGGCTACCGGGCAAACTGTTTTTTTGGAGCCTGAAGAGGTTTTTGAGATCAATAACGAAATCAGGGAGCTCGACCTGGAAGAGCGCAGAGAGATCATCAGAATATTGAAGGATTTCGGGGATTATCTGCGGCCCGCCATACCCGGGCTAAAAGACTGTTATCAAATGTTGGCACGCATTGACCTGACCCGCTCCAAGGCCAAAATTGCCATGGAAATGGAGGCCATGAAGCCAAAGTTGCAAAATGAGCCAAAACTTCATTGGATCAAAGCCTTGCATCCCTTGTTGTATTTATCGCATAAAGCCCAGAACAAGCACGTTGAGCCGCTCAACATCACCCTGAACAGGGAGCAACGCATCCTGGTAATATCCGGGCCCAATGCTGGAGGTAAGTCGGTTTGCCTGAAAACCTGCGGCCTGCTCCAATACATGCTGCAATGTGGGTTACTGTTGCCCATGCTGGATTATTCAGAAGCCGGGATATTTGACCGGATCTTTATTGACATCGGTGATGAACAATCCCTGGAAAACGATCTGAGCACCTACAGTTCTCATTTGTTGAACATGAAATTTTTTGTGGAAAAAAGCAATGAGAAGACCCTTTTCCTGATTGATGAATTTGGAGCCGGCACCGAACCGCGTATTGGCGGATCCATTGCCGAAGCCATCCTGGAACAGCTAAACAGTAAAAAAGCCCAGGGAGTGATCACCACCCATTACGCCAACCTTAAACTCATGGCCGGCAAGCATCAGGGCATTATAAACGGGTCCATGCTGTTTGATACCAAAAACATGCGGCCATTGTTTCGTCTGAAAACCGGTAATCCCGGCAGCAGCTTTGCTTTTGAAATTGCAAAAACCATCGGGTTATCCGAAAAAATTCTGAATCGTGCTGCAGAACATGCAGGCAGCCAGGAGCTGGATTTTGACCGTCAGCTGCAGGACCTTGATCTGAAAAAAGCCGTGCTGGAGGAAAAAGAAAAGCAATTGCGTTCTGCCGATCGTTTTTTAGCGGAAATGATCGAAAAATATGAAAAGCTCAGCGGAGAACTGGAAAGCCGCAAAAGCAACATCCTGGCTGAAGCCCGCAAAGAAGCAAAAGACATTTTGTCGGGCACCAACAAAATCATTGAAAAAACCATCAGGGAGATAAAGGAAGCCCGTGCCGAAAAAGAAAAAACAAGAGAGGCCCGCAAGGCTTTGGAAGATTATTCGCAACAGCATGAGCAGGCGTTAAAAAAAGAAAAAAAACCTCCAAAAAAGAAAGCCGGTAAAAAGGGAAAACAAGAACCCACCCTGGACCTTACCCCTATAAAACCCGGAGATTCCGTCAGGGTCAAAGGCCAGCAAGCTTTTGGAGAGGTTTTGGAGATTTCCGGCACCAAGGCGGTGGTCTCTTTTGGCAGTATTAAGTTTAAAACCTCTTTGGCTTCGCTTGAAAAAATAAAAAAAAGCAGCTTACGGGGGCATCCGTCCCAACCGGGAAGAACCAGGAGTCAATTCAACATCAACGAAAAAGCGGCTGCTTTTAATCCGGAGATTGACCTGAGGGGAAAACGGGCTGACGAAGCCATAAGCCAGCTAAGGAAATTTGTGGACGACGCCATCCTGCTTGGAGTCAAGCAGTTGAACATCCTGCATGGTAAAGGGGACGGCATCCTTCGTCAAACCGTAAGGGATTACCTTCAGAGTGTGCCGGAGGTCAGGCGCTTTCGGGATGAGCATCCCGACCGGGGGGGTGCCGGAACCACCATTGCCGAATTAAAATAAGAAAAAGAAAAGACCTCCTCAGTTCCGCTTATTCTTTTTCCAATTCATCAAACAAGCCCAGCTGATTTTCTGTCACGTAGGATTGAGGGTATCCGTCTTTGCGGTATCGCTCCACATGCTTATTTACCATTGCTTTCAAAAAACGTACCGGGGTAGTTTTTTGGCTCCTGCAGAGCCGTTCCAATGCTTCCTTTTGCCCCTTGGTAAGCTTAAAGGCCATTTTGCGGTATTTTATCTTTTTTCTTTTGGCCTTTTTTCGGGGAGAAACAGGACGATTAGCAGATTTTGACAAAATGGCTCTGGGCATGTTCCTCTGGTTTTATTTTTCTCTTACCAACCAAACATAAACCGGGAAGTGGTCGCTGTAGCCTCCCAGATATACACCACCGCCAAAACTCCGGTAAGGATATCCTTTAAACCTGCCGGAAGGCTGGCGAAGGAAGGGACGGTTAAATACTTCGGCACGCAGGTACCTGAATTCACTATAATCGTCCCCAAGCACGCCGGGTGTCAGCAGTATCTGGTCAAAAAGACTCCAGGTATCCCGCCAGGCATTGGTGCCAATGCCTTTTCTGAAGAACTCCTCAAATGGGTTATACAATTCATCTTCCTGGAGATCTCTTTTATCCCCCCTTGACCTAAGATGTTCGCGTATGCTGATATCGGTTGGGTTGTCGTTGTAGTCTCCCATTTTGAATACTTTGGCGCCAGGCTCGGCTTGCAGTATAGAATCAATCACATTTCGGGCAATTTTTGCTTTTGCAATGCGCAAGGGGCGGCTGCGGCGCTCACCGCCCACCCTGCTAGGCCAGTGTGCCACGATAAAATGCATGCGCTCCCCCATCAACTCACCGGTAAGGAGCAACTGGTCGCGGGTTCTGAAATCCGGCCGGTCTTCAATAATGGTTGGGATCACCTGGCTGCTGATATAACGAAAATATTTCGGATTATAGAAAAAGGCCACATCGATTCCCCTTCGGTCGGGGCTGGGATAATGCACCACCTGGTAATTACGATCCTCTATTTTTTCCTGGGCCGCCAGGTCTTCCAGCACGGCGCGGTTTTCAACCTCGGCAAGCCCTAAAACAACAGGGCCATCAGGATTCAGGTCGGTGCCCATTTTTGCGATTACCTCGGCCAGATTTTCCAGCTTTTCATAATAACGTTTGGTATTCCATCTGTTGGAACCATCCGGGGTGAAATCATCATCCCTGATGGTAGGATCGTTGATGGTATCGAAAAGGTTTTCTACATTGTAAAATCCAATGCTTACACTAATCAGATCTTTATCCTGTTCATCAGAAAAACCATAGCTACCGGAGACAGGAGCAAGCAATAACAAGAAAAGAGAAAATAAAAAAATCCGGTTTTTTTTTAGCATCATTTTGATATCTTTTGAGTAATTAACTGATTTTCAAACGTTTTTATAAAAAAACGGGGAATAAAATTTTTATTAATTTTAGAAGTTTAGCAAATACACAAGAATTCGTTAATTTTGGTCTTCCAAAAATAATCATTTTGCCAAACATAATTCAATTTATTCAAACAACCTTGAAGTAAAAAAACCGGACAACCATTTAAAAGGCTTTATTTAACTTAAGATTTCGTATCCATTTTTAAACATAAACTTATGAGAGAAAAAGCATTCGGAATAGTTTTTCTTTTTCTGGGGTTTTCTATCGCATTGCCAGCACAAAACTTTCAGGAACTTCCTGAAGAAACTACCGACACCCTGATGCTTGATGAAGACAGGGAAATAGAGATCCCCATACTTTCCATATCCATTGATGATTTAGAAGGGGAAGCAGACTCCTATGACATCAGTAGTCTTTTGCGGGGGTCCCGTGACATTTATGTCTCCACCGCCGGATTTAACTTTGGGTCTGCCCGATACAGGATAAGGGGTTATGACAATGAAAACACCATGGTAATGATCAACGGTATACCGGTAAACGATCCGGAAACCGGGCGGGCTTTCTATTCGGTATGGGGAGGCTTGAACGATGCCACCCGCATGACGGTGGATCACTATGGCATAGGAGTATCCCGTGAAAATTTTGCCGGCATAGGGGGGGCAACCAATATTATTACCCGTGCCTCAGAATTTGGTCAGGCAACCCGGCTTACCTACTCCAATGCCAATCGCAGTTATGTGCATCGGGGCATGTTCACCCATAGCACCGGCATGCAGGAGAATGACTGGGCTTTGACCATCAGCGGATCCCGAAGGTCGGCCCAGGAAGGGTATGCCCCGGGTACCTTTTATGACGCCTGGGCGTATTTTCTTTCTGCCGAAAGAAGGATCAACGACCAGCACAGCATTGGTTTTATTGGCTTTGGGTCTCCTTCCCAAACCGGAAGGCCCGGAGTTGCCACCCAGGAAGTATATGACCTCGTGGGAGACAATTATTACAATCCCAACTGGGGTTACCAGGACGGGGAAAAACGCAATGCCAGGAAAAACAATTACCATACCCCCTGGATGTTTCTCACCCATTACTGGACCCCCAATGAAGATACAGAGATCAGCACCACCGCTGCCTATAGTTTCGGGAGGGGAGGTTCTACGGCCCTTAACTGGTATGACAGCCATGCCGCGCATGATGACTGGAATTATACCCTGGGTGGAGACCCAAGGCCCGATTACTACCGCTGGTTGCCAAGCTGGCATCAAAATGACCAGGAAATGTTCAATTACCTCACCGACCTTTGGGAAAATGATGAAGATTTCCGTCAGATCAATTGGAGTTGGCTATACAATGCCAACCGTGACAACCTTTTTCAGGTTGAGGATGCCAATGGGATTGAGGGAAATAACGTAACAGGCCTGCGTTCAAAATATATAATTGAGGAAAGACGTAACGACAGAACCCAGCTGGTATTCAATTCCAATATTGTCCATCATGTTGACCCCACCCATGTGCTCTCTGGCGGGGTAAATGTTTCCCTTTCCCAAACCAACCAGTTCAAAACGGTGGTTGATTTGCTTGGAGGTGAATGGTGGTACGATATTGATCAATTTGCCGAAAGAGATTTTGCCGATCCCAACATGGCACAAAACGACCTTCGCAACCCTGACCGACTCGCTGAAGAAGGGGATCGCTTCGGATACGATTTTACCGGCAATATCAATGAATACTCTGCTTTCGCACAAAGTGAATGGATACTGCCCCAATGGGACTTTTTTGCAGCCGCGCAACTTTCGCATACCACATTTTGGCGCACCGGACATATGCAAAATGGCCGCTTCCCCGATAATTCCTATGGAGACAGTGAGAAGCAGAATTTCACCAATTTTGGCCTGAAAGGGGGTGCTACCTATAAAATAACCGGCCGCCACTATGTTACCGCAAACACGGCATTCAAAACCCGTGCACCTTATTTCCGAAACGCATATGTTTCTTCAAGGGTGAGGGACCACGTTATTGAGGGACTGACCAGTGAAACCATCATGTCGGGTGATTTGAATTATTATATCCGTGCACCAAGGCTCAAATCCCGGCTTACCTTTTTCTATACCGAATTCCAGGATCAAACCTGGTCAAGGAGTTTTTATCACGATGAACTCCGCACTTTTGTAAACTATATCATGACCGGGGTTGACACCCGCCACATGGGCGTTGAGCTTGGGATTGACTTCACCCTTACCCCCACCCTTACCGGACATTTTGTAGCAGGTACCGGCGATTATATTTATAATTCCCGGCCCGAAGTTACCATCGCCAGAGATAATGACTTTGAACTAATCGATGAGCAGCGCACTGTTTATTTTGAAAATTATAAGATCGGAGGGATGACCCACACTGCTGCTTCTGTCGGACTAAGGTACAACAGCCCCAGGTATTGGTTCGTTGGAGTAGATGCCAATTACTTTGACGATATCATGATCGACATCAATCCTGATCGCCGCACGGCAGAAGCTGTTCAGGACCTTGTAACTTCCGATCCCCAATGGAACCAGTTGCTTGACCAAGAGAAAATGAATAATGCCGTCATTTTCAATATGTTTGGCGGCAGATCCTGGAGAATTCGTTACCAGTACTTCATTAACCTGACCGTCAGCGTTAACAACCTGCTGGATACCAAAGATTTCAGCATCGGAGGGTTTGAACAACTGCGTTACAACTCCCATGATCCGGACCGCTTCCCTTCAAAATACTTTTATCTTTATGGAAGAACCTATTTTGTGAACCTGGCATTCCGGTTTTAATAACTCCAAAAAATTTAAACAATGAAGAAATACAAAAACATAATTCCTTTATTTATTTTTTCTTCCGTCCTTTTTATTCTGCCTGCTTGCGTAGACCAGAATTTTGACGAACCGGAAGCATGGGAGATTCCCGAAGGAGAAGTTTTGACAATAGCGGAACTCAGGAATTTATATGCGCAGTCTGAGATCAGGTTCGAAGAAGATTATTCGGTATATGCAACGGTTACTATGGATGATAAATCCGGAAATATTTATCGCAGCGCCTATGTTCAGGATGAAACCGGAGCCATCAACCTGCGCACGGTAGCTCCCGGTGCAATTTACGAAGGGGATTCTGTTCGCATCAGTCTGAGGGGTACTACGCTAAGTTCTTATCAGCGGATGCTTCAGCTTGACAATGTAAATGCAGACCGCAACATTAAAAAACTGGATGTAAAAAAAGAGGTTGAACCCAAAACTGTTTCCATTCCGGAAATAAATACTGGGGACTTCCAGGCTCATTTGGTAAGACTTGAAAATGTGCAGTTTGCTGCAGCTGATACCGGCAAACCATTTGCTGACAGTGAAAACCTTGTAGCCCTGAACCGAACCCTGGAAGATTGCAATGGGAACCGGATTATTGTAAGAACCAGTGGGTATGCGCAGTTTGCCGACCAGCTTACCCCTTCTCTTAATGGGGAGCTGGTTGGAGTAGTTTCACAGTTTGGAAACACCATGCAGCTGCTGATCAGAAGCTATGATGAATTGGATATGCAGGACGATCGTTGTCCGATCCCGGGTGATGACTACGACCTGATTACCCTTGCTGAATTGCGACAAAATTACCAGGAAGGACAAACCCAAATCCCGCCAAATACCAGAATTGAAGGGATAGTAATTTCTGACAGAGAAAATGAGAATCATCCCGGGCAAAACCTTTTCATGATGGATGAATCCGAAGCCGGCATCGCCCTTCGCTTTGAAAGCTGGCATGACTTTCCTTTGGGCCAAAATGTACGGGTGATTGTCTCAAATATGGAGCTTGTAGAATTCAACGGCTTACTGCAAATTGAAAACATCCCGATAGGCAATGCTCACGATATGGGACCAGGCACAGTTCCAGATCCCGTGCAAACTACCATTAATGAGGTAGCCAATAACATGGATCAGTTTGAATCGACCCTGGTGACTTTTTCGGGGGTTGTCATTTCCGGAGGAAACACTTATAGCGGAAACCTTACCCTGGATGATGGTACAGGCCAAATGCTGATGTATACCTATTCCTGGGCTTCTTTTGCGGATGCACAACCCCCATCAGAGCCGGTTACAATTACCGGTATTGTTTCTCGCTACAACGAACCCCAGCTTCTTATCCGCAACCTTAACGATGTTTTTATTGAATAAAATAAATTATCTTACCCATGAAAAAAAATCATTTCAAACATATAGTCTTTTCCATGTTTATCGGGTTTCTTGCCTTGTCCATGGCCAATTGCGAAATGGAAGATCTCGATCATCCCCCGCTTAATGAACTGGATAGCCTAACCACTCTTGATGAAGTAAGGTCATTATACACCGGTCAGTCCATTCATTTTGATCAGGACATCTCAATCTTTGCCACAGTAACCATGGATGAGCTATCAGGCAACATTTACCGGGAAGTTTTTGTGCAGGATTCCACGGCAGCCATAAACCTAAGGCTGGATTTTGCCGGCAACCTGAAACAAGGAGATTCAATAAGACTTTCTCTTAAAGGTGCCATGCTAACCAGTTATAACAACATGCTGCAACTGGACTCAATGGAATTTGGCAAACACGTTATCCGGCAGGGTGAAGGTACCGATCTTGTCCCAAAAGCCGTTACCATTCCGGATATTTTAGGTGGTGGCTACCAGGCTCAACTAGTAAAACTGGAGGAGGTTCAGTTTGCCATACAGGATGTAGGAGAACCCTTTGCAGGTATTGATGATGATGGCAACCCCATGCCAGCTAACCGGGATTTGCTGGACTGCGATCAGAACCGTATAATTGTGCGCACCAGCAGTTTTGCCGATTTTGCTTTCGAAACCATTCCTTCCGGAAACGGCACCCTCGTGGCTATAGTGTCACAATTTGGAAACACGTGGCAGCTTTTAATCAGGGATCCGGAAGAATTGGATATGGAGGGCGAACGCTGCGAACTGGATGAGCCGCAGGGCTCAGGAACCTTTGACGATCCTTACAATGTAGCACATGCTATTGCCTTTAATGACGGAGACAACCAATGGGTGGAAGGATATATTATCGGTGTAATGGAAACCACTGTCGATCCTTTTGAGCCTTCTTTCGAAGCGCCGTTCGAAACCCCTTCCAACATAATCATTGCCGATAATCCGGATGAGACTTCCATTGGTAATGCATTAATTGTTCAACTCCTCGTTGGTGACATACGCAATGCCCTTAACCTGGTAAACAATCCGGAAAACCTGGGTAAACAGGTTAAACTACACGGTGATCTGGCAACCTATTTCGGGCAACCCGGAATGAGAAACACCTCCGGCTATTGGATGGATGGGGATGGTATCGTTCCACAGGTGGGCTTCTGGGATGTTGATTTCGGCGATGAAGCCCAGGGCTTGCAACCCTTTACGGCACACAGCATTGTTGGCAACCAGGAATGGGAGAGGCAACACTGGGATGGCGGCTCTGCCGTCATGAGTGGCTTCGCCGGCGGATCAGCCCATGAAAATGAAGACTGGCTGATATCACCTTCCATTGATCTTACCGACCGCACCAATGTTACGCTTGAAATCAGGGAAGCCATTAATTATATTACCAGTTATGATGATTTACAGGTGTTAATTGCTGCCGATTATGATGGCGAAGATCCAACAGAATCAGGAACGTGGGAACTTTTTGAAGGATTTAACAGGCCCCCCGGTGGTAATTGGACATTTGTAGATAGCGGAAGTATTGACATCTCCCAGTTTGATGGAGAAACCATACATATTGCCTTTAAATATAACAGCACAACTGCCGGTGCCGCCACCTGGCAGATCAGCGAAGTGAAATTCTTTGAATCAGAATAAAGCAGGATAGGATTTTATTCTTAATAAAAAGCTGCTCCATACTTCCGGGGCAGCTTTTTATTTTAAAATTTTCGATTTTTATTCATGACATAGCCTCCTAAGGACTTCCACAAAATTTTGAACCTCTTCAATAGTGTTGAAACGGCTGAAGGAAACCCTGAGAGATGGCCTGTCGTCACTAACCCCCATTGCAGTTAAAACATGTGAGCCGGTGGTGCTGCCTGAAGAGCATGCGCTTCCGGATGAAACGCAAAATCCTGCGATATCCAGGTTTGGCAGCAGCATTTCAGAATTGATTTTTTCGGGAAGGGAAAGATTGACAATGGTATTGAGGGCGCTTCCTTCGGCATCCCCGTTAAAAGAGACATCAGGTAGTTTTTCTTTTACCAGCTGAAGAAACATCCCTCTCAGGTTGTTGATGTGTTCCTGATCCATGCCCATGGTATCTTCGGCCAGTTCCAAAGCTTTGGCAAGACCGGCAATTCCATAAATGTTTTCGGTGCCGGCACGCATGTTCCTTTCCTGCCCCCCGCCCATAATCCAGGGCCTAAAAGATTTTCCTTTTCTTACAAACATCAGCCCGGCTCCTTTTGGCCCATGAAACTTATGGGCACTGGCGACGGCAAAATCCACATCCAGTGCCTGAAGGTCAAGATGAAGTTTACCCATGGTTTGTACCATATCGGAGTGAAAGAGGGCATCAAACTGTCGGCATAGTTTGCTCACGGCATTCATGGGCATGAGGTTCCCAATTTCATTATTGGCATGCATAAGGGAAACCACCGATCCGGGGTTTTCTTTCAGCAAAAACTCCAGGTGTTCCAGGTCCACATGCCCTTTGGAGTCAATATCGATCAGGCTCACCCCTGCATTATGATACCTGGCAATGGATTCAACAGAATGCAGCACAGCCGGATGTTCCAGTGGGCTGGTAATGAAATGTTTTTTTCCAAGGTCTTTATAACAGCCCCAAAGAATGGCGTTGTTGGCCTCCGTGCCTCCGGAGGTGAAAAAAATTTCTGATGGAGAAACATTCAGCTTTTTGGAAACAATTCGTCTTGCCCGCTCAACCAGAACCCGGGCTTTACGGCCAGCCTGGTGGATGGAGGAAGGATTTCCATAAACATCCTTCATGCAGGAATGCATGGTTTCAATAACCTCCTCCCGCATTGGGGTGGTGGCGGCATTATCAAGATAGATCATTGGATTTTCCATGGGTGCAAAATTAGGGATAAAGGTTTATTTCCCTTTAAATAAGCGGAAGAAATTCTGTTTTTTATGCAATTTTTAAAAACAAAAATGTATTTTTGATGCTTTTACAGGAAACGGAAAAAGGAAAACATCAAATTTAATTAATCAAAAACGGAGAAAACCCATTCCCGGGGTAAAAATTCCCGGGAAGCAAAACCTGGAAAATACTGTGGTTGATAGTTTGGTAATTATTCCAACTTACGAGGAGAAGGAGAACATTGAAAAGATCATCAGGAAAGTTTTTTCTTTGCCGGGAGATTTTCACATCCTGGTCATAGATGACAATTCTCCTGATGGAACTGCAAAAGAGGTGGAAAAGCTTCTCCCGGAATTTACTGACCGGCTTTTTCTGGAGGTCAGGGAAGGAAAGCTTGGTCTTGGAACGGCCTATATATTTGGTTTCAAGTGGGCTTTGGAAAGGCATTATCAATTCATATTTGAGATGGATGCCGATTTTTCCCACAACCCCGAAGACCTGGTAAGGCTTTACAACACCTGTGCAAAGGATGGTTATGATCTGGCCATTGGTTCCCGTTATATTCATGGTGTAAACGTAATAAACTGGCCGATGGGCAGGGTGCTGATGTCTTATTACGCCTCGGCATATGTTCGCCTGATCACCGGGATGAAAATCCGGGACACCACGGCCGGATTTAAATGTTACAGACGGGAAGTACTTGAAGCCATTGACCTCGATCAGGTTAAATTCACCGGATATGCTTTCCAGATTGAGATGAAATTCACTGCCTGGAAAATGGGATTTCGCATTAAAGAAATCTCCATTGTATTTACCGATCGCTCAGAAGGAAGTTCCAAGATGAGCAAAGGAATTTTCAAAGAGGCCGTTCTTGGTGTAATCCTTCTTCGCTGGAAAAGCCTGGTAAAAAGAAAGCAATTTCAGAGATAGCTCCCACCTTTTGTTTGCCAATTTTATTCTAACCTTTAATTATAAAAGGGCTTATCATGTCAACCAATCGTTTTTTTCTGAAAAATGCTGCAATCGTTAACGAAGGACTTATCTTTAAGGGAGATGTCCTGATAAACAACGGGATCATTGAAAAGATCTTCCGTAAAGGCTTTGGAGAGTCCGCTTCTTTATCTGATGAAGTCAAAACCATTGATTTGAATGGACTACATCTTTTCCCGGGGGTTATTGACGACCAGGTGCATTTTCGCGAACCCGGCCTCACCCGCAAAGCAGATATTTACACCGAATCAAAAGCTGCCATAGCCGGGGGAATCACCAGTTTTATGGAAATGCCCAATACCTCTCCTGCCACCATTACCCAAAAGCTGCTGGGAGAAAAGTTTGAACTGGGCAGGGAAAAAAGCCTGGCCAATTATTCTTTTTACATGGGGGCAACCAATTCCAATTTTGAAGAACTTGCTGCCACCGATATTGCCAATGTATGCGGGATAAAGATCTTTATGGGTTCCTCAACAGGTAACATGCTGGTGGATAACCCGGACAGCCTGAATAAAATTTTCAGGGATATTAAGCTGCCCCTGGCGGTTCATTGCGAAGACGAACAAACCATCCGGGCCAACCTGGAAAAGGCCAAGGAGCAATTCGGCGAGGAGATCCCTCCTCAGCAGCACGCGGTGATCCGAAACCATGACGCCTGCGAGAAGTCTTCCCGTCTGGCTGTTTCCCTGGCTGAAAAGTATGAGACCAGGCTGCACCTGCTGCATCTGAGCACGGCCAATGAATTGCGTTTTCTTGACAACTCAACCCCACTGGAAGAGAAAAGGATCACTGCAGAAGTCTGCGTCCATCACCTCTGGTTTTCCGGAAAAGATTATTCCACCAAAGGCAACTTCATTAAATGGAATCCTTCCATAAAAACCGAAAATGACCGGATATCATTGATATCAGGACTTTTGGAGGGATATCTGGACGTGGTTGCTACCGACCATGCACCCCATACCCTTGAGGAAAAACAAAATCCTTACCTGCAATGCCCCTCCGGCGGACCCATGGTACAACATGCTTTACCGGCCATGCTGGAGTTTTATCACAAAGGCATCATGTCCCTTGAAAAAATCGTGGAAGTCATGTGTCATCATCCTGCCATTTGCTTTAACGTTAAAAACAGGGGATTCATTCGTGAAGGGTATGCTGCAGACCTGGCAGTGATCAATACCAATCAGCCTTATACCGTTGAAAAATCAAACCTCCTTTACAAGTGCGGCTGGTCACCTTTGGAGGGAACGCGGTTAAATTCTTCGGTTGTTTATACTTTTGTAAATGGTTATCCCGTTTATGAGAGAGGGCATTTTAATGAGTCGGTAAAAGGACAGGCCCTCCAATTTTCACGTTAAGATAATTTATCAGAATCCTTTAACAGGTTATTCTTAAGTCGTCAGATGTTAAAACAAGTAAAGAAAAAGTGGTTATTGATTTTGCTCCCTGTTTTGATCGTTATGTGGGGATGCGGATTTTTTCGTGCCCCGGGAAAGGACCAATGCGAAAAAATACTTCCCAGGGAGAAAATGACGGAGATCCTTACCGATGTCTACCTGCTTGAAGGATTTCTTGCGGAGGAATCCGGCTACAATCCTGAGGTCACAGATTCTGTAAATTATTATTATGCCTGGCTCTTTGCCAGGCATAACACCACCTACGAGGAGTTCCGGGAAGCCCTGGATTGTTATTTGCTTCACCGAAGTGATATGGAAGACATTCACGAAGAGATGCTCAACCAGTTCAGCATTATGGAAGGAGAAGCCAGGGCCGCAGGCGTGCAACCCGAACCCGAAAGGAGATAATAAATGATCTTTACCTGATAAGCTCTGTCAAGGCTTATATAACCTGGCGGTTACCTCATCAATATCAGCTCCGTCGTTGGCAGTATAAGCCATATTCACCTCACCGTTTTTATAGGTACCTGACCCTTGTATTTCAATAGTGTCATCACAAATACCCTGACGGGGGATGGTTAAGTTGTTTCCTACAACCAAAGCCCTTGCTTTTACATCAAAACCCTGGTGGTAGAAGTTTGCCATGAGTATTTCGGCGCTGTTGTCGGGATTGCGGGTTATGATAACCTGGAAATTGTACCCGTCACCATAGACGGTGCTGCTTTCTTCACACTGCCATTCTCCAAGAAATTTTTCAACAGGATCCCCAAAAGGATCGAATCCGTTATCGTCATCGCAGGCAGTAAAAAAAAGCAGGGAAACCGCTGAAATTACCAAAAAAACCTTCAGGGACTTTTTCATGGGGAAATGTTTTAGTGAAGTTACCTTTTTCTTATCAAAACATTTGCCAAACCTTAAACAATTATTTAAATAACCCTTTCAGCAAATCTTCTCCGGGAATACTGGGAAGGGTAACCTTAAGCCTTGGCTCTGCCTTCATGGCCCGTTTAATGGCAAAAATGGCTTCATCATTCCTGGCCCAGCTTCGGCGGGCAATGCCATTGTTCACATCCCAAAAAAGCATGGATTCCAATCTGCGGTCGGCATCTTCAGAACCGTCCAGCACCAAACCGAACCCACCATTGATCACCTCTCCCCATCCGACACCTCCACCGTTGTGAATGGAAACCCAGGTAGCTCCCCTGAAACTGTCACCAATTACGTTATGGATGGCCATATCAGCGGTAAACTGCGAGCCGTCATAAATATTGGAGGTTTCCCGGTAAGGACTGTCGGTTCCGCTTACATCGTGATGGTCGCGCCCAAGAATAACCGGTGCGCTGATCTTTTTTTCCTTTATGGCCTGGTTAAAAGCTTTGGCAATTCGTATCCGCCCTTCGGCATCGGCATAAAGGATGCGGGCCTGGGACCCTACCACCAATTTGTTTTCTTCGGCCTGTCTGATCCAAAGCAGATTATCGGCAAGTTGTTGTTTTATTTCATCAGGCGCTTCCTTCATCATTTCTTCCAGCACATCCCCCGCAATGCGATCGGTAAGGCGCAAATCATCGGGTTCAGAAGAAGCGCAAACCCAGCGGAACGGTCCGAAGCCATAATCAAAACAAAGCGGGCCCATGATGTCCTGCACATAAGAAGGATAGCGGAACCTGCCGTCTTCCTCAAAAATATCTGCTCCGGCTCTTCCGGCTTCCAAAAGGAAAGCATTCCCATAATCCCAGAAATACATTCCCTTTTCCGACATGGCATTCACTGCATTCACATGCCTGATCAGGGATTCTTTTACCTTTTTGCGAAAACCTTTGGGATCTTCTGCCATCATACGGTTGGATTCCTCAAAAGACAGACCCACCGGGTAATACCCGCCGGAAAAAGGATTATGCAGGGATGTCTGATCGGAACCCAGCTCAACGGTTACATTTTTTTTCACGAATTTTTCCCACAGGTCCACGATATTTCCCTGGTAAGCAAGTGAAACCCCCTGTTTTTCTTTCTTTGCTTTTTCAATGCGGTCT
>SL_3KL_010_SEDDRAFT_10002052_pt1 | contig 18475 bp, 15 predicted proteins | sample SodLakKL_010_SED_2_FD_10381 | JGI IMG/M metagenome (IMG submission 10381) | reverse complement strand
CCCCTGCCCCCCCCGCAGCTTGCATGAAGGCCAACTGCAATTTTATTGCTATCTTTGCAAAATGCGCTGAAAACGCTGAGGTACCCGATATGATCAACTTTCCCTTTCGCCCTTCCCCTTCCCTTATCGCAGCCGGCCTGACACTGGCAGGCATGCTGCTGTTCTTTTCCTGCGCCAATGTGGTAGCCCCCACTGGCGGACCCCGCGACGAAGATCCCCCTGAAGTGGTCAGGAGCACCCCCCCGGATCAGACAACCCAATTCAGAGGCAACCAGATCCGGATATTTTTCAATGAATTCGTCAGGCTGGAAAACATCCGGCAGCAACTGCTGGTATCCCCACCCATGGAGCAGATGCCCGAGGTGCGGCTCAGGGGCAGGTCGGTCATCATCGATATCCAGGAAGAACTCCGTCCACAAACCACCTACAATATCTTTTTCGGCGATGCCATCCGCGACATCACCGAAAGCAATGCCATCCCGAATTTCCAGTTCGTTTTCTCCACTGGCGACTACGTAGACTCGCTGATGGTGAGGGGGCAGGTAAAAAATGCCTTCACCCTCGAGCCCGAAGAAGGGGTGTTTGTAATGATGTACGACAACCCTTACGATTCGGTCCCCTATCTTGAACGCCCGGTATACGTGGCAAAAACAGACAAGGAAGGTCAGTTTGCCATCAGCAACATGGGCGGGGGCGACTACCTGATGTTTGCCCTTCTCGATCAGAACGCCAACTTTCTGTACGACCTGCCAGGTGAAAAGATCGCCTTTGCCAACGAGCTGGTCAGTCCAAAATATATAGAACCCCTGCACAACGGGGCAGCCGGCACATTGTCGCCTCCCCAGCCGGAAGCCCCGGAAGAAGGCCTGCCTGACGGCCCGGCCCCGGAACCGGACGGCGAATTCCATACCCTCTACCTTTTCCAGGAAGCAGATACGGTGCAAAGAGTCACTTCGTCGAGGCTTACCAGAAAAGGGCTGCTCACCATCGCATTCAGGGTCCCCTTCGATTCGGCCTATGTCAGGGAGATCAGACAGCCCTTTGAAGAGCCCTGGCATATTCCTGAATTCAGCAGCCGCAACGACACCCTGAAAATCTGGTTTTCCGACCTGGAGAGGGATTCCCTTTTTCTGGAGGTTTGGGATGCCGGCCGCCGGCTCGACACCATCAGGCAGGCCACCCGGCCAAGGGAGTTGCGCGGCAGGGATGTTTCCGGCGAAAACGCCTTGCCCCCCCTGGAACTCTCGATGAATTATCGCCGGACCTCTGCGGTGCCCTACTTCGAACCCCTGGGAATTATAAGCCAACACCCCATCAGGGAGATCCGTCAGGAACATTTCCAACTATTTGTCCACGACACCCTGCCCGCGGAGGCGGTGTTTGATTTCAGGGACCATGTGCGCCGCGAAATCCTCATGGACCCCTTGCCCGAACAGGGCAGCAGGTACCGGCTCGAAGTCATGCCGGGAGCCCTGACCGATATTTTCGGCGCCACCAACGATACCCTGATCGCACAGTTTACCACCACTGAACCCGAAAACTATGGCAGCCTGATTTTGCCTGTCGGACTGCCGCGGCACAACAGCCCCTATATCCTGCAACTGCTCGACCGCAACATGGACCTGCTCAGAGAAAAGGTCATCCGCGAAGACGGAACCTACCGCTTTGCCAAGCTGCTGGCCGGCAACTACAACATCCGCCTGATCGAAGACCGCAATGCCAACGGGCGCTGGGACCCCGGCAATTACCTCAAAGGCATACAGCCCGAAGCCGTGTTTATCTTCCCCTCGCCCATACAGGTAAGGGAGAACTGGGATGTGGAAATGCCGTGGACCCTTGAGCCCCGCACAGAATGATGCAGGAGGCTGCCGGGCACATCCCGGCCTGCAATTTCCCTGAAACAGCCACATTGACCCCGAAAACCGCCCGTGCAACTGCATTGTGCCGGGTCATCCGTCCATTGATTGCGATCTGTGGGCAGAAAGCCTTGTGTTTTTATCTATTTTTTCAGATTTTCAGCCCTTCGATGACAATTCAAATAATTAAAAAACATAACTTTGCGACAAATTTTGCGGGATTATTTTTTTAAGCCGCTTTAATGCTAATTATTTAACAACTCTCACCCCCTGCTTGCTTAAAACTGCTTGCATTCATTCATCATAAAACCCAAGCCTCATGAACATCTCTCATATTGAACACATCGGGATCGCCGTAAAAAACCTGGAAGAATCCATTGCATTTTACGAAGACGTACTCGGGCTGACATGTTATTCGATCGAAGAGGTGGCCGACCAGAAAGTACGCACGGCCTTTTTCATGCTGGGGAAAACCAAGGTGGAGTTGCTTGAATCCACTGACCCCGAAGGGCCCATCGGAAAATTCATCGAAAAGAAGGGAGAAGGTGTCCACCACATGGCCTTTGCCGTAAAGGACATCGAAAACGCCCTTTCCGGGCTTGAGAATAAGGGCATCCGCCTGATCGACAAAACCCCCAGGAAAGGTGCAGAGGGCCTCGACATTGCCTTTCTTCATCCAAAATCGACCCACGGGGTGCTGATGGAGCTGTGTGAGGACAAAAACGAATCATAACACTTTAATATAGCGCTTGTATGACTTTTGAAAGAAAGATCAAGGAACTGCTGAACAAACGGGAACTCGCCAAACTGGGGGGCGGTCAGAAACGAATCGATGCCCAGCACCAAAAGGGCAAGTTAACCGCCAGGGAACGCATCGAACTACTGCTCGACGACGGGAGTTTTGAGGAGTTCGACATGTTCGTCACCCACCGCTGTACCGAGTTCGGCCTGGAAGACAAGCACTTTTATTCCGACGGCGTGGTCACCGGATATGGGACCATAGATGGCAGGGTGGTGTATGTGTTCGCACAAGACTTCACCGTTTTCGGAGGTTCACTGTCGCTGGCATATGCCGAAAAAATATGCAAGGTGATGGACAAGGCCCTGAAGATGGGCGCACCCGTCATCGGCCTGAACGACAGCGGGGGTGCCAGGATACAGGAGGGCGTCAACAGCCTGGCGGGATATGCCGAGATCTTTCAGCGCAACATCATGGCCTCGGGGGTGATCCCACAGATCAGCGGCATATTCGGGCCCTGCGCCGGTGGTGCCGTTTATTCGCCCGCACTTACCGACTTCTCGGTCATGACCAAGGAAAACAGCTATATGTTCGTTACCGGCCCCAAGGTAGTCAAAACCGTTACCGGAGAGATCGTTACCGAACAGGAGCTTGGCGGGGCCCTGACCCACGGCACCAAATCGGGGGTCACCCATTTTATCGCCGACGACGAAAGGGAGGGCATCCTGCTGATCCGCAAACTGATCAGCTACCTGCCCCAGAACAACCTGGAAGAGCCTCCCATGGAGCCCTGTGAAGACCCTATCGACAGGCTGGAGGATTCGCTCAACACCATCATTCCAGAAAATCCCAACAAGCCTTACAACGTAAAGGACATCATCTATTCCATTGTCGACTACAGCGAATTCCTGGAGGTACAGCGCAATTACGCCCCAAATATCGTTACGGGCTTTGCCCGCTTCAACGGCATTTCGGTAGGGATTGTGGCCAACCAGCCCAATTACCTGGCCGGTGTTCTCGACATCAACGCTTCGCGAAAAGCCGCCAGGTTTGTGCGCTTCTGCGATGCTTTCAACATCCCCCTGGTAACCCTGGTGGATGTTCCCGGGTTTTTGCCTGGAACCACCCAGGAATACGGTGGCATCATCATCCACGGGGCCAAGCTGCTGTTTGCCTATGGCGAAGCCACCGTGCCAAAGCTCACCGTCATTTTGCGCAAGGCTTATGGGGGAGCTTATTGCGTGATGAGCTCCAAACACCTGCGCGGCGATTTGAACTATGCCTGGCCCATGGCCGAAATCGCCGTCATGGGGCCCAAGGGGGCGATCGAAGTACTCTGGAACAAAGAAATACGCAGCATCGAAAACGAGGAAGAACGTGCGGAGTTTATTGCCAGACACGAAGCCGATTACGCCGAAAAATTCGCAACCCCTTACAATGCGGCAAAATATGGCTACATCGACGATGTTATCGAACCGCGGAATACCCGGTTCAGGATCATCAGGGGATTGCAGTCGCTGGCCACCAAAAAGGACGTGAACCCGCCCAAGAAACACTCCAACATCCCATTATAACAGAGATTGAGTTCTATGGACTACATCCGGCTAATATCAACCATCAGTCAGGGGGCCGCAGGGAGGCACAACACACCTGCCAATGTGTTTTCCGAACACGACCCCTATGGCTTTATCATGGCCCTGCTTGGCATGGGCATCGTATTCACCGCCCTGATCCTGTTATACGTCGTTTTCTCCAACACCCCGAAGTTCTACACCCCGGCTTTCAAACAAAAACTGAAAACCCTTTTCAGGAAGAGACCACCCGAGGAGGTTGCCTTGCCGGCAGCGGCAGAGGAAGTGGCAGTAGAATCGGACCTGACCGGGGAGGTCAATGCGGCCATCGCTGCGGCCGTACACCTTTACCGTTCGGAGCTGCACGATTTTGAAGACACCGTCCTGACCATGAAAAAAGTATCGCGCACCTATTCGCCCTGGAGCTCGAAGATTTACGGATTGAGGAACCTGAACCAGGGTTAGGTTGCCGGGGGCGGGAACCGAGAAGAGTAACAAAACAGTTCATAATATTCCGTTCAGATGAAGAAATACAAATTCACCATTCACGGCAACGAATACGAAGTGCACATCAAAAATGTGGAAGACAACATCATTGAACTGGAGGTCAATGGATCCGCATACGAAGTAGAGGTCGACAAGACGATACATCCCGCAAAGACCCCCAAACTGGTCCGCTCGAGGGTAGTGCCCCCAGTTGAGACCACTCCCGGCGAATCCCTTCCCACAAAACCGGCGGCAGCTTCCGCAGGCAATATCAACTCTCCCCTGCCCGGCACCGTGATCAATATCATGGTAAGAGAAGGGGACACCGTGAAGGTGGGACAGAAACTGATGATCCTCGAGGCCATGAAGATGGAGAACAACATCGATTCCGACAGGGACGGCAAGGTGATATCCATCCCCGTAAGGCCGGGACAGTCGGTAATGGAAGGTGACACCCTGATAGAGATAGGAGGTTAAGAAACATATGGATACCGGATTGTTTAGCTTTGTGTACGAACAGCTGGTGGAATTTGCCGGGTTCACCGCATTCTCCAACATCACCTGGGGGCATATCGTCATGATCGCCATCGGGCTGTTCTTTATTAACCTGGCCATTACCAAGCATTACGAGCCCCTGCTGCTGATCCCCATCGGCTTCGGCATCATTATCGGGAACATCCCCTTCGACCTGGATGCCGATCTGCAGATCGGCATCTACGAAGAAGGCAGTGTACTCAACCTCCTCTATTTCGGGGTGCAGCGCGGTCTCTACCCGCCCATCATCTTTCTGGGTATCGGAGCCATGACCGACTTTTCTTCCCTGCTGTCGAAGCCACGACTCGTGCTGCTGGGAGCTGCGGCACAGTTCGGCATATTTGCCGCGTACGCTTTTTCGCTTTCGCTGGGCTTTTTGCCCGAGCAGGCGGGCGCCATCGCCATCATCGGAGGTGCCGACGGACCCACGGCCATCTTTTTGTCTTCAAAGCTGGCCCCCGAATTCATCGGGCCTATCGCCATCGCCGCCTATTCGTACATGGCCCTGGTACCTGTGATACAGCCCCCCATCATGCGGCTGCTCACCACCAAAAAGGAGCGCATCATCCGAATGAAGCCTCCCCGGGCTGTGCCAAAGCAGGAAAAGATCATATTCCCCATTGTGGGCATACTGCTAACCACCTTTATTATGCCCACCTCCCTGCCGCTGCTGGGGATGCTGTTTTTCGGCAATCTGCTCAAGGAAAGCGGGGTTACCAACCGCCTGGCCGAAACCGCAAGGACTTCGCTGGTCGACATCGTCACCATCTTTCTGGGGCTCACTGTGGGTGCATCTACCCAGGCCACCGTGTTCCTGACCAACGAATCGCTGATGATCTTCGGGCTGGGGGCTGCGGCTTTTGTGATTGCCACCTTCAGCGGGGTGATCTTTGCCAAGATCATGAATTATTTCTCCCCCCCCGACGACCGCATCAATCCCCTGATCGGGAACTCCGGTGTGTCGGCGGTTCCTGACAGCGCCAGGGTGTCTCAGCATATCGGTTTGGAATACGACAAAACCAACCACCTGCTCATGCATGCCATGGCAGCCAACGTATCGGGCGTGATCGGCAGCGCCATTGCCGCAGGGATACTGCTGAGCTTTCTGGCCTGACGTACCCTTTACAATGCCGCCGGCAGCAGCTTATTCCTGTATGCCGGTATAGGGTGGCACCTCCATGAGGCCGACACCGTTCTCTCCAACGTACACGCTATAGGCCCAGGGTTCGAGCGAAAACATGCTTTCTTCGCTGAATTCGAACTCGACCCCCGAGAAGAGTTCTGTATACTTGCCGTGAAAGGCAATGCCGCTCATGGATGCATCTACGTGAGAATCGGAAAGGTTCAGCACCACAAACACCTTGTCGTCATTCTTTTCGCGCACAAAGGAGAATACCTTATCGTTCTGGTCGTTATAAACACGGTGCATGTCGCCGCCAAACTCCTCGCCGTTCCAAAGGGCCTGGTTCTTCGATTTCAGGTGCAGCAGCCGCTTATAAAAATCATGGTATTCGAAGCCGTTCCAGTCGATGGAGTCTTTTTCAAAAAACGCCAGCATGCGGTCAAAACCGGCTTCCTGCCCGTTGTACAGCAAGATGGTGCCCGGTACTGTGGCCGTAAGCACGGCAAAAGCCTCCACGCCCTCGCCCAGGCGGTCGAATTCGGTGCCTGCCCACGAATTCTCATCGTGGTTGGTAATGAAATACATTTTATAGGCACCGATGGGGAAACCGCCGGCATCGTCGATAAAGAAGTATTCGTCGATGGCCTCAACCGTTTGGCGCCCCTGGGCCACGTCGTTCATGATGTGGTGCAACCGCCAGCCATAGCCCGCTTCAAAGGCTTCTACGTGCAGTTCGGGGTTCTCGGCCTCGGCAAGCATATACACCGGCTTGATCTCTTCGAGCTCTTCCCTGGCCCTCACCCAGAAGTCGGTGGGTACGTAATCGGCCACGTCGCAGCGAAAACCATCGATGTTGGCTTCCTCCACCCAAAACCGCATTTCAGCGATCATGGCATCGCGGAGGTTTTCGTTGCCATAATCGAGCTGAATCACATCCGACCAGTCGGCGATGGGCGGGAAGAAGTTGCCCTCTTCATCGGTTTCGTAATACTCCGGGTTGGTTTCGGTCCAGTGGTGGTCCCAGGCCGTATGATTGGCCACCCAGTCAAGAATTACGTACATGCCCCGGGCATGGGCCTCCTCCACCACCTTTTTAAAATCGTCGAAAGTGCCGAATTCCGGATTGACGGCGGTATAATCACGTATGGAATAATAGCTGCCCAAAGACCCCTTGCGGTTTTTCTCTCCAATAGGCTGTATGGGCATGAACCACAGGATATCGACCCCCATGTCCTGAAGGCGGTCGAGGTGTCCGGCAAAGGCCCCGAAGGTACCCTCGGGTGAGAACTGCCGGGTGTTGACCTCGTAGATGTTTGCGTTAATGCTCCACTGGGGGTGTTCGACCATGCTGACCACCAGCCCGAGTGGGCGGTCCCTTTCGGGCGCAGGTCCGCAGGCGCTGAACAACCCGAGTAAAACAAGGGCTACCGGGATTTTTTTCATAAACAATGCATATGGGTTCATCTTTTCCTGGTTTTGGTGAATAGTATTAATTCGCGGGGGGCGATCGCACTCATTGGCGGATCCCCACCATTACTTCGTAGCTGTTGGGTTCCATGTCGATGGTCAGTTGGCTGCCATCGATCGAAAAGCGGTGACCAAAATGGGCCTCGTAGTCAATCCCGGCAAAGCGCCCTGGCAAATCGATGACCACTGTCCGCACCTCGTTGCCGCGGTTAAACAATACAACGGCCTTTTCGCCAAAATAGCTGCGGGCATAGGCGTACTCCCATTGATCGACGCTAAGGGGTTGAAAATCGCCGTAAACAAACACCAGGTGGTCCCTTCGCAGGCCCGCAAGCCTGGCTGCACGCTCCCTTGTCCAGAGCTGGTTTTCGGACAGATCGTCGAATTTCATCGGGCGGCGGCTGTCGGGATCGCTGGCACCCGGCAGGCCGATCTCGTCGCCATAATACATAACGGGAATCCCGGGTATGGTCATGATGAAAGCTGTCAGCTGCGACAGCCTGTTGTATCCCACAGGATCGCCAACTCCGATCTCCCGTTCCCAGCCCGCCTCGGTCTCGTCTTCATCGAAGCGCAGATCGCCTCCTGCCAGTGAGATGAAGCGCGGCATGTCGTGGTTGCCCGTAATGTTGCCCATCAGGTTGTTGTACCCATAGTAGTCGAAACTCTGGTGTATGGAGTAATCAAGGGCTTCGCAGGAGGTATCGTCGCGGGCAAACACCGACCGGGCATCGAAATACAGGTTGAAGTCGAACTGTCCGTCGAGCAGGCCGCTGCCCACATACCTGCCGATGAGCTCGCGGCTGCCGAAGGTCTCCCCGATCTGGAACAGCCGTTTGTCCCGTGGGATCATAAAATCTTCCTTGAGTTTTTTTGTCAGGGCGCGCCAGAATTCGAGGTGAACGTGCTTGGTGGCGTCGTGACGGAACCCATCCATACCGTAATGGTCCATCCAGAAGAAAGCGCTGTCCGACATGAGTTCGATCACCTCGGGTATGGTAAAATCGAGGCTGGGCAAAAAGGTGTCGAACCAGGTGGTCAGCCGGTATTCGTCCCACAGGCGGATGTTTTTCCTCCCGTCAGGAAGGTCGAGGGTGGTGGCCCAATCGGGGTTTTCCTGTATGATGGGGTTTTCTTCGTGTACATGGTTCGACACGTAGTCGAGCATCACGTTGAGGTTTCTTTCGTGCGACGCCTCCACCAGCTGCCTGAGATCCTGTTCAGACCCAAAGCGGTGGTCGACCGTTGTCAGGGTAATGGGCCAGTATCCGTGGTAGCCGGTGTATTTGCGGCGGGGAGGCGGGTACTCACGGTAGGCCTCCAGGGGATTCTGGGTAATGGGCGACATCCACACCGTGTTCATCCCAAGTTCTTCGAAATACCCGTCTTTTACCTTTTGGGTGATGCCCGGAATGTCGCCCCCCCAGAAATTGGCCCTGTCGGCCACTTCGGGGTCAATAACCGGATCGTCAAGATCGGGGTTCCCGTTGTTAAAGCGGTCTACCATCAGAAAATACATGATGGTAGCCTCCTTGTCTTCGCGGGTGAGCTGTGCCGGATCGCCTACCGGCCTCCCGTATTCGAGGGGGATCAGCAGGTCGTTTGCAGGGCCATACTCATTGAAGCCCCAAATCCGGATAAAGCTTCTTTGTCTGTCGAGGACATCGCCTGGCAGGCGCAGCTGCAACTCGTCGCCCTCCCAGGTGGTATACTCCCGGGGCAGCCGGAAGTTCTCCCAGAAAACAAACACCTCTTCGAGTGGATTTTCCAGGCCGATATAGAGGGTATGGGGGCGGTGACTGCGTGGATAAAACCTGGGAACCAGCTGACGGTCGATCTGCCCCACTTCCAGCAGCGAATTGCTCCCCCCGATATTGTTGTCGACCACCCTGGGGTTGTTGGGATCAAGCATATCCCTGCCATTGGCCACGATCAGATACTGGTACCTGCCTGGGTTAAGCTCTAGCTCTGTCTGCCACATCCCGTCAATCAGGTGCATGGGGTTGGCCCTTGGGTTCCAGTCGTTCATTTCCCCCCTGACGGCCACGTTACGGTAGCGTTCGCCCCCGGGGTCGAAGGTAAAGGTGAACGACTCCCTCCGGCTGCGCTTCACCAGGATGCTGTAAGGGGTATCATCGATCCATACCCTCATTTCCGACAACCTGGGTATAAACCGCGAGTTGGCAATGATCTGCAGGCTCTGCCGGTCGTCGGCCAGCAAAAAAACCAGGCGGTCGGAGCCGCTCACCGAGTCGATGCCGGCTTCCGATCCGCCCACAAAATAATCGGTCAGCACCACCAGGGTGGTGTCGGTCTCCAGCTGTACCGGAGAAGCCAGTCCGTAAATGTCTTTTCCTTCGTCGAAAATGGATTCGGGTCTCAGCCGGCACGACCCCATCGTTGTGGCCATGAAGCCGGCCATAAGAATCAGAACCAGGTGTTTCTGCGTAATGGGCATGGTTTTCCTCCGTAATCTTTTCAATGTGAACAAAAGCCTTATCTTACAATAATCAGAAAATAGTTCTTTTTTCCGCGCTGCAGCAGGATATACTTCTGATTGATCAGCCATTGGGGGTCGACCACCAAACTGTCGGCAGCCCTGACCTTGTTGATGCTGATGCTGCCTTCCCTGAGCATGCGCCGGGCCTCGCCCTTGGATTTCGCGATGGGGGTCTTATCGGCAAGCAGGTCGACAATGCCCAACCCCCGGTTCAGTTCGGCATGCGGTAATTCAAAGCAGGGCACCCCCTCAAACACCGACAAAAAGACATCCTCGGGCAGCTTCTGCAGGGTTTCGGTGGTCCCTTTCCCAAACAGGATCTCCGAGGCTTCCACAGCCAATTCGTAGTGCTGCTGTCCGTGCACCCTGATGGTGATGTCTTTGGCCAGGGTCTTTTGAAGCACCCTCAAATGCGGGTCCTGACGGTGGGCCAGGACCATCTCTTCGATCTCTGCCCTCGAAAAGAAGGTGAATATTTTGATGTAGCGCTCGGAGTCGGTATCGGAGCAGTTGAGCCAGAACTGGTAAAAATGATAGGGGGAGGTGCAGGCAGGATCCAGCCACACATTTCCCATTTCGGTTTTGCCGAATTTGCTGCCGTCGGCTTTGGTGATCAGGGGACAGGTAAGGGCATATACTTCACCCCCGGTCTTCCTGCGCACCAGTTCGGAGCCTGTGGTAATATTGCCCCACTGGTCGCTGCCTCCCATTTGCAATTTGCAGTTCATGGTCTGGTAAAGGTGGAGGTAGTCGTATCCCTGCACCAGTTGGTAGGTAAACTCGGTAAACGACAACCCCGTTTCCAGTCGCTTCTTTACCGAATCCTTGGCCATCATATAATTCACGCTGAGGTGCTTGCCTACATCGCGCAGAAAGCCAAGGAAGGAAACATCCTTCATCCAGTCGTAATTATTGACGATCTCGGCGCGGTTGTTGCCGGTGTCAAAATCGAGGAATTTCAGCAACTGCCGGCCAATGGCTTTTTCGTTGCGACGCAGGTCCTCTTCCGATAACAGGCTGCGCTCTTCGCTCTTGCCGCTGGGATCGCCGATCATGCCGGTAGCACCACCGATCAGGGCAATGGGTTTATGCCCAGCCAGTTGCAGATGCCTGAGCATCATGATCGACACCAGATGCCCAATATGCAGTGAGTCGGCCGTGGGATCGATCCCCACATAGGCCGTGGTCATTTCCCTGTTGAGCTGTTCCTCCGTCCCCGGCATGATGTCGTGCACCATACCCCTCCATTTCAGTTCTTCCACAAAGTTCATCTATTCTTTTCTTTATATTTTGAAAAGTCAGGTGTTTTCCGCCCGCAGGCAGAGCGTCAGTCAAAACCCCGAAAAAGCTGTTGGCTGTTGGCTGTTGGCTGTTGGCTATTGGCTGTTAGATTTTTAAACTTTTCAACTTTTCAACTTTTCAACATTCTTCTTCCTACCTACTACCTACTACCTACTACCTTCCACCTTCCCATCGTCATCCCTACGGTAGTAACAAAGATACATACTTTAGCGGTATGTTGCAGTCAAACAAAGCCCATGCGGCCTTGTTATATACGCGTAGCCTTAATAAATACACCTTATAAACCAGTTCTTCATGGAAAAGCCAGCCGTTACTTCATTGGACATACACCCTCTGATCAAAAGCAGGTGGAGTCCGCGCGCCTTCAAGACCAGGGAGGTTGAAGCCGAAAAGCTGCGCAGGATATTCGAAGCGGCCAGGTGGGCCCCCTCCAGTTTCAACGAACAGCCATGGCGGTTTATCGTCGGAAGCAAGGGCGGGGATACCTGGGACAAACTCTATGGCTGCCTGATCGATTTCAACCAGAAATGGAACCACAACGTGCCGGTACTGCTTATGTCTGTGGGCAAAAAAACCCTGACACGCAACGGGCGCCCCAATGCGGTGTTTCATTACGATGTGGGGCAGAGCATGGCCTACATCACCCTTCAGGCAGTGTCCGAAGGCCTGATGGTGCACCAGATGGGAGGTTTCAGCAAGGAAAGGGCCAGGGGGTTGTTCCGCATACCGGACGATTTCGAGCCCCTGACCATGATGGCCATAGGCTACCAGGACGAGGCCAGCGTTCTTCCTTCCGACCTGGAGCAGCAGGAAACGGCCCCACGACAGCGCAAACCGGCCCGGGATCTGGTGTTCTCAGGCAACTTCGGGGAGAGCGGGTCTCTTACTGCCTCCCATTAACCGTGACTGAGCACCATCCTGACCACATTCTCGGCCCCTTCGCCTATCTGGGCAATATCGGCATCAAGCATATAGCAGGGGGTGGTGAAGATCTTGTTTTTCTCGTCGATGAGTACCTCTCCGTGATCCGCTGCCTGATGGGTGGCGCCCATTTCTGTGATGGCGGCGGCAGTTCCTTCGTCCTGCCCTATGGTTAGTTTCACCTCACCCAGCACTTTGGCAAGCAGCACCGGCGAAATACAGAGCGCGGCAATGGGTTTGCCGGCAGCATGCATCCCCTTTATGGCCTGTTCTAAATCGGGGTTTACCTTGCAGTTGGCGCCATCAAAGGCAAAGGTCGACAGGTTCTTGGCCGCGCCAAAGCCCCCTGGCAGCAGCAGGGCATCGTAGGCTGCCGGGTCGAACTGATCGAGCGGCCGGACATTGCCCCGGGCAATGCGGGCAGATTCAACCCTCACATTGCGTTTCTCATCGGCGACCTCGCCGGTGAGGTGGTTCACCACATGGTATTGTTCGATATCTGGGGCAAACACATCGTAGGCGGCCCCCTGTTTCCTGATAAAATACATCGACAGGGTGGCTTCGTGGATCTCCGAGCCGTCAAACACACCGCTACCCGAAAGCACAACAGCAAATTTCTTCATGATCAGTGGGTTTTTTGTAGCACAATAAGTATTTATACCAAAAATACGCAATCTACCACACAATTCATAAGGCGGTGATAAGGCAGCGAAAGCAAAAGGCCGGGAAGGAAGCCGGGATTCTATTCGTATCGCAGCGAGGTGACCGGGTCTTTGGAAGCTGCCTTTTTGGCCGGCATGTAGCCGAAAACAATGCCCACGGTGGCCGCTACGCCAAAGGAAAGGATCACCGAGCCCAGCGAAACGATCGACAGGATGTCGGTAAAATGCATGATGCCGCGCGAAAGCGCTATCCCCAGGAAAATGCCCAGCAGGCCACCGGCCACGCTGATCAGGGTCGATTCAGAAAGGAACTGAAAGACCACATCGGTTTTCTTTGCCCCCACGGCAAGGCGGACGCCGATTTCCCTGGTGCGTTCCATCACAGAGGCCAGCATGATGTTCATGATGCCGATGCCGCCCACAATAAGGGAGATGCCGGCAATGGCCCCGAGCACGATGTTAAAGATATCTTTGGTACGTTGTTCCTGCTCCAGCAGCAATTCGGGGATGATTACCTCGAAATCCTCCACATTGTTGTGCCTGCGCACCAGCATCCGCCTGATTAGTTCGGCAGTGGGGGCAAGCTGTTCGGATTCTTCGACCTGGGCCACCACCCTGTCGAGCTGGTGGTAGTTCTGGTACTGTACCTCTTCGGCGTTTCCATTGCCCGCAGAGCCGGAGATAATGACCACCCCTCCACGGCCACGGCCACCCATGCGGGTACGCTGTATCTCTTCGATCTTTACTGCCGAACGGTCCTGGAAGCGTAGCAGCATGGTCTGTACCGGGGTATATATGACGTTGTTGAACTCGCTGACGCCAAGATTTCTTGTGGCCTCCTCGGTAACCATGCGGTCTTCCACCACGCCCACCACCGTCAGCCAGTTGTTGCCGGCTTTGATCTGCTTGCCGATGGGATCGGTATTCCCGAAAAAGATGGCGCGGATGTTGTTGCCAATAATGGCCACCGGCGCCCCTTCCTTCATCTGGTCGGGCGAAAACATCGTACCTCTCGAAAGCCCCAGCGAAAACACATTAAAATATTCGGGAGTGATCCCGGCCACCCTTACCGGACGGCGTATCCCCCCAGTCATGGCGTAGGCACTGATCTCCACTTCGGGGCTGATGCGTTGCACCGTTGGAACAATGGAGGCGATGCTTTCCACGTCCTGCAGGGTGAGCCCAGGAGAGAACCTCCCCCGGGTGCTCTCGTCGCGGCTGTCGTCATCGGCGTAGAGCGGACGGATGATGATGTTGTTGACCCCAACCATCTTCATCTGTTCCAGGATCTCCTGCCGTGCACCGTTGCCGATGGCCATCATCGCGATGACGGCGGCCACCCCGAAAATGATGCCCAGGGCGGTGAGCACCGAACGGAAGCGATTGGCCACCACAGCCTCGAAGGCGATGTTCAGGTTATAGAAATATTTTTCCATGTAGTTCATGCGGGCGCAGTTTACAGGGTATTCATGCGGATGCTCTCCGGATCGGGAGGCACGGTCAAATAGATCCGGTCGCCTTCTTCAAGACCCTGACGGATGATGATCTGGTTGTCGTTGCGCATGCCGGTAATCACCTGCTGCCTGAAGGGGCGGTTGCCTGCTGATATGAACACATAGGTGATCGTATCGCTCACATGGATGCCTTCGATGGGAATATAGAGCACATCTTCCTCCACATGGGTAACGATGGTGTTCTTGGTGGTCATGGCCGGACGCATGATGGTGTCGGTTTCGTTGAGTTGTATCTTCACCTCAAACACACGGGCATCCTGGTTGGGGCGCTGCTCGCCGATGTTGGCCACCTCTGTCACAAAGCCGGTGAAGCGCTTGTCGGGAAAGGCATCCACTACCACCTCGGCGGGCTGGTTCAATTTGATCTTGCTGATGTCGATCTCGTTCACATAGGTGCGCGACATCATCACCGAAAAATCGGGCAGCGTGGCCACGGTGTTGTCCCAGGCATTGATCTGCGAACCCACCCCGAATCGGGTGCCGTCCCAGTTGCGGCGATATATCACCATTCCTTCGCGGGGAGCAAAAATCTCAAATTCTTCCATCACCGCAAGCATTTCGCTGTATCGCCGCCTCACCTGGTTCAGCTGGGCATTGATCTCCTGCATCCTGGCATCGGCCTGCTGTCTGCGCAGCTCATAATTATGCAGTGCCTGATCGTAAGCCCTTTCGGCCTTTTCCATGGTGATCTCGGCCTGGCGGATGGTGGCCGGGGGTTCGTATTGCGACTGCTCGAGGCTTATCTTGGCCTCCTCGTAGTTGAACTGCAGGTTGATCAGTTCGTTGCGGGCATTGCGCATTTCCATGGTGGTGTCGAGCTGAGTCTGGATAAAACTGGTCTCCAGCCTCTCCAGTTCGGTTTCCCTGTCGAGGATGCGGTTGCTGATATCGGTCCGGTCGAGGGTGGCCACCCAGTCGCCCTGTTTTACCACCGTGCCCTCGGGCACCAGCTCGGCGATCTGCGCACTGTGCACGCCCACCTGCCGGAGCCTGGAAGGGCCCTGTATGTTTTCCGAATACTTCGCTTCGAGCTCTCCACTGGTCAGCACGCTCACCGTAAAATCACCGCGTTCGACCGGAACGCAGATCATTTCCATGGGAGCTGCCTCGCTCCGCAAAAAATACCACAGCGATGCCACTATGAAAACACCTGCTGAGATAAGAATGATCCTTTTTTTGTTCATTGTTTCATAAAAAAATGACTGCCGTTAATTGCCCTCCCGGGCAAGGCGTAAAATTAGCGAATCCTCCTTTACGGCGGGCATCCCGGCTTGTTAAAAAACCTTATAATTGTCGTAGGGCATCCCGCAAGGCCGCCTTTTCACTCAACATCAAGCTTCGTGCCATAGAAAAACGGGCAGATCACAGTTTTACCCAGGCCGGGCAATGGTCCGAGTGCTTCACCTGGGGCATGATCCCGGCATCGCTCAGGCGGGGAAGCAGGTTGGAGGTAACCATGTTGTAGTCGATGCGCCAGCCCAGGTTTTTCTGCCGGGCGTTGGCCCTGAAGCTCCACCAGGTATACTGATTGGGCTGGCTGTTGAAATGCCTGAAGGTGTCGGTAAAGCCGGTACCGATAAAACGGCTCATCCACTCCCGCTCTTCGGGCAAAAAGCCCGAGGAGGTGGCGTGCCTGACGGGGTCGTGGATGTCGATATCGCGGTGGCAGATGTTGAAGTCGCCCGATATGACCAGGCGGGAGCGGTCGCGGCGCAGCTGCTGTACGTAATTGAGGAAGTCGTCGAGCCATTNCATTTTGAAGAAATGACGCTGTTCGCCAGAGCTCCCGTTCGGATGGTACACGCTGATCACGCTGAGGTCGCCGAAATCGACCCGCATAAACCGGCCTTCGGCATCGTATTTATCGATGCCTAAGCCGTATTCAACGTGGTCGGGCTGCATCCGGCACAAAATGCCCACTCCGCTGTAGCCCCGCCTAAGGGCCGGATGCCAGTACGAGCGGTAACCGAGGGCCTCGAAGCCCTCCAGGGGTATCTGCAGGGTCTGGGCCTTGGATTCCTGTATGCACAGCACATCGGGCATCACCTGCCCCATCCATTCGGGCAAGCCCTTGGCAATGGCCGACCTGATGCCGTTTACGTTGTAGGAAACGATGAACATATTGATTGTCGTATTGATTTTGGCTGTTGGCTATTGGCTGTTAGCTTTTGGCTTTTGGCTTTTGGCTTTTGGCTGTTAGCTTTTGGCGTTTTAAACTTTTCAACTCTTCAACTCTTCAACTCTTCAACTTTTCAACTTTTCAACTTTTCAACTCTTCAACTCTTAAACTCTTAAACTTTCTTCTTCCTACCTACTACCTACTACCTACTACCTACTACCTTCCTCCCTCACACCGCCCCTCCCAAAAAGCTTTCTTCCTCTACAACGTACCGGGTATGGGTGCCGAAGCCGATTTTACCGTTTTCGTCATGGGCTTCGAGTTCGAACTGCAGTTTTTTCCCTTCTACCTGGGTTAGCCTTGAGCTGATCTTCAGCAAGCCGCCGATGAGGGTGGCTTTGATGTGTCTGATGTGGATCTCGGTGCCCACCGTGATATGTCCCTGCGGCAGCGACGCTTGCACGCTGCGGTCTGCGGTGTTTTCCATGAGCGCGATCAGGGCCGGGGTGGCCAGGACTTCCACCGTTCCCGAACCGTGGGCCAGGGCCGTGTCGTCCTTGCTCACCATGTGTTCCTTGCTTGCTGTGATACCGGCTTGTATGTTCATGATGTCGATCGGGTTTTGGACAAAAGTAAAAAAAAGAAACCGTCCGCAGGATCTCTCCAGGGACGGCTTCCCAACATTCAAACCAAAAAACCACAGGAACAAACACTTTTGCCCTGCATCAAACAAACAGCGGAGGGAATCAGTTTACCTCCGTTTTCTCAATCACTTCGGCCATTTTGGTGCAATCGGGGTTTGCACAGGCCGGGTTAGCAGCGGCCTTGGCTGTCTGAACTGCTTTTGCAGACTCATCGCCACAGGCCGTATTTTCGGTGGTGGCTGTTGCAGCCTTTTCTCCGCATTCGCCTGCTGCAGCAACAGCTTCTGACACTGTGCCGGAACAAGGCTCAGCGGAGGATGTCCGCACAGCGGGAACCTCGCCGCAAGCTTCGGCAGCAGCCGTTTTGGCAGCTGAGCTTTCGCATGCTGCTGTTTCAGCGGATACCTGGCTGGCAGCTGCTTCGGCAGTGGCCGTCGCTGAACTGCAGCAGGAAGCAACTTTTTCACTGTGGTCCTTAACGGGCTGCTCTGCCTGTATCACCAGCACCGAACCTGCCAGAATGAATAAGCCGGCGATGGCCGCAAATGCTAATTTCTTCATAGTTGTCGTATTTAAGTGAGACTTCCTTGTTTTTATTTAGACCAAATTTAAATAAAGAAACAATACAAAACAAGGAGTGGGGCGTTTTTTTTGATTTTTTTTTTGAAGATCGAAGGTGGAAGGTAGAAGGTAGAAGGTAGAAGGTAGAAGGTGGAAGGTAGAAGGTAGAAGATAGAAAGTAGAAGATAGAAAGTAGAAGGTAGAAAGTAGAAGGTAGAAGATTGAAAGAACGATGGAACGATAGAACGATAGAATGACCTTTCGACTTTTCGACTTTTTGACGTTTCGACCGTTTTTAAACCGATGCACTGCATAGCAGTGCAACCCCCGCATCTGTGGGGCCTGCGTCAAAATCAAGGCCGGTTCGCTGGCGAGGGCCTTTAGTAAGCAGGCCACGAGGGAGGCAGTAATGGCCTGATGAGTGGGTAGGATGATTGTGCCGACCGGCTTGGCCTGCGTGAGCGAAGCGGCCGTAG
>SL_3KL_010_SEDDRAFT_10002051_pt1 | contig 18477 bp, 15 predicted proteins | sample SodLakKL_010_SED_2_FD_10381 | JGI IMG/M metagenome (IMG submission 10381) | reverse complement strand
TTGATCTGGCCCACCCTGGTGTTGTTCTCGATGATCGCCATAGTTGCGGCCGTTCTACCAAACAAGTACCAGTCCGTGGCCAGAATCCTGATTGAACAGTCCGAAATCCCCGAGGATTTCGTGGAAACAACGGTTCTCGCCAATACGCGTCAGCAACTCGGCGCCACGACGGAGAGCGTAATCACGACAGAAAACCTGCGTGCCATTATCGAAAAGCACGGGTTATATCCGGAGCGCGTCGAAGAGACCTCGATCGATGAAGTGGCACGCGTGGCGCGCGGATCTGTCAGGGTCGAGATGGTCAGTAGTGCTCAGGCCGGAAGCGGTCTACCTGACGGCGCCATAGGCTTCATCGTGGCGTACGAAAGCCCTTCCCCAGAGACGGCGCGCATCGTCGCAGAAGAGTTGACGGAAATGTTCTTGCGCGAAAACACCATTCAACGACAGCAGGCTGCTCGGGAGACTACCCGGTTTGTGACACAGGAAGCTGATCGGCTATCCAGGGAGATCAGCGAGGTCGAGGATCGCCTGGCGGCGTTCAAGGAAGCAAACAGGAACGTTCTGCCGGAGATGCAGAACCTGAACATGAATTTGCTGCGGCGCGCAGAGGAGCAACTGGAGCGAAATGATCAGGACTTGCGCCAAATGGATGCGCAGATCGCCAACCTTCGGTCCCAGCTGGCTGCGATGAACCCTTCGCCCCACTTGGACAGGGTCATGGCACTCGAAGCGGAATATGCCTCACTGGCCGCGACCTATACCGAGAGACACCCGGATCGAATCAGGGTACTCCGCGAATTGGAGACCTTGCGCCAGGACGCAGGCGGTGTCGAGCGCGTGACCAACCCGGGGTACGTCCAGTTGCAGAATCAGCTGCAGAACACGTTCACCGAGCGCCAACTGCTTCTGAGTCAGCGCGCAAGCATCCAGGAAAGGCTGGATGAAATCGAGCGGCGCTTGAGCGAAACGCCAGTGATCGAGGTCGAGTACCGTGCCCTGAACCGCGCTCACGATACGGCGGTCGCCAAGTTGCAAGACCTGCGCGCGAAAATGCTTCAAGCGGAACTCGCGGAATCTCTTGAGGCGGAGTCCAAAGCCGAGCGTTACGTGCTATTGCGACCCGCGTCCCTGCCCTCGAGCCCCAGCAGCCCGAATCGGCGCGCCCTTCTCCTGCTTGGCTTCGTGTTCTCGCTGGGGAGCGGCGCAGGGCTCGCCGTCTTGCGCGAGACTTTCGACTCCTCAGTGCACGGTGTGAAGGGTGTGAAGAGGGCTACGGGTGTTCCCCCGCTTGCCGTCATTCCGTATCTTCACACCGATGCGGAATTGGCTGCCCTGCGCAAGCGTCGCATCCTCATGTGGCTAAGCGTTGTTGCATTGCTGGTGGCGGTAGCGGCCTTCGTGCACTACCAGGTGCAACCCCTGGATGAACTGTTCGGCGACGAGGTGGAGCAGCCCGATCCCGGTTCCGCGGACCCTGTCGGAACCGAATCCTGAGTTCCAACCCTAACCGAAGACACCGAAAACATGGAACGCATCAAGGAAGCGCTCGAGCGGGCGCGGCAGCAACGATCGGATCCCTTCGCGAAGCCGGTGGAAGGCGTTTCCCATGCGCGGAAACGGGAGCATGCCCCGGCAGCAGCGCCGGTGGAGATCGTCTACACGCAGACCCGGCAGCTGGAGATCGATCCCGACCATCTCCGAGCCAACCGCGTGATCTCCAGCCTGACGGACCCCGTTGGCGAGCCCTACAAGATCCTGCGCACCAAAGTGCTTCAGCGCATGCGGGCGAACAACTGGCGCTCCCTAGCGATCACCAGCCCGACCGAGGGCTGCGGCAAGACGCTCACGTCCATCAATCTCGCGATCAGCATCGCGCGCGAGGTCAACCAGACGGTTCTGCTTGCGGATCTCGACCTGAAGCGGCCACAGGTCCATCGCTACCTCACCTCCGCGGAGATTCCGGGTATCAGCGACTATCTCGTCAAGGAAACCCCAGTGCCCGAGATCCTGTTCAACCCCAAGGGAATCGATCGCCTGGTGGTGTTGCCCGGCCATTCCTCCGTCACTCATTCTTCAGAGATGCTGTCCTCGCCACGCATGGTCAGCCTCATCGGCGAAATGAAGTCGCGGTACCCGTCCAGGCTGGTGCTCCTGGATATGCCCCCGGTGCTTGCTTGCGACGACGTTCTGGCGTTCTCTCCATATGTGGATGCCGTCCTCCTCGTCGCCGTGGACGGTGAAACCGATCACGAGGACCTGGCACGCGCCACCGCGCTGCTTGGCAAGATGAACCTGCTTGGCATCGTGTTGAACAAATCGGACGACCGGAATACTTCATATTATTACTGACCTTGGGTCTTACTAGGTTTGCCGCCACGCCTGCACCCTGGCATCACCCCGGGCTCCCCAGCGCCGAGTACTCAACGACCCAAAACAGTTCCTGAGTAGCACGGAGGGTCTGCGAAGGATCCCTTCGCACGCAAGCCGCGCCTCTACGAGTTTTTCCCCTTGTAGACATCATGGATTGACCTGCCCGACCTCGAGAAACGTGGGTTATGTTTTCGGGGTCGGGAAAACCACCTTCAACACAGAGCCATTATCGAGGGGGCAGGTCATGAACGAGTTTATCGCGGAAGGGCGGAAGGATGCAGGATCGGTGACGGGGCTGGCCGGAGTGATGCAAGCGCTGGAGCAAGCCAGCAATGTCTACGCCGTCTACGTCGGGCTGGACGTGCACAAGGACACGATTGCGGTGGCGGTGGCCGAGTGCGGCCGCGGCGCGCCGGAGTATTACGGGGAGATCGCCCATACCCCGAAAAAGGTGGCCAAGCTGGTCGAGCGGCTCAGCGCCCGCTACGGCGGCGAGCGGCTGTTGTGGGTGTACGAAGCGGGCCCACTAGCCGGACCTTTGCGACGTTTCCCGACGCGCTATCCAAACGATCCGGCTCTCCGCCCTTCAACTCCTAACGCGCCACACCTGACCGGATGAACCGATTGTCTCCCTTTTGAGGCCGAACAACGCTCGCGCAAATGGAAATATTTCTCGTCCAACTCCTCTATTTACTCAGACCCATGCTCAACGCCGAGCTGGTCGATTGGAGGCTCCTTGGCTTCGGCTTTTTTGAACTGGCGGCGATCCTTCTTTTCCTGGCCTTGGTCGCAGCCTTTTCTCTTAAATTGCTGCGCAAGACTCGCGAACCCATATCTGGAGTTGAAGTGTGGGTGGCGTTGCTCATTGTTTGGGTAACGATTTCCTACCTTGTGCATATCGAAATAAGCAGCATATCTGCTTATGCCAGATGGGTTATACCCCTCATCACGTACATCCTGCTTAAAAGAATTTTGCCTGATCGGTCTGCGCACGTTCGAATGGTCTTCTTGATGCTCGTCGGCTTCCTTTTTCCTTTCATAATGAGCGCAATCCTGACCTATCAGGGCCAAGGCCTCGACAAAGTCGTCTATTGGACCGGCACGGAGCGATATAGTGGGGCGTACGCCAATATACACAACATGGCGCATAATGCCGGGTTTGCCATAATGTTGGCAGGAACATACTTTTTNGTTAGAAAGAGCCAGGCGACGTCTCTGCGTTGGGTAGAGGTCACGGTTTTGGTGACGGTCTTCCTTGTCGGTATGTATCTCTTGTACCACACGCACACACGAACATTATACTTAGGGCTAGCGGTGTTTTTCTTTGTGGTACTATTTTTTTACAGCAAGCGCGCGCTGGCTCTGACTACAGTTATTCTTATCGCTCTCGTCGCCTATTTCGCCGATTCGGTAAGCACGATATTTTTCGATTTCGTGGATCCCCAGTATACTGGGGAGAGTTTCGAGCGTGCGGGGTCGGGCCGATTGTCGATTTGGTCACGGACCTTGGATGTTTGGCGTGACGCGCCAGTATTGCACCAACTCACCGGCATGGGTGTCATATCCCCCGGACACAGAACCGGGGCACCCGGCAGCATCGAGGCGACGGTGCCCCCGTGGGGAGACCCGCACAACGATTGGCTGTTCGCCTTGATGTCCCTCGGCTTGATCGGCCTGACTATTCTTATTGGCCTTTTCGCATCTCTTTTTCAGGCAATCCTAAGGATACCTGGGAAGGAAAAGTTCGCATTTTTGGGGTTGCTAGCGGCGGTCATGGTCATGAACGTTGCCAGTAATAGCTATATTTCGAGAATGACAATGGCGCAGCTGTTTTTCATGGTCATAGTCTACGCCGATCTGAGGCCGGTTCGCGCCGGCAAGCACGCCTGATATCGAGAGATGATTCGGAGATTTGCAGATGAGTGTCGAAAACCCTGAACGCTCGCCGCGCGCATCCCAAGCCCAAGCAGGGGCCAGCGCTCGGGAGGGTCTGAGCGAGGAAGGCAGCGCCCGTCGAAACTTCCTGGCCCACGTAGGCAGGTGGGGCGCAGGACTCGCGGTGTTTGGGCTGGGTAGCGAGACCGCTATGCAGGCCTTGTTCAAGCGCAGCGCTCTGTCGAGCGCGGTAGGAGCCGGGTTGGATTCGCAACGCACGCTGCTGTCCGGTAGCCTACCCCCCATCCCCGCCGACCAAAATCCCCCGCCCCCACCCGTGCCCACCGGCACCATCTACTGGGTGGCGATGAACGGATCGGACAGAAACAGCGGCACCGAGGCCTCGCCGTTTGCGACAGTAATGAGGGCGCATGACGCATGCAATGCAGGTGATGGCATCTATGTCAAGGCGGGTCATTATGTGTCGGGGGAGCTCACATGGAAGAAATCCAACCTCATCCTTCGCGGCGCACCGGGCACTACCCGAGAAGATGTGATTCTGGAGCGGAGCGGGAGCGGCAGCGGTCAGTTGTTGCGTTTCCGAAGCGACAGAATCAACGGTGATACCCCTCTAGAGAACATACACGTCTACGGCCTGACGCTCCAGGGCGGGGTTGAACTTTCGGACCCTTGGTCGAAAGAGAATCGTGAAGCATGGCGGAGAGAGGTCGTTACCATCACCGGTTACATGCGTGACCTAAAGATTATCAATTGCATCGTTCGCCACGCTCAGAATCGGGGGATTTTTAACACGGGAAGTATCAGCAGCGAAGGCAGAGCGAACGGAGACTTCCCGCACAACCTCGAATACGCATACAACAACATCTACCACACAGGAGGCGTCATCCGCAACGCCGGTGCTGATATCTCACTGGGAGCCGACGTTGGATTCGTTCATGTGCATCACTGCGAACTGCACGGCGAAGTGGACGGGATAGTCACGGCGAATCAGTTTGTGGGCAGTCTGTTCGAATACAACCATGTTTTTGACCATCTCGGATGGAACCAACAGGGAGACCGAGACGGCGACAGTGAAGACGGCATCGACATCAAGCGCTGCTATAAGTCCAATCCGCTACTGCCAGGGTCGGCTGGCGATCCGGGGCACCGAACCATTGTGCGCAACAACGTCATCCACGGCCATCCATATCAGTTTGGGATCAATATCCAGTTTGGTACTCAGCATGTGGATATTTACGGAAATAAAGTGTACGACAATGGCACAGGCATGTTCATCCGTCGCGGATCCGATACACAGGTGCGACCCCGAAACACAGGCTGGACGGGGCACATCAATATCACCGACAACGATTTCCATGACAACCTCCGAAATGCCATAGTGACACTGGATGCAGACGGGGCTAATCATATCCTGATTGATGGAAATCGCTTCTATGATAACGGCGGAACAAGTTCCCCCCAGATTGTTGCGGGGCTGAACCTTCGCGGCGGCAAAGACTTCACGATTACAAATAATATCATTTCCAACAACGGGCAGTCGCAGAGCGGAAAACCGCAGTACTACATTGCGATTTCGCTGTCGGAGATTAGATCAAATAACAACACGTTTTATTTGCCGGATACGTCGTTCAATGTCGCAAGGATCGGCAGCAATAGCCCTACAACACTGTCTGGGTGGCAGTCCGCGTCGGGCCAGGATAAAGATTCAAAGCAAGTCTCAGGGCGATATCAGGGGGCCTCGCCACCACAACGGCCGGCCCGCATCGAGGTTACAGGCGTTCGGAGGCGCAGCGATACTGAGCGGGTCTTGGCTAGCTCTCAGCGGCGAGGGAAGACGGGGTTGCATGGCTAAGCGAGGTGGATACACTCCGCGCCGTCTTGAGGCGGGTCAAATTCACCGGCGACGGAAGTGAACTACACGGCGAGGGTCGCTCATGACAACGATACTGATCCCAACAAGAGTCCGGTACTCGTTCCATGGAGGTGTTGGCCAAGTCGTCCGTATGCTTGGCGCAGTAGCCCCCGACTGCGGTCACTCCTTAATTGATCTCGATGGTGTGACCATTGGTGGCCCGTCTCCCACTCAGTCCCGGACGCCTTGGGTCACGTTAAAGCGCAGGCTACTGCACCTAAGAACCCTCGCTTTCTTCCCGTCCTTTTTTCCTCGAACGCCGCTCGTATTTTTTCAAACGTCGCTAAACAAAAATTCGTTACTTCGAGACACGGCGTATATGCGCAGATGTCATCGAACGGGCCGCCCGTTTTCGGTTTTGGTCCATGGGTGGAACGAGCAGTTTGCCGATTCAGTTTCAGCCTCATCGAGGCGACGAAAGCGACTCGCAAGAATTCTTAACCAAGCCAATAGGATCTTAGTTCTCGCGCCTAACTTCGCAGATACTCTCGCTTTGTGGGGTGTAGAGAAAGCCAAGATCTTAGTCGAAACAACCATGATCGATGACGACATTTTTGCGGACTTCGATATTGAAGAAAAGATTAGGTCGCGGAAGGCAAGGCATGGTTTGCAAATCCTGTTCATGAGCAGGATCGTTAAACAAAAGGGCATCTATCAGGCGATCGAGGCGTTTCGTGCGCACAGCGCCCGATTTCCAGACTCCAGTTTGCTCATTGCAGGCGATGGAGAGGAGCTGCAAGCGGTCAAAGACCACGTAAACCGGGAATCAATAGAGGGTGTGCGCATTGTGGGGTTCGTGGATGGGCCAGAGAAAAGAAACGTTCTGGCTAACGCAGACGTCTTCCTGTTCCCATCGTTTTACGGCGAGGGCCTTCCTGTCACTCTTTTGGAAGCCATGGCTTTCGGTAGTACGGTTATTTCCCGACCCGTTGGCGGCATCGGGCATTTTTTTATCGAGCCCGAAATGGGATACGTCGACGCCAGCTTGGACCCGCACCGTTTCGGCGCGCTGTTGGACAAAGTCGCTCAAAATCCAAACTTATGGGCTGCAACTGCCAGATTTAACCATTGGTTCTCGCGCGAGAACGTTCTGGCTTCGCGCGTCTGTCGAAGGATACTTGATGAGGTCACAAAAGACATCGGATAGGTAAATCCTCGGCCGAGCGGCCGTGTTTTGGCAAAGGGGGACTGAGTTAGGGTGGGGCACGCGCACCGTTCTATAGGTAGATTGGAATTCAGCTCTACGTTCTTATGAAAAACAAATAGAGCATGAGCGTTGGATGATGAGACGGGCGGTAATGGGGAAAAACACGAAGGGCCGCGACCGCGAGTCAATACGGTTCTCGGGTAAAAGGGGCCGAAGCAATAGTGCCGGCTGCTGGTGCGGATGCGCCAAGAAGCCTGTATTGCGCTAAGGAGGAGGCGCTGAACGACTGGAGGCCGCTCGTTATGTTGCATCTAGTATTATCACTCGACTACGAATTGTTTGGTAACGGATCCGGCGATGTGCAGTCGGTTATCGTTGAGCCTACATCAAGGATCCTTGAGACGTGTGATAGGCATGGAGTGAAGATCTCCATTATGTTTGAAGTGGCGGAATACCTTGCACTCAAAGGTGCTTGGGAGGACGGGCTTTTGCCTGGTTCCTATAGTCCCGCGCGAGAAATGGAAGAGCAGATCCTTGACGCCGTGGGTCGAGGCCACGACGTGCAGTTGCATATACACCCGCAGTGGTTGGGGGCGGTGTTACGTGACCGGGTGTGGTGCTTGAATATGGAGCAATATCGGATAGCCGACCTTCCGAACGGGTATGGAACAATTAACGACCCACTTTCGATCTTGGGTGCGATGAGCATCTGCAAGAGCGCGCTAGAGCAGTTGGTCAACAAGCGTCGCCCGGAATACCGATGTAGGGTCTTTAGGGCCGGGGGGTTTTTGGTGCAGCCATCAAAGCTCGTTGTCGAGGCGATGGTGGAGAGTGGAATCGCGGTAGACAGTTCTGTGGTGAAGGGGCTCGTACGAAGCGCCCCCTATGAAGTCGACTTTCGCCACGCAGTTTCTCACCGTAACTGGTGGAAGGCAAACGTCGCCGACGTGGCGTCACGGGGAAGTGAAGGGGTGGGGCTGGTCGAGTTGCCCATTTATTCGTATACGGCGCCTTACTTATGGAACTTCAGGCCCGGGAAGTTGCGCGCGGCTCTGCAACGGCGAGAGCTTGAAAAAAGGGATGATCATTCTCGCATCAATGCGACGCGGAGCACGCCAAGCTCTTGGGAGGTTTTTCGAAAACTGTTTTCCAGCCACGCGCACACGCTCGACTTTTGTAAGCTGTCCGCGGCAACAATGCACAAAATCGTCAAGCGCGAACAGGCGACCGACCCCGATGGGGTGTTGGTATTGATTGGGCACAGCAAAGATTTCAGAGATGAGAGGGAGCTAGATTTATTTCTTGGTAAGGTGTCGCAGCTAGAGGATGTGCGGGTATCCACCTTCGACGAGCTTGTGCCGCTCGTAACTGCGCGATGATGTGTCTCGGAGTGTGGGGCGTGAACGAGGCCAACTACTAACTGGGCAAGAAAGCACCCGATATTGTCGCTTTTCCCTGGTATACCTTCCTGATGGAAATCAAAGATGGTCGGGCGCTGCCGCACAACGTGCGGGAAGATATTCGCAAACGGGCGGTGAGTCGTGTGCTGGCGGGAGAAAGTCCGGAGGCAGTGACTGCAAGCTTGGGGTACACCGGTCCTGCATCTATGACTGGCTGCAACAGTATCGGCGTCGCGGCGAGGCGGGTTTGGCAACCCGGCCGATTCCCGGTCGGCCGCGCAAGTTCGACGACGCGCTGTGGGCGGTAGAGCTGCGCGAGTTGGTCCGCGGTGATCCGCGGCAACTGGATTTTCGTGATGCGCTGTGGACGCGGGGAATGATCCGGGAACTGCTCCAGCGGCAGTTTCGGGTGAAGGCGAGTGAACGCACGGTGAGCAACATCCTCAAGCGTCTCGATATCTCGGTGCAGCGGCCGCGGCTGAAGGCGTTGGAGCAGGATCCGGAGGTGGTCCAAAGCTGGCTGAACGAGGAGTGGCCGAAGATCCGCGCGCAGGCCAAGGCGGCCAATGCGGTGGTGTATTTTGGCGACGAGTCCAACCTGCGTTCCGATGCGCACCGGGGCAGGACCTGGGGCGTGAAGGGCGAGACGCCCGTCGTGCCAAAGACCGGGCGTCGCTTCTCCCTGAACCTGATCTGCGCCATATCGCCGCCGGTTGAACTGCGCTTCATGGTGACGGAGGAACGGGTCAACGCGGACACCTTCATCACGTTCCTGCGCCGACTGCTGGTGAACGCCCAGCGGCCGATCTACCTGGTGGTGGATGGGCACCCGGTGCATCGCTCGAAGAAGGTGCGCGAATTTGTGACCGCCCAGCAGGGGTGTTTGGAGCTGTTCTTCCTGCCGCCGTACTCGCCGGAGCGGAACCCCGACGAGCTGGTCTGGAATGTGGTCAAGGGCCAGGTGTCTGGACGCACGGTCGTGGAAAGCAAGGACACCTTGCGCCGATTAGTCCGCGGCGCGCTCATGCGTTTACAGCGTTCCACTGACAAACTGAAGCGTCTTTTTCATGAGACCCACGTCGCCTACATCCTCAAAAATGTATGGGGTGGGATTGTGCAACCTTAGTAAGTCGTGGTTAGGTCTCTCGTGTAGTTTTTCGCCGCGTTTCTGGGCTGTGCAGTTTCACTGTGGGTTAGGCGTTATTTGAATATGGAAAACCAATAGCAGGATGGGTAAATTTATAATAGTTGGGCTAACTCCGCAGGGATTGTCTATAGTGCGGATGCTGGCCCGCGCGGGTCATGAGGTAACGGCATTTACCAACACGAAAAATGCAGTGGGGTACTACAGCAGATACGGCAAAAAGCTACTGTTTTCGACGGTCCAGGAGCTAAAGGCGGGTGTTTGTTCGATTGTTGCTGGATCCAATGAAAAGGTCAGGTGCGTCGTCACGTCGGGAGAATTATTAACGCTGCTCATCGACGAATTTCCGGAGATCTATGAGTTGTGTGATGTGGAATCAGGCCCGCTTAAGTTGTTAAGGGTGCTTTCAAAAAAAAATAAAATGTATGCTTTTGCGCAAATGCGCGAGCTAACGTGCGCAAAGTGGCGGGTGCTTTCTGACTACCAGCACGGCGATCTCGCCTTTCCGGTTATCATGAAACGGAACGTGGAAGTGCCGCTTTTCTTTAAAGTAAAAATACTTCANTCAAAACAAGAACTCGATTCCTTTATAACACAAATAACGCCGCTGGATCGCAAGTTCATCTTGCTGCAAGAGTATATGTCATCCGCGAGCCAGCTCGAAATATCCTATCAGGCATATTTTAGAAATGGTGAGGCCTGCGCGGAGTTCGTGGCCAAGCAAATCCGGAGACTACAAAAGGGCCTTACTTCGTACCTTGAAGAGGTTGTTGACAAGCCTTTGCACCTTTTGGCGGCCAGGTTGTCTCGCAAGCTGTTATCCGGTACCGGTTACAGCGGGTTCGCTGAGGTGGAATACATCTTCAACGCAGATGCAGGCGCGTTGCAATTTATCGAGATCAATACCCGACCGTGCGGGCTTCACAGTGCTCTCCGCCAGAAGTATCCCAACCTTTCGGTGGTGTATGACGTGTCGGCTGCGGAATGTGCCGAACATTTGCAGGCAAGTAGCAAACCGATAAAATGGATAAACCTTGCTAGGGACTTAAAGGTGCGTTACGAGAAAAAGGATTTTACCGGGTTGGGAATACTTTTTAAATCCGGATACGATATCTTGGATTGGCGCGACTTAAAGCCTTTCATAATGCAGTTTGTAAATCGTTGTAGGTAAAGCGACCCGAGAGGGCGAGCTTCGCAGATGCGCGAATCGTGATTGACTGAAGGAGATGATCCGTATTGATCCCGTCGGCAGGAGGTGTCCGAAGGGATCAGATGCGGGCCTGACTGCCCGGGACTGTCGAAGCATGGTTTGACGCCAGGTGTCCCAAGAGTGTGCAATGCGTCGGGCACTTTCGACGGGGCACCCGTAGCTGTCCTGCGGGAGACGATTTGGGTGTCACCGAGGGTGGAGAGGTGCAGGGCGACTGGCTCTGACCTGTTTGGGTTGCAGCGAGCCGGACGTTATTTTTCTGGTCGCACGCTCAGCTGGCGGGTCGCGTTGATGCTTGTGACGAAACTGCATCGGGTCACTTGCTAACTTGGGGGTGGAAGAAAGGTTTTCTACCGGCGGCGCCATGATTGGAAAGTCTCTGTAGTGACAATTCGAAGGTGCGCATTCATGGGCACCAACGGGTTCAACTGTCCTGCTGTTTGCCGATGCCGCCGCTGGTTTCTTAGGGCTACCGTGAGGAGAAGCCTCGGATAAGCATAACGGTGTCCGGAGGTTGTGTGCTAACCAAGAAGATCTATACGGTTTATGCCAGCGGCGGCCTGAGCGAGGCGTTAGAGTATGGTCTAACGCGTATTAAAAAGGCGATTTATTATAAGTCGGATACACTGTATCTATATTTAGAACGTGCAAAATACGAAAACAAGCCAAAAGCCCATGAAAAAGGGTTAGAGTTTAGAGTAATAAAAACGGCGCATGAGATCAAAGAGCTGCACTTTGCGAGGCTTGAATTGCTGCCATACGTGGATTGGATTAGCGACGAAAGCGAAGCAATTGTCGGATTTTATGATGGCGCACCGGTAAGCTTTTCGTGGCTTCATTATAAAGCGGCTCCCGATCAATCTATCAACCTGAAACCGGGCCAATGCTGGCATGGGCCAAGCTTTGTGAAAAGGGAGATGCGAAGGAAGGGAATTAACCGTGCACAGAAGGCGTTTCTAATAGAGATGGCAGATAAGAACTCAACGTGCTTCGTTACTTCGACAAATAACAAGAATGTTCCGTCGATTAAAACTAACTTAGGCGCGGGGTTTAAAAAAGGCGCCATAGTAACAAGGTACTTTGGTTTGTTAACGCGAAAGCGAACTCAGGTAATATTTTTGGGCTCCGGGTCGTCGATATTAGAGTTTAAGTAAGGAATAGTCGAAACCCTTTCGGTAGGGGTTTAATTTGTTATTTTAGTACCAGATGCTATCGAAGTGTTGTCGCCGTAATTGTCTGTATCTCGAAGAGGTCAGGCGCCGGAAGGAGTCGGCCAGGTGCGGCAGCGCCGATCCCAGAAAACCGGGCCGGGACGAGTGCGCAGCCTGTCAGCGGTCGAAGAAGCGCGCGAACTGGAGCGTGATGTGCGCCCCCCCTCTGTCAGCATAGAAGTCCGCTGGATCTTCAGCAGTAAACTTCACCCTCGAGGGGGGCGGAGAGAGCGGCTGGAATGCCACGGTACAGCGAAGAGTTCAAAGCCAAGGTGGTCGAGAAGATGATGCAGCCGTGGAAAGCCTCGCCAGGCATGGAAACCCTGCTGCCGCATCGGCTCACGCCGGCCGATCCGAAAATCCCGACCCCCCGCTACAGCCGCTGAGCTTGGGTTTCCCGAAGGCTTACTCTTGCCGAGCCATGGTGAGGAAGGGATTCCCCGACGGCAAGACCGGGAAAGCCTTAGCGCCGACCAGGCGGGCGTCTCGGGGGGGGGCAGCCATTGCGCAAGCTGTTGGATTAGTGCCTGGACCCCTAGGCGACTCCGGGCGAGTTGCCCCTGCAGGGAGGGCCTTGCCCGGGAAACACTGGCCTCCAGCGGAGAGTCAGGGTCGCTCCGAGTGATGCAGCGGGAACCGACGCGACGGAGCGCCGAGGCGCGGTGGGGAATCGTGCGAAGGCATGCGGAGAGCCACCAACGATGAATAACCTTCCCCAGTTGTTGGAAAAACGTATGTTTTATTATGAGTATAAGCTAAGACATACAATTCCGAACGTAAAGACGATAGAAGTAACCGGGCCGCCCGGCGTGGGGAAGTCGTCGTTCGTGGATATGTTGGTCAAAAGGGGAGTGGTCGAGCGGAGTAGAATATTTAGGCCATTCCTCTGGGTTTATGAAATGACGATGCGAACAAACCCCGAAGTCCTGTCCTTGGAAGAGGTTCTTCGAAAAGAAAAAAGATACGACGCAAAGATAGCTTCGAAAAAATGGATGATCATGCGCGATCCAATCTTTAAAAAAGGAAAAGGAACGTGGCTGTTCGATGAGTACTTTTGCCATCATTTCCCAAAAGTCATTATGGAAGAGCTATCGAGCGGATCAAGGGGTTCCCTGATTCTGCAGAACCGAATGGTGGTCATTCTGGCAACTGAGCCTGCTCAAATAGCAGAAAACATTAAGAAAAGATTCGACAAGACAAGAAAGATTTTACCGATCCACCGCGGCAAATCCCGCGTGGAGCTAGAAAAAGAATCCTCTAGGTCGCTCGCTTGGAGAAAAGACCTCTTGCGCTTACTGCAGAAACACGGCATCCCATGTCTCGAAGTCGACCTGTCAACAGGTTTGAGTCATGCGGTGGACGAGTTCGTAGCGGATCTGAGTGCGTACTACAACCGCATGTGAATGCAAACGAAAAGATCGTCTGGGGGCGGGAAAGCCCCGGACCTTGGGACACCAATTATGCTCCAAATTAACGTCTCGTACTTTAAGTTGATCCCGATTTATCCTCTGGTGCGCCACAGTTTCGGATAAAGTTGAGAACAATCTTGGTCAATTATGTGCGCCGAGTTTCATGGTACCTCACCCGGCTTCGAGTAATGCGGCGAGCGGAACTTTTACACCGGTTGAGGGGTTTAGGGTCGGTATTTGCGATGCGCGGCCGGCATCTTGCCGGTGCAATGCCGTTCCAGATGGATCCGGAACTGCTAGCCTTCTGTAAGGCTGGCAAAGCGCAACTGCCCAGTTTGCAATGGCGCAGCGCAACGTGCGTTTGGGTAGGGGTAGATCTGAGTCGCTGGCAAGCCTTGGGCTTTCCATGGTCATGGGCTGAGGGGGCGGATGTATGGCATCGAGCGCCAGACACGGGAAAGGCCTGGCCACAGGTCTTTTTTGCATTGGTGCCTTACCGGCATGGCAACCCTTATGGCGACGCTAGGGTTGTCTGGGAGCCATCACGTTTGCAGCAGCTGGTGTGGCTGGCTCGAGTCGCCCAGCAAGCCCAGGGTGACCTATCAAAAAAAGCGATCAAGCTGGCGCGTGCCGAGTTGGTTGGTTGGGTCAAGGCCAACCCGCCGTGGACCGGAGTGCACTACGTTTCGGCAATGGAGTGCGGGCTGCGGTTTATCGCGATTTGTCACGCACTGGATATGCTTAGGCCCCATCTCGCCTTGGGAGACCCAATTTGGAAGGCCCTTGCGGCGATTTTAGCTTCCCATCCAGAGTTCATTGCGAAACGGATATCGCAGCATTCATCTTCCGGCAACCACACGGTGGCGGAAGCCGCTTCGCTAGTTTATGCTGGGGTACTCTTCCCGGAAGCAAAAGCAGCCAGTCACTGGTTTGAGGAGGGGCTCAACATCCTCTGCGAGGAAGCCGAGCGACAGGTCTTGCCAGATGGGGGCGGAATCGAACAGAGTCTTCACTACCATAGATTTGTGGTTGAGCTTTTCGGGCTAGTGGAGAATCTGCTTCGCTATCACGAACTCCCTACACCCCGGCAACTGGTCGCGGCTCGCACTCGAGGAGCCTCTTTCTTGACCCACATGGCAGACGGTGAAGGGGGGTTGCCATCGATTGGGGACAGCGACAACGGCTATGCTCTGTCGCCCGACTTGGCCATCTTGCGCTGCGACCGGCCGGCCGGTCCTTACGTAAGAATCTTTGAACACAGTGGTTACACAGTCATCCATCGCGATCCTCCGGATTCCGTTCATCTTATTTTGGATCATGGTCCATTCGGGATGCCCCCATTATATGGACATGCACATTGCGATGCTTTAGCCCTGTTCATGTGCGTTGGAGGCGGCCCGCAATTGTTGGACCCCGGGACCTATACCTATACAGGCGAGAAGCGCCTGCGTGCCTATTTCCGTAGTGCGCGCGCCCACAATACCGTGACAGTAAACGCGCGTGATCCTGCAAAACAGGAAAGCGCGTTTCAATGGTCGGGCACATTCGGGGCTAGGTTGGTTGAGAAGGAAACGGCGGAAGGTCGGCCCGTGCGATTGCTGGCGATGCACGACGGCTATGATCGGGATGGCGTCACGCACTGCCGGTATGTTGCAGTGGTTGGTGAGCCGATGGTCGTTGTCGTTCTGGACGTATTGCTCGGCACAGGCGAGCATTGCCTGGAACTTAATTGGCACGTGCCAGCGCAAGTCATGGCCGATAAGGAAGGAGTCTTTCGAACGGAATATCTGATCCTTTCGGTAACGGGGGGGGATTCGGCTTTGGTGATAGGTGACAGCACCGCTGATCCCCGAGGATGGCGGTCGCCCGTCTATGGCAGGCTCGAGCCGGCTGCGTGTATCAGCACCTATTATCACGGGACACTGCCTCACGAGTTCGTCAGCATACTGCGCGTCAACGATGCTATGATCGATCGCCCGGCGCTCGATCGAGAACTGAGCCAGGGTAGACAATGGATCAAGAAACTCCGAAACGTATAGACGTGCTTGGCGTACCGGTGGACTGCCTCGATATGGAGATGGCCATGGAACACGTGGCCCGGTTTCTCGATGGTGAGCGAGCGAAAGCCGTGATCGCTGTGAACCCTGAAAAGGTCATCGCGGCGCAATCCAGCCCACGTTTAATTGAAGCCCTACAATCCGCCGGTCTATTGATCCCGGATGGGATCGGTATCGTCTTCGCAGCGCGTTTGCTCCATGGGATTACCATCCGCCGCGTACCAGGTTCCGAGTTAATGCCGGCTCTCTGTGGTTATGCGGCGCGTATGCAAATCCCGGTGTTTTTATTTGGCGCAACTGCAGATGTGAACGAACTGGCGGCAGACGAGCTGCGGCGCCGATATCCAGATATCGACATCGCCGGCGCCGAGCACGGGTACGTCGGAGACGAGGAAATGCCGAACGTCGTCGACCGTATCAACGCCTCCGGCGCAAAAATACTCTTCGTCGCCCTCGGAAGTCCTCGGCAGGAAGATTGGATGCTCCAACATTTGCCAAAACTAAACGTGCGCGTGTGCCAAGGAGTCGGAGGCACGTTCGATGTATTGGCTGGAAAGGTGATGCGCGCGCCTCCCGTGTTCCTGAAGCTAAATCTCGAGTGGCTGTACAGGTTGCTCTCCAATCCTACGCGACTCTCCCGTCAGACCGCGTTGCCTCGGTTCCTACTCCAGACCATCCGAAAGAGCCTGACCGTGAGGACCCAAGACAGGGTTGTTTGAGATGACTGCCACGCACCCAAGTTTGCTGACCGAGGCTAGTCATGCAGATCGCTTCTATTCTGGCGGTGAGTGCACGGTAGAAGGATTGGTCGTAACCGTTTCACATCATGGTAGGACTAAACGTGATTGATCTCATTGGCGGATCAGGGTTCATCGGAACGCGGCTCGCGTCCCGCCTGAACTCCGCGGGTTTGCCTTTCCAGATACTCGACAAGGCCCCAAGTGGAAGATTTCCTGCGGCCCAACGCTTCGCAGATGTTCGGGACATAGATTCTCTCCGTAAAGGGCTTGGCGGAGGGCCGATTGTGAATCTGGCTGCCGAACACCGAGACGATGTGCGGCCCGTGTCTCTTTATCGGGAGGTGAACGTCCAAGGCGCCGAGAATATCTGTCGAGTAGCATCAGAGAAGAATGTAACGAAGATCGTATTCACGAGTACCGTGGCGGTCTATGGGTTTGCCGAACCTGGAACGGACGAAACCGGAGTGATCGCGCCGTTTAATGACTACGGCCGCTCGAAGTACGAGGCGGAGGAGGTGTTTAGACGTTGGCAAGAGGGGGACAAAGAGAATCGATCCTTAGTGATCGTCCGGCCAACCGTTATCTTTGGTGAGCAGAATCGCGGCAATGTGTATAACCTGCTAAAACAGTTGGCGTCGGGGCGGTTTGTCATGGTTGGCAGGGGTCAAAATTACAAATCAATGGCCTTCGTTGAGAATGCGGCAGCGTTTTTAGAGCATGCGCTGGGTTTTGGCCCTGGTGTGGTCGTGTATAATTACGTAGACAAACCAGACTTTGACATGAATAGCCTCATCCGGACCGTGCGGGAAGAAATTGGTGTCGTGGGGACCGATCGCATCCGCCTCCCATACGGCGCCGGTATGGCCATAGGTTACCTCTTTGACCTGGCTGCATCACTTTCCGGCCGCTCGTACCCGATAAGTAGCATACGCGTCCGGAAGTTCTGCGCCACGACCCAGTTCGAAACCAGTGTGGATAAGTCGGGATTCTTAGCACCCGTTACTTTGGCCGATGGATTGAGAAGGACCGTTCGGTATGAGTTCGTTGAAAGCCATGAAGGCGACGAACTCTTCTGGACCGAATAGAATAAAAGGAGGCGCCAATTGGAGCACGATATTCCAGTGGGGGAAGCGGTGCCCGCCGAATCTGGCCTTAGCGGCGACCGACTCCCTCTAGTGTCGGTCATCATTCCTGTTTTCAATGAGGGGCCGAGGCTGCGTTCGTGCCTGAACGCGTTGGCCGGCCAAACCTATCCGAAACACCTATATGAGGTGATCGTTGTAGATAACGGATCCGACGAGCCGCCCAGTTGGGTGAGGGATGAATACCCCAGGGTCATGTTGGTTGAAGAATCAACACCGGGATCTTACGCAGCACGCAACCGGGGAATCGCCCTGGCAAAAGGCGACGTTTTCGCGTTTACCGACGGAGATTGCATTCCGGACATGCACTGGCTGGTATACGGAGTCCAAGAATTAATCCGGGAGCCGGCGATCGGACTGATCGGCGGGCACATAGAGTTTTTTTTCCAGAATCCCGAGCACCCGACCATTGCAGAGTTGTACGACAGCATCATGTACTTGAATCAGCGCGCGGCAGTGGAGCGGACGGGTTTCGCAGCAACAGCGAACATGTTTACGTCTCGCAAGGTTTTTCAGCAGGTGGGGGTATTCGATCCTGCAGTCAAATCCGGCGGCGACCGAGAATGGGGTCAACGGGTTTTATCGACGGGGCTCCGTCTGGTATACGCGGAACACGCTGTAGTGAGACATCCGGCCCGCGATACGTTCGAAAAAATCAGTAGGCGCAATATACGGGTGCTTGGTGGGCATCATGAGTTGCATTCCCGCGAGGGGCGGGCGAAGCGCTGGCGTCAGATCATGAAGGAGCTGGTCTTCGATCTGAGTCCGCCGGTTCCATTTGTAAGGCGATTGATCCGAGATCGGCGGGTCAAGGGGGCGCCCAAAAAAGCGTTGGTTTT
>SL_3KL_010_SEDDRAFT_10002050_pt1 | contig 18477 bp, 11 predicted proteins | sample SodLakKL_010_SED_2_FD_10381 | JGI IMG/M metagenome (IMG submission 10381) | reverse complement strand
CAGAACTGGAGGTCAAAACCGAACAAGCTGCTGAAACCATTACAGCCAAAGGTGCTTCAGGGAGGTTCTACTCTCCCCTGGTGCGCAATATTGCCAAAACAGAAGATATTGGCATGGATGAACTCGAACAAATAGAAGGGAGTGGCAAAGACAATCGACTTACCAAGGATGACCTGCTCAGCTACCTGGAAAAACGACAGGACCGCAAAGACACCGGGAAAATCCAGCCAGAACATTCTGCAGGAAAAGCATCTGCTCCTTCTGCATCAAAAACCAAAACGGCCCATGCACCCCAAGTAAAAGCCGAAAGCGGTGATGAGGTCATTGAAATGAACCGCATGCGTAAACTTATTGTGGATCATATGGTGGCTTCCAAGGATACCAGCGTACACGTTACATCTGTGGTAGAAATAGATGTTACCAACCTTGTCAGCTGGCGAGAGAAACACAAAAAATCCTTTGAAAAACAGGAAGGCGAAAAATTAACGTTTACTCCCATTTTTGTATGGGCCATAGCAAAAGCCCTCAAAGACTTCCCCATGCTCAATTCCAGCCTAAGTGGAAATAATATCATCCTGCGGAAAAACATCAATATTGGAATGGCAGCTGCATTGCCCGACGGTAATCTTATCGTGCCGGTAATCAAAAATGCAGACCACAAGAGCTTGTTGGGTCTGGCCAAAAGTGTTAATGACCTGGCCAACCGGGCCCGCAATAATAAGCTTCAACCCGATGAAATACAAGGGGGAACATTTACCCTCACCAACCTGGGAACTTTTGACACCATTTTTGCCACACCTATCATCAATCAGCCACAGGTAGCCATTTTGGGTACCGGGGCCATCAAAAAGAAACCGGTGGTGCTGGAAACCCAGCAGGGTGACACCCTTGCCATCAGGAGTATGATGTATCTGTCAATGTCCTACGACCACCGGATTATCGACGGAGCGCTCGGAGGCATGGCACTGAAACGTATTGGTGAATACTTGCAAAACTGGGATGTGAATCAATCCGTATAGGTTTTGAACTATTAAAAACGTAAGGTGAGAAAGCAGGCTGCCCATATACATGAAGCAGCCTGTTTTTTTATCGGCTGATACAGGGGATTTGAAAACCCGGCTGTGGTTTTTCCAGCTAGATGGATGTTTTTTCTTAATTTCGCAATTCAATTCATGCACAAAACCTAAAAAATAATCTTCATGCAGCTGAACCTAAAGCGCCCCATCGCTTTTTTTGATATTGAAAGCACAGGTACCAATGTGGTAAAGGACAGGATTGTGGAAATCTGTATCTTTAAACTTAAGCCCGATGGCACTTCAGAAACAAGGTTGAGAAAAATCAACCCAGGCATTCCAATTCCTGCCGAGGTCTCGGCTATTCATGGCATAACAGATGCTGATGTAGCTGATGAACCCCATTTTAAGCAAGTAGCCAAATCGCTGAACGATTTTCTCAAAGACTGTGACCTTGCCGGATACAACTCCAATAAATTTGACATCCCTATTCTCATTGAAGAGTTTCTGAGAGCAGACATTGATTTTTCCCTTAAAAACAGAAACCTGGTGGATGTACAGAACATTTTTCACAAAATGGAGCCCCGGACCTTGCGGGCTGCCTATAAGTTTTATTGCGGAAAAGAATTGGTAGACGCTCACACCGCTGAGGCCGACACCCTGGCAACCTACGAAATACTGGTTTCTCAAATTAAACGGTATGAAGATACCGAATACATCGATTATGACGGGAAAGCAAGCAAACCGGTAAAAAATGACATGGAAGCACTCTACAAGTTTTCTTACAATCATCGCAATGCAGACCTTGTTGGCCATATCGTTTACAATGCCAAAGGCAAAGAAAGCTTTAATTTTGGAAAATTTAAAGGCAAAACCCTGGAGGAAGTTTTCCAAAAGCAACCCCAGTATTATGACTGGATAATGAATGCAGATTTCCCCTTATCCACAAAAAATATTGTCAAAGAGGTTCGTTTCAAGGCACTGGAAAACTCCAATATGATCATCAAAAAATAACCTTTCGCCACAGAAAGTTTTATTTTTTTAACGCCTGAGCAACTTGTGCACAAGCGTAAAACATGATACTCCAGTTTTTTATTGACTCATTTGGCTCCAAGCACAGACCTGCGGATATTCCATCAATGACCGGATGCCGTAATGGCAAATTTTGAGCGTAACGTTCAGTCAATTACAGTTTTATTACAAAGTTATAAGGGAATGAAGATAATATGCATAGGGAGAAATTATATTGAACATGCGCATGAGTTAAACAACCCCGTCCCCTCTCAGCCTGTATTCTTTATGAAGCCGGAAACGGCCCTCATCAGGGGTAGGTTACCCTTTTTTTATCCCGATTTTTCCAGGGATGTTCATTACGAGGTAGAGCTGGTATTAAAAATCAACAAACTGGGAAAGCATATACAGGAGAAGTTTGCACATACCTACTACGAACATATAGGAATAGGCATAGACTTCACCGCCCGTGATGTGCAAACCATCTGTAAACAAAAAGGACTACCCTGGGAAATAGCCAAAGCTTTTGATGGCTCAGCCCCCGTGAGTACTTTTATCCATAAAGAAGAATTTAAAGACCTGTATGATATCAATTTTGCCCTTTCAAAAAACGATACAGTGGTTCAGAAGGGGAATTCGGGGATGATGATTTTCAACTTTGAAAAAATTATTTCCTATGTTTCGCAGTTCGTAACCCTCAAAATAGGGGATCTCATTTTTACGGGAACGCCGGCAGGCGTTGGTCCTGTAGTTTCGGGAGATACACTTAAAGCAACGCTGGAAGATCAGATTATGATACATTTACCTGTTAAGTGAGAAATCAAGTAGATTTTCCGTAAAACTTGTACGTTTCATTCAAAAATAACCCCCATCTTTAAACCATTGTTAACAACACAAAAAGGATTCATAGCCTTTTAAAATCCAGCTTTAAATAAATAAAATAATAAACCGGGGAAAAAAGATAATTTGATTAGCACAAAGCCATCATAAAATTTATAATTTTGGAGTCTGTGCCTAGCGCGCACCAAAGCAAAGTATCGTATCAATCATTTTAATATTTATAAGATTTCTATGAAAACGATGACAAAAAGGGAAATTATCACAAAGTTTATCATAACAGGTGTAATCATAGGGTTTATAATTCCGCTGGCATCCATCATTTTTGAAATCATTTACCACAATCTTCCCCTGAACTTTAACAGCCTTGTGGTTGTGCATCAGCAAAACAAGCTTATATATCTTTCTTATCTTTCTCCCCTGCTGCTGGTGTTGGTTGCATACTATATGGGCAAAAATTCTGCCAGGCAAAACCTTCAGATTCAGAAAAATGCCGATGAACAGACCCAGCTCACAGGAAAGATACTTAACTTTACAGAAAAACTCTCTTCGGGACAAATAGAGGTAGATTATCAATTTGAAAAAGACAGCCATGAGGAAGACCGCATCGGTACTTCACTCATCAAGTTACGTGACTACCTCAAAAAGAACAAAGAAGAAGAAGAAAGCCGCAGAAAGCAGGAGCAACAACAAAACTGGGTTACCCAGGGTCTTGCCAAATTTGCTGACATACTGCGGCAGGACAACGATGATATCAATGAACTATCCTATAACATCATTTCCAACCTGGTAAACTACGTAGATGCCAAACAGGGAGGAGTTTTTATCATAAACGACAATGACGAAAAAGACAAGCATTTTGAACTAACAGCATGTTATGCCTACAGCCGTAAGAAATTTCTTGAAAAACGGATTGAGTGGGAAGAAGGACTGGTAGGTGCATGTGCCCTGGAACAGGAAACCATCTTTTTAACCGACATACCGGATGAACATGTTACAATCACCTCCGGGCTGGGTGAAGCCAAACCAGGCTGCCTGGTAATGGTACCCCTGAAAGTAAACGATGAAGTTCACGGAGTTATCGAACTGGCTTCATTAAAAGTTTTTGAGAAATTTGAAATAGACTTCCTGGAAAAGTTGGCTGAAAGCATAGCCTCAGTTATTTCAAGTGTAAAGATAAACCTGCAAACAGCCCGGCTGCTCAAGGAATCACAAGAACAGGCAAAAATACTTGAATCGCAGGAAGATGAAATGCGCCGCAACATGGAGGAGGTGAGCTATGCCAAAGAGGAAGCCGCCAAGCAGGGAGAGCTACTGGCCAACTTTACCAATGCTGTAAACCACACCCTGGTCAGGGCCGAGTACAGCACCCAGGGAACCTTGCTGTATGCAAATACCCGGTTTTTAAATAAATTGGGCTATTCCAGTAACCAGGAGGTGGAAGGCAAACACATTTCCATTTTCATCCATGACAAAGACAAAGAATGGTTTTTCGAAATTTGGGATAGTCTTGCCAATGGGGGTAGACATTTTGAGGGTGATATGAAACATGTCACCAAACAGGGAAAGGATTTTTGGTCGATGGCCACTTACACCTGTGTGAGAAATTCGGATGGCTCCATTGAGAAAATTTTGTTCCTGGGAATTGACATTACCGAACAAAAGAAACAGAACCTGGACTATGAAGCCCAGATAGATGCACTCAATAAAAATAACTTAAAAATTGAATACGCTCCCGATGGCAGTGTTAGTGATGCCAATACCAAGTTTATAGAATGTACAGAAATACCTCAAGAGAAGTTAAAAAGCATGTCGGTATATAACTTTCTGGAAGAAGGCACAGATAAAAGTTTTAAGAGCATCTGGGACAATATTCTTAAAGGTGTTCCTTATGAAACCCAATTCAACATCACCTGCTCCTCGGGGCAGCAAAAATGGATTCAGGGTACTTACAATGCCGTAAGGGACATGTATGGTGATGTGGCCAAGGTCATCTACCTTGCTTCGGATATAACCCAGAGAAAACAAGTGGAGCTGGAGAACGAAAAGCAAAACCAACTGCTCAAAAAACAAGAAGAACAGTTGCTTAAACAACAAGAAGAAATCAAAAAGCAACACCAGGAGTTTAAAGCTAAAGCACAGCAGCATATTGAAGAAATAGAGTCTGTAAAAGTCAGGAACGAAAAAACGCTGGAAGGTGCTCTCGACGCCATTGTTACCATCAACCAAAGTGAAGAAATAGAGCTGTTCAACAAAGCAGCCGAAGAGCTTTGGGGCATAGACCGTAAAGAAGTGCTGGGTAAAAATGTCAAAGTATTGCTTCCCCCTCCCCACAATAATGTTAAAGAGGGTGAAGTAATAAAGTTCCTAACCTCAGAGAATAACCATCTGAAGGGAAGCAGAACAGAAGTAAGCCTCATAAATAAGGCCGGAGAAGAATTACCCGTATTGCTTACCCTTTCGGAGGTGAAAATTGGTAAAGAATATACTTACACTGCTTTTATTCAAAACATCTCTGTTGAGCTCTTTTGATTCCTTTTCTTGTATATATTCATAGGAGACTTTGCCACATCAAACAATGGGAGTGGAGTAATTACTTATGGTAACCCGCTGGTATATGAAAAAGTTGTAAAGCACAAATCTTTTACCTGACTGACCCATTTCCAAAACAATCTGCAAAAAATCAACAAATACGCAGATTGTTTTGCTATGTCTATAAATTGACATAAGGATGCAGAAAATGGTGTAGCCTAGCATATAATTCCCCTCCTTATTTAAAACTAATGGCAACATATTTAAGGAAATTTCATTATAGTTATGAGGATTTTTGATTTATTTTGTTGATTGCTCTAAATAATATTGAACTATGAGTAATGAATTAAGAAGAAAAACGGAAGAGGTTGTACAAAAGCTGCATAAACAGCAAGATACTACTTCACAGCAACTAACATCCGGAGAACAGAAAATCCCGAAAGCAGAAAAACAACTGTCTCAAGATACACTCATACAGTTATTTCTCGAACTTGAAAAGTCAAATAAATGGTTCTATGAACTCTTTGATCATGCTCCGGTGGGCTATTTTCTTATTAACAGCAACACCGAAATCATCAAAGCCAACTATTCCTCTGATTTTTTAATTCATTATCCGGCACAGAAAATAGTAGGTCAGAATCTTTCCGAATATATCCATCCGGAATTTCAGGAAGATTTTACCTCTTTTATCAGGGAAGTTATTGAACGTAAGCAACTGCATACAGGAGAAACAAAAATCAGAACCTCTGAAAACAACTACACATTCATTCAGCTTCAGGCCAGGATGGATTTTGAAAGCTCTTCGCTCCAACCCTTCATACGCCTTGTAATTGTTGATATCTCCAAACGAAAAACACTAGAAAAAGAACTACTGCGATTCAGAGCTGCCATAGACAGCACCATAGACAATATCTTCCTGCTTGATTATGATACTGGTTATTTTTTAGATGTCAACGATACCGCATGCAAAAACCTGGGATATAATCGCGAGGAGCTCATAGGAATGAAACCCAAAGATATAAACCCCGCATACTCTCAGGACCTGGTCCAAAAAATCCGCAACCAGTCCTTAAAAAGCGTCCAAAATGGATATACCACAGAGATTAAACATGAGAAAAAGAATGGAGAAATTATTGAGGTGGAGGTCTATCTACGAATTACAACCATTGGAGAGGATAAAATTATTGTGGCTGTTGCCCGCGATATAACGGAAAGAAAAAGAACCCAGGAAAAGCTCTCAAAGTATGCGGAAGAACTTAAAGAGCTCAATGCCAGTAAAGATAAATTTCTTTCTATTATATCACACGACCTGAGGGGCCCTTTCCTGGGCATTAAAGGATACACCCAAATGCTTTTGGAAGAATATGATATGATGGAAAAGGAGGAAGTCAATAATTTTCTTCAAATCATCCATGATTCCAGCAAAGACCTCTATACATTGGTTGACAACCTGCTCAAATGGTCGCGTATGGAACTGGGTAAAACTTCCTATGAACCCATGTCTTTTAACCTCAAAGAAGAGCTGGAGCCGATCTTTAAACTCATGTCGGGTATTGCCACCAAAAAGGAAATCACGCTCGAAAACCACCTTCAGGAAGGAATATACCCATATGGGGACAAACTAATGCTCATATCGGTCACCCAAAACCTGGTATCCAATGCCATTAAATTTACCCCCAAAAACGGTAAGGTTATCCTGGCCTCCCGCCAGAATAACGGGATGGTAGAAGTAAGTGTAAAAGACACTGGTGTGGGAATGTCTGCAGAGGTTGTAAATAATCTTTTTACCCTGGATACCGGGCATACATCCAAAGGAACTGCCGGTGAAAAAGGCACCGGATTTGGATTGCTCATTGCCCGTAATATGGTCAAAAAAATGGGGGGTGAAATATGGGTTGAAAGCTCTCCCGGAATAGGAACTGTATTTACTTTTTCCATGCAGAACGCTGAGTAAACCTTTTCTGCGCGTCAACTTTGCTGCTCCAATCAATTTTATAAGAAAAATACCTGCAGGTTTCATGGCAAAACTTCAGCAATCCTATTACATTGAGAACAATACCCTGTGGCTGGCAGAAAACCTCCTGGGTAAATATCTCTTTACCCGCTTAAATAAGAATACCTTCAGCGGAGGAATAATTACAGAAACAGAGGCTTACCTTGGAGTTACAGATAAAGCTTCACATGCCTGGAATAACCGAAGAACCCGACGCACCCAAACCATGTACCAGGAAGGAGGCAAAGCTTATATTTATCTTTGTTATGGGATTCATCATCTTTTTAACATAGTAACCCAAAAACAGGGCATACCCCATGCCATACTTATAAGGGCTATCGTGCCTACTCATGGAACCGGGATTATGGAGAAACGCACAGGAAAAGCCTCTCCCCTGGCATTAAATGGCCCGGGAAAACTGACAAAAGCCCTGGGGATTACAACTGAGTTGGATAGCATTGACTTGCAGGGGAGCAAAATCTGGATCGAGGATAAAGGAGTAACCTTTACACAAGAAAGCATAGCCACCAGCCCCCGAATAGGCATTGATTATGCAAAAGAACATGCAAAACTTCCCTACCGTTTTTTCATCAAAAACCCCTCAGAGGCATTTAATGACCTGACTATCTAAATCCGTCCACCGCTGGTAAACAAAGTATTTAAAACCATAAAAAATCCCGCTGCTCACATGGAGGTATAAACATTTCAGACTTATAGTAATCTTTTTTGCCCTCTTTTAAATCAGAACACTAATTTTGCACTCGTCAAACCAAATGCAAAAAGAATAGCCTTATGCAGGATAAAACGAAAGTAATTTTAAAGTCGGGCAAGGACGAAGCCATCAAAAGGATGCACCCATGGGTGTTTAGCGGTGCCATAAAAAAAATTTACGGCCCCCACCCCGATGGCAGGCTGGTTGAAGTTTTTTCAAACAAAGACGAGTACCTTGGGGCCGGATTATTCCAAAATGCTTCCATAGCAGTAAGGGTCATGGCTTTTTCTCCCAAAAGACCTGACGTATTCGACCTGCATTTCTGGAAAGAAAAACTCCTGAAAGCATATGCTTTGAGAAAAACCCTGGGACTGACCAACAGCACTCACACCAATACTTACAGACTTATCCACGGGGAAGGAGACAACCTCCCGGGTCTTATTATTGACCACTATAACGGAAGCTTAGTCATACAGGCACACGCCGTAGGCATACACATGCATATTGATGCTATTGCACAGGCCCTGGAGGCAATTTACGGCAACCAACTCAAAAGTATCTATTATAAAAGCAGTGACACACTTCCTTCAGGATTTGCCAGTGAAGAAGAAACCCAAAAATTCCTGGTTGGCAACACCAGGCTGGATGTTGTGAGGGAATACGGATATAACTTCGAGATTGATTTTATCGATGGTCAGAAAACAGGTTTTTTTATTGATCAGCGAGAAAACCGACATTTGGTGACAAATTACTCCAAAGGGAGAAAAGTATTAAATACTTTTTGTTATTCGGGTGGGTTTTCAGTATATGCTATTGGAGCGGAGGCAGCCTCTGTTGACTCGCTGGATAGCTCAGCTAAGGCTATTGAGCTCACAAAACGCAATGTGGAAATTAACTTTCCCCAAACCCAAAACCACCAAACCATTGTAAGTGATACTTTGCGCTATATCAGGGAAACTGACATAACCTATGATTTGATCATACTTGATCCTCCCGCTTATGCTAAGCATACCAATGTAAGGCACAATGCAGTACAGGGTTATAAGCGGCTCAATGCCGAAGCCCTGAAAAAAATTGCACCGGGTGGTATTCTTTTCACCTTTAGCTGTTCACAAGTTATTAATATGGGATTGTTTAAGTCGACGGTTATATCAGCAGCAATTCAGGCAGGCAGGCAGGTGAAAATTTTGCATCAGCTTTCGCAACCGGCCGACCACCCGGTGAATGCATTTCACCCCGAAGGGGAATACCTAAAAGGCCTGGTTCTGTATGTAGAAGATAACTAACTACAAAAAATCACATACTTTGCAATACCCGCTTTTTTCATACCGTGAAATCTGGAAAATATCCTACCCCATCATTATTGGACTGGTGGCACAAAACGCCATGCTGGTAATTGACACCGCTTTTTTGGGCAGGGTTTCTGAGGTCACACTGGGTGCAGCAGCTATCGGAGGGGTGTTTTATCTATGCCTGGTGATGTTGGGTACAGGTTTCTCCATTGGTGCGCAAATAATGATGGGGCGTAGAAATGGCGAAGGACGAACCAAAGAAATAGGCAGGGTATTTGACCATACTCAAATATTCCTGGTTATTATAGCTGCCATAATATGGTTTTTACTCAATTTTGCTGCACCTGTTTTTCTGGAATTTTTTATCAGCTCACCGGCGGTTCTGGAAGAGAGCCTGGTGTTTTTACAATACAGGCAGTACGGATTGTTGTTCGGGTTTCTGGTGCTGGGATTCAATGCATTATATGTGGGTACGACGCGCACAAAGGTTCTTAGTATGAGTACCATTGTCATGGCATCTTTTAATATCCTACTGGACTATTTGCTAATCTTTGGGAATTATGGCTTTCCTGAACTTGGCATTGCCGGTGCAGCAATTGCTACCAACTTTGCAGAGTTTTTCACTTTTGTCTTTTACATTATATGGATATGGAAAAGGGGAAACATCTGGCTTTATGGGACATTCAAGCTCAGAAGGTTCGACTTAAGGCTTATTCAGAGATTACTTAAGCTGTCAGTCCCCCTGATGTTCCAGTACTTTTTTTCTTATTCAGCCTGGTTTGTGTTTTTCCTGATAATTGAACAAATAGGTGAAACTGCACTGGCTGCATCCAACATTACACGAAGCATATATATGGTGCTCATGATACCCGTTTGGGGGCTGAGTGCTGCAGTAAATACGCTGGTAAGTAATACGATTGGAAGAGGACGCCCTGAACTGGTGTTGCCATTGATAAAGAAAATATTCATCCTTGGTACAGGTATCACCTTTTTGCTGGTTCAGCTCATTTTATGGGCCCCCTACCCTATTATCAGCTTTTATACACAAAGCCAGCCACTTATAAACGAAACCGTTCCCCTTTTAAGAGTTATCAGCATGGCCCTTATTGCATTTTCTTTTGGTATGATTTATTTCAACGGTCTTTCAGGAACAGGAAAAACCATGCTGGCTCTTAAAATTGAAATATTAGCCATTACTTTCTACCTGCTCACTGCACTTTTCCTGGCTTTTTACCTGAATGCCTCCGCTATCGTGGTATGGCTGGTTGAAATTCTTTACTTTTCTGCCATGGGTCTGTTTGCATTAATAGCCTTGAAAAAAGGAGCCTGGAAAACCCTGGATTTATAACTCTACAATCGTTTTGTTTCTCCTGCTATACTCATGGCCAAAAGGTTCTGCTTTTTGAATTATATTAACCCAAGGAAGGTTAACAAGTTTTCTTCATAATTTTTTATAAACCACGACACCTAACCATCTGTCTTTTAATGTATTATACAGCATAACCCAAAATCTAAAGAAATTGTTAATGTCTTATTGATTCCGGATATATCAAATATGTAAAAAAATATGTAGGTTTGCAGGTACTTTAAAACATGTTTACCCCTACTAATAATGGTGGAAGGCAGGATTTTAAAGCCATGATTTAGATAAAACTTTTGTTTAAGACATATTGCTTTTTCCTGACATGGTTTGAATTATTCAGATAGAACCAGGAACAGGAGAAACACTTGATATATAGAAAGCCAGAAAGACAATCCACCCGGATATTTACCGTTAATACAAATTAGCAGGATACGCTGAAAGTTTTCGCATAATCATGTCAAAAAAAGCGATATAAGATAATACAACATCCATGTCATTCCGGAAAACAATAACAACCTATTTACTTATTTTGTTGGTTATGATTCTCCCGGTTTCCCGGGCTGAGATCTTTGATATTTCTGAAAGTTTCCAGGGAGGACCTTTTGCACCACCCCCAAACTATTCCACTCATTGGGTTGACTCGGTATTCAACACCTTAACCACAGAGCAAATGATTGCACAACTGCTCATGATAGAGGTGCATAGCAATCAAAACAGCAGATATTACCGACAAGTTGAAAGACTGATAGATAACTACAATATAGGAGGAATTGTGTTTTTTAATGGCGGACCTGCCAGTCAGCTTAACCTGACTAACAAATGGCAAAGGCAGGCACAAACACCAATGCTTATATCCCAGGATGCTGAATGGGGATTGTCCATGCGCCTTGACAGCACCATCAGCTTTCCCAGGCAAATCACACTAGGTGCAATAGCCAATGAACGTCTACTTTACGAACTGGGCATGGAAATGGGAGCACAATGTAAGCGAATGGGAATACATATCAACTTCTCCCCCGTGATGGATGTCAACTCCAACGCCGATAACCCGGTTATCAACTCACGGTCGTTTGGAGAGTGCCGCTATAATGTAGCCCGCAAAGGAATGGCCCTGATGTTTGGCATGCAGGATGCCGGCATCATTGCTACAGCCAAACACTTCCCCGGACATGGTGACACCAGGGATGACTCTCATTACACCTTACCGGTAATCCATCAACCCGCACATCTTTACGATTCACTGCATATATTTCCTTTTCGCCAGCTTGTAAACCAGGGCTTGCTTGGTGTTATGTCGGCTCACCTTAACATTCCCCACCTTGATAACACCGACAAAATTCCATCAAGCCTTTCAGATAAGATAGTGACTGATCTTTTAAAAGAACAGATGGGTTTCAGAGGTCTTGTGATCACCGATGCCTTAAACATGAAAGGTGTTTCAGGGTATGCTCCACCAGGAAGGCTCGAAGTAAAAGCTCTCCAGGCAGGTAATGATATTTTGTTGATGCCTGAAAATGTGCCTGTGGCCATCAAGGCCATTAAAGATGCTATGCAAAGTGGCGAGCTGGATACAGAATCCATTCACCAAAAAGTAAGAAAAGTCCTTTATTTTAAAGAAAAATCGGGCCTTGACAAAACACGCAGAATTTCTACAAGTAACCTTTATAGCGACTTGAATGCCCCACGCGTACACCAACTCAACAGACAGCTTGCTGAAGCGGCTGTGACAGTGGTAAAAAATCAGAATGACATCCTGCCCCTGCGACGGTTAGACACCCTGAACATTGCTGCTCTGACAATTGGCTCATCGGTGGAGAACCCCTTTCAAAATATGCTGGCCAATTACGCTCCGGTTGAGATGATGAGTATTGCCAAAAATCATACAAACCTGCAAGCTCAAAACATACTGGAACAACTTTCTGATTACAACCTGGTTATTGTTTCGGTGCAAAACAACAGCCTTTTCCCCGGAAGAAACTATGGTATCAACTCCCAAACCATTGAATTGGTCAACAGGCTTAGCCGTGAAAACAATGTGATACTTAATATTTTTGCCAACCCTTACACCTTAAAGACTTTCGGTGAGAGCCTGGACAATTCCGTGGCTATTATGGTATCGTACCAGGATGGCAGGCAATACGAAGAAGCCTCTGCCCAAATAATATTCGGAGCAATTGGTGCCCGGGGAAGATTGCCGGTTTCCGTTATGCCACACTTTCCTATTTATACGGGTATTACAACACCGGGAAGGTTAAGAATAAGATATGCCTCGCCCGAAGAAACCGGAGTAAATTCTGAAATGCTGAAAATAATTGATAGCCTCGCTCTGAAAGGAATCAGGGAAAAAGCTTTTCCGGGTTGTCAGGTTGCCGTAATCAAAGATAACGCTATGATTTATAAAAAATCATTCGGCCACCACACCTACGATGAAATTCAGCAGGTGAAAAACTCCGATATTTACGACCTGGCTTCTCTTACAAAAATTCTAAGCACAACCGCCGCCCTCATGCGTATGACAGATGAGGGGATTATTGAGCTGGATAAAACACTGGGGGACTATTTACCGTGGCTCAAAGGCTCAAACAAAGAGGATTTAGCCATCCGTGAAGTCCTTGCACATCAGTCAAAGCTTCGATCATGGATCCCTTTTTACATTCAAACCCTGGACGAAGGGAAGCCATCAGCAAAGGTTTACAGTTCGGTACAATCCGAAGAATTTCCGGTTCAGGTTGCTGAAGATATTTATATTCATAAAACCTACAGAGATACCATTTTCAATGCAATTAAAGAATCGGATTTATTGCAAAGGAAAAGATATATATATTCAGATTTAGGCTTTATCCTTTTTGCACAGATGGTTGAAGAGCTCACCGGTAAAAGTATAGACGAATATGTATCTGGGTATTTTTACCAACCCCTGGGACTTAAAAACATAACCTATAATCCTTTGCGGGTACACGAGAAAAACAAGATCATACCTACTGAAAATGATACAATATTTCGTCGCCAGAATATACAAGGCTATGTGCATGACCCGGGTGCCGGAATGCTGGGAGGTGTATCAGGTCATGCAGGGCTATTTTCCAATGCCTCAGATGTAGCTGTTATTATGCAAATGTTTCTCAACAATGGCTCCTATGGGGGCACCAATTTCATTAGTCCCCATACCATTAAAGAGTTTACTGCTACTCAATTTGCTGGAAATAAAAACAGAAGGGCTCTGGGGTTTGATAAACCCAACATTACACCCAGCGATTTTCATCCATCCTGTGAAAGTGCATCGGTACAAAGTTTCGGGCACAGTGGATTTACCGGCACCTATACCTGGGCTGACCCTCAGGAAGGGTTGGTTTATGTATTTTTATCCAATAGGGTACAGCCTGACGCATCCAACAGAAAAATTACAGAGTTGGAAATCCGCACGAAAATACATCAAGCCATTTACAATGCCATTTATTTTGAGCGGTTCATGTCAACCAACCGCTTACCCTAATCCCAAAGCCCTTTACAGTGAACAAGAATTTACTTTAGTGTAGACATTATTTATATCTTTGCCGTCATGGAAGCAAATTATTATACAATTATTGAATGGATTGGATACCTGGGATCGGCGATTATAGCCATCTCACTAATGATGAGCTCTATTGTAAAGCTTAGATGGTTAAACCTAACCGGGGCAGCCATTTTTTCATCTTACGGATTTATTATTGGGGCTATGCCCGTGGCTTTTCTCAATTTATTCATTACACTCATCAATGTTTTTCACCTTTATGGCATTTACAGCCAAAAGGACTTTCTGAAAATACTGCAGATAAAAACAGAAAACCGGTATCTGGATTTTTTCATGGATTATTACCAGCAGGATATCAATAAATTTTTCCCAGGTTTTTACGAAAGTTTCAAAAACAAACTGTTTAATTCAGAGGATTACCTGTGTTTTTTAATTATCCGCAATGCAGCTGTTGCAGGAGCCTTTATTGGTAGAAAAATTGAAGAGGACCATTTGTTTGTGGAAATTGATTTTGCCATTCCTGAATACAGGGATCTGAAAACAGGAAGGTATATCTACAAACATAACCAACTTTACTTTAAAAACATGGGTATCAAGAAGCTAACCGCTGATCCTAAAAATAAAAAGCACTATAAATACCTGAAGAAAATGGGCTTCAATGAAGTCACAGACAACAGAAAAAAGCTTGTTTTACAAAAGGTACTACAATAGAATTCCAGCTATTTGATAAATAAAGTTTACTCATTCAATTGTTGCGGTGCTCATGGCCCGGTTAATAAATAAGGTGCCGAAAGATTGATGCAGCAGGGTTGGTAAATGAAGGCCGCTTGAAAATTGTTGACAAGCAGTTAAAGTTTAATAAACCAACATCACATGAAAAAACAGGTATTATTCTGGATGATTGCTTTTATCATCACCCTTTCTTCAGCCTACTACCAGAGAATTACAGGCCCTACCAAACCCGCCAGGGGAAGCATAACCATCGGAAACGAAACCATTCATTACCGGCTGATTCGGTCTTACCATCTCGATCAGGATGCCCCGGTTCGCATCAAAGCAGAAAACAGGGAAATTAAAGGGAGTTTCATTTACAGAAGAACGCCCAGTAATGATGAGTGGAACCAAAAGCCCCTGGTACGTGAGGATGATTACCTGGTAGCTTATCTTCCGCAGCTGCCGGCAGCCGGAAAAGTTATGTACCAGATTACACTTACTCATGGCGAACAACAGGTAAAAGTTACGGAAAACCCGCTTGTTTTGCGATTCAGAAACAATGTTCCTGCCTGGGCCATGATCCCCCATATAGTTTTTATGTTTGCTGCAATGCTGCTCAGCACCAGGGCTGGTTTGGCAGCCATTTTTGCTGAAAAAACCTACCATTATACGCTGTGGACATTTTTAACGCTGATAGCGGGGGGATTGATCATGGGTCCCATTGTTCAGAAATACGCATTTGGAGACTGGTGGACAGGATGGCCACTGGGCACTGACCTTACCGACAACAAAACGGCCATTGCCTTTTTGTTTTGGGCCTGGGCCATGGTTAAGGTATATAAAAACAACTATCAAAGAGGCTGGGTATTAGCCGCTGCCATTGTACTGCTCATTATCTATATGATACCCCACAGCTTGATGGGCTCAGAAATAGATTTTACGCAAAAACCGTAAAATACAGCGAAATTAGTGAGACATAAAAAAACTTCCAGCCTGGATAGCTGGAAGTTTTTTTTTTCGAAACAGAAAGTTATCAAATCCTATAACCTATCATCTTTCGAATGAACAGGCAATAAGGAAAGAAAGCACCCTTATCCCCTACCGTGACACTGCTTGAATTTTTTACCGCTACCACAGGGGCAAGGTTCATTCCGCCCCACTTTTTTCTCTACCCTGACAGGCTCAGCCTTTCTTCGTCCGGCAGGACCTCTTACATCACTTCGCCCTTCATTAAGTTTGCTCATATCAGTACGGCTGGGTGCTTCTGCTGCACGTAGCTTTGAAGGATCTTTGATGGGAAGTTGTGCCTTAAGCAGGAAGGAAATAATTTCCTTATTTACCTTGGCGAGCATCTCCTTAAACAATTTAAAGGATTCAAACTTATAAATGAGTAATGGATCCTTCTGCTCATAGGTGGCATGCTGAACGGACTGCTTAAGGTCATCCATTTCCCGCAGATGATCTTTCCAGGCATTATCGATAATAGCCAGCGTGAGATTCTTTTCTATGGCCAGGGTTACCTCTCGCCCTTCCGACTCAAAACATTTTTCGAGGTTGGCCATTACATTGAGTGTTTTCACACCATCAGAAACAGGGATGGAGATATTTTGATACTTTTCTCCAGCGTTTTCATATACATCCTTGATGACAGGAAATGCAATCTGACCAATGCTATTGGCCTTCTCGCGGTAGCGTTTTGATGCCAGTTCAAATAATTCTTCTGTAAGCTTGGTTGCTTTTGTATCCAGGAAAGTAGGCTCATCGAAAGGAACTTCCAGTCCCAGGTTTCTGAGCATCTCCATTTTAAACCCTTCCAAATCGCTATTGTCCTGGTATTCAATTACGGTTTGTTCACAAACATCATACAGCATATTAGAAAGGTCCACGGCCAGTCTCTCACCAAAGAGGGCGTTTTTACGTTTCTTGTAAATAACTTCCCGCTGGGCATTCATCACATCATCGTACTCCAACAACCTTTTGCGAATACCAAAGTTGTTTTCCTCCACCTTTTTCTGGGCCCTTTCAATGGAGTTGGTAATCATTGAATGCTGGATCACTTCACCTTCCTGCAGACCCAGTCTGTCCATGATACGACCAATTCTTTCAGAACCGAATATCCTCATCAGGTCATCTTCCAGGGATACGAAAAACTGTGAGGATCCCGGGTCACCCTGGCGGCCAGCCCTACCTCTGAGCTGACGGTCCACGCGGCGAGATTCGTGTCTTTCAGTACCAACAATAGCCAATCCCCCGGCCTCCCGTACGCCGTGTCCCAGCTTAATATCTGTACCTCTACCAGCCATGTTGGTGGCGATGGTAACATTACCAGGCTTTCCTGCCTCGGCTACAACTTGTGCCTCCCTTTGGTGCTGCTTTGCGTTTAGGATGTTATGACTGATTTTTCTCAATTTCAGCATTTTGCTCAGCAGCTCTGAAATCTCCACTGACGTAGTACCCACAAGTACAGGCCTTCCATTCTTAACAAGTTCCACAATTTCATCGATGACGGCATTGTATTTTTCGCGTTTGGTTTTAAAAACCATATCTTCACGGTCATCTCTGATAATGGGTTTATTGGTGGGTATAACTACCACATCCAACTTATAGATGTTCCATAATTCACCTGCTTCGGTTTCGGCAGTTCCGGTCATCCCTGCAAGCTTGCTGTACATGCGGAAATAGTTTTGCAGGGTAATGGTTGCGTAGGTTTGAGTGGCCGCTTCAATCTTAACATTTTCTTTGGCTTCAATGGCCTGGTGCAATCCATCCGAATAGCGGCGCCCCTCCATTACGCGGCCAGTTTGTTCATCTACAATCTTCACCTTGTTGTCCATGATAACATATTCGGTATCTTTTTCAAACAAGGCGTATGCTTTCAACAACTGGTTAATAGTATGCACCCTTTCCGATTTGGCTGAAAAATCAGAAAGCAATTCATTTTTCTTTTCAAGTTTTTCACGCTCCTCCAGGCTGCTCTTCTCCAGCTCAGCCATCTGGGCACCTATATCGGGAAGAATAAAAAAGTCAGGATCATCAGATGCACTGGTAATCAAATCAATACCTTTATCGGTAAGTTCAATAACATTGTTTTTTTCTTCAATGACGAAAAAGAGCTCATCATCAATGATATGCATGTGCTTGTTTTGCTCCTGCATGTAGAAATTTTCTGTTTTTTGCAGAATAGTTTTCATGCCGGGCTCAGACAGAAACTTTATGAGTGCTTTATTTTTTGGGAGTCCTCTGTAGCAACGCAAGAGCAACTCTCCCCCTTTTTTCTCGTCTGGTTTTTCTCCGTCTTTGGGATTAAGCAATCTGCGGGCCTCAGCCAGCAGGTTTGTGATTAGCGATCTTTGGGCTGATACAAGCTTTTCAACCTTGGGCTTAAGCTCATGGAATTCATGTTTTTCGCCCTGGGGGGTGGGTCCGGAAATAATAAGGGGTGTACGGGCATCGTCAATCAATACCGAATCCACCTCATCCACAATGGAAAAGTTATGTT
>SL_3KL_010_SEDDRAFT_10002049_pt1 | contig 18487 bp, 16 predicted proteins | sample SodLakKL_010_SED_2_FD_10381 | JGI IMG/M metagenome (IMG submission 10381) | reverse complement strand
AGGGGGGTATCATAATTATCATTGAACCGCAGTTTGGCGATACTTTCGATAAACTTGCCCGTCACCCACAATTGAAAAGATTATTTACTGTAGGTGACGGGCAAGAGTTCGCGTTATCTCACCAATAACATCCTCTTCACACTTTCAAAACCGTCTACCGATAATTTGTAGAAATATGTCCCGGAAGATAAACCTGCCGCATCAAAAGTTGTCTGATAGGTACCCGGTTGTAATTCCTGATCGACGATAGTACGTATTTCACGTCCGAGTTGATCGAACACGGTAATCTTTACGGCACTGTTTTTTGGTACCGTATATTCGATAACCGTTGTCGGGTTGAACGGATTCGGGAAGTTTTGTTCAAGCCGGAATCCTTCCGGTATTTCATTAGTAACCGTCCGAACGCTTGTTACCGTCGAATAGTCGGCAAGCTGCGGATTATACTCAGCCCAGGGAAGATCCCACCGGTCACCGTCTGGACCGAATGCGCCGATATATGATACCGGAGTGAAGAAAGGATCCTGTAATTTCGCGTGGCTGAAGTCGGCGCCGGACGCTGCTGGAGATCCTGCTTTCGGTACAGGGTTCGGATTGGCGATATTAAACGGAGATTCGAGCATTACTTCTGCCGATGTTTCAAAATAGTGATTTCCCCAACCCTCGGTGGTAAACCAAGCCATTGCATCGAACCCGTCGACATTTGTTGTCACGCCGCCCTGTGCTACAATTGTGTTTCGAATGACGAGTTCTCCGGCTTCGGCATCTTCTTTTACGCTGGTGCCGTCGAGGAGTATTCCGGTCGGCCATCCCATAAAGATGCTGTTAAATGCCGATGTCCGTGTTGCACGCCTGGCATGGATGCCGCGGCGGAAGTTCTGATGTGAAAACGATGTCGGTGTCGGACGCGGACCGATTACCGTCATATTTGAAAATACCGGAGAGGTCCTGGGTAACATTTCGGGATTGCCGGTTGGGTTACCGTCTGTTTCAAATCCGTTGCTGCCGCTGATATCCGCAATGTTCGGATGGCGGATACTGAGACCGAATTGAATTTTCCCGCTGTATCCGAGATCGGTATCCCAATCATCGTCAACCCCAGCGAGCGATATTAAATATTTGTGATTGTTGGTTCCGCCCCACCACTCAAACGAATCATCGCCGTTGTAGCTGACCTGGAAGTAATCGATTACCGTTCTGCTGCCGACACCGGACATACTCAGACCGTTAATTTCGTTGTCGGGAGCGAAGGCAATACCTGAGTACTCAAGGCGCACGTATTTCATAACCCCGCTGCTGTCGTCATCTATCGGATTTGCACCGCCGCCTGCGATCGTTCCGGTGCCGCCTTCGATTTCAAATAAACCGTTCTCGGTATTTACCGATGCGTAACCCGCGATAATAATTCCACCCCAATCGCCCGGCTCTCGGAAACCCGGTGGCTGCGGACTGGTAAAAACTATCGGATGTTGCGGCGTACCGACTGCATTGATATATGCACCGCGGTTGATAATAAGCGTCGCTTTCGATTCACGGTCGCCGAAGATGATCGTGCCCGGTTCGATTGTGAGCGTTGCGCCTTCCCTGACATTGACAAAACCAATCAATTGATACCGCTTATCATTGGTGAGTGTCATATCCGTCGTTATGTCCCCCTGAACAATGACGACATCGTCGCCTACAAATTGTGCAAAGAGTGCACTGCCGTAAAGCATCGATCCCACGAGGATCAGAAAAAGTGTTCGGTAAAGCTGTTGCATTGTGTATCCTTTCATTTTTTGTTACAGTTATTTGTTAAAGGTTATTTGTTAATGGTTTTGTTTTTTTTTAGAATTTATATGAAATACCGAGTGAATACGAACTACCGCGTCTGTTCCCGCGTATTTTGAGGTCGTCCTGCATAAAAACCTGTTCTTTGGAAAGGATGTCCTTCGCGGTCAGTTTCATTTCAAAAGAATTGAATACGCGCTGTGTAACAACTATATCGATCAGATCGCGCGGAAGCTCTACCAATTCACCCTCAAATGCGGTGGAGATCTCCATCACACGCTTGCCGAACCGGTTATACAGTATATTTACCGATGTACCGCGGTCGATATTATCGTAACTCAGTCCGAGGTTGATAACATACGGCGATTGTCCCTGGAGCGGTCTGCCTTTGCGGCTGAGTGTCGTTTCCGAGGCTTCGATGTCGACCTCCGATTTAATCCATGCATAATTTCCCCGGATGCTTAGGTCGGATAATGCCGGCGCAATATGCCGGAAGGACATTCTGCCTTCAAGTTCAAATCCATAATTTTTTGCTTTATCTGCGTTCATAAATGTCCGTTCTGCATTTAACGATACTCCGGATATAATAACCTGTTCTATTGCATCGGTAATGTCTTTATAGAAGATACTTGCCGAGACCATCTCGTCTAATCCCGGGAACGTTTCAAACCTTATNTCGTAGTTTTGTATGCTNGCAGGACGAAGATCCATGTTGCCGCGAACCGAGGTCTGTGTGCTGAAATCGAAATACATAAAGTTGGAGATTTCACGAAGCTCAGGACGGTTAACGGTTTCCGTATAGGCAAGACGAAGATTCGTTATCGGTGTTACCTTGTATACTAAATTTACCGACGGCAGTATATTTGCTTTGGTACGTTCTATATGTATTTCCTCGGTTGCATTCAAGTTCATCGTGTGTACTTCCTGTCTCGATTCTTCCCAACGCGCCCCGGCAATGAGACGGAAATGGAGATCAGATATACGGAAAGGGACATCGACCATCGCATACGCCGCACCTACGGATTGGAAAGCAGTATAGTTATTGCCTCCGTTTCGGTATTCGTCTATCGAAAATCCGTTGCGTCGGAAGTTTTCCGCCATAAATATCGAGTCGATCGGCAGGTAATATAAGTCGGGATCGGTAAATCCGTTGCCGCGCGCGTTAATGATGATACCGATCAATCGTGAAGTAAAGTCGCGGTCTGTATCATCGAATGATCCACCGAATTTGATCTGTGCATTACGCACGGGCAATGTAAAATTAGTGGCATAGGAATTCGATTTATCCTGCAGATTAGAATAAAATCTGCCGCCGTTCTTTAAATTTGCCTGAAACCCGAGTAATGCATAGTAGGGTTCAGTGGGGGGTGCTTCGAAGGAACGACCGTAAATCACACGGCGGTAATCGGGTTCGTTGCGGTCTGAAACCGAATGCGATATCCTCCAGTCGAGCTGTAAACCGCCGATTCCTTTAAAGTAATGTTCACCGCCGAGCTGTCCCGAATAGACCGATCGTGAAACAAACCGCAGGCCCGTATGAATAAGATCAGCGCTTATGTCGGTAAACTGTGGTCCCTGTAATATGGTTACGTCATCGTCGGCAGAGCGGGTGTAGGTATTTTTTAAACTCAGTTTATGATATTCTGAAATTTTATAACTGAAATTAAACATGCCTCCCCACAGGACCGAGTACCGTGATTGTGTTCCGTTATATAAAAACCGCGGTTCGCCGCTTGCCTCGTACTCGTTCCGCTCGAGTTCAGTTAACTCGAAACTGCTGCGATACGAGAGCGATGTAACGAAACCAAAATCCTGGCCGAGCAGCCGCGTACCATCGCCGAAAGAGATGGAGTAGCTGTTACTCAAGGGTGCTTTGCGTGAAAGCGGCCCCCATGTATTTGGGAACTGTTGTGCAAGGGCGAGCCGTTCTGCAGGAGTAATATCATTATTGCTTACGTTATCCGGCAGTCCGGCGGGAAGAGCCCGTGCCCCGTTATCAACACCGAGATAATCGGTTGCCCCACCGGGGTATGAATTAAATGGATTGAAGGTACTAACATTGTTGTACGATGCCGATCCGTTTACCGTAACCATAAGATCCGGAGGAAAGTCTATTGTGTTCATCCTTACCAGACCGCCTGCAAAATCTCCCGGAAGATCGCGTGTGAATGATTTCGATATGATTGTATTTTCGAGCAGGTTAGCCGGTATCATATCGAACGCGAATGATTTCCGGTCGGGTTCGGTACTGGCAAGCGAGCCGCCGTTGAGCGTAGCCTTACTGTAGCGCTCGCTTATACCCCGGACGAACACGAATTTATTATCGACGATAGAAAGTCCCGTTACTCTCCGGAGTGCATCGCTCGATGTTGCATCCGGTGTGCGTTTGATTTGTTCAGCGCTGATACCGTCGCTGATTTGCGCCGAGCGGTGCTGTAGCCGCAGAAGCGCTGCTTCATACGATAAGACGGCACGGGCTTCGACAACAACTTCGTCGGTCTGTATTGCCGCGGGAATTAAAATCCCGTTTATCGTCGCAGTCTGTCCGGTCGCGACAACGACGTCGGTTACGATCAGTCTGGCATGTGCAATGGAGGAAATGATAACCGTGTATGAACCCGGTTCAACATTTTGAATAATAAATTTCCCCTCGATGTCGGCCGCGGCTCCGCGAAAGGTGCCTTCGATCATGACATTGGCCCCGATGACGGGCTGACCGGTTTCAGAGTCGATGACTATTCCGGAGATGTTTCCTGTATTTGGCGTTTGGGCGAACGCACAGGAAATCGATACTATCAATCCCAGAATAATAATCCGGAACAGGGAATGAACAGTAAAATATTGTATATAGAATTTCATTATATAAAAACCCTCCTGTTATTTTGGTTTGCCAATGGATACCTCCGTGTCATACTATTGCTTTTTAAAACCTACTGATCCCTAAGAATTTAAGTGCAAATAATTTCGAGCCTCAGGGCAGACCGGGAAAGCTGATCTGCGGACAGCAATACGAAAGACTATATCACAAAGATAACAGGATATATTACTCTAGAATTACAGGAGTGTTAAGGATTTGTGAAATAAAAAAAGCGCATAATCCGGCAGGATTATGCGCTTTTTAAGGTGGTGTGGTAATACTATATCTTTATTTAGTTAAACATATACCGTACACCGAGCTGTGCGCTCCAGGTATTGAAGATGTTGATATTTTTTCTGAAGCTCTCTGTCGGAGGTGCATCAGAACCGGGGGCATTATTTAAAGTAAATGTGCCTCTTCCGTTTGCATCTGTTCCCTGGTATCGCAGTAAACTGCTTTGTATAGGTGTCTGGCTGACTCCCCACTCGCTGTTGATGAGATTGCCCAGATTAAGGACGTCAAATGTGAACTGCAATTTATGAGCTCCTTTGAACAAATTGACATCCTGAACAATCCTGAAATCGACCCTGTGTAACCACGGTAATGTGGCACCGTTTCTTTCAGTCAATTCGCCTCTCATTTTGCTCAGATAGGGATCCTGTTCAATGTAGGCGTCAAGGATATTCCACTGTTGCTGTGCCGTTAGGTCAGATCTGTCGACAAGATTAGCTTCTTCAAAACTGCTCGGTACATACATCAGACGTAAGCTGCCGTCACCGAAACTACCCGAGTACGTGTAGCTGAAACGACCCCACTCACCGCCGATATAGAGAAGTGAAATTCGTGTAAGATTGTTTCGGCTGAATATTCTTGTATCATATGCCAGCTGGGCAATAATTTTGTTCGGCTGGTCGAACCTTGAAAATCCTAATTCAGGATCGTTGCGATCTTTTTGCACAACATCCGGCCAGAGCGATTGCGCCTGGGAACCGCCAATGAGTCCGTATTCACGGGAGCGGCTGCGCGTATAGTTGAGACTCGCAAATAAGCCGAAGTCGAATGTTTTCTCAAGGCCGAGATTTAAAGAAACATAAGAACCTGAGTTAATATTTGTCAGGTAATAGATTTCTCTCAGCGGTGTTCCCTCTGCACCGGGCATAGATTGTGAGTATAGCGGGTACTCATGTCCGCCTACTGTAAAGCTTTGACCGGTGGGTCGGCTCGCCAGATTTACCGCTAACGGGCTGTTGAAATCTATAGAATACATAAATTCTGCTGTTCCGATAATTCCGTACGGCAGCAATTGATCGATGGCAATGTTCGATCTCCAGACCTGCGGCAGACGGAAATCGTCAGCGGTGATATTTATCTGGTTCGAAACTTCAGCTTGCAGAGTTGCGGGGTCCGGTCGGTAGAAATTTACATCCGGTTGGAAGCCCTGCCATGCAGGATTTCCGCCCTGTCCCCAATCATTGGCATAGTAACCTCTTTGGCCTCGCATGACGCCGTTTGCATTGATCTGGTTTGATATCCACACGAACGGGAGGCGTCCGGAGAAGATTCCTGTACCGCCGCGTACCTGGGTTGTTCGATCGCCCTGTACATCCCAATTAAACCCAATGCGCGGCGACCAGAGCGGATTCATGCTCGGGAATTTGCTGACATCGGGGTTGATGTTGCTGCCGCCTCTGGGGTTCGGAATGGAGAGGTTAAGTGCTTCCACAGCCGGATTTCGCGGAGCATCAACCGGGTAGAAAGGTAAGTCGATACGCAGGCCGGCAGTAATTCTGAGATCGGGATTTACCTGGTATTCATTCTGGACATACAATCCGAGTTGAGCAAAGTTCACTTCGTCAAGCGGAAGCTTCGTCGGATTGTCTTCATCATAGGTAAAGCCGATTGCAAAGTGGGACGGACGGACACTGAGGTCTTTATTAATCACTGAAGCAACAAAATCGTCGTACGATTGATATCTGTACCACGAGTTCCATACCGGGTTAAAAGCATTTGCAAATGTCATGTATTCAAAATTTGCACCTGCGGTAATAGTATGCTTGCCGGTAAAGTAGGTAAGGTTGTTTGTTACACTAAAGACATCATTCTCAAGCAGGTTACCTACGGTAAAAAGCTCATTACCCATAGACATATAATAAAGTAACTGTCCGCCGGCATCCGGCTCAAGTATCTCTATCATTGGGAATGTAGCTCCCCCGGGAACGCTTCGCTGAGGGTCTGTGATCCAGGTGTATCCGATATTGAAACTGTTCGCCAGGTTGTCGCTTATAATTGAGTTTACTTCGCCGACGATAGAGGTAATGACATTGTCGACCGAGTAATGACCGTTTCGGAATGTTAACGCCTCGGGTCCGAATCGGTTTGTGTGGCGATATCTGTCGACGCCGGGGAATCCGCGAATACTGTTACCATTAATAGTAACATCATTAAACGCATCATACCGGTTAAAGCGTACCATCGCACGATGATTGTTATTGATATTCCAGTCGACCCTTGCGTTCAGACGAAGCCCTTCATTGGCGAATGGGATGCTCTCAAAACTACCAGTCGAGTATCCATAAATCTCACGCATCTTGTCCCGTACAAATTCTGCTCGCTCGATGGGTACTCGTGTTATCTGGACTCCGTCAGGTGTCTGACCGGGTCGAAGAGCAAGGCGGTTATCGCCGGGATTATCGGCTTCTTCCTGCTCGACCGAGACAAAGACGAATACTTTATCCCTCATAACAGGACCACCGAGTGAAACTCCTCTGACTGAGGTAAATGAATCGTCAACGCTTAGTTCGTTGTCGCCGATTTTATCTCCGACAAAATCCTGATTTCTGTAATATTGATAAATAGTACCGCGATACGTGTTGGTACCGCTTTTCGTAACGGCGTTCACACTCGCACCGGTGAATCCGCCCTGACGAACATCGTAGGGAGCAAGATTGATCTGGATTTCTTCAATAACATCCAGGCTAATAGGATTCCGTCCGGCAAATTGGGAAGTTCCCAAACCGAAATTGTTGTTATACACGTTGCCGTCAATGGTATAGTTATTGAAACGTTGATCACGTCCGGCAAAACTTGTACCGCTGCTTTGCGGGGTGAGGCGTGTCAGATCGTTTATCTCTCTGTTAATCGTCGGCAGGTTAATAATTCTATCCGAAGAGATATTCGTTGATGCGCCGGTTCGTTCCTGATTGAAAATCCTGTCGTCAAGCGCTGTAACAATGAGCTCATCCAGCTCGATGGCTTCCGAGCTCAGGATTGCACGCTGGTTGTATGTATCTCCCAGCGTAAGATAAACGTCCTCCACCACATACGAGCGGTAGCCGACGAATGAAAACGTCAGGGTGTACGGCCCACCGACACGCATATTGGGGATGCGGTAGTTACCGTCTGTCCTGGTGCTGGCGCCGTATGTCGATCCGGTCGGCACATGGACTGCGACGACATTTGCTCCCGGGAGAGGATTACCGTCCTGATCCTGTACGGTTCCGATGATTGCTGCAGTGGTAACGCCCTGAGCGAATACCGTTGTGCTTCCAGCAATAAGGATCGTAAGGATAAGAATTGAAATCCCTAAAAAACGGGGGAAATGATTGTACATATATGTTACTCCTTACAGTATTAGTATGTTAATTAGTTGTGTTAGTTGTACTTGGAATTAATGGTGTGAAAAACCATATAGTATTTGGGAAAAATCCGGACTCTACGTCTAACTATAAAAATTCCTTGGTTTAATTTCAGGTTAATTTAATGAAGAATTACCATAATAACAAGCCTAATTTATTAAGGAATTGTTAATTCCAATTATTTTATAAGTTATTTAATACCAACAAGTTATAGCCTTTTCACGGCTGTATTTTCCGGGCTTTTCGGGCATCGATGAATGATTTAACGGCAAGTATGACAAACAGCAAACAGAGAATCGACATGATAGCCTGGATGGTTACCGCCTGGGCTCGTTCGACTCCGGTGCCGCCTATCATTGATATGAATTTAAATAAACCGGATGCCGTTCCCAGAAACCCGATCAATGCAAGTGCCGCTGCTGCATGCATCATGTGTTTTCGAAGATTGTCTTTTTGACCGAGCAGCCCGAGGATAAGAAACGGAATACCGAAAAAAGTGGGGATCAGTGCAGTGATGCTTTCTGCACGTAGCCCAAAGTAAGCAAACAGACCAAGCACAATGAAAATAATACCCATAACCACGGTTAGCTTTGGCATAAGGAGTTCCTCTCTATTGAGAATTAATCAGATATGTGGAACCGAAAAATATAAAGATTTATTGCATCAATTGCTATATTGTGATTCTGCAAAAATGAAAGATTGAGACTGCTCCGGTACGGATAAGACGGTTTACCTTGTGTTTTTTCTTCTCCCGGCGGGGATTATCGGTCTTGCCTTTATCCTGGTATATCTAACGCGCGAAGAGGGAGAGTAGTATTAATCGAATGTCAATCCGATAAAGTCGAGTCCGTAATATGTGCCCGCCGTGAGAATGACCGTCCATAGTATCAGACTCCAGAACATCCAGAATATTATCACCGCACGATGCGATCCGGAGAATAAAGCGACAACGGCTGCGAGATGAACACCGGTAACAACGGGTGCGAGAAGTGCTAATCCCGGTAGTCCGTATTTATCCCATATCTTTCGTCCCAATTTTTTTCTTCTTGAATCGGGTTCATCCTCTATCGGATGTCGGTCGTTATTTTCCGTTTTATTCCTTCGTGCGTCCCACCATTTTTTAAACTGTTCATAAAAATATACTATTCCGATTATCGGGATAAGATTTCCGAGGAAAGAGACAATCGCAACCGGGATGGGCGGTAATCCGGCGGCTATCGCGGGCGGGATCACGAACAGGATTTCAATCCAGGGAGTGGCGGAAAGAAGGAAAATGAGGAAGTATTCCCACATATATGTTAGATTCTAACGATGTCTATACCTGCGCTTTTAGCAATGCGGGATAGTTTTTTATCCGCAGTTGCCAATACAGCGGAATATCGAATTGCCAACTCCAAATAGACGGCATCGTATGCGGAAATTGGATGATCTTGCGTAATTGCAATTATTCGTTTTATATAGCTGCTTCCATGTGAATATTCCGTTTCGATATTTAGGTTATCAAATAATTCAATTATCAAATCGGCATCACTTCTGCGTAAGCGATTACGTCTTGTCGCAATAGTTAAAACATTAGACGTTTCGTACCACCATAATAACGGTACAATAAATCGTACCTTCCGGGTGTACGTATGTATATATTTTTGAATTGATTCAGAGTTCTCATCGGGCAAAAACAGACAAGATGAAAATGAGCAGTCTAGTACGACGGTATTCAATACTTTCGCCCTTCTGCGATATATTGCCGGATATCGACTTTTCCTTTAACATTATCACGGATATTTTGAAGTTGTCGTAAAATATCATGAATTGTCTGGCGGTCATTTTTCGGATAGTAGGGGACTATCTGAGCAATTGGAGTTCCGCGCTTGGTAATAGTTATGGTTTTTCCCGATTGAACATCTTCAATTAGTTTTGAAAGATGTGTTTTTGCATCAAAAAGTGAAACAGTATGTATTGCTGTATTTTTCATATAACTAGTATAATAAACTAGTTGAATAAATGCAAGTATGTAATTTGAAGGTTCATCAGACTTTGCTGTTTTACTCAATATGAAATGGGTATACAAATTATAATACTTGATATGTATGTGGTTTCGTTTTCGAAATAAGGTAATTAGGTTGATGTCTTAGGGTTGATTGAAAGGCCCTAAATATAAATCCCGTACCATATACCATCGGGCCGAATGCGAATCGCGGGTGCGGGGAAACGTATCAGATCCAATCCCTCCCACAATCGTCGAAGCAGCCAGTTGTTTCCGGGAAGCGCTTCGAAATTAATGTCGAGTCCGAGATAGAATTCGGTATATTCTCTAAACGGTCCTAACGACCAGCCGCCCGCGATGTTCAATAAACGTACCCATGACGGTGCATCAAAAAGATCGTGCGCAAGTTGTCCCGCGCGAAACGATATCCAGTAGGTGTGACCTTCGTAATCATCGATCCAGTTTTCCGTCCATCCGGCTTCACGCCTGTCCCCCAGTCTGTCCGACGGAAAGTAGCTGAATTTCATCTGGAAATATTGCAACGGTGTGAAATAATACCGTGCGAGGAATAATGCCGCCCCTGTGAAGTCTCCGAGCGCATCCCACCGCTCAAATCCCCATCGCTTTGAGAAACCGTCCTGCGTTTCGATATATAACTGAAACAATAAACCGAGCGATGCACCGTACCAGACTGCGCGCGATTCACTGATGCCCGTCCAGTTTGTCAGCCGGAAAAAAATGAAGCTGGCAAGGTAGCCGCCGTACACGTGTCCGAGTTTATCGATATTCCGTGCATATTCAAATGCTTCGTGAAAATGAAACGGTCCGCGGTCACCGCTCCACCAGGCATTTTGCATTTGGTGATTGATGATTAATGCAGTGCCGAGTGTGAAGGCTCCCACGGCACCAACCCGAAAAGGATCGGGTGTGTTTTTCTCGGAGAAGCGTTTTACATGGTCGGACATAGTCCAGTCTTCCGGTATATCCGGATGTAGAACATGCAATGTACCGAAGCGATTGACAGTGACCGGAAACGAAAAAGCTTTTGGCTGTAACCTGACAGAGTGTAGTGTGTACATCGGGGATTTGTTCACATCCTGAAGTACTGCTCCGGATTGTGAGTATACTGTTACAGGAACCAGCAATGTAAGAATGAGGAGAATATGTAGTGTTGAGTTCATAGACTATCGCGTTAGAATTGTCTGAATCTTACATCGTCGATCCACACCTGTCCTTCGAAAACAGTAAAACGGACGGTACCGGCCGATGCCCTTCTCGGTGCGGTCACCTGAAACTGAGGGATACTCCAGTTCTGTGAAGGGACAATAATATCGAGATATTCGGTTTCCAGCAATATAAGCGAATCTTTTTCTTCCTGCCACCATCGAACTTCTGCTTCGATTCGTCCGTTACCGCATACTCCGACACTAAGAAGATAATTTTCAAATCGCTTGACTTCGAACTGTTCGCTTTCAAGATAGCCGCGGCCGCTTTCGGCTCTTATGAGGAACGAGCGGAAACCGTCGATCGCTCTGCTCGTGGTAACGTGTCCGGTCACCGATTCATAGTTTGTTGTAAATTTCCAGGAATCATCGGAACGTTCTCTGACAGTGTCTTTACCGGTATATTCAAATGAAGGATTCTTTATAAGATTTTTCAGTACGGTTTGTGCGTTCCCTGAAAAATGAATTGAGCATATAAGCGTTATGATTATCAGAAGTGTGTTAAACATAGTATATCTAAAAAAACAAATGACAAAATATGTTCCGGATTATCGGGGATATGAGATCACTCCGAGAGATACTCTTTTTGAGGCGCCAGTTACAGACGGAAGATTTCCCGGCCGTCCATCGATCGTTTCATTCGCCAGAACCGCGAAGCATGCTGCCTCCTTTGCTTCAATGGATAAACCCGCGTCATCCGACAGTATCACAGCGGAAGGATCGAAGTACTCCCGCAGGGCTTCCATAATATATTTGTTCTTTGCACCGCCGCCGCTGACAATGACTTCGTCTACATCCTTCTTATCGGATATAAACTGCGCATAAGAATAAAATATCGACCAGGCAGTGAATTCAGTGACGGTTGCGATAACATCCTCCCGTGAACAGTTTTCGGATATTGATTTCTCGAGTTTCTTCAGAAACCGGCTACCGAACTCTTCACGTCCGGTCGATTTCGGCGGCTTTCGCTGCAGGAATGGATGCTTTACCATTTTCAGGAAAAGGGATTCATCGACAGTTCCTTTATATGCAGTCGAGCCGTTTTTATCGTAACTCTTGCCGAAATATTTTAGCATAAGGGAATCGATTACCATATTACCCGGACCCGTATCGAACGCAACGATTCGCGACGGATTAGGGTTGCGCGAAAGATAAGTAAAATTGGCAATACCGCCTATATTAATTAACAACCGTGATTTCCTACTACTGCGAAAGAGTAAATAATCGGCGTAGGGTACGAGTGGGGCGCCTTCTCCGCCAAGCGCTATATCGGCGGAACGGAAATTTCCGACAACCGGTATACCCGTCAATACGGCAAGCGTGGAAGGATCGCCGATTTGCAGCGTTGCACCGAACCGCTTAGCATATTTCCGCTCAACTGCCGGACGGTGGTACATGGTTTGTCCGTGACAACCTATCAAATCTATTTTCTTTCCCGCTTTCGAACCTGCCCGTTTTACCGTGTCGGCATAATGATATGGCAAAACCTGGTTAAGATCGTTAATTTCATCAACCCGTGACGTCGCCGGGTCTGAATTTCGACGGAGCGTATCGGATAATTCCTGTGGAAATTTTTTGTGAACGTGGGTAAGCAGTTTCCACGAGATACCGTCGCTTCTCCGGCGAAGCTGCATTACGACGCAGTCGATACCGTCAAGCGAAGTGCCGGACATTATCCCTGCTACGATTTTTGTTTTCTTTTGTTTCATTTGAATTATTCGGTTATGCTGCGTATTATAGTATGTGTTGGAAATAAGTTAATGGTTGATTGGTTAATGGTTATCTGTTATCGGTTAATAGGGCATAGTTTTGATGCAATCCTATTAACCAATAACAAATAACCGTTAACGGATAACTTATTGATTAATTGTTTCGTGACCTCAATGTCCCGATTAACTATTAACCAATCACCATTAACAATGTTCAATAATAAATAAACATTATTCAATAAAAAACCCCAAACCCCATGCTTCTCGGTGCCCATATGTCCATCAGCGGCGGCGTTCACACTGCATTTGAACGGGGTAAACTTGTTGGTTGTACCACGATGCAGGTATTCTCAAAGAACAACAATCAGTGGAAAGGGAAGCCGCTGACTGATCCTGACATTATAAACTACAAAAACGAAGCAAAGAAAACAAATATCAAACCCGTCGTCGTTCACTCATCGTATCTTATCAATCTTTGCGCGAAAGATAAATCAACTCTCGAAAAATCCCATGAATCGTTTCTCGATGAGCTGAACCGGTGCCGCCTTCTGGGAATACCGTATTTTGTCTTTCATCCCGGATCGCATGTCGGACAGGGGGAGCAGACCGGTTTGGAAATAATAGCCGAATCGCTCAACATGCTCCATGAGAGGACAAAAGGTTACCGGGTGAAGTCGGTTGTCGAAGTGACTGCCGGGCAGGGTTCGAATCTCGGCTACCGGTTCGAACAGATCCGGAAGCTGATCGATATGGTCGAGAATAAAAAACGGATGGGAGTATGTATCGATACCTGTCATCTCTTCGCGGCAGGCTATGATATTTCGAATGATAAGGGGTATGAAAAGACGTTTGAGGAGTTTGACAAAATTATCGGATTGAAAAGACTGATGGTCATTCATCTGAACGATTCAAAAGGAATTCTCGGTTCACGACTGGACCGCCACGAGCATATCGGAAAAGGAAACATCGGTGATATCGGTTTCTCGCTCCTGATGAACGATAAACGATTAAACGGTATACCAAAAATCCTTGAAACACCGAAGGGAAATGATATGAAAGAGGATGTAATAAATTTGAATCGTTTGAGGAGATATGTACAAAACTAACCGAATTTATTTATTGTTACACATATAAGGAATACTATTATGGCAAATCCAGGAGTAACTGTCGCTACCGGGGCTGCCGTTGCAGCGGCCGCTGCAGCCCAGGCCCGGAAAGCATCCGGGGCAATTGTTCACGTTGAGCCGGAATTTTTCGTTGAAATAGTCGGAAAATCAAGGAGCAGTCTTGTGGTATTTGCAAAAGGTGGTTTTCTTTCAAAGAAAAATTATTATCTTACTTCATACAGAGGATTATTTTTTTATACCGCCTCAAGAACCGAATTATATTTTTCGGGTGATACTGAGTTGATAAGGGTGAAATCAATCTGGGTGCCCTGAGAGTGTTAACCACAGAGTTCACAGAGGAGGCACGGAGGGCACAAAGATGGTAGAAATAACTCACAAACTTTGATATACTGTCATGCATGATTCACAAACATTGCAGGAAATACTGAACAGGAACACGAAGGAGGGAGTGTTATACGAGAAGCTCGATAACAACCGGGTTCTCTGCTATGCATGCGGACACCGGTGCGTTATTCCGGACGGCAGGCAGGGGGTGTGCAAAATCCGTTTCAACAACGGCGGTACATTGATGGTCCCGTCAGGGTACGTGGGTGGATTACAGGTTGACCCGATAGAAAAGAAACCGTTCTTTCACGCTTTTCCCGGATCGCTTGCACTTAGTTTCGGTATGCTCGGCTGTGATTATCATTGTTCGTATTGCCAGAACTGGATTACGTCGCAGGCATTGCGCGACCCCGATGCCGGTGCGTCTCTGCATTATGTCAGTCCGGACCGGCTCGTTCAGGTTGGGCTGGAGCATGGTGCGCCTGTCATTACCAGTACATATAATGAACCGCTTATTACCAGTGAATGGGCAGTCGAAATAATGCGTCTCGGGAAAGAAAAAGGATTGATCGGTTCTTACGTTTCAAACGGTAACGGAACGCCTGAAGTGCTTGATTATATTCGCCCGTATGTCGATTTATTTAAAATCGACCTTAAAGGATATAACGATAAAAATTACCGTAAACTTGGCGGGGCATTGCAACACGTGCTTGATACAATTAAAATGACCTATGAAAGATCATTCTGGGTTGAAGTCGTTACGCTTGTCGTGCCGGGATTTAACGACAGCGAAGAGGAGTTGCGCGATTGTGCCGATTTTATCGCGTCGGTCTCAAAAGATATTCCATGGCATGTGACGGCGTTTCATGCAAATTACAATATGACCGATCGTCAGGATACACGGATTCAGCAGGTTATCAGGGCTGCTGAAATCGGATATGAAGCGGGATTACGATATGTGTTCGCCGGTAACATACCGGGTACGGGGAATGGTTATGAAGATACACGTTGTCCGGGATGCAATACGACGGTCATAGAGCGAAGAGGATTTCATGTACTAAAAAACCGGCTCGCCGACGGTAGCTGTCCGAAATGCGGTTATAAGATTGCGGGTATCTGGTCGAAAGATGATATTCAGAAATACAGATCGAAATTACAGTAGAACATTTTTTACGAACGGAGGGTGCAATGAAAGAGTATATTTTAGGCATGTTCATAGTTTTCATGACCGGTTTGATTATCCTGCCTGTATCGGCGCAGGACCCTGAACAATTGAATAACTATGACCGCTACGTATTTCGTGAGAGTGAGACACTGTTTCAGCAAAATCAATCGGGCCGTGCCCGGTTTCTGCCGGGGGTAAGCTCTTTCGGGAGCGGTGGTATAGGATTATTTACATTACCTTCATTGAGCCCCTTCAGCTGGCAGTTCGGCGCGGGTTTATTTTCTATCAGCGGTGTGGCCGATCGTCAGTACCGCAGTACACTCGTGAACGAACGCGCGCTCGCACTTCCTTTGTATACGGGTGTTCGCTACGATGTATACAGAGGATCCGGCGGATCTGTCAACTATGCAATTTTCGGCAGCTTAATCGGCGGACCCGTCATCGGAATGTCGGTACCCGACCGATCCGGTTTTTCGGCAACGCTTGAAGCGACTAAATTCCGATGGGGAGCAGGCGGACAAGCCGCTCTTGGTTTCGAGATGTTTTTCTCCGAGCGCTGGGCGGGGTATGTTCAGGCCGGTGTCGATGCGGTTGGATTTACACGGGAACTCGGTTCGGAAAAAGGATATTTCGGACCCGCGTTTGGTCTCGGGTTCGGCAGATTACTGGGACGGTAGAAAAGTTATTTCTTTTTGAGATGCGGCGGTATGAACCCGCGATATATATCAAATCGTGAATCGTAAAAAACAATGTTGAAGTTTTTATCGCGGAGCGTACCGCCGGAGGGGTAGAGGTAAAAATCGTCTTTCGTATCTGTCGGTTCATCGCTCGGCCTTCCGTCTTTTGCATAAAACCGCAGTACATAATATCCAAGCTCATACGGTGCATACTCAAGTTGTTTATGCATATTTTCGTATGACAGGATATGGATGTCTGTATCTTTTTTATCTTCGGGCATTTTTATTACCGGGATAGTATCAGCTTTCAAAAGAGTCGTGGCGAATGAGCATCAGTATAGCGGATTGCGGAACGATGAGGTATTGCTTGTCGTCGTACTCGATTTCGATCGAAGAATCCTTCAGAAAAAGAGCGTAGTCTCCTTCTTCTGCCTGCAGGGGAATGTATTTCACGGGGTCTTTCGGAGTTGTCGACCAGGACTCCTGATCCATGTAATTGGGATTAACAACCGGATATCCGGGTCCCACCTGTACGATGTAACCTCCCTGAACTTTTTCCTTTTCTTTGACACCGGGGGGTAAATACAGACCATGTTTGGTCTGTTCTTTATCCTTATCGGGAAGGATTAACACCCTGTCTCCCACAACGATTAATTTTTTCCGTGTTCCGATTTGCATAGTGACAATATATATAATTTTATCTCATTATTCAATTTGCGGTTACTCCTAACGAAGAGTGTGCAGGCAATGTAAGGAGTCACAACCCCGGAGGATACTCGCCGGTTTTCACAAGTTGATGTATATTGCGCGTTGCATGGTCCTTATCGGCTTTATGAGTGATACCGAACCAACGCGAATCGCATTGCAATACTTCCACAACGGCTTGTTGGTTGCGAATCAATTCCTGTATCACTACCGGAATGTAACATTCGGCATGCATATCCGATGCATTTTTATTCAGAAACTCAACAAGTTTTTCTTCGAGTAAAGGAAAAATACCCGGGGTAAAGCCCCATATATTCATAGACACCGGGGTGCCGGGGGTAATGGTATATTCTTTCCCGTGGTGACGGCTTTTTATTTCACCCTGTTTATTAATCCTGACGTCGGTATGTTCCTCCGCGGTTTCCAGAAAAATATTGCTAAGACTGCAAATGGCTCTTGACACTCCCCCCCTGGGAGATAGGGTGTCTTCAATATTGTACCCGCACATTGCGTAGTGATTATCCTGTGCGCGGGTTTTGCTTTTTAAGAACCGGGCCATTTCCTTAAAAGCATTTCTTCCGTAAAAATCGTCGGCGTTGATCACGGCAAAGGGCTCCTGAACGCAGTTGCGGGCACTCCATATCGCGTGTGCAGTACCCCAGGGTTTTTGTCTTTCTCTGTTGAAATCCATACCCGCAGGGATATCATTCACCGATTGGAGAACTATTGCAACGTCTGTTTTTCCGGATATCTTATTGATAAATAATTCTCTAAATGTATCTTCAAAACTTTGCCTGATTATGAAAACTATTTTATTGAATCCCGACTGTAACGCGTCGTATATCGAGTATTCCATAATGGTTTCACCCATCGGCCCGACAGATTCGAGCTGTTTCAGACCTTCATAGCGGCTTCCCATACCTGCCGCGAGGATCAATAATGTTATGTTAGTTGCCATGGTAATAAAGTTATCATTCTCAGTGATGGATTGTCACCCTTCGATTCCGCTGCCAATGACGCAGATACCCTCGCTATCATCCCTCGACTTCCCTGCCAATGACACGAAAGCTCAGATGCCATCGCTTGCATGCTTCGACTCCGCTCAGCCTGACACCCTACACACTAGTGGAGGAAGTGTAACAATCTTTTAACGCAGCCCTATTTTGTCATAGAGAGCCAATTATCTCTTTCATCACATCCTCATGCTGTTCCATGCTTTCAATAAGTTCTTTCTGTACCCGGGATCGGACTATATTGTGCTCACTGAATTCGGTTTTATAATAAACATCGCCGTTGAGGTAATCCGTCAGAAAC
>SL_3KL_010_SEDDRAFT_10002048_pt1 | contig 18500 bp, 13 predicted proteins | sample SodLakKL_010_SED_2_FD_10381 | JGI IMG/M metagenome (IMG submission 10381) | reverse complement strand
CATCGGCGAAGAGGCCCAGTACCAGGGGGAACCGGAAGATCCCCACCAGCGGAACATCCCTGGGTCCCAGACTGCGAACCACTTCGCCCTGGCGNAGCACCAGATCGGGAAACCGCCCCCCTCGGAAGGTCTGGATGTGGAGGAGCCGCTCGCTCCCCTCCCGCTGGAAGTGGAAGGCCCTGGGGTCCCTGGTCACTTCGGTCCAGTATGCCGGAGGGAGCGGGGTCCCGTAGCGTTCCCCGAGCTTTTCCACATCCTGGGCCTGAAGACCCAGGGCCCCGGAAAGCCGCTCGATCCCGGGCAGATACGCGGTCCNGGAGGGCCCCTCGGTCTCCACCACGGCCCCCAACCCCGGCAGGAGGAGTGAGAGCGCCAGGACGAAGCCGAGAGTTCCAGGCGAGAGGATACGGACGGACATGGAGATGGGCCGGAGGGGATGGGGACGCTCAACGCCCCTTTGCTAAACGCCGCCGCAGGGAGCGGTTCCCGTCGGGGGTGACGTTGGCGCCATCACCGCCCCCGTCACCGGGTCGATCCGGCCCCTCAGACCATTTCGTACCCAGGCTCGAAGCGGGCCGTGAAGTGTCGGAGGACCGGAGCCTGGTAGGAGAAGCGGAAGCCTCCCACCTTCTTCCGGCGCTCCGCGAAGGCCAGGATGGACTCCACCAGGTAGTCGACATGACTCTGGGTGTAGACGCGTCGGGGAAGTGCCAGTCGGACCAGCTCCATGGGGGCCGGATGCTCCTGGCCCGTATCCGGGTCCTTCCGACCGAACATCACCGTCCCCACCTCCACGCCCCGGACGCCCCCCTCGAGGTAGAGCTCGGCCACCAACGCCTGGCCCGGCAGCTCCAGGGGCGGCACATGGGGCAGGAAGGCGGCGGCGTCGATGTAGATGGCGTGCCCACCCGGAGGCTGGACGATGGGGACCCCACCGGCGGCGATGGCCTCGCCCAGGTACCGGACCGAGGCCAGGCGGTACTCCAGATAGTCTTCTTCCAGGACCTCGCGCAGGCCGATGGCGATGGCCTCCAGGTCCCGCCCGGCCAGGCCCCCATAGGTGGGAAACCCTTCGGTGAGGATGAGGAGGTTGCGCTGACGCTGCGCCAACTCGGCGTCCCGGTTGGCCACGAACCCGCCGATGTTGGCCAGCCCGTCCTTCTTGGCCGACATGGTGCACCCGTCGGCGTGGGAGAAGATCTCACGGGCGATCTCCCGAACCGGGCGGTCCGCGTACCCGTCCTCGCGGAGACGGATCAGGTAGGCGTTTTCGGCGAAGCGGCAGCGTCGATGTAGAGGGGGATCCCATGGCGGCGGCACACCTCCGACACGGCCTTTACGTTGGCCATGGACACGGGCTGACCACCGCCGGAGTTGTTGGTCATGGTGAGCATGACCAGGGGAATCCGGTCCACCCCCTCCACCCGGATCAACTCCTCCAGCCGTCCCACATCCAGATTCCCCTTGAAGGGATGGACCTCCGACGGGCGCAGTCCTTCGGGGATCAACAGGTCCACCGCCCGGGCCCCTACTGCCTCCACATTGGCCCGGGTCGTATCGAAGTGGGTGTTGGACGGCACCAGATCGCCGGGCTCGCAGAGGGTCTCGAAGAGGATCCGCTCGGCGGCCCGCCCCTGGTGGGTGGGGATGACGAACTCGAAGCCGAAGACGTCGCGGACCGCCTCCTCGAAGCGGTAGTAGGACGGGCTGCCGGCGTAGGACTCGTCGCCCCTCATCATCCCGGCCCACTGTTCGGCGCTCATGGCCGAGGTGCCCGAATCGGTGAGGAGGTCCAGGAGCACGTCTTCGCTGCGAAGGAGGAAGACGTTGTACCCGGCGTCGCGGAGAAGGGCGAGTCGCTCTTCCCGGGTCGTCATCCGGATGGGCTCCACCACCTTGATCCGGAAGGGCTCGATGATGGTCCGCACGGTGCTACCTCCGTATGTCTTCGCCCCGGATCCCCAGCTCCTGGCCGCGGGCTCGAAGACCGTCGATGACGTTCTGGATGTGTTCGGTCTGATCCAGACCGATGAGTTCGATTCCCCGGGCCACCTCCTCGCGGCTCACCCCGGCGGCGAATGCCTTGTCCTTCAGCTTCTTCCGGACGGAACGGGGCGTCAGGTCGTCGATCCCGTTGGGGCGCACCAGACAGCAGGCCACCACGAGTCCCGAGAGCTCATCACAGGCCACCAATACCCGGTCCAGTTCGCTCTCCGGCTCCACCCCCGTGTACTCGGACCGGTGCGCCAGGATCGCCTGGATCACCTCCGGGGGGTAGCCCCGCTCCCGGAGCGCGTCCACCGCCTCCAGGGGATGTCGCTCGGGATTCCGCTCCCAGTCGAGGTCATGGAGCAGGCCGGCAAGACCCCAGATGTCCTCGTCCCCATTCCGGAGTCGTGCGTAGTGACGGACCGCCGCCTCCACGGCGAACATGTGGGTCTTGAGCCCCTCGTTCTCGACCCACTCATCCAGGAGGGTCAGGGCATGGGTGCGGGTCGGTGCAGGCATGGCGGGGTAGGCGGAAAGGGGGGCGGTGGCTGGGGACGCCGCGATTCCGGCGATGGGATCGGGCACTGACTTCACGTCGAAGGCTGGCCCTGGACCGGGGAAACCGCAAGGTCCGTGCGCGTCGCCCGATGCCCCCCCGTGTCGAATCGGCCCCCGGCTCAGATGTCGGCCGAGGGGCAGAGGTGGGCCACCGGACACTCGGCGCAGCGAGGCTTCCGGGCCGGGCAGAGGGAACGGCCGTGGAAGATGAGGAGGTGGGAGAGGAGCGTCCAGCGCTCCCGGGGGAAGATGTCCATGAGGTCCCGCTCCACCTTCACCGGGTCCGTCTGGCGTGTGAAGCGAAGCCGTCCGGCGATGCGCTTCACGTGGGTGTCCACCACCACGCCCTCATCTATGCCGAAGGCGTTCCCCAGGACGACGTTGGCCGTCTTTCGTCCGACCCCGGGCAACTTCACCAGCTCTGCCATGGTCTGAGGGATCTCGCCCCCGTGCCGCTCCACCACCGCCTCGCCCATTCCGATCAGGTTCCTGGCCTTGTTGCGGTAGAAGCCCGTGGAACGGACGATCTCCTCCACGTCCTCCTGGCGGGCACCCGCCAGCTCCGCCGGCGTGGGGTACTCCCGGAAGAGATCCGGGGTCACCATGTTGACCCGGACATCGGTGCACTGGGCCGAGAGGATGGTGGCGGCGGTGAGCTCGTAGGCGTTGGAGTGATGGAGCTCGCAGTGCGCGTCCGGATACGTCTCGAGCAGAAGATCATAGACCTCGCCGGCCCGCTCTCGGCGGGCCTTCTTCGATTCCCGTGGCATGGGACCTTGGGTTGAGGGGGGTCGGCGGCGTGGGAGGGTCACTCCACCCGGCGTGGGCGTTCACCCCACCTGGTGGCTCCCGATCCTGCGGTAGGGAAGAAGGGAGGGCCGCGCCCCGGCCATGCGCCCCGTGGCGGTGGCTCCGGCGTCCCGGGGGTGGGGGGCTCGCTCCGTGGCCCCGAGCACGCTGGGGTGGGCGTGGAGATGAGCCATGATCCGAGCGACCAGCTTCAGGACCTCGCCGGCCCGGATCACGGAGTAGAGCCCGTCCAACTCCCCACCGGGAAGGGTGGTGGCGAAGTCGCTGCCTTCCCCTTCCTCCCGGACCGGGGCCGTGTGCCAGTGGGCGGCATCGGCCAGCGGGACCGGAGGAAGTGGGACCACGGACAGACCAGGCCGATCTCCCCGGATCCCCAGGCCCGCCAGGAGAGAGAGGCTCTCGCCGGTGGACCGGACCCAGAAGACCCCGTCCATATCTTCGGCGGGGCCGTCCGGGTCCGGATGTGACCACACGAGGTGGCGCGGAAGCTGGAGATAGCCGGCATGGGCGGGAAGCTCTCCCTCCCACAGCCCCGGGTTCCGATGGTCATGGTGGAGGGCCTGGCGCACGGCCTCCGTCTCCACCAGCAGGACCAGTTCACCGGCCCGGTGGAAGTGATAGGCGTGGAAGAGGAATGCGCCGAACTGGTGAAGGGCCTCACCACCGCGCTCCTCTCCCTGGATCTCCTTCAGGGTCCGCCCCACCTCGCCCAGGAGGAGAAAGGCGCCGGGATCGGAGTCATCGACCTGCCTGGCCTCCGCCTCCCGACGAATCGCCGCAAAGTTCGTGTCGGCGAACTCTCGTCCTGGAATCCCGAGCTCGTAGGGGGTCATCCTGGCCCACGCGTCCCGCTCACCCACCGGACTCCTCCTCATCGTCATGGATCTGCGCCTCTCCTCCGTGGCCCTCAGGAGACAGCCCCGCCCTTCCCGGGAGTGGGGGCGGGGGGCCTCCGGCGCCTCGGCCAGGCCGCCCGTCCTCCGGCCCGGGAGCGTCCGGATCGTCTCCCACCGCTTCGGGCTCCGCCTCGGATTCGAGCAGGTCCAGCGGCTCCTTCCGAATGGCTCTTCCCGCCTTCTCCCAGAAGGACAGCTTGCGGGCCAGGACGAGTTGCACCCAGCCGCCGCCGGCGTCGAGCCCGTGCAGCCAGATGTAATGGAGATCGCCCAATTCGTCCGGAACGGGGATCTGCCAGCGGCGCCCGTCCCAACCGAACTCCACCGACCCGGCGTCGTGCAGCTCGTCCGGAGTCCAGCTCTGCTCGATGTAGACGTCATACTCGACCCGGAAGACCCCGGGTGCCAGCGGAAGGCCGGACTGGTAGTACCAGGGGTCGAAGTCGTCGCCCTGCCCGCGGTGGTAGGTCTGCTCCAGGGCGTAGTCCAGGCCCTCCAGGGCGTCGTCCTCCGCCAGGAACTCCAGGTGATGACGAAGCTCGTGGGTAATGGTCTCCCAGAGCTCCTCCTCCCAGTGGAAGTCGGGATTCCTCTCGGAGATGGCCTCAAACGATCCCCAGTAGAGGGCCAGGAAGGACCGGGTCGTGTCCGGGCCCATGTACCCCGAGGGGTACGGCTCGGTGAGGCACATCCCCATGGTGAAGTAATCGTCGTGGTCCGGATGGCTCTCGGCCTCCCGCTTCACCACGATCCCGTCGATTCCCTCCTTGTACAGGTCAGGGATCTCACCCCACATCCGGTGGGCGGCATCTTCGAAGTCGTCGAACCGCATGCGCTCCTCAATCCCCCGGGGGACGGAAGGCCGAGCCCGAGGGCCTTGTGGATCGCTCCACCAGGAAGCGGTTGGCGGCGATGAAGACCACCAGGACCACCGCCCACTGGAAGAGCACCGTCCCGATGTTGAAGGTGGCGATGGGGCTCCAGTTGGCGGCGAACCCCTCGCCCCTCACCTGCCAGAGCCACCAGCCGATGAGGACCACGGCCTGCACCACCACCAGGCGGATGGCCCAATCCCACCATGCGCCGATGTGGATGTCCGAATAGGTCGTGTTCAGGAACTCGTTGCGCCACCGGGTCACCCCGTACTTGAGGACGGCCAGGGCGAAGAAGAATCCGGAGAGCATGAGCCCGACCCCCCAGACGAAGTCCTGGTTCTGGAAGAAGGCCATGTTCAGGGCCGACGGCACACCCATGAGGAGGCCCGCCACCCCCACGATTCCGATGGCGTGCCCCCGAGCCAGCCCAAGGTCCATGAGAACCCGACTCGCCAACTCCACCATGGCGATGAGCGAACTCCATGCGGCGAACACCAGCGCCAGGAAGAAGATCACCAGGAAGAACTGGCCGAAGGGGAGGGTGTCGAAGAGCTGGGGAACCCATATGAAGGTGATCCCTTCGTTGTCGGCGCCCACGATCTCCGTCGCCGCCCCAGGCATGACGGCGAAGACGGTGCAGAGCACCATGATCCCGGCCAGGAGCGACATGCTGTTGTTCCCGAAACCGATGACGAAGGCGTTGAGCGCCGTGTCCGCCCGGGCCCGCATGTAGATGGCGTAGCAGAGGACCAGCCCCCACCCCGCTCCCGTATCCCATGCGTTCTGGGTCAGGGCCTGGAGCCAGATCTCGTACGACGCCAGCTCACTCCAGTCCGGGGTGAAGAGGAAGGCGAGGCCGGCGCTGGCGCCAGGGAGGGTGACGGCCCGGATAGCCAGGATCACCACCAGGATCACAAGGGAGGGGATGAGGATGCGAGCCGCCGTCTCGATCCCCTTCACTCCCTTGGAGACCACGAAAACCGCCAGTCCCAGGGCGATGATGTGGGTGAGCAAGGCGCCCGGCGAGGCGGCGTACCCCTCCCAGAAGGCCCCGGGCGGGTCACTGGGAACCCGACCCAGGACCGACGCCCCCAGGAACTGGATGGTCCACCCCATGACCACCGAGTAGTAGAACATGATGGCGGTGGCCGTCCACGCCACCCAGGCCCCCATCCATCCGAATCGGGGACCCATGGTCTTGGCGAAGGCCCCGATGGGCCCCGAGCGGGTCCCCTTCCCCATCCCGAACTCAAGGAGAAGGAGGGGAATGGACCAGAGCAGGAGAAAGACGACCCACGCCACCAGGAATGAACCCCCGCCGTTGGTGGCCGCGATCCGCGGGAAGCGCCAGATGTTCCCGGTTCCCACCGCCATCCCCACCATGGCCAGGAGCATGCCCCAGCGCGAGGTGAAGACCACGGAGCGGCTGGCTTCCATCAGAAACGCGTGAAGTGGTACTGAAGGAGACCCCCGTCCATGACCTGCTCCTGGGTATGGGAGAGGTCCCCGTCGATGAAGACGCGCATGGCCAGTTGCGGATCATGGTCCTCCGGCGAAGGGACCCGCACAAGGAACTGCTGGGTCTCCCTCATGCTGAAGGTTCCGTCGAACGGGACATCCACGAAGGTGGTGTCCGCCTGGCGGAAGAAGATGTCTTCCGGGCCGGCGGCTCCCACCAGGAAGGAGTTGGAGGTGACCATCATGATGGGACCCTCCACGCCCGACCCGGTGAGCTCCACCCGGGCTTCCTGGGGGGGATCGGTTCCCGTGATCAGGTCACAGCCTATCAGGCCCAGCAGGGCCAGCCCCCCTGCCAGGACGAGCCTGGCCCTCCGGATACCCGGGCGGATCTTGTCGAAGCTCCTCATCCTTCACACCCTCCAAGTCCTTCCGGTCCTTCGCTCCACTTCCCCCCGGGACCGGAAGCTGAACCGGAAGGGGATCGATGGGGAACGCCTCTACCGGAGTCGCTCCCGAATCCACGCCTGCAACTGGGACGCATCCACTCGTACCTGNTCGAGGGAATCCCGGTCCCGGATGGTTACCGTGCCATCCTCTGCGGTCTGCCCGTCCACCGTGACGCACCAGGGCGTACCGGCCTCATCCTGACGACGATAGCGCCGCCCGATGGACCCGGACTCGTCGTAGAAGCTGGGAATGGCGGCCTCCCGGAGTTCCCTGGCGAGACGGGTGGCAATCTCCGGTAGTCCGTCCTTCTTCACCAGCGGGAAGATGGCGGCCTTGATGGGAGCGACCCGGGGATGGAGACCCAGCACCACCCGCGCCTCTCCCTCCACCTCTTCTTCNCGGTACGCGTCGGTGAGGAGGACGAGGACAGTCCGGTCCACGCCCACCGCCGTCTCAACCACAAAGGGGAGAAAGCGCTTCCCGCCTCCGGAATCGATGTACTGGAGGCGCTTCCCCGAAAACTCCTCGTGTCGCCGCAGATCGAAATCGGTGCGGTTGTGCACCCCCTCCAACTCCTTCCAGCCGAAGGGGAAGCGGTACTCGATATCCACGGCCTTCTTGGCGTAGTGGGCCAGCTCGTCCGGGCCATGTTCATGGATCCGGAGGTGGTCCTCCCGGATGCCCAGCGAGAGGTGCCACGCCATGCGCTCGTCGAGCCACCGATCGAACCATTCGTCGTCGGTGCCGGGCTCGACGAAGAACTGCATCTCGGCCTGCTCGAACTCGCGGGTCCGGAAGATGAAGTTCCCCGGGGTGATCTCGTTCCGGAAGGCCTTGCCGATCTGGGCGATGCCGAAGGGGATCTTCTGCCGCGACGCCGTCTGGACGTTCAGGAAGTTCACATACGAGCCCTGTGCCGTCTCCGGCCGGAGGTAGACGGTGTGGGCTCCGTCCTCCACCGGTCCCATGAACGTCCGGAACATGAGGTTGAACAGGCGGGGCTCGCCCAGCTCGCACGCTGCATCCTCACCTGGTGACACCGAGGGCTTCCGACCGCACGCCTGATCGGGCAGGGTGTCCTGGCGGAAGCGCTTCTTGCACACCCGACATTCCACGAGCGGATCGGTGAAACCCTCCACATGGCCCGAAGCCTCCCACACCCGGGGATGCATGAGGATGGCTGCATCGAGGCCCTCCACATCGTCGCGCTGATGGACCATTCGGCTCCACCACAGCTCCTTGACGTTCCGTTTCAGCTCGATGCCCAGGGGGCCGTAGTCCCAGACCGAGCCGGTTCCGCCGTAGATCTCCGAAGACTGGAAGACGTACCCCCGGCGCTTGGCCAGGGACACCAGCTTCTCCATTGTATCGTTGGACGACATGGATTTCCTGTTTCAGGTGCTGCGAGTTGGACGAAGGCGGGCCTTCATCGGGAGGAGGAGCTTGCGCCGGACGACGGCTCCCAGGGACTCGCCGGAGTTTCCGTCGCCAGCCCCGAATCATAGAAGGGGCCTCGGGCACCAGCAACCGGAAGGATCATCCCTGGGGATGGACGGATCCCACCCGCACGGAAGGGTGTTGCACATTCGGGTACCCGGCCGTTACTTGAACCCCCGGGTCCGGGAACGGGTAGTCCGATCCCCCAGCCTCGCCGCCCGCTCCGGAGTCCTCCTACCGGGAGCCTCCCAGGGCCCGGCGAGGCTCCCGACGAGAGATCGAACCCTGCCCCCCAGGGGCAACGAGGAGCCCAGATGACCAGCTTGACCTTCACCGACCGGGCCCAGGAGATGGTCCGGACCTTCCTCGACCAGAGCGAGGGGGAACTACAGGCCCTACGGATTCAGGTGAACGGGGGAAGCCCCCTGGCACCTGCCTTCGACCTCTCCCTCGTGACCGGCGACGATGAGGACCCCGACGACCTGTCGGTGGACGCGGGAGGCTTCCGGGTCCTCCTGGACCCCAAGAGTGCGGAAAAGCTCGAGGGCGCGGTGGTGGATTTCGTGCAGCGGGTGAACGAATCCGGATTCGAGATCACCCCGGCGTCCGCCGCGAATGCTGTGGAAGCCCCCATGGGCGCCATGGCCGACCGGGTCCAGGACATCCTGGATCAGCAGGTCAACCCTTCCATTGCTTCCCACGGCGGTCGCATCGACCTGGTGGAGGTGGACGGGTCGGACATCTACATCGAGATGTCCGGGGGCTGTCAGGGGTGTGCCATGTCCCGCGCCACCCTCCGTCAGGGAGTGGAGAAAATGCTCAGGAAGGCGATACCAGAGATCACCGAGATCCATGACGTGACCAATCACGCCGCCGGTCAGACCCCCTACTTCTCAAGCTGAAACGGTGTCCGACTCCTCCCTGGGTTCGCCAGCCGCACTCCGACGCCCGGTTCATCCCGGGGTCGGGATCCTGACGGTCCTGATCCCACTGCTCCTGTTGTGGGGTTGCCTTGGCGGAACGGCGGCGGAGTCCGAGTCCACCACCACCGCGGAATCGCCACTCATCGGTCCCGCCTCAGGCAGCCTGATCGTGGCCGGCGGAGGTACCCTGGGCCCGGAGATCTGGGAGCGTTTCGTGGAGTTGGCAGGGGGACCGGAGGCCAGGATCGTGGTGATCCCCACGGCGAGCGCCGACGATCACTTCGACGATCACTGGACGGGGCTCGACCCGCTGCGGAGAGCCGGAGCGGTGAATGTGTCGGTCCTGCACACCAGGGATCCGGTGGTAGCCAACGACCCGGCCTTCACGGCGCCCCTTGAGGAAGCCACCGGAGTCTGGTTCCCCGGAGGACGGCAGTGGCGCCTTGTGGACGCCTATCTGGGCACCCGGGTCCACGAGGAGTTGTTCAGCATCCTGGCCCGGGGAGGTGTGGTGGGAGGCACCTCCGCCGGCGCTTCGATCCAGGCCTCCTTCCTGGTCCGTGGACACCCGGAGACGAACCAGGTCCTTCTCTCTCCGGATTATGAAGAGGGTTTCGGCCTCCTCTCCCATGCCGCTGTGGACCAGCACCTTCTGGCCCGCGGTCGGGAGGAGGATCTCTGGGAGCTCCTGACCCTTCGCCCCGACCTGCTGGGAATCGGAATCGACGAGGGGACGGCACTGGTGATCCAGGGTGACCGGGCCGAGGTGATCGGGGTGAGTCAGGCCCTCTTCTACGACCCCAACGGGCCGATCCGCCGGGCTCGGAGCCTCCACAGCGGCGCAATCTTCGACCTGGGCCGACGCGTTCCCCTGCCCCGGACCGCCCAGGACATCGACCAGCAGCAGGATGGCCAGGGCTCGCCCCTTCAACCCTGATCGGATCCCCGCACCGCCGTCCCGGGCGCTGGCCTTGCGGTTGCGAGCTCCCGGGGAGCGGGCCGTCCGGGAGGGGCACCCGTGGGTGTACGAGGGAAGCGTCCGTTCGGTAGACGCTTCGGGTCCGCCCCCCGCCGCCGGCGATGTGGGCGTGGTCTTCGACCGGAAGGGTCGCTTCCTGGCTGCGGGCCTTTACGATCCCGATGATGCAGTTCGTCTCCGGATCCTGGCCAGCGGAACGCCTACCCGGGTGGGCCAGGCCCTCGTTGCCCAGAGGCTTGAGCACGCACTCCGGCAGCGCATCCCCCTATCCCAGGCTGAAAACGGCGAGTCCGGCGACGGACGCGTCACCGACGGCTTCCGGGTGGTCAACGGAGAAGGGGACGGCCTGCCCGGGGTCGTTCTGGATCGGTATGGGGACACGGCCGTCCTGAAGCTCTATTCGGCGGCCTGGCTCCCTCGACTTCGCGAATTGGTGCCCGCCGTCGTCGACGTCCTCGCCCCCACGTCCCTCCTCGCCCTCGTCTCTCGACGGGTAGCCGCGCACCCTCTCTGCCCCAGCGAGCTCCGGATTGGAGCCCTCCTCCACGGCCCCGATCCCGGTCCCGCCCTCCCCTTCCGGGAGAACGGGGTCAGGCTGGAGGCTCATCCGCTGGAGGGCCACAAGACCGGGTTCTACCTGGACCAACGGGACAACCGAGGGCGCGTGGAGGAAGAGGCCCGGCGCCTGGCCGGCGAGCGGGGATCGCTTCGAGCCCTCAATGTGTTCAGCTACTCGGGAGGGTTTTCCCTCTACGCTGCGCGGGGAGGTCTCGCCGGGGTCCAGTACGCTGCACGGCGAGGTCTCGCCGGGGTCCAGGCGTCGTCCGATGGGGGGGTGGAAGTGGTCAGCGTCGACGCGGCCGGTCCGGCGCTCAGACAGGCCGAGCGCCACTTTGCCCTGAACGAAGTGGAGGTGGGAGAGGCCGTCCACCGCACGGTGGAAGGAGATGCCTTCCAGGTCATGGACAGGATGGCCCGGGACGGAGGGCGGTTCCATCTCATCATTCTGGACCCACCTTCCTTCGCCATGCGGAAGGAGCAGCGGGACGGCGCCCTGGCGGCGTACGGGCGGCTGACCCGAGCCGCCCTTCCCCTCCTGGAGCCCGGCGGCACGCTGGTTCAGGCGTCGTGCTCATCCAGGGTGGAGTCGGAAGCCTTCTACCGCGTGGTCCGACGGCGCGTGCTGGAGTCAGGTCGTCGATGGGAAAACGAGTCCCGGTGGGGCCACGCCCTGGATCATCCCATCGGACCACCGGAAGGGGAGTACCTGAAGTGCCTGTTCATGACGGTGAACTGATCCGAATCCCGCTCGCCTCCGGCGATGTCTCGTGGAGCAGCCGCTCGAAAACGGGAGCCAGTTCCCGGAAGACCTGGGCGGGGAGGGCCGATGTGAAGCGGAATTCGTCCGCTTCTTCGCCCGCCACGTACGCGGTGATGACACCGTAGAACCGGTCGCCCACGAAGAAGACCAGACTGGATGTCCGATTCACGCTTCGGGACTCCACCAGCCGCCCACCCGGGGCGAAGATCCGGTAGCGGTTGTCCCCGGTCCCGGTCTTGGCTCCCACCGGAACCACTGAACCCTCCAGATCACGAACCGTATTCCGCGCCCGACGCCCGGTCCCCAGGTCCACCACCTCCGTGAGGGCCTGTCGCAGGACCCGGGCCACCTCCGGCTCCATGACCCGCTCGCCCTCCACCTCCATCCGCTCCAGCCGGGTCTCGAAGGGAGTGTCCGCCGCAAAGTGCAGCTCTTCGACCCTATGGGTCGGAAGGAGGACCCCATCGTTCAGGATGATCCCGAGCAGGTCGCTGAGGGCAGCGGGCCGATCGCCGGAGCTACCGATGGAGGTCCCCAGCGATGGAACGATGTTCCGGAACGGATAACCGAGCCGCTGCCACCCATCGAGCACCTGGGTGAAGGCCTCCACCTCCAAAAGGGAAAGGATCCGGCGATCCTGCGCATTCGTGTGCCGGGTCCGGAAGAGCCAGAGGTACACCTCCTGCCGTGCGTCGCGGCTCCGATCCAGCAACTCGGTCCTGGCTGCTCCCGGATTCTCGCGGAGGTACCGGGCCACCCAGAGCTCGAGGGGGTGCACGGAGGACAGATACCCCAGGTCCGCCAGGGAATGGGGGTCCGGGTCCGCTCGGCGGAAGAGATCCTCCACCGTAGCGCCCGAGAACTCGGCATCGGGATGGTGAACCCGGAGATAGGTCTCGAATCGGGACACATCCAGGTCCGGTGCCACCGCACGTACGGCCCACGCGATGCGCTGAGGGGCAAGACGACGCTCTTCCAGGAGCCGGTGCAGGATCTGGTCCGGTTCGGCGTCCTCGTAGCGGGGAATGAACTGGTTCAGGAACTGGATGCCCTCCCGGTCCGCGAAGCGCGCCAGATACTCCTGTCGGAGGGGGGTATCCCGTTCCTCCAGGACGTGGGCGGTGGAGCCTGGGACGCGGTACATGTAGTGATCCACGATGTCCCGCATCATCCGCACGAAGACCAGGTTGATGGACTGCTGGAAGGCCAGGGAGACCGTCACCACCTGCTGGTCGTAGGTACGGTCGAAGTTCGAGAAGGTCTGAACCCCACCGCCGGTCTGGAACCGCTGCGCCGGATTCGCCGAATAGGAGCGCACCATGGCCCGCTGCAGGAGGCCCTCCAGGCCGAGGTCGGGCCGGGCCAGGAGTTGATCCCGCACCCAGAGGGACAGCCGGTCCTGTGAGGCGATGGGATAGCCCCGGAGCTCGGATGTCCCGAGCGGTGACAGACGCCCATGGAGCTCGGCGATGATCTCCAGGTAGCTGACCAGGGTGCGGAGTTTGGCGGTGGAGCCCAACTCGAGACGGGCCGACTCGTTGAGGTTGAAGGGCGCATCCAGATTGTCCACCTGGATGCGGACCACGTTGCCGCGCGGGGTGCGCTCATTGAGGAGGACCGAGTAGATCACCTTGGCCGGATCTCCCCGATCGAGCAGTCGGAATTCGTCCAGACCCCTTTCCCGCACGAACTCGGGATCCTGAAGGCGGGTCAGGAACCGGGTGACCACCTCCTGGGCGTCCGAATCGATGGTGGTTCGCACCGTGAGGTCCATGCGATCCAGTTCGTACAGCCGCTCCAACCCCAGAAGTCCCAGGAGCTGGGTACGAACGGCATTGGCCGCTTTCCGCTCCACGAAGGGAACCGGCGGGCGGGGCGGGGCCAGGACCCGAAGCTCGGGCCGGGCCTCCCGGGCCTCCCGGGCCAGCCGAGGCGGAATGAGCGCCTGGGCCTCCAGGAGGTTCAAATGACGGTCCACCAACCGCTCCAGGGCCTCCCGGCCATCGGGGCGGGTCAGATGGTACGAGGGACGACGCTGGGCCAGTAGAAGCGCGAGCACCTTACGGTACCCTTCCCCGGCTTCTCGCCACTCCCTTTCGCTCAACGGCTCCGGCTCCGGGAAGGACCCGGCAGCCTCGCCCCAATCCACCCGGCGAAGTCCGGCGAGGGGATCCCCCTCGTCACCGTCCTCGCCGATACCGGAGAGCGCGGCCCCACCCACCCGCCCGTTCTCCCAGAAGGATGCGGCACTCCGGGTTCCCGGTGGAAGGATCTGTTCAGGTCGGGGGATGGGGCCGGAACGATCCACCTCCACCCTGGACAGGATCCAGTTCAGGCGCACCACATCGACCCCGTACCAGCTCCTGAGCCCTTCGGCCAGACCCAGGATCTCACCCTCGCCCCGAATGGCGGCCAGGGGAACGGAATTCAGGTAGTCCAGGACGATCCGCCGACGCGCAGGAAGGGTTTCCTCGCCATCCAGGTAGGCACGGAGCGCCGCCGACGCCATCTGCCGGAGCTTGTCGGCCGGCGTCTCGGTAAACCCCTCCGGCGCATGACGGAACTTCTCCATCTGGGTGGCCAGGGTGCTGGCCCCCGCCACCCGTCCCTCCCGCCCCATATACCGGAGACCCAGCTCCGAAGCGCTTCGGATCAGCCGTCCCCACTCCACCGCAGGGTTCCGGTGGGGCTGCTCCGGGTCCAACATGGAGCGGTTCTCGATGAAGAGAAGGGCCTGCCAGACCACCGGTGGGATGGCTTCGAAGGAAGGGTAGAACCATTCCGGCCGGTGGTGGTCGAAGATGACGTCCCCCTCCCGATCCACGATCCGGAGTCCCGCTCGCGTCTTCTGCCGATAGATGGGGAAGAGACCCCGGTCCTCAACCAGTTCCGTGAAGCGGGGGGAAACCCGGGCCTGCTCCCGCACCTCGAAGCCCCGGTCGGCGACGCGCTTCACCCGGCCCGGGAGCCCCGTGTATCCCAGCCTGAGGTCGTAGGGTCCGGTGGGCGCCCTGGCGGGATGGGGTGATTCCCCCTCCTCCACCCACCAGGTGGCCTCGGAGGCCAGGGGGCTCAGGAACCGGGCCTGGAAGTAGGAGGTCCGCATCTCCCAGATGGTCAATCCCGCCGCTACTGCCGCCAGGAGGCCGGCGACACCCGCGAGAATCCACAGCCAACGCCTCCGTCCGCCAGACCCCTCCACACCGGCAGCCGATCGTCGCCGTTGGGCACGGCGCTGACGGAGCGGGCGGAGCGACATGGCCGTAGAACTCCTGCGTCCAGGGGAAACCCATCGGATTCAGCAACAAAATACAGACCCCCGACGGGAATCCGAAGATCCCGTCGGGGGTCGGCGCACAGGGCGCGAACGCGAAGCCGAAGCTACTGGCTGTCGTCGTCCTGCACGACGATCGGGCCTTCTTCCACCAGATAATAGCGGAACCAGTCCATGTACTCGTGGAGACGCCGAACCAGAAGCCACGGCTCGCCGGTCCGCGAGAGGCCGTGGGACGAATCGGGGAAGAGCACCATCTTAACCGGAACGTCGTGCTTCCGAAGCGCCCGGAACCACTGCTCCCCACCCTCCAGGGGCGTCCGGTAGTCATTGATGGAATGGATGATGAGGGTAGGCGTCTGCACCCGGTCGGCCCAGACGATGGGAGAGAGCTTCATGGCCAGATCGTAGCTTCCCTCATCGGCGCTCCGGAAGGGCCAGGGCATGCCGCCGAACTCCCGCTCGACCAGGCCGGAGGCGTCGGACACCCCGTAGAACGAGAGCCAGTTCACGATCCCCCGTGCGGTGAGGGCGGTCCGGAAGCGGTGGTCGTGGGCCGTGATCCAGCTGGTCATGAACCCACCGTACGATCCGCCGGTCACCCCCATCCGGTCCGGATCCACGATCCCCCGGGCCACGATCTCATCCACACCCCGGAGGATGTCCTTCATGTCATCGATCCCCCAAGCCTCCATGGTGGAGTACTGGAAATTCATCCCGTAGCCGGANGANCCTCTGGGGTTGGGGTAGTACACGAACATCCCCTGGGCCGCCAGCATCTGGAACTCGTGGAACCAGGTCTCGGCATAGCGGGAGTGGGGACCGCCGTGGATGGAGACCACCATGGGGTACTGACGGCCTTCCTCGTAGTCGAGGGGGTAGACCAACCAACCGTCGATCTCGAACCGCTCCCCGTCCGGCGCGTCGTTGGCCAGCATGTAGTCGACCCCTCGCTCGCGGAGCTGGTCCAACCACTCCCGATTGTGGGGCGGCCCTTCGAAGGTGAAGTGCTCCACCGGCGAAAGGCGCACTTCGGCGAGCCAGTCGGTGTTCACCTGGGTGACCTGCTCCGCCCCGGTCCCGTCCAGGTTCGCCACAAAGGCCTCCCAGGGCCGCTCCGCCGTGCTCTGCACGTAGGCGATGCGGGCCCGATCGAGGTTCATGTCGAACCCGGAGAAGGTGTGACGACCCTCCGTCACCCGCTCCACCGGACCGCCCTGGGCCGGAACCCGCACGAGCTGATCCTGACCCCCGATGGCCGACACCCAGTAGAGGTGGCCCCCGTCCGTGGACCAGGTGGGTGTGGAGACCGAGTAGACCCAGCCCTCATCCGCCAATTCCCGGAGAACCTCGCCCGACTCCACCGAGACGATGCGGATGTGGGGATCGTCGGTGATGGGGTCCTCGGTGGTGACGTACGCCACCTCCCGGTTGTCCGGGGAGAGGCTCACCCCCCGCACACCCGACGGGCTCTGGTAGACGAGCCGGCCCTCGCCCCCTGTGGCGGGCATCACGAAGATTCCGGTCTCCCGGCGCTCCTCGTCCGGATCCTCATCCTCGTCCGGCTCCCGATCCGGTCGGTCCAGGGCGGGGACCTGGGCCGTGAACAGGATCCACTGCCCGTCCCGGGAGAACTCACGGAACGTCTTGTTCATCTCGCCGGTGGTAAGCCGCTCACCCCGCTCCTCGCCCTCGGGCAGCCCGTCGGCGGGCACCCGGTAGAACTGGGTGATGGTCTCGCGCCCCGGTCGGGGGGGCGCAATGAAGCCGAGCTGACCGTCCCGCTTGTAGACGTCGTGGGTGATGACGTAGACGTCCCGGTTCCGGTCCTCCTCCGTCTGGCCGGCGGCCGCCCGGTCCATGGGAGCAGTGAGGGCCGGCGTCCCTGAGGGCCAGTGCGAGGGCCGCCGCTCCGTGGGAGGAACGGTCCGCTCCTCACCCTCTTCGGCGGCCTCATCCTCGTCGTCCACCGGGACGTTTCGGGTCACCAACGCCCAGGACCCGTCCGGGTGGAAGTTGGGTGTTCCCTCCAACCCCCGGATCCGATAGGCCTCCCCGCCGGGCTCGGTGAAGTTCAGGAAGTGGGTACCCCGCTCCTCGCCCCGTGCGGTCTGGAAGTAGATGCGGCGTCCATCCGGCGTCCAGTTCGGATCGGTGGAGTTGATACCCTGGGTGCTGATCCGCTGGTTCTGCCCCGTCCGCAGGTCAACCCACCAGATGTGGTTGATGCGGTCGTTGTGCTCCTGCCGCACCGTCTGGACCTGGTAGAGAAGGTGGTTTCCATCGGGAGAGAGAGCCGGGCTGGAAAGGCGCTCCACCCGATAGTAGTCCTCCGGCTCGATGGGCCGGGTCTCCTGCGCCGCCACCGCAAGGGGTGCCAGCACGACCAACATCAGTCCTGAGAGAAGTCGTCGCATGGGGTTCAACCTCTGGAGGCGCTCCTGCGGATCCGCCTCCGGCTGAGGGAGGGTTGCTGGAAGACCCCCCGAGCGGTGTCGGGGGACCGTGTGATGCTAGAGCGGCCCGGGAGATCTGGCAATGCACACCTCTCGGCACAGCCCCCCCACTCCCCAGGTTGAAGAATTCCGTGAGTGTCGCTCGTAGAGAGGGGCGAGGTGCGGAACCGGCAGGGAACGAGTCCGGGTCCGTGCCAGTACCATCGCCCAACGTGTATCGGGCGGAACCCAAGGGAACGACGGCGCGGGCCCAGGCAGGGACCAGAGCCCGAATGCGCCCCTCGATCCGCCCCCCCCTTCATCCCATCGATCATCAAGGAAGACGGACATGGATTTCACCTCTGGGAGACGGTCGGCAGCGGCGGCGGGTGCCCTGCTGCTGACCGGTCTCCTGCTGACTCCAGGGAGCGCCGCCGCCCAGGCCGGTCCCGGTAACGGAGCCACGCAGGGAGGCACCTTCGAGTTCACCGAATACCACCTGGACAACGGGCTTCATGTGATCCTGGCCCCGGATCCCGGTTCCACGGCTGTGGCCGTGAACCTCTGGTACAACGCCGGGAGCCGGCACGAGCCGCCGGGACGCTCCGGCTTCGCCCACCTCTTCGAGCACCTCATGTTCCAGGGATCGGAGAATGTGGCTCGCGGCGAGCACTTCCAGTACGTGGAGCGGGCGGGAGGAAGCCTGAACGCCTCCATCACACAGGATCGGACCAACTATTTCCAGACCGTTCCCCCGGAGCGCATGAATCTGGCGCTCTGGCTCGAATCGGACCGCATGCGAAGCCTCAGCGTGACCCAGGAGAACATGGCGCGCGAAGTGGACGTGGTGATCGAGGAACGCCGGCAGGTGGTAGACAACTCGCCCTACGGCACCTCCAATCTGCAGGCCGCTTTCTATGCGGCGTATGACTCGGCCTCCTGCTTCGCCTACGCCCACTCGGTCATCGGGTCGGTGGACGACCTGCGAGCGGCAGAGCTGGAGGATGTGCAGCGTTTCTTCGACACCTACTACGCGCCGAACAACGCCACCCTGACGGTGGTGGGCGCCTTCGACGAGGCCGTGGCCCGGGAGCT
>SL_3KL_010_SEDDRAFT_10002047_pt1 | contig 18502 bp, 11 predicted proteins | sample SodLakKL_010_SED_2_FD_10381 | JGI IMG/M metagenome (IMG submission 10381) | reverse complement strand
CGCAGAAGTGGAACCGCCGGTGCGTCTGACAGGCGGTGAAAAATGTTATGCGGCGGTGCCCGGACGCCTGCTCAAGGAAAAGGTGCAACAATACCGGACCATCGATCGTGTACGCCACAAGTATGTCGGATTTGAAACCGACATGGAGGGGACCATCTGTCTGACGGACAAGCGCATCCTCATTGTTGCCGACGGGTCGCGCGACTACCGGCTCAACCGCATCCTGGATGTGATCCTCTCCCTGGAGGATGCCACGGTGCGGCTGATTCTGGACGGTCGCAAGTCACCGGCCATTCTGACGATGGAGCGTCCGGCCCTGTTCGCCGCACGGATGCAGCACCTGCTCGATGCGCAATAGCGTCAGCTTTTCCATTTTCCGGGAAATGCTTATCCATGGGCCTTATGCAAAGCAGACGGCCTGAATCAGCTCTCCAATCGCGTGGTTTATCCCGCGTTCAAACCTGCTCCAGCGCCTGCTCGATATCCCAGATCAGGTCCTTGTAATACTCCACGCCAATGGACAGGCGCACCAGTTTTTCGGTTACGGATACCTCTTCCAGGTGGACCTTGTCGACACCCGCATGGGTCATGGTGGCCGGATGCTCCACAAGTGACTCCGTTCCTCCCAGGCTCACGGCCAGTTTGACAAGTTTGAGGGCATTGATGAACCGGAACGCCTCGGCTTCACCGCCCTTGATGTCAAAGGAGATCATGGCCCCGGTGGATGTGTACTGGCGCTCGAAAATCTCGTGCGCCCGGGTACCCGGCTGGATGAGGCCCAGGTAGTATACCTTTTCCACTTTGGGATGATCTTTCAGGAATTCCGCCACGCGCCGTGCGTTTTTAGCCTGCTTCTCCATACGCACCTTCAGGGTCTCAAGGCTGCGCATGAGCAGCCATCCGGTGTGCGGGGAGGCCATGTTGCCCAGCAGCGTTCGCAGGAACTTGACCCTTGTCATAACCTCTGTGCTGCCGCAGCACGCACCGGCGATCAGATCACTGTGTCCGCCAATGTACTTGGTCGCCGAATAGATCGAAAAATCGGCCCCGTGCTTGAGCGGTTTTTGCCATATCGGACCCATAAAGGTATTGTCAACGGCCAGATAGACCTTCTTGTCCCCGGTGCTGTACCGGTCTGCGATTTTCTTGCAGCATTCGATGTCGATGAGCGCATTGGTTGGATTTGCCGGGGTTTCGATGAAGATCATGGCAAGCCGGTCCGCCCGGCCAGTCCCTTCAAGTATCTGTTCGATCTCTTTCCTGCGCTGATGCGGTTTGAATCCGACCGTATGCACCCCGATTTTTGAGAGGAAATGATGGATGAAGTGGTCCGTTCCGCCGTAAAGAGGGATGCTGTGCAGGAGCAGATCACCGGGTTTGAGGAATTCCAGCAGTACGGTGGTTATGGCGGACATCCCGCTTTCGAATACGGCGCAGTCCTCGGCCTTGTCCCAAAGCGAGAGTCGGTCCTCCAGAATTTCGAGGTCGGGGTTGTTGATGCGGCTGTAGATGAGTCCGGGTTCCTCGTGCGGATATTGTTCACGGAGCCCGTAGGCCACCTCAAAGAAGGCCTTGCCCTCCTCGGCTGTTTTAAAAACGAATGTGGATGTCAGGAAGATGGGTGATTTTATGGCACCTTCCGAAAGGGAGGGCTTGTAACCGTAGGACATCATCAGGCTTTCCGGCCTGAAAGTGTGCTTCTTTTTTTTCATAACTCTCCTTTTAATGGTATTGAAACTTTTATCGTCCCGTCTGAAATACTCTCCTCCAGGGCTCCCATACCTTTTGCTTCCGGTCTCGCTTCCAGTCAGGGAACGGCCCTGCAGCTACCGCTTGCTTCATAAAAATAATTGCGGGTTTCGTATTCAATATATGAGGATGTGCGGATTTTTTTCACTTCATTTTAAAAAATCGTGTTTTCCGAATCGGTAATATGTTTATCCCGTTTGTGATTACAGCGGATGCTTTCTTATTATTGGCAGGTGTGAGTGCATTAAGCCGCACAAAAATGCATAAATGAATTGAAACTGCATACGTGAATATCCGCAACAACAAAAATTCCAACGCAAGCGAACAGGTCCTTCCTTCGTCGGAAGGTGGCCTTGGAACGTTTGGAGGGGTGTTCACGCCGTCCGTGCTCACGATTCTGGGCGTAATCATGTACCTGCGCTTCGGTTGGGTCGTTGGTAACGTCGGTCTCACAGGTACGCTGGTGATCGTGACCCTGTCCACCAGTATCACGTTCCTGACGGCCATGTCCATTGCCGCCATAGCAACGGACCAGCGGGTCCGGACCGGCGGCGCCTACTACATGATCAGCCGCTCGCTGGGCATTGAGTCGGGCGGGGCCATCGGCATTCCGCTTTACCTCGCGCAGGCGCTGTCGGTCGCGCTGTACACGGTCGGATTTGCAGAAAGCCTGGTCAGCGTCTTCCCGCAGCTCAGTTTCCGTGCTGTCGGACTCGCCACCACTGTTGCCGTTGCCGGACTCGCGCTCTTTTCCGCAAGGGTTGCCATCCGTGCTCAGTATTTCATCATGTTCGGCATCGTGCTTTCCCTGTTGTCGTTTGTCCTTGGCGGACCGGTGGAAGCCTCGGATCCCGAAGCGATACAGGTCGCGGAACGGCAATCAGAAGGCTTCTGGGTTGTATTTGCCGTCTTTTTCCCGGCTGTGACCGGGATCATGGCCGGTGTGAACATGTCCGGCGACCTTAAGAATCCGACCCGGTCCATTCCGCTTGGAACATTTGCAGCCATTGGGGTGGGATATCTGATCTACATGACCCTGCCGGTCCTGCTGGCCGGCCGCGCCGATGCTGCTTCGCTGATCGATGACCCGCTTATCATGCGTGAAATGGCCTGGTGGGGCGATGCCATCCTGATCGGGGTCTGGGGAGCGACGCTTTCCAGTGCAGTGGGCAGCATACTCGGGGCGCCGAGGGTCCTGCAGGCACTGGCCAGGGACGGGGTTCTTCCGCGATGGCTGCGCTTCCTCGGCCGGGGTGAAGGGGAGGACGACATCCCCCGCATCGGCACCTTGCTGACTCTTGGCGTGGCCCTGGTTGCTGTCTGGTATGGAAGCCTCAACCTGATCGCCCCGATACTGACCATGTTCTTCCTGACCACCTACGGGGTTCTCAATATGACGGCAGGCATCGAGCGCCTCCTCAACAGTCCGTCTTTCCGCCCGAAGTTCCGGGTCCACTGGAGTTTTTCGATGCTGGGTGCGATCGGATGTATGATCGTGATGTTCCTCATAAATGCCCTGGCGACCGTCATTGCCCTGATTTTCGTAGCGACTGTGTTCATATGGCTGCGAAGCCGTGAGCTCAGAACGGCCTGGGGGGATGTGCGCCGTGGCATCTGGATGGCGCTGATCCGTGCCGGACTCATGCGCATCAGGGTGGAAGAGGATGCCAAAACATGGCGGCCTCATCCGTTGGTCTTTACCGGAGCCCCGTCGCGACGGTTTCATCTTGTGGAATTTGCTTCTTCCATTACCCTCAACCGGGGTATTCTGACGCTTTCATCCATCCTGAAAAGCAGCGATATGGGTTTGGGCCGTAAGAAAGCCCTGGAGAAGCAGATCAGGGAAAGTATGGCCAAAAAAGGGATCCAGTGCCTTGTGAGGGTGACCACCGCTTCCGACCCGTACAAAGGTATGGCCAGGATGGCGGAATCGTACGGACTCGGGGAGCTGGTCCCTAATACCATTGTCATGGGGGATACCGAGAACGAAGCATCGATCGATCATTACAGCCATATCATTGCCACGTTTCACGATCTGAACCGCAATGTGGTAATTGTCCATGACAACAAGGAAAAACTGTTCGGAGAGCGGAAGATCATAGATGTCTGGTGGGGCGGGCTGCAGGGCAATGGCGGGTTGCTGATGATCCTGGCCCATTTGCTCAAGAGTAGCCAACTGTGGAGGCGTGCCAAACTGCGTATCAAAATGGTCGTAAAAGACCGAAAGGGTGCTGACAGGGCACGGCAGAATCTGGAACACATCTTGCGGCTCATACGTATCAGAGCGGAAATCCATGTGCTTCTGGCGGAAGGGCGCGAGTTCAAGGATATCCTGGCTGAAAGTTCTTCTGATGCCGACCTGATCTTCATGGGAATGGCCAAACCAGGTGAGAAGTTTGCCGAATACTATTACAATCTGCATAAAAACCTGGAGGGTTTGCCGACTACGGTGCTGGTGCTCGCCTCGAAAGACAGTGCCTTCGGTGATGTGCTTTTGAAAAGCGAGGATCTGGACTGAATCCGATGTGCCCACCCGGCTGCATCCACCCGGCTGCATCCACCCGGCCGCATCCACCCGGCCACATCCACTCGGCTGCATCCACCCGGCTGCGACAATACTGGCATCACCGGCCAAACTGTTTATATGGCCGGGCGTATCAACCTGTCAGCAAAATGATGATCAATGTAATGAGTGAGGAGACCAGGAGAAAGATCATTCGGGCTCCCGGGAGTGGTTTATCCGGCATATTTACCCATGAATAGGATGGTGTTGCTGCCCTTTTCGCGGATGAAGAACAGGAACGGGCGGTCCAGCCGGATGGTAAGCTCCTGTGGACCCACGCTTTCCCGGCTGATCTCGATGACGGTTACAGCCGCCGCTTCGCTGCCTTCCTCGTCCACCTTGATCACCGCACGGTGCATCACATTGGAGATAAATAGCTCTTCAACGGGGTGGATGCGACTGAAATCGGCCTCGCCGACAAGGAAGGGGAAGGTCAAGCCCATGGTTTGCAGGTCTTCCATGATATCTTCGTAGTCGAAATCGATCTCGAAGCGCGGCAGGTAGACGTTGACCGTGTCTTCCCCGATTTGCGAGGTGATGGCATCGAACTCCTGGCGGGTGAGCGCGCCGGCGAATTCGCCGAGGTTGTGCCGGTCGGCGGGCAGGAAAGCGGTGAAGGAGAAGGCGCCGTCGCCGTAGGACAGGTCCACAACCTGCCATTCCTCGTTTTCAAAGTAGCCGAAGGCTTCACGCACGCGCATCAGCGGCACGTCGGTTTTTTCGCCGGTGGCGGTGGTGAAGGGGGCGTCACGGGTGTCGTCGGGATCGAACTGCACGGTCCAGTCGGCCTTGAAATAGATGGCGTTGATGAGGTACATGACCACATCCGGGCCGATCTCGTCGATCATCTCCTCGATCAGGCCGTTGGTCTTGTCGCTGATCCAGCCGTTGATGACATCCACGGAGGCGGGGTCGGCGAAGTCCAGATCGGCGATTTCGGCATCGAAGTATTCGGCATTGGTCTGCAGGAACTCTTCGAGCACTTCAAAGCCCCGGCGATACCACACGGAGTTGGCGATTTCCATGCGCACCTGCGGGTCCAGCCGGGTGAGCAGGTCGATAAGGTCGCGGAAGGCGGTGTTGATCTCCTCGTTGGAAAGTCCGTCGTGGCCGAAAAAGCCGCGCATCTGTTCGTACGTTTCCCCGTCGGTGCCGTTCAGCGCCATGCCGAACGCCATGGAGATGCTCAGCGGGGAGGTAAAAAAGCTCTCATCCGAGGCCGAGTGCGCCAGTTTTCCCAGCAAGGCAAAAGTGAAGTCATTGGAACCGTCCACCAGCACCTGTTCCTGAGCGCTCAGTTCGCGCATCGGGATGCCGTCCTGGTCGTCCTTGTCGGCGTCGGCCACATCGCAGCCGGAGAAAACGACGAGAAGCACGAGGAGTATTGACAGGTTGTGGAAGCGGGTTGAGCGGTTTTTGCGGGTGCGTAACATCGGGTTGCTGTCCGGTATCATATCGGGTCTCCAGGTTTATTTCAACGTTTGCCAATTCGGTTGTTCATCCGTGGTACACATAATGTTGCGAAAGCACCTAGTGCCGGTTGCTTTACTTTTCCCGGACATGCCGATAGCGACCGGTGGGGATCAAGGATAGCTCGCCATGTGTTGAAGTCTTGCAGCCGGTGTATTCCTTCCGTTCCTATGCAAATACGGGTCTGCTTTTTAACGGAACCGATCTTGGTTCTATTTAAAAAATTAGTGCATTTTTCAGCTTTCAGGAATAAAAAAAGGGCTTTCATACAAAGAGGTACTGTTTTTTATTTGAATGGCAGATGTTTTTTGTACATATTGTTCCAATCGAATGAAATCATTTGGATATCGTTCGCCTGTTGTTGTCCGAGAGGATGAAGTAAAAATGTGACGTACCGGTTGGTGTCAGAGGAAATGATCACGCAGGGGTACGTACTGCGCTGTCGCGNTAACGCCGGTCCCGCCGGTGTCATGCGATCATACATGGACTGTTGCAATACGTTACTACCCGGCTTTGGAACAAAGCGGGCGCTATGATAGTGGGCAGTTTCCGAACCATCCAAACCACCTGGCTAATAATCTTGAAGGCATGAGAAAAGAAGGAATGTTGTCACCCGGAAAAGCTCCGGGCAAACAGGGATTGTACGATCCCGCACTGGAGCATGACGCTTGCGGAATCGGGTTCGTCGTCCATATCAAGGGCAAACAGTCCCACGATATCGTCCGGCAGGCGCTCCGTGTGTTGCGTCATCTGGATCACCGTGGTGCCACTGGCGCAGAACACAACAGCGGTGATGGTGCGGGCATCCTGATGCAAATCCCCCATGAATTTTTCAAACAGTCCTGCGAGGGTCTTGGGTTTGATCTTCCCGATTATGGCAACTACGGTGTAGGCATGCTTTTCCTGCCGCCGGAGCGCGAACAGCGCAAGATCTGTGAAAAGATCATCGGGGAAATTGTCCGGGAGGAAGGTCTTAACATCCTTGGCTGGCGCAAGGTGCCCACGGACAACTCCAGTCTGGGACAGGCGGCCAGGTCACAGGAACCCCTGGTGAGGCAGGTATTCATCGAGCGTGACCCGTCGATGGAGTCGGTACTCGATTTCGAGCGCAAGCTGTTCGTGATCCGCCGCCGGTGCACCCTGGCCATCCAGCAGTCTGAACTGTTGGACGAGGACAAGGAATTTTACTATTTCAACAGTCTGTCTTCCCGCACCGTGGTATACAAGGGCATGCTCACGCCCAACCAGGTGGAGCTTTACTATCCGGACCTGAAGGATCCAAGTATGAAATCAGCCATTGCGCTGGTGCATTCGCGCTTCAGCACCAATACTTTCCCGAGCTGGAAGCTGGCGCATCCCTACCGGTACATCATCCACAACGGGGAGATAAACACGCTGCAGGGCAACCAGAACTGGATGCACGCCCGTGAAAAGCAATTCGCATCCACCCTGTTCGGCGACGATATGAAGAAGGTGTTGCCGATCATCCAGGAGGAGGGAAGCGACTCGGGCAAATTTGACAATGCCCTGGAGTTTTTGTCGCTCACGGGACGTTCCCTGCCGCATGCCATGATGATGATGATCCCGGAGCCCTGGGAGAAGCACGAGAGCATGAACGAGCTGCAGCGGGCTTTTTACGAATTTCACAGCTGCATGATGGAACCGTGGGACGGACCCGCGTCCATCGCCTTTACCGACGGTGTGGTGGTGGGGGCGACGCTGGACCGTAACGGCCTGCGGCCTTCGCGCTATTACGTGACACGGGACGATATCGTGGTGCTGGCCTCGGAGGTGGGCGTGCTGGATATCAATCCGGAGGATGTGATCCGCAAGGAGCGCCTGCAACCCGGACGCATGCTGCTCATCGACACCGAGCAGGGGCGTATCATCAGCGACGAGGAGATCAAGAACGACATTGCCGGGGAGCATCCCTACCAGCATTGGCTGGACGAGAACATGGTCCATTTCAACGATGTGACCGAAGAACTGGCTTATCCGGAACCCGACCTCTCGCATGATGAGGTGATCCATCGCCAGAAGGTGTTCGGGTTTACCTACGAAGACCTGCGGGTTAATATCGGTCCGATGTCGGAGAACATGCTGCAACCGGTCGGTGCCATGGGCAATGATGCGCCCATGGCTGTGCTCTCGAACCAGCCGCAGCTTCTTTACAACTATTTCAAGCAGTTGTTCGCGCAGGTGACCAATCCGCCGATCGACCCGATCCGCGAGGAGCTGATCACATCCACAGAAACATTGCTTGGTTCGCAGGGCAATATTCTCAATCCAGGACCGGAAAGCTGCAGGCAGATCTGCCTGGAGGGTCCGGTTCTGACCAGCGAGGAGCTGCGGCAGCTTCGTGATCTAGTGCTGCCTGGCTTTAAAAATGCAACCCTGCCCATATTGTTCAAAGCCGGAAGCGGTGGTTCGGGACTCAAAAAGAGTCTTGAGGGGTTGTTTGCCGCTGCGGATGAAGCAGTTCAGAACGGCGCCAATATCCTGATCCTTTCGGATCGCGGATTTGACAAGAAGCACGCCCCCATCCCCGCGCTGCTGGCGGTTTCGGGGCTCCATCATCACCTGATCCGCACAGGAAAACGCACCGAGGTCGGAATCGTACTCGAGTCCGGCGAACCACGGGAAGTCCACCATTTCTGCACACTGCTGGGCTACGGGGTGGATGCCGTGAACCCGTACATGGCCTACACCAGCCTTTATGACATGATACGCGAGGGGTTGCTGGAAGGGATGGATTACGAACGTGCCGTGAAGGGCTACAACAAGGCGGTGGTCAAGGGTATCGTGAAGGTGATGTCCAAGATGGGGATATCCACCGTCAAATCGTACCGCGGCGCGCAGATTTTCGAGGCGCTGGGCATCAGCACGGAAGTGATCGACAACTACTTCACCTGGACCCAGTCCCGTGTGGACGGTATCGGGCTGGATATCATTGCCCGGGAGGCCGGAATGCGCCATCAGAAGGCGTACCCGAAAGTGCGGGTGAACGGTCGTGTACTTGACGAGGGAGGGCAGTACAAGTGGCGCAAGAACGGCGAGTACCACATGTACAATCCCGAGACAATCCACACGCTGCAGTTTGCCAGCAAACTGAACGACTATAAACTGTACAAGGATTACGCGCGGCTGCTTGACAAGCAGCTGGATCCGCCGCCCACGCTGCGGCATATGCTGGAATTTGATGATTCGGTGACCCCGGTGCCGCTGGAAGAGGTGGAGCCGGTCGAATCCATATGCCGGCGTTTCAAGACCGGGGCGATGTCCTACGGATCCATCAGCAGCGAGACCCATGAGGCGCTGGCCATTGCCATGAACCGGATCGGGGGCAAGAGCAACACCGGGGAAGGGGGAGAGAATCCTGCACGCTTTGTGCCGGATGCCAACGGCGATTCGCGCTGCAGTGCCATCAAGCAGGTGGCGTCTGGACGTTTTGGTGTGACCAGCGAATACCTGACCAGCGCTCAGGAGATCCAGATCAAGATGGCGCAGGGGGCCAAGCCCGGTGAGGGCGGTGAGTTGCCCGGCCGGAAGGTGTATCCCTGGATTGCCAAAGAGCGGTATTCCACGCCCGGTGTCGGACTGATTTCACCGCCCCCCCACCACGATATCTACTCCATTGAAGACCTTGCCCAGCTCATCCACGATCTGAAAAACGCCAATACGAAGGCGCGGATCAACGTGAAGCTGGTGTCGCTGGCCGGGGTCGGCACCATCGCCGCCGGTGTGGCGAAGGGCAAGGCCGACGTGATCCTGATCAGTGGCCACGATGGCGGCACGGGCGCATCCCCCCAGACCAGCATCAAGCATGCCGGGCTGCCATGGGAGCTGGGGCTGGCCGAGACGCACCAGACACTGGTGCTCAACAACCTGCGCAGCCGGGTGGTGCTGGAAACGGACGGACAGGTCAAGACCGGCCGCGACATTGTCATCGCCGCGCTGCTGGGTGCCGAGGAATTCGGATTCGGGACCAGCGCCCTGATCACGCTCGGCTGTGTGATGATGCGCGTTTGCCACCTGGATACGTGTCCGGTCGGCGTGGCCACCCAGAATCCCGAGCTTCGCCACAAATTTGCCGGAGACCCGCAATATGTGGTCAACTTCATGAGGTTTGTGGCCCAGGACGTACGCGAGCAGATGGCACGGCTGGGCTTCCGCACCATCGACGATATGATCGGGCGTGTGGACCGGCTCCGCCAGCGCAAGACAGATCACTGGAAAGCCAGAACGCTCGATCTTTCCGCCATCCTGCACAAACCGCAGGTCAACGGGAATATCGGTGTTCGTAATTTCATGAAGCAGGATCACGGCCTGGACAATGCCATGGATATCCAGACGCTTCTGGATATCTGCGAACCTGCCATCAAGGACAAAACCCCCGTGCGTGCCAAGCTGCCCATCCACAATATCAACCGGGTGGTCGGTACCATCGTCGGAAGCGAAGTAACGCGGGCTCATGGTCGCGACGGGCTTCCCGAGGATACGATCCGGCTGAAGTTTCGTGGTTCGGCGGGACAGAGTTTCGGGGCGTTCGTGCCAAAAGGGATGACCATGGAGCTTGAGGGCGATGCCAACGATTATTTTGGCAAGGGCCTGTGCGGCGGCAAGCTCATCCTGTATCCACACTCCAATGCGCGTTTCAAACCGGAGGAGAACATCATCGTGGGCAACGTGTCGTTTTACGGGTCCACCGGCGGTGAGGCGTACATCCGCGGGATGGCCGGGGAGCGTTTCTGCGTGCGGAACAGCGGGGTACGGGCCGTGGTGGAAGCGGTCGGCGATCACGCCTGCGAGTACATGACGGGTGGACGCGTAGTGGTCCTTGGTCCGACCGGACGCAACTTCGCCGCTGGAATGTCCGGCGGCATTGCTTATGTCCTTAACCTTGACAGTACCTTTGAGCAGCATTGCAACAAGGAAATGGTCCATTTGGAACGGCTTGAGGATGAAGATGAGATCATGGAAGTGATGCGGATGATCCGTCGTCACGCTGACTATACCGACAGCAACCGTGCCTGGAAGATCCTGGCCAAGTGGGACGAAATGGTGCCGCACTTTGTAAAAGTGCATCCGATCGACTTCAAACGCATGAACGAGGCGATCCACGAGGCGCATTTGCGCGGACTTGAAGGAGAAGAGGCCATCATGGAAGCGTTCCAGATCAACAAAGGCGACAAGGCGCGTGCCGCCGGTAACTGACGGCCGTATCCACCAGTGAAACCATATCAGAAAACAAGTTAATTTAGTAGAAGATGGGCAAAACAACCGGATTTCTCGAGTTTGAACGGAAAACCACACCTTTCCAGGCGCCGGAAAAGCGGATGAAAAGTTGGGAGGAATTCGCCGAACCGATGGCGGAGGAAGAACTCAGGCGCCAGGGTGCGCGATGCATGGACTGCGGCATCCCGTTCTGCCAGACCGGGAAGGCTACGCCGACCGGGGCCATGGGATGTCCGGTTTACAACCTTATTCCGGAGTGGAATGACCTGGTGTATCGCGGAAAATGGAAGGAAGCGCTGCGTCGCCTGCATAAAACCAACAACTTTCCCGAGTTCACCGGGCGTGTGTGTCCCGCCCCCTGCGAAGGATCCTGCGTGCTGGGTATTAACGAACCGCCTGTGTCCATCAAAAGCATTGAGCAGGCGATCATTGACCGTGGTTTCGCCGAGGGATGGGTGGTTCCCGAGCCACCGGAAAAACGCACAGGGAAGACGGTCGGGGTTGTGGGATCGGGTCCGGCCGGACTTGCCGCCGCCGCTCAGCTCAACAGGGCGGGGCATACCGTGACAGTCTACGAGCGTGCCGATCGCATTGGCGGGCTGCTGACTTACGGCATTCCCAATATGAAGCTTGACAAGCACATCGTGCAGCGGCGGATCGACCTGCTGACGGCCGAGGGCATCGAATTTGTGACAAATACCGAAATTGGCAAGGACATTCCGGCCGATGAGCTGCGGAAGAAGCACGACGCGCTTGTGCTTGCCGGCGGAGCGACCAGTCCTCGTGATTTGCCGGTGGATGGACGCGACCTGAAGGGCATTCACTTTGCCATGGAGTTTCTTCATGCCGATACCAAGGGCCTGCTTGATTCCGGCCAGAACGGATCTGAGCACAAACTGGGCAGCCGGCCCAGAGGCAGTTACACATCGGCGCGGGGCAAGCATGTGATCGTCATTGGCGGCGGGGACACCGGGACCGACTGTGTCAGCACCTCGCTGCGACACGGTTGCAAGAGCCTGACCCAGTTTGAGATCCTGCCGAAACCCCCTGAAAGCCGGTCCGACAGCAATCCCTGGCCCCAGTGGCCGCATATCTACAAACTGGATTACGGCCAGGAAGAGGCGCGTGTGAAATTCGGTGACGATCCGCGACGCTACGAGATCATGACAAAAAAATTCACGGGAGACGATAAAGGCAATGTGAAAGAGCTCCACACGGTCCAGATCACGTGGGAGGCTGGAGAGGGTGGACGTCGCATCCCGAAAGAGGTTCCCGGATCGGAAAAGGTGTGGGAAGCTGACCTGGTGCTTCTGGCCATGGGTTTTCTGGGACCCGAAAATCCGGTGCTCGACCAGCTGAGTATTGAGCGTGACGAGCGCTCCAACGCAAAGGCCGAGTTCGAAAAGTACGTCACCAATGTGGATGGTGTTTTCGCCGCCGGGGATATGCGGCGCGGACAGAGCCTGGTGGTCTGGGCCATCAACGAGGGCCGCGGGGTAGCACGCGAATGCGACCGATGGCTTATGGGCAGCACGGAGCTGGCCTGACAATCCTGCTCTTAGAATCCTGCTCTTAGAATCCTGCTCTGACAATCCATCATTTCCCGTTTCGGAAGCTTAAGTGCAGTGCATCCCGATTGTTTGAATTGGGGGGAATGATAACCCGTGCGAAGGCGATTATATAGATAGATACCTTTCGTCAGAAACCAAAAATCCGAAACGTATTATATATGAAGATTGCAGTACTGGGAGCTCACGGGCAAATCGCCATGCTCCTTCACCCCATTCTCAAAAGCAACGGTCATGATGTAATCGGGCTGATCCGTAATCCTGATCACTCAGATGAAGTCGAAAGAGCCGGGGCACGGCCGGCAATCTGCGATCTAGAGGCACAAGATGATATCTCCGATGCCGTCGGTAAAGTGGACGCCGTGATATTTGCCGCTGGCGCCGGTCCCGGAAGCGGAGCCGTGCGGAAGTGGAGCGTGGATCGGGATGGTGCCATCAAATTGATTGATGCAGCAAAGAAAAACGGCATCAGCCGCTATGTCATGATCAGTGCCATGAAAGTGGAAGAGCCGCGTGGAAACGAGGTGTTCCAGGTGTATCAGAAGGCCAAGTCTGAAGCGGACAAGGCATTGCGTGAAAGCGGGTTGGACTGGACCATCATCCGTCCGGGACGTCTGGCCGACAACTTGCCGACAGGTCGCATCACCCTGGGATCTGATCTGGAGTCGGGGGAAATCCCGCGTGCCGATGTTGCAGCCGTCGTAGCCGAGGTCCTTGAAATACCCGAGTCAGCCGGTCATCAGTGGGATCTGATTTCAGGCGATACGCTGATCGAAGCTGCAATCAGGCAGGCACTCTGACACATCCGATGCACAAGCTGGCATAACCGGCGCTCAGGCCGTATTCAGCGCGATTGCCGGAACCTTCCATCAAAAATCGGCTTCCGGGTGGATGCGATCCGGGAATATCCTGTGTTTGCATGGCAGGACCGGACCGTCCGGATTATTAGTAGTTGGCTGGTTTATCGAAAATCCATTGTACCGTTAAGGGATGATTTTATTATTATGTAATCTTTAGAAAACACAGCACCTGCCAGACTATTCTACCGCAAAATCACAACGTTCTCATATCTATTTAACATGGACAGCACGTCACCCTTTTCCAACAGAACCACGATACCCGTTCCAAAACATTCTGCCTCCAGTGTATTTCGCTTTACCTTGATAACGCCGTTTGCACTGTTAATGGTTATCCTTTCCTGTTCGCCGGAGGATATCCCGCGTAACGATTATGCACCCTCAGAAAGCGCAACGCCTGTGGTGCAGGTAGGGGCTGAGCGGCTGCTGACAGACTATTTCCACCTGGTGGATGGGAAGCGGGTCGGCATCATCACCAACCATAGTGCCGTTGCCGGTGGAGAGCACATTGTGGACCTGCTCCATGCTCATCCCGGTGTGACCGTCACGGCACTTTTTGGTCCTGAGCACGGTATACGCGGCACTGCCGATGCCGGAGAAGCGGTAGAAGATGCCATTGATGAGCAAACCGGCATTCCAGCCTACAGTTTGTACGGTCAGAACCGACGTCCGACTCATGAGATGCTTTCGGAAGTGGATGTGCTGCTCTTTGATATTCAGGATGTGGGCACGCGCTTCTACACCTATCCGGCAACCATGGGGCGTGCCATGCGTTCGGCAGTGGAGGCGGGCATTCCCTATGTCGTCCTGGATCGTCCAAATCCCATTGGCGGCCAGCGTATTGAGGGGCATATCCGCAAGGACGAATTTGTTTCGGGTATTGGACTGTATCCCACTCCCGTCACACACGCCATGACCGTTGGTGAACTGGCGCTGATGATCCACGACCAGGGCTGGCACGACGGTATAGAAGAACTTGAATTGCACATAGTGCCGATGAAAGGGTGGACCCGCGACATGCTTTGGTTCGATACCGGCCTTGCATGGATCCCGCCCAGTCCGAATATCCCGGATGCCGGGACAGCCGTGGTCTACCCGGGGACCTGCTTCTTTGAAGGTACTCCAGCCAGTGAGGGACGCGGCACCTATGAACCGTTCCTGCAGGTCGGGAGTCCCTTCGTAGATGAAGAAGTTGCGGCAGACCGCCTGAACGAGCGGCAGCTGCCCGGACTCCGGTTCCATCCGGTTACCTTCGAACCAGTGAGCATACCGGGCATGTCCCGTTATCCCAAGCTGGAAGGGGAAACGGTGCACGGCGTCAAACTGGAAGTGACCGATGCGCCGGCCGTGTTCCCTGTAGCCATCGGCATCCATTTACTGCAGGTTTTTTACGACCTGTTGCCCGATGAGAGAAAGGAGGCGTTCTTTCATCCGCGCGGGATGCCAGTCCGTGCCGGGAACACGATGGTGGCACAAATGATACGTGACGGTGTTCCGGCAGAAGTAATCATCCGCAGTTGGCAGGACGACGTTGAAAAATTCGAAAAGATGCGTCGTCCGTACCTTCTTTATGAGTGATACCCGGCTATATGAATGATAAACGGCTTTATGGATGATACCCGGAAGTAATGGACCGGAACAGAGGCTGCCGGATATTGCTGGTCAAGTGATGCGGAATGGACGGGTGAATTTTAGCGATTCAGCCTGTAATCCAGCTCATCCTGACGTCCATCGGCAATCTTTTCGTGATCTTCCCGGTCAATAAGGCGGAGTGAGGACGAATTCATGCAATAGCGCAACCCGGTAGGCTCAGGTCCGTCGTCGAACACGTGTCCCAGATGTCCGCCGCAGCGCTCACAATGCACCTCGGTTCGGGGCATGAGCAGCTTGAAATCCGTTTTGGTGCCAATGTGATCGGGGGACAGCGGTGCATAAAAGCTGGGCCAGCCGGAAGAAGACCGAAATTTGGCCGCCGAGGAAAACAAGGGATTGGAACATCCGCGGCACACGTAAACCCCATCTGTTTCGGTGGCATGATACTCGTTGTCGAAAGGCCGCTCAGTTCCTTCCGATCGTTGTACCTGGTATTCGGATCCGGAGAGCCGTTCCTGCCATTCTTCTTCAGAAAGTGAGATTTTTTCTTTGGGTGACGGGAAAAGGGAGGCATTGAACCACTCGGGCACCGGGGGTTCATTTCCGGTATTTTGTGATTTACTGTGGATATTCACGATGAAACCATTTAGATTTATTGATACGTCAGTATGCGAGAAAATTTTGCATCACATTGAGAGTGAGCAACATCAGATTCTTCATTTTAGAAACGTTTACATCTTCAGGAATCATTCCGTTTTATCTGAAATCATTGTTTTTTCCGGGGCTTTTTCCGGGTTCTTTGTTCTATTGGAATCCTGTCGGGATTTGAACTGTTACAATTGGTATAAACCGCAACTAAAAAACGAGGGAATATGAGCAAGGGAAATATCTTAATCAGTGTTATCATCGGTTCTTTCATCGGTGCCCTGTTGGGCGTACTGTTCGCTCCGGACAAGGGTGAGAAGACGCGTAAGCAAATCGCGAAGAAAAGCGACGAGTACAGCGACGTGGTGAAAACCGAATTTGACGACTTCGTAAAAACGATGAGAAAAAAGTACGAATCGGCCCTGGATGACACCGAGCAGATCATCAGCAAGGGTAAAGCCAAGGCGGACGAACTGAGAAACGAAGTTAAAAAAGCACTGAAATAGCAGACCAGAAGTGTTTCGGATCGCGTCAGGTCCGGAGACATACACTTTTAATTTTCTGAAAATGCCGGTATCATACCTGTCCTTTAACCAGGAACGGAGATACCGGCTTTTTTTTATGGAAACAACCCTTGTTTATGAGATCATCGGCTACGTTGCCTCGGTTCTGATTGCCGTATCGCTGATGATGAGCGCAATTGTACGTTTGCGTATCATAAACCTGATCGGAGCGGCAACGTTCTGTCTGTATGGAATACTCATTGACGCCGTTCCGGTTGCAGCAATGAACGGGTTTATCGTCCTGATCAATATCTATTATCTCGCAAAAATGCTGGGCGACAGGGAGTATTTCCGTTTGCTCAGGGTCTCGCCGGACGGCGAATACCTTCGTGCTTTTCTGGATTTTTACAAGGATGACATCCGCAAATTCCAACCCGATTTTGATTTCAATCCGGGTGAAAACGATATCTGCATTTTTGTTCTGAGGGATATGGTTCCGGGCGGACTTGTGATCGGTACCCCCGATGGCAGGGACGTGCTGACCATACGCCTTGATTTTGTCATTCCCAATTTCCGGGATTTCAAGATCAGTACGTATCTTTTCAATGAAGAGAGGGAGTTTCTGCGCGACGCTGGCTTCCGGAAACTGGTTGCCCATGCCAGAGAGAAAAAGCACCGTAACTACCTGGAAAGAGTGGGGTTCCAAAAGTCTGAAATGCAGGAAGGCCGGTTTGAAATGGCAATCTGAGTGATATCAGCGATTTCCTGAACCGAACGGGTATGCGGACCTGCGATATCTGCTTTTCAGGATGAGTACCAGTGAGAGCAGGAACGCTGCAAGTGCGACTGCCGATCCCACCAGCAGAAATGCCGCGGGAATGGAGATCGCATCCACAAGAGGCTGTGTCATAACGGGAGAAAGGAATTGCCCGAGGAAAACGGCTGTAGTCAGCATCCCGGAGATACGTCCACGCAGATGTTCAGGCGCTTCGGAAAGAAGCCAGATGCTGGAATTGGGCATCAGAAGTCCGGAGCCGATGCCCCCAATGACCATTCCCAGGAAAATCTGGTGATAGGACCCCGAGAAAGAGATCAGCACATAGCCGGTTCCAAGAAGGAAAAAGCAGAGGAGATAGACGGCGGGATAGGTCATTCGCCGCAGAAAATGGTGGAAATTAAGCGAGGTGATCGCGCCCATCAAGACAAATGAGGAGAGCGCCAGGCCGATGCGCGTACTGTTCATATCTCCGAACCGGTCGAGCAGAAATGGAATATGGACCGGTATCATGTAAAACATGGCCATGCCGAAGAAGGCCATGGTTACGATCAGAGCAGTGATGAGCAGTGAGACAGAGCGGGCCCGGGGGTTCGTTTGATCATCTTTGGATGGCAGTGATCTTGCGGGTTCTGTGATGAGAAGCCAGATTGCCGGGATCAGGAAAAGAGCCGTTGCGTAGATAAGAAAGGGGGCACGCCAGCTGATATCGGCAAGAATGCCTCCACTGGTGATGAAGAGCACCCCGCCAAAAGCCATGAAGGCATTCATCATACCCATAACCCGTTGCCGCTCCATGCCTTTGTAGTAGTCGCCGATCAGCGTTATGCAGACTGTCATGACGCCCGCAACCGCCACTCCGAGCAGGGCGCGGCTGACAAGGATGGCCGTCAGGCTGTCCAGCCAGGAACCGGCAGACCCGGCAAATCCGTACAGCAGCGTGGCTGCCAGCAGCAGCTTTTTTCTTCCGAACCGGTCAACGAGGTAACCGGCAATCGGTGATGAAATCACGATGAAAAGGGCGGGCATCGTGAGCACCAGCCGGGTCAGGAATGCCGCATCCGGCGTATCGGCAAAGGCCTCGCTCATAATCGGCAGTACCGGTCCAATAGTGGCGCCGGACATGACGGTCAGCGTGCTGGTGAGCAGTATGACGATTTTTTTTGCGATGGTTGCTGCCTGGTATTTTTACGGGTGATTTTACTTCATTTTTTAGTGTCCGAACAGCCGGATTGGGGACCGCCATGGAAAAATCGAGAAAAGTAGGGACAATATTGTGAATAATTCCGGAGATCTTGATTATATTATCATTGATGAAATTTATTACACTATAGAGAATTATCATTCCTCATGAATATTCAGCAGCTTTCCTATATTATTGCCATTGATCGTTTCCGCCATTTTGCCCGGGCTGCGGAACATTGCCGGGTCACGCAACCCACGCTGAGCACCATGCTCAACCGGCTTGAGGAGGAGCTGGGGGTAAAGGTCTTTGATCGCAGCAGATCGCCTGTGATGCCTACGGAAACCGGAAAGCGGATCAT
>SL_3KL_010_SEDDRAFT_10002046_pt1 | contig 18506 bp, 14 predicted proteins | sample SodLakKL_010_SED_2_FD_10381 | JGI IMG/M metagenome (IMG submission 10381) | reverse complement strand
CAGCTGCTGGATCTGGCCCACGCCCGCGCCGAGGAGGTGGCGGCGCTGGCGGCGGAACGTCACCTCGCGCAGGTCGCTCGTCGTGCAGCGCGGGCGCGCCGGCGCCGCCGTCCCGGGCGGTGGAACCGTCCGGGACGCGGCGACGTCTCACCGGTGACAAGCCCGCAGAAGGAGCACGATCGTGAGCCGGACGTCGTTGGTCGCCGGGTCGGTCCTGGCGCTGTTGTTGCTGGGGTGCGGCGGCACCCTCGAACCGTCGGCCAGTCCGGATCCGGCTGAGGAGCAGGAGGCGCGTGAGGCGCCTGCTGCGCCGGAGGCGCCGGAGGAGACCGACGACCCCTTCGCGGACTTCGATCGCGACGGGTCCCGGGAGCTCGCGGAGTCCTACCTCGACGTCCCGGAGGACGAGATCGAGGAGTCCGGGATGGTGCGCGTCGTACGCCGCGGTGACGAGGACTTCATGGTCACCATGGACCTGAGGCCGGGCCGGCTGAACCTCGAGCTCGACGACGACGGCAGCGGCACCTACGTGGTGACCAGGGTCAAGGTCGAGACCCCCGACGGCCAGGATCCGCTCATCGTCGAGTAGACCATCGAGCGAGGTGGTGTCAGGCCACCTCGCCGTGGGCCTCGATCATCGTGCGGTCCACCCGGTTGTGCTCGTCGACGAGCACGGCGAGGGGCTCGAAGCGCCGCGCCTCCTCGTCCTCCACCTCGGCGTAGCTGATGATGATCACGACGTCGCCGGGCTGGACCAGGCGGGCAGCTGCGCCGTTCATGCACACGACCCCGCTGCCACGGTCGCCGGGGATCACGTAGGTCTCCAGCCGGGAACCGTTGTCGATGTCGACGACCTGGACCTTCTCGTTCGGGAGCAGGTCGGCGGCGTCCATCAGGTCGCGGTCCAGGGTCAGCGATCCCACGTAGTGCAGGTCGGCCTGGGTGACCGTGGCGCGGTGCAGCTTGGACTTCATCATCGTGCGTCGCATGGAGGGTCTCCGTGTCGTTCCGGCGAACCGGTTCCAACCGGGCGGGGCGTGTGGCACGCCTCAGGTGGAGACAGTGAACCGTGTCCCGGCCCAGAGTCCCAGTCGGCGGTCGTCCCGTGCGCTCCTCGGCCGCGGCCGTTCGATCGCTGACGGTGCCTGACGCCACGGGTTCGGCGTCCTACCACCCGCAGCGTTCATCTGCGATGCTGACGGGCGTCTGCCCGGCTCGTGTCGGTCCCGGCCGGGCACACCAGCCGAGGGGAACCAGGACCAGAGGGAGACGGTGCCTTGGGACGCGGTGGGGGCGTTCCCGCGGGAGCCGGAGGGGAAGCGACCTCTCACTTGCGGTTCCGGCTGATCGGGACGTTCGCGGTGTGGCGCGATGGGCAGCGCATCGAGGATCGCGATGTCGGCAGCCGCAAGGGGCGCACGTTGTTGAAGGCGCTGCTGCTGTCTGCGGACGAAGCGGTGACCCGCGACCACCTCCTCGCGATCCTGTGGCCGGATGCGGATCCCAGCCGAGCAGCACGCAACCTCGCCAGCTTGATCAGCCGCCTCCGGTCGTTCCTGGGGACGGACGCGATCGATGGCGGTGGGGGCACCTATCGTCTGCGGACCGGCCCCGGCCTCGAGGTGGATCTTCGCGAGGCGGAGCGGCTGGCCAGCCAAGCCCGGACCGATGCCAGCGCGGGGGCGCCGTCGCTGGCGTGGACGGCCGTCGTGCGCGCGCTCGGGCTCGTTGGGGATCGCGATCTGCTCGAAGGCGATCCCGACAGTGGCTGGGCCGACGATGCCAGGGTCGCGCTGGAGGTGTTTCGCCATGACCTCCGGCGCCAGGGGTGGGAGGCCGCACTCGCGTTGTCGGACGGCGAAGGCGCCCGAGGGCTGGCCGAGGCAGCGCTCCGTGCGGACCCCCTGGACGAGGAGGCGTGCCGTGCCGTCATGCACGCCAGTCAGCTCCGCGGCGAGATCGCGGACGGCTTGTTGGCCTACGACGCCTTGCGGGAGACCCTGGCCGACGAGCTGGGGGTCGCGCCGTCCGGTCGTACGCAGGAGCTGCACCTCGCGCTCCTGCGCGAGGAACCGGTCGAGGGTGGCGCGACCGGCCCGGACCCTGTGCCGACCACGTCGACGGACGGGGCGTCGTTCAGGTCGCCGATCGCGACGACGCTCGTCGGCCGGGACCGCGAGCTCCGACGGCTGCACGAACGGTGGGCCGCCGCGACCGAGGGCCGCTCCGGGCTCGTGGTCATCGCCGGAGAGGCAGGGATCGGCAAGACCCGTCTCGCCGAGGAGGTGGCGTCGGCCGCCTGCGACGTCGGCGGCATCGCCATGGTGGCACGCTGCTACGAGGCCGAGCGGTCGCTGTTCCTCGGCCCGCTCGTCGAGGTACTCGCTTCCCTGGCCCGGACGACGGCGCCGGGGCGGTTCCGGGAGGCCGCCCATCCCTGGGAGGGCACCCTCGCCGAGCTCGTCCCGGAGGCGGCGCCGGTCCTCGGCACGTCCGGCTACGAGCCTGCGGCGCCGCGGATCGAGCGCCGACGCACCTTCGAGGCGATCTCGTCGTCGTTGCGCGCGCTGTCCCGACACCAGCCGCTGCTGATCCTCCTCGACGACCTGCACAACGCCGGGTCGTCGACGATCGAGCTGCTCCACTACCTGCTCCGGCACGTCACTGGCGGCCGTCTGCTGGTGGTGGCCACGATCCGGATCGAGGAAGGTGCTGCGGCGCTGTATGACCTCGCCGATGTCGCCGAACGCGTCGAGCTGGGTCCACTCCCGGACGAGGCTGTCACCGCGTTGGCGGACCGGGCTGGCGCGAGTGACGTCGCCGAACGCATCCTGGCATCGACCCGTGGCCACACCCTGTCGGTCGTCGAGACGTTACAGGCGATCACCGAGGCCGACGCAGACCTCGACGAGCCGCCCGTGCCCGAGTCGCTCAAGGTCGCGGTGCTCCAGCGCCTGCAGCGCGCCGGACCGGAGGTCGAGGAGCTCCTCCGCGGCGCGGCGATCCTCGGCTCCACGTTCGAACCCGCGACCGTCGCCGACCTGCTCGATCTCGGTATCGAGGACGTGCTTCGCCGCGCCGGACAGGGGGTCGGCGCGCGCCTGCTCGTCGAGGACGGCGCGGCGCTGGCGTTCAGCAACGACCTGATCCGTGAGATCGTCTACCAGACCACCCCCCAACCTGTGCGTGTGGCACGGCACCGGCGAGCGGCCACCCTCCTGGAAGGGCAACCCGAGGTGGTCGCGACGCACGCCAGCGCCGCAGGGGAGTGGCCACGAGCCCTGGAGGCCTGGCTGGCTGCCGCCGAGCAGGCGACGGATCGCTACGCCAACCGGGACGCCGAGGAGCTGCTGCAGCGGGCGATCGACGCGGGCGAGGCGGCAGGGGATCCGGCCGGCGTGGCCCGAGCGAGGCTGGCCCGCGGCAACGTCCGGGAGGCGCTCGCGACCTACCCGGAAGCGCTCGAGGACCTCGAGGCAGCAGCGGAGCTGGCCAGGTCGAGCGCACGGCCCGACCTGGAGGCCGCCGCGCTCTGCGCGCTGGGCGGCGACGTGATCGTTGGCCTCGGTCGTCCCTCGACCGACTGCCTGCCGTACCTCGAGGCAGGCTTGCACGTGGCGCAGTCGGCGCAGCTCGGGCAGCTGGAGGTCGACCTGCTGGGTCGGCTCGCGGTCGTGTGGACCAACCGGACGCGGTTCGACCTCGCCTCGCGAGACGCCGACCGAGCCCTCGACCGCGCCCGTGAGCTGGACGATCCGCGCGCGGTGGCGCTGGCGCTGGACGCGGTCAAGAACGTCAGCGCCTACATGGGTGACATCCGAAGGCTGGAGACGGTGCTCCCCGAGCTCGAGCGCCTCCTCCGTGACTCCGGTGACCTCGCTCTGCTCCAATGGGCGGTGTTCGAGTCGGTCATCCCGCCACTGGCCCGGGCGCAGTGGGACGCGAGCGCCGCGGTGCTCGACCGTGCGCTCGCGCTCAACCGGCGGACCGGTTACTCCTGGGGAGCGCTGTTCATCGCCCACCGCTCATGGATGCACCGCGCCCGTGGCAACTACGGCGCGGCGGTCGACGATGCACGCACCGCCGGGCGGACCGACACCGCGGCGGGCCATCCCTGGTGGGTCTCGTTCGCGAACGCGATGCTCGGCTGGGTGCTCAGCGACCTCGGTGCCCAGGAAGCGGCGATCGGCTGCCTCGAACGTGGGGTCGCGTCCGCCGAGCGCGATGGGATGGAGACCTACCTGGTGCGGTGCGTCGGCCACCTGGCGCTCGCGCACTGGCGGCACGGGGACCGCTCGGCGGCGGCCGAGCACCTCGTCCGTGCCGAACGTCTCCTCGACGGTGTCACCACGCCTGAGGGCCGCGCCTTCCTCCATGGTGCGCACGCCGTGGCCGCGGTCGCACGTGTGCGCGTGGAGCGGGGCGATCTCGACCGTGCCGAGGACCTGCTCGAACCGCTCCGTGTCCCCGCGGAGGCTGCGGGGTGGTGCGAGGTGATGGCCACCGACCGGCTGCTCCGCGGACGATGCCGGGTGATGAGCGATGATCTCGAGGCGGCCCGCAGCTCGTTGGACGAGGCCGCGTCCATCGCCGATCGCGCCGGGCTCGTCCCGCTCGCTCACGAAGCGCACGCTGAGCTGGCCGGTGTCGCCGAGCTGCTCGGTGACGGCGACGCGGCGTCCTGGTATCGACGGGTGGCGACGGCGCATCGCGACACGATCGCCGCCTCGATCGTCGAGCCCGACCTGCGTGCGCGCTACCTCGGCGTCTGAGCCTCGGCGTCTGGGCGGCCTCGGCGTCTGACTGGCCGCCCTCGATCATGGGCGCTGCAGCGACGCTGCAACGGCACTGCAACGGACCTCGTCAGGGTGCGTACACCTCAACACCGACGAGGAGTTCACCATGACCACCACCGTCCGTGACCGCGCCGAGGTCGAGAGCGAGATCAAGGAGACCCTCGGGCTGGTCCCGAGCTTCTTCGATCGGATCCCCGAGGACAGCCTCGACCACGAATGGCAGCTGTTCGCCCGGATGGAGCTCGGGGAGACGTTGATCCCCAACAAGTACAAGGAGCTGCTGATGCTGGCGGTGCACGCACAGACGCACTGCCGCTACTGCACCCTCTTCCACACCGAGGCCGCCAAGCTCTTCGGTGCGACCGACGAGGAGATCCAGGAGGCGGTCCACCTCGCCAAGCACACGGTGGGCTGGAGCACCTACCTCAACGGGCTCCGCGAGGATGAAGCCCGCTTCGGTGAGGAGCTCGCCCAGATCGGCGAGCACCTCAGCTCCTGAGACGACGAGGTGGCCCGATGAAGCTCGAGCGGACGCGACCGACCGCCTGGCGGGTGACGTTGCACCCGCTCGAGCTGGCCGCCCTGATCTCCGCGGCGCGGTGGGCGACCACGAGCGGTGACGGCCAACTCCCACCCGAAGCGGTGGATCAGCTCCGTGCGGTCCTCGACAGCTACGACACCGCGATCGCCCGGAGCTGAAGACGTTCCTCGACAGGAGGTCAACGACATGTCCTGCAACGGCATCGACACCGAACAGCTCGTGGCCTTCGGTGAGCTGCTGCACACCACCCCTGAAGCCGGCGCCCTGTCGGTCGAGGTGCGAACGGACTGGACGTACGGCTACACGGTCGGCGCCGACATGGCTGGGGTCGCCGTTGGCGGCGAGTCGTTCCCGCGTGAGCACACGTTGGCCGTCGACCTGCCCCAGGCGCTCGGAGGGCAGGATCGGGGAGCTGCTCCGGGCGAGCTGCTCCTGTCGGCTCTCGGCGCGTGTGTCACGCAGGCGTTCGTCGAGGAGGCCGCGGTGCACGGTGTGATCGTCCGCGGGCTGCGGGTGGCGGCCGAAGCCGAACTGGATCTGCGTGGTGCGGTCGGCATCGCGGGGGTCCGACCGGGGATCAGCCACATCCGACTCGGCTTCGAGGTGGACTGCGCCACCTCCGGCGAGGTCGTCGAGGAGCTCGTGACCGCTGCGGTCCGCACCTCGCCGATCGCGGACACGTTGACGCCGGGCGTCGCGATCGACGTGAGCGTCCGTCAGCCCAGCCGGTCGGGCTGACCCCACCCGTGATGCACCAGCCCGCTCCAGCGGGCTCGGCTCGAGACGTGAGGAGTGATCGAGATGGTTCGACGGATCCTGGTGATCGGCTACGGCCTGACCGCCTACCTGCTGTTCCTGGGGGTGTTCGTCTACACGATCGGGTTCCTGGCCAACGCCGTGGTGCCTCGGGGCATCGACGACGGCGCGGTCGGTCCGCTGTGGATCGCGGCACTGGCCAACGCCGGGTTGCTCGGCGCCTTCGCCGTCCAGCACACGGTGATGGCACGGCCAGCGTTCAAGCGCTGGCTGACGCGTTCGGTCCCGGCGTCGATCGAGCGCAGCACCTTCGTGCTCGCCGCCAGCCTCGTGCTGGTCGCGGTGGTGTGGCTGTGGCAGCCGATGCCCGAGACCGTCTGGACGGTGGAGACGGGGTGGCTCCGCGTCGTGCTGTGGGTGATCTACCTCTTCGGATGGCTCATGGTCGTCGGCAGCACGTTCATGATCGACCACTTCGACCTGTTCGGGCTGAGCCAGGTGGTGGCGCGTGCGACGGATCGCGCCCACGTGCCGCCGAGCTTCCGGCTGACGTTGCTCTACCGGTTCGTGCGCCACCCGATCATGGTCGGCTTCCTGATCGCCTTCTGGGCGACGCCGGACATGAGCCAGGGACGGTTGCTGTTCGCGCTTCTGGGTACGGGCTACATCCTGGTCGGTGTGCGGTTCGAGGAACACGACCTGCGCGAGCACCTCGGGGAGGACTACGCCCGCTACGAGGCCGAGGTGCCGCGGTTCGTGCCACGGCTGCGCGGCCAACGCGGGCAGGCGCGCGCCGCGGTGGACGTCGACCGCTGAGCCGAGCAGGATCGTCGCGGGAGGGAGCGGGATGCGGGCCTGTGAACCGGACTGGGAGGGCTTCGTCGAGATCGGCGGGGTCAAGCTTCACTACGAGGTGCACGGGGACGACCACGACCCCACGGTCCTGCTCCTACCCACGTGGACCATCATCCACAAGCGCTTCTGGAAGGCGCAACTCGCCTACCTGGCGCGCCACTTCCGGGTCGTCACCTACGACGGGCCGGGCAACGGCCGCTCCGACGCACCCCTCGACCCGGAGGTCTACCACCACGAGCGCCAGGTGGAGTACGCGCTGGCGGTCCTCGACTCGACGTGCACCGAACGTGCGGTCCTCGTCTCGCTCTCCCAGGGCTCGTACTGGACGCTCGGGCTGGCCGCCAACCATCCTGGTCGCGTGCTCGGCAGCGTGTACATCGGCTCCGGGCTGCCGCTCGCCGAGCAGCACCCCGACCGGGCCACCTACCAGGACCCCGTCTACGCGGCGAGCGTCGAACCGCCCCCCTCGAGCGTGCCGATGGCCAGGCAGGACCCGCCGGAGCACTGGACGAAGGCCACCGTCGAGTACATCCGGCGGGACCACGAGGACTTCCTGTGGTTCTTCTTCGGGCAGTGCTTCCCCGAGCCGTACTCGACCAAGCCGATCGAGGACTGCGTCCGGTGGGGGCTCGACACCTCACCCGAGGTGCTCGTCACCGAGAAGCAGGGTGAGCAGCCCCCGGATCGCGCCACGCTCGAGGCGTGGTGCCGCCGCCTCGACAGTCCCACGCTGGTGATCCACGGGGACGACGACCGGATCTCTCCCCTGCGTCGCGCCGAGCGGCTGGCCGAGCTCACCGGTGGCGACCTGCTCGTCCTGGAAGCGGCGGGACACATCCCCTTGTCAAGGGACCCGGTGCCGGTCAACCTCGCGATCCGTCGTTTCGTTGAGCGGATCGGGCCGCAGCCCCCGCCCGAACGGGTGACCTGGACCCGAGGGCGCAGCCGTCGCAGGAAGCTGCTGTACCTGTCCTCCCCGATCGGGCTCGGGCACGCCCGCCGCGACCTCGCCATCGCGCAGGAGCTGCGGGCGCTCCACCCTGACGTGCAGATCGACTGGCTGGCCCAGCATCCGGTGACAAAGGTCCTCGAAGCCGCGGGCGAGCACATCCATCCGGCGAGCACCCACCTCGCCAACGAGTCGTCCCACATCGAAGCGGAGTCCGGGGAGCACGACCTGCACTGCTTCCAGGCGCTGCGGAAGATGGACGAGATCCTGGTCGCCAACTTCATGCTCTTCCACGACGTGGTGACCAGCGAGTCGTACGACCTCGTCGTCGGGGACGAGGCGTGGGAGGTGGACCACTTCCTGCACGAGAACCCGGAGCTCAAGTGCTCGGCCTACGCCTGGCTGACCGACTTCGTCGGCATGCTGCCGATGACGGGCAGCCGCCGGGGTCCGTTCGCCGGCTCCGGGATCGACCCCGACGAACGTGAGGCGATCGTGGCCGCGGAGGTCAACGCGGAGATGATCGAGCACATCGAGCGCTTCCCGTACGTACGGGACCGGGCGATCTTCGTCGGCGACCCGGACGACATCGTCCCCGCCCGGTTCGGTCCGGACCTGCCGGTGATCCGCGAGTGGACGGAGGCCCACTACGACTTCGCGGGCTACGTGACCGGTTTCGACCCGTCACCGCTCACCGATCGCGAGGCGCTCCGGGCCGAGCTCGGCTACCGCCCCGGCGAGCAGGTGTGCGTGGTCACCGTCGGCGGCTCCGGGGTCGGTGGCGACCTGCTGCGTCGAGTGATCGCCGCCTTCCCCGAGGCCAAGCGGCGTGTGGCCGGACTGCGGATGGTGGTCGTCGCAGGTCCTCGCATCGATCCCTCGGCGATGCCGAGCTTCGAGGGGCTGGAGGTGCACGCCTTCGTGCCCGGGCTCTACCGCCACCTCGCCGCCTGCGACCTCGCGGTCGTGCAGGGTGGGTTGACGAGCTGCATGGAACTGACGGCGACGCAGCGCCCCTTCATCTACATCCCCCTGCGCCACCACTTCGAACAGAACCTCCACGTCGCGCACCGGCTGGACCGCTACGGGGCAGGACGTCGGCTCGACTACGACGAGGCCGACCCCGACCACCTCGCGGTCCTGATCGCAGAGCAGATCGGGCGCGAGGTGGACTACCTCCCGGTCGCGTCCGACGGCGCAGCCAGGGCTGCCGACCTGCTCGCCGACCTGTTGTGAGGACCCTGCTGTGAGGATGCCGTCGAGCGATCCGCAACCACCCGGGAAGGGAGGACACCGTGCGCTCACGTGAGCCCGATCACGACGGCTACGCCGAGCAGGGCGGCGTGAAGCTGCACTTCGAGGTGTTCGGTGAGGGTGAGCCGACGGTGGTCTTCGTCCCGGCGTCGCCCATCACCCACTCTCGGGAGTGGAAGGCCCAGGTGCCAGACCTCGCCCGCTTCACGCGAGTGGTCACGTACGACGGGCGGGGCAACGGCCGCTCCGACCATCCGACCGACCCTGAGGCCCACACCGACCGGAACAACGTCGACGATCTGCTCGCCGTGATGGACGCGGCACAGACCGATCGGGCGGTGCTGGTCACCCACTGCCACAGCGCTCGTTGGGGGTTCACCCTCGCGGACGAGCAGCCGGACCGCGTGGCGGCGATCGCCGCCATCGCCCCAGGGGTCCCCTTCATGTCGCCGCCGCACGCGCACTGGGTCGACGTGCACGAGCACTTCGAGGTCCCAGCGGAGCGGTACGAAGGCTGGCGGCTGTGCAACCGGCACCACTGGCTCGATGGCGGCCGGCGCGAGTGGGAGCAGTTCTTCTTCTCGGCCCAGTTGCCCGAGCCGCACTCGACGAAGCAGATCGAGGACACCGTCGCGTGGGCCATGGAGACCTCGGTCGAGGTGATGCTCGCCTGCAAGGACGTCGGCATCGAGGGCATCATCCCGAACGACCCCGAGACCGCGGAGCGGATGTGCCGTGACCTGGAGGTCCCGGTGCTGGTCATCCACGGCACCGAGGACGTCTGCCAACCGGTCGCGCGGGGGGAGCGGGTCGCCGAACTGACCGGTGGGGAACTGCTCCGCATGGAGGGATCGGGACACCAGCCCCACGGCCGCGACCCCGTGGCCGTCAACCTCGCCTTGCGTGGGTTCGTGTCTCGGTTTCGCCCGTTCGAGCCGAAGGTCGTGCGCTGGACCCGTGGCCGTTCGCGGACGCCACGCGTGCTGTACCTGTCGTCGCCGATCGGGCTCGGCCACGCGCGCCGCGACCTCGCGGTGGCCGACGAGCTGCGCAAGCTGGCCCCGGACGTCGAGGTCGAGTGGCTCGCTCAGGATCCCGTGACCCGGGTGCTCGAGGCAGCGGGTGAAGGGGTCCATCCCGCGAGCCGCCACCTGGCCAACGAGTCGTCCCACATCGAGGAGGCTGCCGGGGAGCACGACCTGCACGCGTTCCAGGCGATCCGTGACATGGACGAGATCCTCGTCGCCAACTACATGGTCTTCCACGACGTGGTGTGTGAGCGCGACTACGACCTGGTGGTGGGAGACGAGTCGTGGGAGGTGGACCACTTCCTGCACGAGAACCCGGAGCTCAAGCGCTCGGCGTTCGCCTGGTTCACCGACTTCGTCGGCTGGTTGCCGATGCCCGAAGGCGGAGCGGACGAGGCGGCGCTGACCTCCGACTACAACGCCGAGATGATCGAGCACATCGCGCGGTACCCGCGGCTGCGCGATCGGTCGGTCTTCGTCGGCGATCCGGAGGACATCGTCCCGGAACGCTTCGGCGACGGCCTCCCGACGATCCGTCAGTGGACGCAAGCGCACTTCGACTTCGCCGGCTACGTCACCGGGTTCGACCCGGCCCCGTTGGCCGACCGCGACGCGTTGCGGCACGACCTCGGCTACCACCCCGACGAGCAGGTCTGCGTCGTCACGGTGGGCGGATCCGGGGTCGGGGGGCACCTGCTCCGCCGGGTGATCGCCGCCTATCCCGAAGCCAAGCGTCGCGTCCCCGCGTTGCGGATGGTCGTGGTGGCAGGCCCGCGGATCGATCCGGACATGCTGCCGAGCCACGACGACCTCGAGGTCCACGCCTACGTCCCGGGGCTGTATCGCCACCTCGCCGCGTGCGACCTCGCGGTCGTGCAAGGTGGGCTGACGACCTGCATGGAGCTGACCGCCACCGGACGGCCCTTCCTGTACTTCCCGCTACAGCATCACTTCGAGCAGACCTTCCATGTCGCTCACCGTCTCGATCGTTACCGGGCGGGGCGCAGGATGGACTTCACCACCTCGGGTCCCGAGGTGATCGCCGACGCGATCGCCACCGAGATCGGGCGCGAGACCGACTACCGCCCCGTCGCCACCGACGGCGCCGCACGCGCCGCCAGGCTGCTCGCCGACCTGTTGTGAGCCCACACTGCAGCTCCGATCGGTGGCGGTGGTCCAACGTGCCGCTCCCGGAGCCCCACCTGGCCGCGATGGCCGTAGGCGCGCTCGCGCATCGACGACGTCCGTGGAGGCTCCCCGGCCGCCGAGGCACCCGCGCGGTGCTCGCGTTGCCGCTCGTCCTTGCCGGGGTGGGGGTCATCGTCAGCGCGGTGGCGCAGATCGGAGACGACGACGTGGAGCGCGACGACCTGCTCGTCACCGACGGCCCGTACGCCTGGACCCGCAACCCGATGTACGTCGGCTGGGCGCTGATCCACGTGGGCGTCGGGATGGCCAGCGGCTCTGGTTGGGTCCTGGCCGCCTACCCGGCCGCAGCGCTCGCCATCCACCGCGAGATCCTGCGGGAGGAGCGGCGGCTCCGCCGGCGGTTCGGCCGAGCCTTCGGGGTCTACGCCGACGCCGTTCCCAGGTACCTGCCGGTCAGGTCACGGTCGGCCACCGGGTCGGCGATGGTCCCGCGAGCCCGAGCCTGACGGCCCTTGGTCGGCCCGCAGTGCCCGGACAGACTGGCTGTGGTGGAACCCGTCGGATGATGGAGCAGCCATGCGCAAGCGGATCGTGATCATGGGCGCGGCGGGCCGCGACTTCCACGTCTTCAACACCGTGTACCGCGACGATCCCGACAGCGAGGTGGTGGCGTTCACCGCGGCCCAGATCCCGGGGATCGCGGACCGCGCCTACCCCGTGTCGCTGAGCGGGGAACACTACCCGGAGGGGATCCCGATCCGGCCCGAGGCGGAGCTGGAGGACCTCGTCCGCCAGCACGATGTCGACGAGGTGATCCTCGCCTACTCGGACCTCTCGCACGAGGACGTGATGCACGTCGCCTCGCGGGTGCTGGCCACCGGCGCGGATTTCCGGCTCAGCGGCCCGAACGCCTCGATGCTGCACAGCTCGAAGCCGGTCGTCGCCATCTGCGCCGTCCGGACCGGTTGTGGGAAGAGTCAGACCAGCCGTCGGGTCGCCAGCCTGCTGCTCGAGGTCGGCCTCAGGCCCGTACTGATCCGCCACCCCATGCCCTACGGCGACCTGGAACGGATGCGGGTCCAGCGGTTCGCGAGCCTCGCGGACATCGACGCGTCGGACCCGACGATCGAGGAGCGCGAGGAGTACGAGACCCCGGTGACGATGGGCATGGTCCTGTACGCCGGCGTCGACTACGCCCGGATCCTGGAGCAGGCTGAGACCGAGGCGGACGTGATCATCTGGGACGGTGGTAACAACGACCTGGCCTTCGTCCGTCCCGACGTGCTGATCACGGTGACCGATCCGCTCCGCCCGGGTCACGAACGCCGCTACCACCCCGGCGAGACCAACCTGCGGATGGCTGACATCGTGGTCATCAACAAGGTCGACTCCGCCGAGCCGTCCGCGGTCACCGAGCTCCTGGCCAGCATCGAGGCGCTGAACCCCACCGCGACGATCGTGCAGGCGGCCTCCCCGGTGACGCTCGCGCCTGGCCCCTCGCTCGAGGGTGCGCGCGTCCTGGTGATCGAGGACGGTCCGACGATCACCCACGGCGGGATGCCCTACGGGGCGGGAACGGTGGCGGCACGTAACGCGGGTGCCGCCAGCTTCGTCGACCCTCGACCCTTCGCCGTCGGCAGCATCGCGGAGACCTACGCCACGTACCCGGACATCGGGCCCGTGCTCCCGGCCATGGGCTACGGCGAGGTACAGGTCCGCGAACTGGAGCAGACGATCCGAGCCGCTGACGCCGATGTCGTGGTCATCGGTACGCCGATCGATCTCTCACGGGTGCTCGACATCGACCAGCCGGCTCGGCGCGCCACCTACGAACTCGACGACGCTGGGGCGGGCGACCTCGCCGCTGCGCTGCGGGATCACGTCCAGGGTTGGGTCCGAGCTACGTCGAAGTCGCGGTCTGCCTGATGCAGAGCGTCGGCGTCCAACGCCGACCCTTCGGTGGGGTGTGAGCCGACGTGCAGGAGGAGGACGATCTGCCCTGGCGTCGCGGTGTCGATGACACGCTGGATGACCGAGTCACGCTCCGCCCGCCCGAGGTGCCCTGCCACCCGAGGGTGTCGACGGTGCACCGGAACCCGCCGTAACCGGCCTCGTTGACCACGGCGAGCGACCGCTCATCACGCGCACCGAAGGGGAGCCGGAACAAGGGATGTGGGGAAGTTCCGGTAGCCGCCTCGATGGCCACTGCGGCCCGTTCGATCTCCGCCCGGACCTCCTGGTCCGACAGCGTGGTGAGGTCGGGGTGCGTCTGGGTGTGCTTGCCCACGGGGTAGCGCTGGGCGATGCGCTGGGACTCAGCCGGGAAGCCCTCGGCGAAGTAGCCGGTCAGGAAGACGGTCGCTGGCGTGTTGGTGCGCTCCAGGGACACAGGCAGGTCGTCGCGCCACACGGGATCTGGTTCAGGCTCGGGTGACGGATCGGGTGGTGGCGTGGGAGGCGGTGTCGGTGGCTCTGGTTCCGGTGGTGCGTCGGGGACGGGCTCCGGTTCCGGTGGAGGAGCGAGGGCAGGCTCGGTGTCCACCACCCAGGGGCGTGATGGTGGGCCGGCCGCGTCGCGCCCGTCCCGAGCGTCGTTCAGCAGATCATCACCCCGCTGACGTCCGCTCGACCCCAGGCTGTTCGCTCCCCGCACTCGTGCACGCGGAAGTCCACCCGTGGCCGCCGAGCACCGGCCGTCCGTGCTTGGCTGCTTGATCGTTCGAAGCGCCCGCCTGGTCTGGGAGGCCTGCTCATGGCGACGACACACCGTCGGATCTCCATCTCACTACTGGCGGTGTTCGCGCTGCTGTTGAGCCTGATCCCACCCTTGGCCCATGCCGAACCGGAGTCCGACCCGACGGAGGTCGTGATCACCGCCTTGCGCACCCGCGGGCCCGAGGGAGCGTTCGACGAGTACGTGGAGATCCGCAACCTCGGCAGTGTCGCGGTCGACATCTCGGGATGGCGCCTGGAGGGCTGCGCGCGGGCGTCCGGGAACCCGGGCCTGCGCGCGACCGTGCCTGCTGGGACGGACCCGATCCCGCCAGGCGGCTACTTCCTCTTCGGGAACTCGAACGAGCAGTACTCGGCAGGAACGACGCCGGATCTGACCTGGTCGACCGGGATCGCGGACGATGGCGCGAGCGGAGCTCGCATCGTTGACGGCGAGGGGGCGATGGTCAGCGGCGTCGGGACGATGCATCCGGACTCGCAGTGCGCCGAGGGCGGTGGCTGGGCCTCGTCCTTCCCGACCTCCTCCCCGTACGACCTCGTCCGTGTCGCTGACCGCGCCGACGAGACACAGGTGACCGGAGTCAACGCTGACGACTTCGTCAACGAAGCGACGACGCCGAGGAACTCCGCGTTCGATCCCGACGAACCGCCACCGCCGCCAGTGGTCAGCCTCGAGTGCGAGGCGCCGCACACGATCACCGAGGGGTACGCGGCCGAGGATGGCGAGTACGTGAACGACAAGGCCATCACCGCGACCGCACGTGACGGCCAGGGAGAGCTCAGCTTCGCGGTCACCGGCGTCGTGCCGGACCCGGCAGACGGCGACCTCACCGTCACCGTGGACGGTGACACCGCCGAGGTTCGCTTCACCGATGACGTCCCAGGGCTCGACCCGATCGACACCGAGGGCACCTACGCGGTGACCATCGAGGTCGAGGGCGAGGACGGCAGCACCGACGACTGCACCGTCGATGTGCGGGTCGTGCCGCTGCTCAACATCGGTGAGCTCCGTGGCGCTGTCGCCGACGATGCCGACGGCCGCGCCCACAACTCGCCCTACGCGCTCGGGAGCCCGATCTTCCGAACGCACGACGACGAGGTTGCGGTCCGTGGTGTCGTGACGCAGCGGCTGACGGAGGAGAACCCCGGCTGGTTCGCCTACCAGAGCTTCTTCATCCAGAGTCTCGACGCAGTTCCCGATGACATCGGCGGCTTCGACGCCGGTGACCCGGCGTTCGCTGATGGCAACCTGCAGACCTCCGACGGGCTGCTGGTCTCCATGGGGACCTTCTCGACCCTGCGCACGGACCAGTCGCCGTGGTCGTTCTACGGCCCGCAGGTCGGTGACATCGTCACCCTTCGTGGGCCGGTGATCGAGGACTTCAGCCAGACCACGCTGGCGAACCCGTTCGTGGTCGATGTCGCCTCGCCGACCGACACCGGTCTCGACGCGGAGGACCACATCGAGGTGGTCGAGGTCGACCCGCCGGACGACGAGCAGGAAGCGTCGGTGTACTGGGAGCGGATCGCCGGCATGCAGGTGGAGGTTCCCGCCGAGGCGCTCGTGGTCAGCGGCAACGACTTCTTCTCGCCGTCGACCAGCGAGATCTGGATGATCCGCGGCGACCACGACGTTGCGCTGCGCGACGATCCGGATGCCAGGCGCATCTTCCGCAGCTACCACCCGTTGGCCAACGAGGCGGATGGTGAGACCCTGGACCAGACCGGCTTCCGGATCCTGCTGGGCTCGTTCGGGATCAAGGCGACCGCAGGCGACGCGACCGCAACGATCACTCCGGCGCGAAGCGGTGACACGCTGGACGAGGCCCGTCAGGGCGGCATCTACTTCAGCTGGGACAAGTACCAGGTCATGGTCTCCGAGCAGCCCACGTTCACCCGTGGGCCCGACCCGGCGGAGAGCAGTCTGAGCGTCGTCGACGGGTTCGATCCTGCCGACGAGTACTCGGTGATGGTCTACAACGTCGAGAACCTCTACGACTTCCGTTCGGACCCGTTCAGCGGCTGCGACCTCGACCCGGACCTGGTGCCTGACGGGCAGACGCCCACCTCGACGTGCACCGCGGACGAGCCCGGTGGGAGCACGATCCGAGCGCCGTTCACCTACGCGCCCCGCAGCCAGGAGGCGTACGACGAGCAGCGTGAGGCGATCGCGGAGCAGATCCTCGTCACCCTNGACGCCCCGGACATCATCACGATCCAGGAGGCTGAGAAGCAGGACGTCTGCGTGCCCGTCTACGTCGAGGAGGTACCGGCCGACTCGCACCTCGACTGCGATCTGTCAGCACCTGAGGACGGGGAGACGATGGCCAACACCGAACGCGGGTCGGGTGCGCCCGACACCGTCGAGGAGTTGGCGCTGGAGATCTTCATCCAGAGCGACGGCGCGATCCGATACGAGGCCAGCGGCGACGCGGTCAACGGCCGCGACGTCCGAGGTATCACCCAGGCGTTCCTGCACCGCACCGACCGCGTGGAGTTGGTGCCGACAGCTCAGCTCATGAACGACCCGGTGCTCGGAGGCCACCAGGCCATCGACATCCCCTACCCCTCCGCTGACGAGCGGACGCCGGTTGCCCCGTGGGTCGAGGAAGCCGCCAACCCGAAGGCGATCAACGCCGAACTCCCCGACTGGGCGCTCGAGGCCGCCGGCGAGCTCGACGAGGCGATCGACGGAGGGCGCTTCCCGGTCTCGCAGTACGCGTTCTCGCGTGCGGTGCAGGTGGGCAAGTTCCGCATCTACCCCGATGGGGTGGAGCCCGGCGGGTCCTACGTCGAGCGCTACGTCACCTCGAACCACATGTCCGCCGTGCCCCCCAACCGGACCGTGCAGCGCACCGAACAGGCCAGGCTGAACGCCGCCGTCGCCGAGGCGATCGAGCAGAAGGGTGGTCAGGTCCTGTCGACCGGAGACTTCAACGTCTTCCCCCGGCCGGACGATCCGTTCCCGTCGTTCCTGACCGATCCGGATCGCCAACCGAGCGATCAGTTGGCGCCGATGTACGAGCGCGGGTTCACCAACCTCCACGACGTGATCATCGAGGAGGCCCCGGCGAACACCTACAGCTTCATCTTCCAGGGCATCTCGCAGATCCTCGACCACATCTTCGTGGACGACGACACCCTCGACGAGTTGGTCGTCGCCCGCTACATCCACGTCAACACCGACTACCCGGCGGAGACCCCGGGCTTCGAGGCCGGCCGCGGTGCGTCGGACCACGATCCGCTCTACGCGCGGTTCCTGTTCGACGCGGAGGAGCCGGGACCGACCCCGGGTGCAGGTCCGCCCTGCGAGCGGATGCCCGACCAGGGCAACGCGCGGCCCTGCCGTGCGGACGATCTGCCTCCCGGTCTGGCCCGTCGCCGGGTGGTGTGACCGCGAGTGCGGTCGGGTCGCCGCCAGGATCGAGGTGGCGGCCCGACCGTCGTTCGTGCGCGACCGGCCAGTCAGTTGGCGGCGAGGGCCATCGGTCGCCCCTCCCGTGGGTCGGTCATGTGCCGTGAGAACCCGGGGGAGGTGCCTGCCCTCCGCTTCCGGGGTGGTTCGTGGCGCGTGACGGCCGGCGGATCGGGCTCAGCATGCCCGCGAACGCCCCGATGATCGCTGCGAGGACCGTGGCGAAGGCGTCGGGCACCTCGATCCCGACGACGAGCATCCACACCCACGCGATGATCCCGATGATCAGGTACGCCGCGAGCGCGACGACGATGACGAGGTGGAGCCACTCCTGGTGCCCGCCGCTGCTCCCGTTCGTTGTCATGGGTTTCCCCCACGTAGACGACAGCTAGCACCCTCCCGGTAGCGGCAGTGTGTGTCCAGCCCCTCATGTCACGGTCCGGGGAGCAGGCACGTCGGCAACTCGCTCAGTTGCAGGCTTGCCCTCTGCCACCGTTGCTGTCACTCGGCGGGTGCCGCGTCCTCGTACGGGAAGTGGGTCGCGCCGAGTGCTGGCTCGAGGTCGAACAGCCAGACGGCCTGGTCGTCGTACTTCGCGAAGAAGGGCGTGTTGACCAGTTGCGGGTCGCGTGCCTGGATCAGGCTCAGCACGAAGACCTTCTCACCGCAGATCTCGGTGATCCCGTCGACGCAGACCTTGCCTGGCGTGGCCGACATGGACGGGCCGCGGACCGTGCGTGCGAGCCCAGAGACGTTGCGGTAGGCATCGGTGAAGACCTCGTAGGCGCGCGCGAGCGGGACGGCGAAGTAGTCCTGCGGCCCCGTGTCGCGTTCGACGAACATGTAGTAGGGGATCATGCCCGCGCGCACCTGGGTGCGCCACATCGTCTCCCAGATCTGCGGATCGTCGTTGATCGTGCGGATCAGCGGCGCTTGGGTCCGGATCACCGCGCCGGTGTCCTGGATCCGCTTGACCGCGTCATCGTGCAGATCGGTCGCCATCTCGGTGGGGTGGGAGGAGGGCGCCATG
>SL_3KL_010_SEDDRAFT_10002045_pt1 | contig 18506 bp, 24 predicted proteins | sample SodLakKL_010_SED_2_FD_10381 | JGI IMG/M metagenome (IMG submission 10381) | reverse complement strand
TATAAAAGATAATCCAAGACTAAAAGTTCAGTTCTTCAATAGTGACAATGATGCACTATTATTTGAAATTCACGACCGGACTTGGATGAATATTGGTGAAATACTTACTACACATTATGTTAGTAAGTTAATGAATAATGAATTGAAAGGTATGGTAATGCCAGAAAATTTATTAATTTTAGTAGTTAGTGAATATAAAAAACAATAATATGATTGAAACAGCACGTTTTATATCTACTATTGGTGATGAAGATTATAGACAATTTTTAAACCAAAAGTTCAATATTGATATGTTATATCCAATATTGGGTGATAATTCAAATGATACGTTATTCTACGGATGGAGAGGTAAAGATATGGGGAGTTGGCACAAGTTTACTGATGAATATGGTAATGTGTTAGAAATCTACCCCAATACTATAAAAATAAAAAAACATAAAGATGTTGTATCATACGAACTCCCACATCCAACTACACTTAACATGTTTATTGAAGATATGTATAGGTTCGATATTAAATTATTTTGGGCTAAATGGGTGGATGAAAATTTTGAACCCAAACAATATCTAAATAAGGATAATATAAAAACCTATTGGATGAAATTATTGGAGAAAATGGATAAATCACACGAGTTAATTTAAAAAAAATATGGTTAGAGATACTGAAATATATAAATTGTGGGACGACTTAACGTTCAAAACAACAGCATACCGGAAAAATTTTGATATTATTATTGAGGGTGAAAATATTATTACTGAACATATTGGAGCTATATCAAAAATTCAGATGTTTGAAAAAAAACCACCAATAATTCTAGGTGATTACGGTTTTACTGTACTTAATATAAAAATAGCAAATGAATTAAATATTGATGCTGTTGAGTTAATTAAAGAATTTAATCCACAACTTGCATATGAGGAATTAGAGAAAACAATTAATGGTGGTGATTTTAATGTGTATGATTATAATAAAGTAATCATAATTCAAAATCTTGTTATAAGCGAAGAATATCGTAAAAAGGGTGTTGTTGAAGAATTCATTGAGATGTTATATAGGGAACATTATGATGAAAAAATTGCAATTATGTCTTTAGTACTTCCATTTCAATACAATCCATTTGATTTTGAATATTATGATAAGTATAAAAAGATTACTATAAAAGAAGATATTGGTGACTCACCTAAAGAAGATATTATCGCTATGGAACATTTTTCTTTAGAAAAATTAATCAAAGAAAAAACCGATAGAGAAACCAATGAATATAAACTGTTTGCGGTTGCTGATAGATGTGGTTTTGAACGAATTGGAGAATCATATCTCTTTTTATTCAACCCGGAAAAAATAAGGAAAAGATTAAAAGAAAAATGGACTTATATAAAAAAACTCTATAAAACGTCAGAAAAATAATTTCAAAGTATTTATTAGCACGTTTAAAAAAATTATTATATTATGTCAGAAAATTTAAACAAACAAGAATTAGATAGTTTTCATTATCACGAGATGTTTGATAGATTGTATTTAATTGGAAATATGATAGATACATTTTTATTGGAACATCCGGTAGCATCCCACCATGAAAAAATAAATGAGTTATTAACAGATGCCAGTAGTAAATTAGCAGATGCATATCAGATAACTGGTTCGTTATGTCCTGAGTAACCTTTATGGAAAAATATCGTATAATAATAAGATTTTAGCACTCCCATACTTGTTAGTATGGGAGTGCTAATCTAAGGGGAATTGTGTTTAAAATTCCTACAGACGATTTATCGTTAAAAATAATAATTATTAATTACTATATTATGGAAAAATTGATTAAGAACAAGGAAATTAGAAAATTAGCGTTTGGTGTTATTTTATTCACCACAACAATTTTTCTAATTTTCTTTACTGCTTTTGCCGTTATTGGAGATTTTTCAAATAAAAGAAAACAAGAAAAATTAAACGAAAAGGTGGTTGAAATCTTCGATTTGAAATATGAGTTAAATGAAAAAAATGAGAAAATTGCTTTATATGAAGCACAAATTGAAAAGATTGAGTTTATCGCTCAACTAAAAAATGAATTAAATATTATCTTATTAGATAGAACACGTTTTAATGTTGAGAATATTGATGAAGAGCATCTTTATTTTATGGAAGGTCAAAGAGCATGTTATGAAATTCCAAAACACATCTACTACAGACTTATTTTTGCTGAAAGTGGGTTTAGAATGTATGATAACACCGGAAATGTTTTGCGTAGTAATGGTGGTGCTATGGGGTATATGCAGATGTTAGGTAGTACATTTAATTGGATTAATGAGAGGTATGATTTAGATTTATCAGATGTAGGTAATCCATATGATAATATCACGGCAGGTACTTTTTATTTAAGTAAGAGAAAAGAAGATATTGAAAGAATGTTTCCCAATGCTTCGGAAGAATATAAATGGAAATTAACAATAGCTTCATATAATGCCGGAATTGAAGATGTTAGAAAAGCAAGAGGTGTGCCTACAATGAGATATCATACAAGTAGTAGGTTTGAATATGGTGACCCAAATACTGAAACAATGGCATATGTAAACTTTATTACAAGAAATTTCATATTAGACGACCAATTACTTGCAATGTTGTAATAAAATATTTAATTTTATGTCATGAAAACAGTAATAAAAACAATACACGAAGAAGAATATAGTGATGGAAGCAGAACTTTAGGGATGTTATACAACTATTCAATAGATGATAGCGATTTTAATGATAGTTTCCCTTATATTTATCATAACGAAACTTACGTATTCTTTAAAACTATGATAGATTTATTTGATTATCTATTGTATGGTAATAAAAATACGGATGTTGAGAGAAGTTATTTAACTGAGCAAGAATTTGATGATATATACGATTCACAAATCAACGGAAGTTTTGCAAAAATCATCGAATTAGAATAGATTTTTTTTCTCGGTTTCGGTATTTATTTGATATGAATACTGAAACCGAGAAAAAATTGTCTAATTTTTGGGATAAAAAAATGACTGCATTAGAAAAACATAATTTTATATCACAGAATCATTTTTGGGCGGGTTTGAGCACATTTAAATATAAATACATCCCAGAAGATGTTAGAAAAATATTAGCTCTTAAAACGCTTTAAAATGATAAAAAGAAAACCCGTACAATGTACGGGTTTTCTTTTTTATCTCTGTCTTAGTTCATACATTAGTTGTATTACTAAGTTTGTTTGGTTTGCCGATTGATTTACGACAAAATCAATTGTTTTCTCCGGGTCTACTTCACAATTTTCCCAATAGTATCTTGATAAATCAGCATTTGTCATTAAATCCACCTTTTTCTTTAGTCCCATAAACTCTGCAATTAACATTAACGAGTTATAACTAAAGCCGTTGAACTTCCAGACGTTAACTACATCCACCACTACAGATTCCCAAGGCTTACTATCTAATGTTCTTTTCAAAATAAGTGGTATTTGTTGAATTGTTGTTAGTTGTTCTCTATATTGTAGATACTTTTTAATTAAAAGTGGTATATCATGTGATATGATATTATAACCACATAAGATTGGAAAGTATTGTGGTGTTGACTGCGCACCATCACTTGAAAGCTCTTGAAGAATGTCCAAAAATGTTTGAATTGTGTCAAATTCATTTGGGAATGCGACTTTCTTAAAAAATCTTTGAAGATTTCCGTTTTCATTATAAAGTTTAGCATATGTGATTGCAACAACCTTAACAAATTCCGGGTAATTTACTGCATTTTCTTCATATGTGGTTTTAACCAATTCTTCATCACCACACATGAAATCAACATTGAATTTTGATTTTGATAAATATTTCCATCTATCAAACATTTGTGGTTTATTTTCTTTTAAAGATTCAAGCGTTGGGTATTCCAACACGGTTTTAACATTAATAAAGAACATATCGTATATGCTCGATTTATTAAATACTGTACTAAATAATGACATGTTATTTTTTTTTTTAGTTAGACAACAAAAATACTAAAATTTATGATAAATTGAAAATGAAATGAATGAATTTTGATAACAATGTACGATTTTCTTTCCGGTATTCGTTATATATTTCTAAAACATCATCATAAGAATATTCCAATAATGTTTTAGAATCGTACTTGCCTTCACAATGTTTGATGATATATGGTATTAATTTGGTTTTCTTCTTATCATCCTTTTTCTTCTTCCATTCAATTTCCTTTAAATAAGAATCACCAAACATTTCGATTTCACTATAAGCAATTTTCTTATTTCTTTCAGTGTGCTCTGTAAGAAATTCATTAAATGCTTCATAATTTTCATTATCATCATCATGCTCGATTGATAATAAATCTTTACTCATAATTAATCCTCGTCAGTTTGAACTATTTTTACTCCTGATGCAGTAGTGCTACCAGAATTTTCCACTGGTTTTTTATCATCAGTTTTTGTTTTTTTAGGTCTACCTCTACCCTTTTTTGGTGTGGGTGTGCTCATCAATGGAACTTTTTCAGAAAACCCCTTTTCAAGACTAATACTTAAATTTTTGAAAGAACTATCTTTTAATGAATCCAATTCACTATAAAAACTTTTTGCTTTCTCTTCAAGCATTTCCTTCATCTTTTGCATTTCTGCAGCAAATTCTCTCTCCTTGTCTGCAATTCTTTCGTTGGTTTCAATTATTAATTCAACAAATCTAACTAATTCATCAATTGTGATTTTATTGTTTTTGGGAAAAATTTTTAACATCTTTCCATCTTCGTTTTCACTAATTACTTCACAATCAATGTCTTTATTGTTATCAAAAACCCATGACTTATATACACCCACTTCAATCTCATACCATCCCTTCATAGGGTTTCTTGATATTGATATTAAATGTCCGTCAACCGGACTTAACGCATTTTCTATTACACCCATATTAAAATATATATGTTATAAACATTGATATTGATATCCAAAGAATTATCCTCTCAGGTTTTGAGAGGATAAATCTTGTTTCTTTATTTAATTTAAATTTACCATAAGTTTTAATCGTTAAATCAATAAGAATATGTATTATATAAACAAATGATGTAACGAATAATAACTTATATAGTTCATTTAATAATTCCATTGTTATTCTCCGTGTGTTTGACCTTGATGAACATTATTTGGTGCTGGTTGCTGCTGTGCAGGTTGTTGCGGTGCAGGTTGTTCAGCACCTTCAGTTTTTGCTGGTGCGTCTTGGAAGTATTGTTCAGCTAATGCAATTTGTGCGTTTGTTGTTACAATTCTATTCAAAACCCAACACATTTCATCAATCTTTTGCTTGTAATTCATGTTAGGTTCTTGTGCAAGTCTTACCAACTCACTTTCATCAAAATATTTATCATTTTTTAATTTGTTTAATAAATCAATTTTTAAATTCGCCATTTTTTGTAATAATTTTTATTTAATTGTTATTTTTTGAATTATAAAAGTACTGTAAATAATATTGAAATGCAAGGAAATTTACTATATTTCTACTAATTTTTCATTTGATATTGATTTATCGAAAATCATATACATTTCAATCAATACTGATAATAATGTTCTGTTATCTGGGTCTGAAAATTCGAAAATGTTTTTCCAAAAATCAACATAGTATTTCTCATCCATTTCATGTCCATGTAAATCTTCATCATACTTATAGAATTGATTGTAATAGAAAGTGTAAAAATACTCCAACAATTCGTCATTTTCAGAAAAATCTATTTCTTCTTTTTTGAAATCATCACATGCTTTGTTATAACACCAGACAAAATGATTCCGAATATCTTCATCCTCATTAAGACTTTCTCTATCTATATAGTATTTTAAAATATAATAGAGAAGATTTAGGGTAAAGTCTTTATAAATCTCCACCCTATCTTTAACCACAACATATTTTTTTACTTCAGACATATTATTTTAAGGATTTTAGCATTTCAATTAATTCCGGTTGTGGATGTACATCGGACTTGTCTTGTCTAAATGAAGTATGTGACCATATACCGGGTTCACCAGCCAATGCTTTTTTATTTAAATCCCACATATCTTCATTATAATGAAGTGGAATATTATGAACATCACCCCAATAAACTAATAATTTTCTAACTGCTTCAATCTGTTCATCGGTATATTTTTCATAACCATAAAATCCTCTATATCCATCAGAATATGTAACAATATCTTCAATTGGTTTTACGTTGGTGTTTGCAACATGTTTACTACCATCCCAACGTGCGGGATACCATTTTCTATTGTATTTAACCAACCCACCCCATGCATCGATTTCAACACCAATTGATGCCATGTTTAATGCTCTGTTATTTGCTGCTCTAATACCTAAGTGGTGTGCCCAATATCTACTAGAAAATAGTTGATGTATATTACCTTTCCAATCAATAATGATTGATGTTGCAATTCGTTGTGGGTTTTGTTTCCACCAATTTATATCACCATCAACACCTCTACCACTTACTGTATGATGTAACACTATTTGTTTTTTATTTGTTTGTTCTTTAAAATAAAGATGTTCTGGAAAATCTTCTTGAATAATTTCTTCGTATCTTAATTTAGGTTGTTTTTTCTTAACTTCAAGAAATTCAAATTCTTTTTTTAAATTCTCACCACGAATAACCGCTTCAATACCTTCCTTTTCTCTATCTTTAACTACGTAAGCATGCTTCACAGTATCCGGCATCATACCGAAGGATAATCTATTTAAACTAACTAATCTATTTAACCACATACACATGTTTTTAACAATAAATACTGGTATAAAAAAAAAGGATGCGTTTTATGCATCCTTTTTTACATTATTTTATAAATAATTATAATTTATTATTTTTTGTGTTGATATAGGTCTTGGGGTTATAACCCAATAAATGTTTCATTTTATTAAATTCCTCATTTACTGGACGTTTTACTTGTTTCTGTTCATTTTCATTTAATTTCTTAACAACATGTTTAACCGCCACAACATTTTTACCATCAGTATAAAATTGATATGATTCTGTTACTTGTTTAACACCTTCATTCAAATTACCTTTACTGTCGTAAAAATTACCTAATCCAGTAAAGTCAACCTTCATATAATTCTCATCTAATTTATCACCTGAAATAAGTTTAGCTTCATCTAAATTAAAATCAATATAACGTTTCTTGCCCAAAATATCAACAAACCTACCAGTAATTGAATCATCCATTTCCTTTAAACCTTTTCTTTCGTTCCAACTACTTTGCTCTTTATTGAATTGAACCTTATCTGATGTAGTATCTTCAATTGGTTGTGGGTCTTTATTATACATAGGTGCTTTACCTCTGAATTCCAATTTCTTTTGTCTTTGGTCATACATATCATCACCCATATCAGCTTTCATTCTGTCTTCAAACTTATCATCCGGTTCGTTGTCATATACTAAGTCTTGTTGACCTAAACGATACATATCAACCTCATTTTGTTCATCATCAGTTAAATTACGCTTAGTGACTTCATCACCATCTGGATTGGCAGAGTTACCAACATTTTTAAGTGCTTCACCTTTAGTATTTTTTAGTGATTGTTTTTCTAAATCTTCACCCTTTTTATATGGATTCTTACCAACTTCTTCTTGTTGTTCTTTCCAAGCCATATCTTTTTCCATTTTAACAACATCTTTGGTTGCACTATCTTTCATATCTTTTTTGAAATTACTTTCATTGTCTTTACCTAATCGGTCTTTTAAGACTAATGACGATGGTCTTTTATCTTCTGTCATACTTTTTAGTTTATTATGGTGAACCGAAAATGCTTTCAATTCTTCATTTAATTCTTCAAACATTTCATTTCCATCAATTGGACTGGTGAATTTCTCATGAACAACTGGTTTTGTATTAATGTTTTTTGTTCTATTCCAATCAATTTTATTTTTCTTATCTTTATTATCTAAATGTTGTACAAATTCTGGTTTTTCTTCATGATTTGATTCATTCATACCACCACTATCTTGCATACCCATTGGAATACTGCCTTGGTCACCCTGTGGGTCTGGTTTAAATGCCATTGACTGGTCACTACCAGCAATCATTGAACCTTCGGTTTCGTTCATGTTTTTTAGTAAATTATCAACAGCAGCAATACCTTCTCTACCTAATTGGCTTTCTACTGTTCTATATGCACTACGAAGATAATCAAGACCTTTAGCTGCAAACTCACGTGTTAAAATATTCAACATACCACTATCTGGCATATTTCCTTGATTATATAAAGTTCCTGCAACAACAAATCTAGCTAATTCTTCTGGATTATTTTCATCTAAATGATGTTCATTCATATTACCCTTATCAATTCCTTTATTAGCTAGCATTGTAACAGTACTTTTATCACCCATGTTCTTTTCAATATAATCATAAATGATTTTTATTTGATGTGGATGTAGATTACTTAAAATATAATTCACATCTGAATATTTACTATCACCAAACGTGTGTTGAGCAATAAACTCTGCTTGTTGTTCTGGTGTATTCAAATGGTCTTCGTTTATTTTTTCTTGTTTTGATGTTTCTCTAATATGTTTTGTCATAAATTCGTTCATTAAATCACCGATATTACTATCAAAACTTTCATTTAATTCATTATAATAATGCTCAAATTCAGTACTATCGATTAAATAGTTATTATTTTCACGCAATGCTTTACGTAATACTTTACCTTCTTTATCTTTTTTCTTACTATTACCCATCAAATCACCTTTACTTGACCATGCATGTGGTGTGGCATATCCACCACTACCAAATCCACCTTCACCACCACCCACACTACCTGTGGTGGTTTCTTCAACACCAATTTTATAGGTTTTATTATCAACTTTTGTGTGTGCTGGTTTGGTTACAGTATCAACTGATTTAATATCACTTTTCTTTAATTTCTTATCTTCTGCACTCAAACCTTCACCATGACCTTTATCTACTATTTTACCACCGTGTATTGCGGGTTCTTGACCTTTTGCTGGTAAACCTTCAATACTTACACCACCTTCTTCAACTTTCTTTTCTTTCTTTTCTTTTTTATCTTGTTTATCCTTCATATCGTCACTACCTAAAGATTTTTGAAGTTGTTTAATACCACTCTTATCTCTTCTTTTTTTCTCTTTGGGTTTTGTTGTTTTATATAATTGTAACAATTCAGCATCATTTAAAACATAATCATTAAATATGATATTCATAATTGTTTCATTATAATGATAACCATATCTTTCTTCACCATCAGCAGCCATCTCTCTATAAATTTCTGAAAGTCTTGGGTGTGAATGAACTAATGCTTCCATTTTTGGTAAACTGAATATCTTCTTTTTCAACGACATTTCATCTTCGTTTAAAAGAACATCAACTTCATTCATAAATGGATTTTCTTCATTTTCTTTTATACCGTGTTGTGAATTAACTGCTTCAGCTTCATCCTCAAAATTTCTTGATTGTTTTGTCACGGGTTTCTTTAATGTTGGTTTATCAATTGACATATCTATTTTATTATTAATATTATTAATATTTTTGATAGTTTTTATATATATGCTAAATTATTTAACATCAGTCTTCCAAAAATCTCTTTTCATCCACAATACTTTAAATACTGCCTCCATAGAATCTTTAATGGTTTGAATCATTTCGGCTCTTGTTTGACTATTTTTCTTAGCCAAGACCTTTTTCATTTCCTTATCTAAGGAATCCACAAAGATTTTATTTATCTCAGAATTTACTAATTTCTTAATTTCTGCTTCACTCATATATAATAGTTCTTGTTTATAAATACTATAACAACTCGAAAAATCAAGAAATATTAATCTTATTTTGAAACAGTTCGACCAATCAAATAACCTGCAGTACCTGCAATACCTACTTTTATAATAACACCACCATTTCTATTAAACCATTGGTTGATTCTATTCCATGTATTAGGGTCTAAATCTTCTTTCTGTAATTCAGGGATTGCATAACTTTCAATATTATGTATTTTATAGAACGGACTGGTGTTTGTAACTGAAAAAGCTACTGGATAATTTTCCCTTCTATCTAACTGCCAATGGAATTCAATGAACATTTCATTAGGTAGTGTTAACCTTCTAATAAACAAATCCGTATTTAATATCGTATCTGCTTGAATTACGTTAGTTACTTGGATATTATATTCAATATGTTCTTGTTTATCAACAAATGTAATTACTGCGTTTTCCGGGTCTATAATAGTAGTACCAGAATGTAATAAAGAATCGATTATCATATTGGCTTCAATTAATGCTGCTGTAATAACCCTTTTATCTCTATTTAAATCTTCAATTCTTGTTAATAAGTTTCTTTGAGATTGTGTAAGATTTTCATTCATTTCCCGGAGCTTGGATAGGTCTGCTTGTAGTGTTAACTTTTCAACTACAAGTTCATCAGCTTTATTCCTATACACACTCATACTGTCGGTTAAAGCATTTCTCAACTTAATTTCTTCTTGAATTTGTTGTTTATAGTTATTGGTTTTTCTAAAATAATGTCCTGCACCACCAAATAGTACTAAAAAAATAACAACACCAATTATAATTAATGTTGTTAGATTTATATTTAATTTTATATTTTTCATAGCATTTATATTTTTTCATAAATACTATAATTTTTTATTGTTTCATTAACTCACGAAAATATGGAAAAAATGTTGTGTTATAGAATTGTTGAACTCTCTCTACAATTTCTTTATATTCATCACTATCTTCTAAAACCCGACTTTCTTCAACATATTTAAATTTAACACCACTATCAACATCGTCTTCAGTATTAATTGTATATGTGAACATCAACACATTATTTATTGTTGCACCCCAATAAACAAACGTTTCATCAACATATAATTCATGTGGGTCGTTATCTTCAGGAAATTTAAATGTTATGTTTAATCCGGTGCTTTTAAATGATGATTTGATACTTTCTTCAACAAATGAAACATCTCTTGGAGTAACTTTATTTGAAAAATTTTTCTCACCCTCATTCTCATTCAAATTTCTGGTGATTTTTAACATATCACGTATGGTCATTTCGGGATATATTCTACCGTTTTTATTAACTTTATCTGTTTCAACTAAAGTACCTCGCATCTTACCAAGTAAGTCTCTCATTTCATTAGGTGATGTTTTTTCTTTCATATTAATATTTTTATATAAATACTCAAACACTTATCTTATTTAATAATTTACTAAAATTCTTGAGATTAAACATTGGATTCAAATCACTTGAATCTTGAATGTGGTTTGACCTGAATGCAACACCTCTAAATTTATGTATGTCTTTATGATAGTGTTGAAATTCAATTAATTCTTTGGGTATATTATACTCATCACATAAGAAATCACATAATTTACTTAATGATTCTAATTGTTTATCAGTATATTTTTCCCAATAAGTATAACCCAACCATTTCTTTTCTACAGCAAATTCCTCATCACATTCTTCATTAATCCAGTTGATAAACTTACCATCTTCTGTTTTAAATAAAACACCCATGTTTTCCAACACAATTGAAATAATATGTTTATCTGCGATTTTCTTTTTTAAGAAATCTGTATGATACTCCGGGTCATAATGTTGAAATACATTACCTTCCCTATTAATTGTGAATGTGTTCCAACATTTTGTACGACCTAATTCTTTATGCAGTAAATGCACAATATGATGATTATTTTTCCTCAAACTATTGGATATCACAATTTGTGATTTGGGTGATTTAACCTTATATCTATTTATTTCATTAATTGCATATGTTGTTTTATCAATATTCATTATAACCTCCAAAAAGTACTTCTTTTTAATTTTCTAGCTTTTATTATTAGTTTCTGTAACATTTCAAAATCAAAATCATTTGACGTGAAATCGCCATCAATATCGCCTAAATCCGATTCTGCTAATTCATCGACCAGTTTTACTGCTTTTTTTATTAACTCAGCTTTTTCGTAATCTTCGTGATTCATGTTTCTTTATTTATTTATAAATACTTTATTCTAATTCTAAAGCAGATATTCCATCTTCATCTACAGTGACGTTGATAAGCCAGTCTGGCGAAATTTCATGATTGTGCTCAATGATAAGCACTCTTTTCATATTATTTTTTATTAATTGAAGTATTTCGATAAATTCTTCAATGCTGTCTTCACTTAATTTACCCATTACTTCATCTAAGAAAAAGAACATTGGTTTTGATTTCACATTAACTTGATTTAAAGCAAATTTTAAAACAATAGCAGCAAAAGTTCTTTCTTTACCGCTCGCACCAATACAATCAATAATTGCAGTAGGTCTGTTATTATAAACCAACTTAGGTCTAAAATCATCTGGGTCTAACCATACATTGAATTGTGTTGAAGATAGTATCGATTCAAGTGTTTTATTTATGTTTGGAACAATATAGTTTGCTAACATTTGTTTCGGAATACCATCTCTATGCACACATTTTTTATATAGATTAATAACCATGTCCTGATATTCTTGTAATTTAAATTCAGCAACTAATGTTTCACCATTCTTAATCTTCAATTGTTTTTCACCAATTAAATTCTTTTTAATAAATATGTCTTCAAGTCCATTATTTTCTTCACGTTCTAAAACTTCAAGTCTTGCTTTTCCTGCTGTGATTTTTTGTTCATTAACCTTATTTTCTTGAATTTGTTTTAAACTATTTTCCCGACTAACGATTTTTGAGTTTAATATAGATATCTTCAATTCTTCATTCTCAATCTTTGAAGGAATGTTATCCGATTCCATTTGAAGTTGTTGCCGTTTTTCGACATCGTTTTTTTCATTGGTTAGTGTACCTATTTCAACCAATATATCTTCCATTTCGGTGGTAAGAGACATTATAAGGGACGTTTTGTCCTTAATGTCGTCATTATATTTCTCAATTTCTTTATTAGGGACATCTTTACTTTTTTCTTCTTCTTCAATTTTAGCTACAATCTCATAAATTTCTTTAGTTTTTTTCTTAACTGCTTCATTTATATGTGCAATATGGTCTTCTTTATCGATTACTTGACCACAAGTAGGACAATTTTTACTATTTTTTAAATCAATAGCTTCTTGTTTTAATTTAGCACCGTCTTCCTTAAACCTTTTAATATTACCATTTATAATAGCTATTTTATGCTTCTCTTCATCAATTGACCTTTCAATTTGTTTTATTTCAAACTTATACGAATTTTCTGTAGTTCTATGGGCTTCTTTTTTTTCAAGTAACTCATTCAACCTTACTTCATCATAGGTTTCCTTCAATAACTTAATTTCAGCATCTAAAGCCGTTTTACGTGCCTGTAGGTTCTTTATTTGTGCTTCATGAGTCTTGATATCACCTTTGGCTTCTTCTACGTTTAAATTCGTTATTTCAGGGTCTATTTTATAAAGTTTTTTTATATGTTCTTCAACATAATCTTTACCTATTTTTATTTTATTTTGTATTTCAGGTATTTTAACTTTTTCAATATCATCAATCTCTGTTTGTAGTGTTGTAATATCTGCTTTTAATTTAGTAATATCGGCATTTGTTGATTCAACATTACAACTAACTCTACCCTTTTCGTTTATTACCTTAGCATGATTTTTAACAGCTTCTAACTTTTTATCAAAAATATTTAAACCACTATCAAACAATAAAGAATCGATAAAATCAGCCATTTCATTCTTTAAAATCTCATTTAGAGTATCAGATGTTGTTAACACAATTCTTTTGAAATTATCGTAATTACCGATAATGCCATCAATTTTTTTCTGTGTTTCTTTTCTCTGGTCTTCATTAAGATTTTCAACCAAATTATCATCGGTCATTTCATCATCCGGGTCGGAAAGTATATAATATTCCAATGATGTTGGAGCACCCTTGATTTCCTTATCTCTATTATATTCTAAAACCGTACTTCTCTTGATTCCAAAATATTCACCATTTGCTTCAATTACACAATATGCGTCAGTTGCCTTAGCACCATTTCGGTTATTAACATATCTTAAATCACCGAATTTTTTTCTACTTTCCGTTTCAAGTGTCTTACCAAACAACAAATATGATATTAACTTTAATATTGTTGTTTTTCCCGCAGTATTAATACCTGTGATTTGAAACAATCCTTCCAATTTACGCCAATCAATATCGATTTTCTCATACGACATAAAATTATTAGCACCAAATTTGATGATATCCCACTCAACACCACTATCATCTGCAATATCTATAGATTTTAAGATTTCACCATCTAATTTAATAACATCATCAATAACACTGGTTTCAACACCAATCTTATCTAAGAATTCTTTAAATATTTCATGTTGAACAGTTACATCATTAATATTCTTCAATGAAATTTTATCATTNATTTGAATATTGGTGTTTTCAATAAATTGGTTGGTATGTGAAATTGTTATATTCTTGTAAATGCTTTTCAGATATTCACTTAATTTTCTTTCATTATCTTTATTACGTGTTTGTGGAAGTGTTGCCCATACGAATCTAACCCTCATATGTTTTGTTGGGTTATCTATCTCAAAATCCAATTCATCAAAATCCGTAAATGGATTAATAACTACATTCTTATACGAATAGTCATTGTGTATTGGTTTTTCCTCAACAGTACCTGTTTCCACATCCCATAACAAATAACCGTGGAAATCTTCATCACCTTCTGTAAATTTTTGTGCAATTAAACTACCTGAATATGCTTTGGTTTTATTCTTATCCAAATACTGCATTTTATGAATATCACCAAAAAAACCATAATCACCTTTAAAATCAGATAATTTATAATATATCTTACTTTTTAATTCAACACCATTATCACTAACACATCCGTTAATTGGGTCATGAAATAAATCAATAGCAATATAATCGCCATTAATTCTCAGTTTTTCATATATCTTACCTTCTTTTGTTTTCCACGGACTTGTCTTATTATCACCATGATGCCATACAAACCAAGCAATATTTTCATCATAAAATACATCGGTTTTATCATAATACACAACATCTGGATTATTTAATGTCTTAACAATCGCTTTGACACTATCTACCCGTTTAATGTTCTTTTTTCGCATATCATGATTACCACGAGTTATACGAACCGGAGCAATTTCAGCTAAATCATATAAAAATTTATTAGCTAGTATTAGCTGCTCACCTTCCAAATGTAAATAATCATTTACTAAATCACCTACTAAAACAATTCTATCCGGTTTTTCTTTCTTTAGTGATTTTATCAAGTTATTAAAAACTTGTTGATATTCTTCATTACGTGTTGGGGTTTTACGGATATGTATATCCGCAATATGTGCTATTTTTTTTATCATATGTTAATAACTATTTCTGCAAAAATAAGTCAAATTTTCAGTTATTGCAAGGCATTTCAGACAAAATTACATATTATTTATATAGTATTTGCCAAAATGACATATATTATGTACTGGCATTTATTTTGATTAACGTGTGCCAAAAATAAATAGAAAAATAATAATTAATAAAATTTAATGTAATATGAGTTTATATTTTAGAAAGTATTCAACACCAAGTGTTTTTGATGAAATTTTTAATTCACTAATAAATAATAATTTTGATGTTGATGAGCCAAAAGTTCCGGTTCACGATGTAATTGAAAACGATAAGGAATATGTTATTGATGTGTTACTTGCAGGAGTAAAAAAAGAAGATGTAAAAATTGACACAGAAGAAGATGTATTAACCATTCAAGCCGAAAGAAAGTTAGATAATAAATTAAATTATAATCGTAAACAAACATACTTCGGTAACTATAAAAGGTCGTTTGTTTTGCCCGAAGATGTGGACAAATCGAAAATTGAAGCCGAACTTTCTGACGGTATTTTAAAAATCAAATTAAATAAATTAAAACCAAAAAAAGAAGAACCTAAGAAGTTTTTGATTGAAATTAAGTAACAAAAAGGGTGTCGAATTCGACACCCTTTTCATATTAATTCCGGGTTGTTTTTCTTTAACTTAGTCTTAATGTAATTAACTCTATTACTTACTGAAGTGCTTGATATGTTCATTTCATCACCAATCTCACAATAATTATAACCATGTATGTATTTCATAGTTAATAAAGCACAATCAGTACATGATAATTGTGATGTTACATATGATAAAGCATTTGATGTCTCATAATTATTATATGATGTATTGTAATCATAAATCTCACAATTAATTAATCCACTATCTGTTGAAATATTGGCGTTATAATAATTTGTGGACGAAGTAATATAACCATCTGTGATTTCGATTGTATTGGAGATATCCGTGTTTCTCCACTTATCAATCATATGATTTTTTGATATGCTACATACCCATGATGAGAATTTAGATTTATCTACATCAAAATTTTTTAACTTACTAAATATTTTAATTAAAATTTCTGACACATCATCATCAATATCGTGATATTGTGTATAATTTTTTCTTAAAAAATTTCTTACATATAATTTATATTTATCATATAACTTATTTTGTGAATTAACATCATTTAGTAATACGTTACGAATTAGCTCGATATCCTCTATTTCGTTTCTCATATGGTTTGTGTAACTTTGTCTCGAAATAATCATCTACGTTTAAATCTCTTGCTGTTCTTAAACACTTGATTACTTCATCTATGCCTTTATTTTTTCTTAGTTCATCTAAGTCTTCATTTTCTTTATTTTTGGGTAAAAAAACTGCTTTAACTCTTTCTTCACAATCATAATATATTGATTTAAGAATATACATTAAATTAATTGCATCTTTATATGCATCAGGGTCTAATAATACTACAATATGTGGTTTAAATTCTTTTATTTTATAAAGTAATGCCGATGATATTGTTTTTCCAAGCATTGGAATACAATTTACCGGAAAACTTAACATTTCAAACACACCCTCAACTAAATAAATAGTAGAATCCCAATTAATATATCCTTCATTGAAGATTATCTTATCTTTGTCTGATTTGGGGTTATCATATGGTGGTTTTTTCTTCTTTTTATCATGAACATCATATCTACGTGCAACAAAGTAATTAACTTCCCCCTTTGCATCATATGATGGAATTATTATCATTTTTTCGTATTTGCCAGTGGTACAAAAACCAAGCCTGTATTTTAATATGATTTCAATAGAAATCTTTCTATCATTAATTAAGTAATTATATGCTTCAAAGTGGTCGGGGTCTGCTGGATTTATTTGTGAAAAGAATATCATTTCTTCCGGCAGTTTTACTGCAGTATATTCTTTCTCATCTTCTTGAAAATCATAATCAAAAAAAACTCCTGCATATGATTTATATACTTGATAGTCTACTTCTGTACCAAAAGTTCTAATAAGTCTACCTAAACTACCACTAAATTTAGGGTCTTCGCATTTCCAACACCTAAACATTCTTTTAGCTGTATTAATCTCTAAATTAAATTTACCGTCAGGTTGATGCAAACCTTCCCTTTCCTGACAACGTGGACAGCATACTTGCACTTGCTCAGATTGCAAATAGCCATTAACATCATCAAAAACAGCTTTAATTATAGAATGGAATTCTTGACCTTTAATCATACATCAAAGATAATAAAAAAAAATGCTTCAAACAATAGATTTGAAGCATTTTTGAATTAAAAAATATGTTATTAATATTTCTTATGATTAGCCAAGAATGGGAAAAACATTACCATTCTATTTAAGAAAGCCGGAAAATAAACTCTAAAATTTTGACCCAATTTACCGTAATTTTCTTGAAGTTCATTAAACAATTGTATTACTTTTTCCTTTTCAGGATTAGTGCCACTGCCTTGTTTAAGTTTTTGAAAATCTTCAAAAATTTTCTTATAATTTTCTTTTGCCTGAACCGCTTCTTTTTCAAGAGCTTCATTTTTTTCAGTTAATGTCTGAAGTTGTTCTTCAAGCCATTCCGTACCTTTTTTTATTTCGGTAGTTTCCATTTTCGTATCTTCTTTTTTATTTCTCAAAGGTACTTCATCCAGTAATTTGCTTACAGTTTCTTTTGCTTTCAAATCTCTTTCAGAAATTACATCCTCTTTTTTAGTTTTTGCAGTACTTTTATTTGTTGTTTTACCTCTTGTACTTGTAGAGGTTTTTTTCGTTGTTTTTGTTCCTTTGCTCAAGGAAGCCAAATTTTTCTTTTGTTCCATAATTTTATATTTTTAAATTTGAATTTAAATGTGCTATTAATCCTAAATGTGCATTCCACACAAATGCATCAGCAGCTTTTATTTGACCAACATAACCTTTTTTATGATGCCATTCTTCAGTTCCGGTAAGACTTGATAAGTATCTTATTGTAACACCCAAATCTTCATTGGTTGCTACGTACTTAACATCCTTTTTCCTGTGTTGATGACCTAAATGCCATTCATGATATGTTGTTTCACTCCAATGCGGTTTCGATAATATATCATTTGCCATAATCATTGGTAATGAACTTTCTTTTTCTTCACCTCCGTGGGTTAAACCTAATAATACTTCACCAAA
>SL_3KL_010_SEDDRAFT_10002044_pt1 | contig 18508 bp, 16 predicted proteins | sample SodLakKL_010_SED_2_FD_10381 | JGI IMG/M metagenome (IMG submission 10381) | reverse complement strand
GATACAGCTTCCGTCGCGGGTGGGATAGTCGTTGCCGTAAACTACTATTTCCTCTCTTTTCCCGGAGGCCACTTCGCAAATTAGGGGCACCAGATTGGTGGGAGGTTTACGGGAAGCTTCACCTATTTTCGCGGAGAGATGGGCTCCGGCGGGATTAAAATACCTCAGCAGAGTGAGTTTGAATTCAGAAAATCTTTTCGCCACATCGATCAAGTGTTGTTCCCCTATTTGCTTGGTGAGGCCGTAGGGAGAGGTCGGTTCTCCCATGGGGGTTTGCTCCGTTACAGGGATTTTTTCAGCATTTCCATAGACCGAGCAGGAGGAGGAGAAGATGAAATGCCGGATGTCGTTTTGAATGGCTGCCTCGCTGATATTCAGTACCGAGGGGATGTTGTTTTGGTAGTATTTAAATGGAAAAGCCATGGATTCGCCTATGCTTTTATAGGCGGCAAAATGAATGATAGCCTCGAACGGCCCCGCCTTTTTTACGCCCCTGAAGGTGGCCTCCCGATCCGTTAGATCCAATTCAAGATTGTGAATCTCCTTACCGGTCAACTCTTTAAGAGCTGTCAACACTTCCCTGTGTGCATTGGAAAAATTGTCAATGCTCACTACCTCAAAACCCGATTCAATCAAGTGGAGCAGGGTGTGACTACCAATAAACCCGCATCCACCGGTAACCAGTATTCTCTTTTGCATACAATCCATTTTTTTCGGTCGCCAAAGTTACTGCATTTATTGGTGATAATCGGATAAAAATCCAAAATCCCCGGCTGTCCGGGTTCAAATGGCATACTCAATGGCGGGCAAAGGAATGTTTGTGGCCTTTTCCTTTGAAGTTTCTGAAGGGTGGATGGATCGCGCCCTAAAGAGCTAAAGTGTCCAAATTACTAACCATAATTTCCCGAAATTCGCTACCTTCACGACTTCATTACTATGACCATCGGTTCCCATGAGGCTGACCATTGGTTTTCTTTTTTTATAACTAATCCTCTGACTATGTTTTTAAGACTTTTATTGCTTTTTGTTTTTGTGGGTATCTCCACTTACCTGGTGGCGCAAGACTCCGATGATGAAGCCAGATTGCTTCGCTTCCCAACCGCTTACGGAGATCAGGTGGTATTTACTTATGCCGGTGATTTGTACACGGTCANCAGATCCGGAGGAACCGCCCGGAAACTCACCAATCACCCGGGNATGAAACTCTTTCCCCGGTTTTCCAACGACGGTTCAAAAATCGCCTTTACCGGACAATACGANGGAAATACGGANGTNTACGTAATGTCTTCTTCAGGNGGNGAACCGAACCGNATCACCTATACCACCACACTGNGCNGAGACGATGTTTCTGATCGGATGGGACCCAACAATATTGTAATGACCTGGACNCCTGATGATGAAGAAGTTGTGTTCAGAACCCGGGACAACAGTTTTAACCCCTTTAAAGGGGTGTTGATGAAAGCTCCGCTCTCCGGTGAATTACCCGAGCAACTCCCTTTTTCTGTGGCTTCCTGGTGTTCCTTTAGTGAGGATGGAACTGAATTTGCGTACAACCGGGTTTTTAGGGAATTCAGAACGTGGAAATATTACCGCGGCGGACAGGCCGACGATATATGGCTCTTCAACTTTGAAAGTGGAGAAACAGAAAATATTACCGAAAACAACTCTCAGGACCTCTTCCCAATGATGCACGGAGATAGGATTTTCTTTGCATCGGATCGCGATCGCACCATGAACTTGTTTGTATACGATCGAAATACAGAGCAAACCCGAAAAGTGACTCATTTTGATGAGTTTGATATCAAATGGCCCAATTTAAGCGATGGCTTGATTACCTTTGAAAACGGTGGATACATTTACATATACGATATAGAATCAGATGATTTACAGCGTGTGAGTGTTAATCTGAAGGAAGACCTCGCTACGGGAAGAAACAAAAGAGCCGATGCGACAGAAAACCTGTATTCCTCTGCCATTGCTCCCGATGGAGCAAGAGCCGTTTTCAGCGGCAGGGGAGATGTATTTACCGTGCCGGCATCCAACGGAGTTACAAGAAACCTGACGCGTTCATCCGGAGCGCACGACAAGTACGTATCCTGGTCACCCGATGGTAAATGGGTGGGCTATATATCGGACAAGTCCGGAGAGGATGAATTGTACATCCATGCGGCCGATGGCAGTGGAGAAGCACGTCAGATATCCGATGATGGTGGACCGTATAAATACACCATGGCCTGGTCGCCAGACAGTCGTTACATTGCCCTTTCGGACAGATCGCACCACCTTTATTATTACGATGTTGAGAGCGGTGAACGGACAGAAGTGGCCTATAGCCAGGATTGGGAAATCAGGGATTTCAGCTGGTCCTGGGACAGCCGATGGATCGCTTTTTCAAAACCCAACCAAAGGGGGGCGACGAGAATTCATCTGTATAATCTGGAGGAAGGAGAACACTTCCCCGTGACGGATGAGTGGTACAATGCCGGCAATCCGGAGTTCAGCAAAGATGGAAAATACCTGTACTTTGTCTCACAGAGGGAATTCAATCCCATTTATTCTCAAACCGAGTGGAATCATGCCTTTGTAGACATGAACAATCTTTTTGTCCTACATCTGTCCTCTGATACACCCTCCCTTCACGAAAGGGAAAATACGGAGTCAAAAGTAGAAGAAAATGACGACTCGGAAGAGGGTGAAGAGAAATCTGAAGATGAAGATCGAGTAGTGGTTGAAAGAGAAGGAATATGGAATCGGGTGGAGAACCTCAGTACTTCAGCCGGTAATTACGGAAATCTACAGGCTGTAGATGGCGGTTTGTTTTATAGCTATTCAGCCAGAGGTCAACAGTCGGCGGTAAAATACTTCGACCTTCAAGAAATGGAAGAGACTCAAATTGGATCGTTCAACGGTTTTGCGATTTCACACGACAGAAAAAAGGTACTCATCAGGAATCGCAGCGATTACTTCATTGAGGATTTGCAAAAACGAGAGATGAAGGCCGAAAACAAACTAGATCTCAGTGCAATGGTTGTGGACGTAGACAGAGAACAAGAGTGGCGCCAGATATTTCATGAAACCTGGCGGCAGATGAGGGACTTCTTTTACGATCACGATATGCACGGAGTGGACTGGGAAAATATTCGGGACAAATACGAAGTCCTGTTGCCCTATGTGAAGCACCGAAACGATCTTACTTATATCATGGGTGAAATGATCGGCGAACTCAATGTCGGACACGCTTACGTCAATGATGGAGACAGACCGGATGTGGATCGCACGCCGCTCGGATTGCTTGGTGCTGAATTTAGCAGACATTCCAGCGGTTTTTACCAAATCGATAGGATACTGCCCGGAGCCAACTGGATGGAAGGAGTAAAGTCACCGTTGGCAGCAGTGGGTTTAAATGTATCGGAAGGGGATTTCATTTTAGCCATTAACGGTGTTTCAACCAGAGACCTGAGCAATATATACGAAGGTCTCGTGGGAACGGCCGGAAAAACCACTGAACTTACCGTGGCGAGTGAACCGGACGCTGATGCCGGCCGGAAAATATACGTAGAGCCCATTGCCGATCAATCTCGCTTGTATTATTTTGATTGGATCAACCGGAATATAGAAACGATAAATGAGTTGTCCGATGGAAGGATTGGTTATATACACGTACCCGATATGGGACCCGGGGGATTGGTGATGTTTGTTCGTTATTTCTACCCCCAATTGGCAAGAGAAGCCCTGATTATCGATGTTCGCGGCAATGGGGGAGGCAATGTGTCACCCATGCTGATTGAGCGTTTGCGAAGGGAGTTGGTTTTTGGTACATCCTGGAGAAATGCAGAAAGAGCGGGGACCCGCCCTGCGGAAATTCACCTCGGACCCAAAGCCTGTCTCATCGACCAATATTCGGCTTCGGATGGAGATCTCTTTCCCTATCAGTTTCAGTATTACGGAATCGGCCCTCTCATTGGACAGAGGAGTTGGGGAGGTGTGGTCGGAATTCGCGGCAGCTTGCCCTTTGTGGATGGTGCCGATCTTCGAAAACCCGAATTCGGTCACTTCGATCCCGAAACCGGTGAATGGGTCATCGAAGGTTACGGGGTCGATCCGGATATTGAAGTCGTCAATGACCCCCATCAGGAGTACCTCGGTGTGGATGCACAACTCAAAAGAGCAGTGGAAGAATTGTTGAAGGAATTGGAGGAGAACCCGGTTGAATTCCCCGAAATACCGCCTTTTCCTGAAAAAAATGAATAAGGCGTGAACAGGGGAGAGACACTTCCTCCCCTCCGCTTTTTTTTTAATTGTAAAACAGTCCGGGAACAAAGTTTGAAATGGGATACCATTGGGGATATATTGAATTTTACACAGGCCGCATCAATGACTCAACTTCCGGTTGAAAAATAAATCATGAAAAAAAGGCAGGACTTATTGGAAGAGGTGATAGAACTGTGCTCCGTTGTAATGGAAGAGGTGCTGAGCCTTTACCGTCAGCCGGAGACCTGGCAGGTGGAGCAAAAAACCGATGGCAGTCCGGTGACTAAAGCCGATCTGCTGGCCAATGACCTGCTGGTTCGGGGATTGAAAAAAATCAGTCCCGAAATGCCTTTGATTTCCGAAGAACTTCCCTCCCCGGATATCAGTAGTAGACGGAAATTTCAGAAAATGTGGATGATAGATCCGATCGATGGCACCTATGGATTTGTAAATAAAACGGGTGATTTTACGATCAATATCGCTTTGATTGAAGAAAATACTCCGGTTCTGGGAGTGGTTGGGGTACCTGTGACCGGTGAAGTTTACTTTGCCAGTTCGGGAGAAGGGGCGTACGTCCGTCACCGCGGTCATACCCGCTCCCTGGGTGCCATGGTTTTTTCAGGGGACGAGCCCGCACTCCATTTTGTATGTTCACCCAAACAAAAGGACTCGGATCAAATGGCGCGTTACTTTGGCAAGTTTACCAACCCAAAAATCCAATACCGCGGCGGTACCATAAAGTTTTTAATGGTGGCAAGGGGCGATGTACACATCTACCCCAACAACCGTTCCATCAATGAGTGGGATACAGCGGCCGGCCAGATCATCGTGGAGGAAGCGGGGGGACTTGTTATTCAGGCAAATAATCACCAGCGGCTCAAATACAATAAACCCGATTTGAAAAACCCGCCTTTCATCGTCTACGGCGATATCAAAAATATGGATTGAGTGATGGGAATTGCGGCCATGAAAATCCTTAATGCACAATAATGCAGTGAATAAATGGGACAAGGCCAGTCGGACTCGATAACAGCGAAAATTAATGACAGAACTGAAAATATCGGATTGCTGCACCTCTCTTCCGCACGCCAGTGGAGGGGGGGAGAACAGCAGTTGTTTTATCTTTTTAGAGAACTTGAAAAATTATCCGTTCGGCAGTGGGTATTTCTTCCCGAAGGGGTGGCTTTTGAAAAAATGGAAAAAAGCGGCCTCAAACCTTTGCGACTTTTGCACCGACAACCATGGACAATGGTAGATGCTTTTCGATTGTCGCGTTTTTGTCGTAAAAACAGAATCGATGTCATTCATGCGCACGATGCCAAATCTCACAGCCTCGCTGTCTTGTGTTGCAGTATTTTCGGTTGCCGTGCCAAGGTGGTCGCTCACCGAAGAGTGGACAATCCGATCAAAAATGGAAAGTTGACCCGGTGGAAGTACGACCATCCTTCTGTGAAGGCGGTGATTTGTGTCTCAAAAAAGATAAAATCCATCGCAGCCAATTACTTGAAAGAACCTGATAAAGCAGTGGTGATTTACTCCGCGGTGGATCTGCCGAAACAACCGGAAGGCGACCAGGAAGGCTCTTTGAGGGAGTTGTTGGGTGTAAAAACCACGGATCGGCTGATCGGAAACATCTCAGCGGTAGACGACCACAAGGATCCCCTCACCTTTATTAAAACGGCAGCACAATTGTTGAAAAAAAGGGGAGATTTGACTTTTGTCTGGATAGGTGGAGGCAACTCCGCTAAATTCAAAGAAGTGCAAGACGCAGTAAGGGATTTGAAATTGGAAGATAGAATCTATTTTCCCGGATATATAGAAGGGGCAAAAAAACACCTTGGCGAATTCGATGTATTTCTTTTTACCAGCTCATCAGAGGGTCTCGGAACGACACTCCTGGATGCCCTGGCTCGAAAAGTTCCCGTCGTAGCGACCGATGCAGGTGGGGTGGGAGAGTTGATTGATCACGGTAAAACCGGCTATTTAGCGCCCGTAAAAGACACCGAGAAACTGACAGAGGGCGTCCTGTTGCTATTGAAGGGTCGCGAGTGGCGGGAAAAAGTGACCCTGGAGGGGTTTCGAAGGGTATCAGAATCTTTTTTACCCGAACTCATGGCGCAAAAAACTCTTGAATTGTACGTCGAAGTGTTACAGGGAGATTCCTAATTATTGCTTCTCAGTTATTTGCAATCAACTTTAAACCAAAAAATTGTTAAAGAATGTGTTAACTTTGTAGCACTTTTGGAAAAGTTGTTACCTTTAATATTTCGAATGTAATTGATGCAGATATGATCAGATATATAGTGGGTTGTGTTGTTACCTTGTTTTTTGTTTTTCAGTTCCTTGGAGCTCAAGAGGTGCATTGGACGCAGTACGAAATGATGCCCTTACTGCTCAACCCCGCAAAGACCGGTGATTTTAACGGGACCTTCAGGGTGGGCGGAATATACAGAAACCAGTACTCCTCTATTACGCCCGACGCCTTCAGCACTCCGGGTATTTACGTGGATGCACCCGTCATAAAAGGTTTCAGAGATCAGGACTGGGTGGGAGCCGGAGGAACGATGTTTGTCGACAGAGCGGGAGCACTTGGTTTGCAGACCGGTGGCTTTTTGCTGAGTGGTTCTTATCATCTGGCATTGGGACAAGCGGCCAACAGTTATCTCGTTTTCGGTTTTCAGACCGGAGCCATTGGAAAGAGAATCAGAGATATAGATGCCTACAACAGCGAGGCCAATATTCTGGGTGAAACCGACCCCATTCAGGACATGCTGGACGATCAAACGGAAAGTGCTCAGGAGTATGCCGGTGGGCTTATTTTTAAGACCAACTTCAGCGAGCGCACCTTTATGGAGGTGGGTTTCAGTGCCAAACACCTCAACAGACCGAGATTGAGTCTTGCCGGCGGTGGTGCCGGACGCCTCGCTATGAGGTTTACCGCTCACGGTTACCTGGATTACAAAGTCAACGATCAACTCACCATTACCCCCGGTTTTTTATACGAAAAATACGATCCGGCCACACTTGTAGTGGGTCAATTGAGGGGCTCACTTCTGGTAAATGAAGAGCGCGAAGTTTATTTGAACGGAGGAGTCGGCTATCGTGTTGATGATTCAGCACATGTGCTCATTGGAATGCAGTTCGGTGATCTGACAGTGGGAATGGCCTACGACTTTACCGTTTCAGAACTCGCCAGCGCAGCCAATTACTTTGGAGGCATTGAAGTTGCTGCCAATTATATCGTAAAAATTTATAAAAAACCTGAGGCAGATCCCGTTATATTTTGTCCCAGGTTTTAAACCGGGTAAAAATAACATCTAAATAATTTCTTCATGACGAATTTTTTTCAATCCGCACTGGTCAGTTGTTTTCTGTTGCTGACCTTCACCGTGGCCACTGCACAGCCACTCTCAGAGCCCACTTATGAAATGAAGTTGGAGTTCGCACACGAGTTGTACGCAAAACACGACTATTTCAATGCGCTCGATATGTTCCAGGAATGCTACCGGGACAGCAGAGACGTACAGTTGCTGCCGCACCTGGCGAAATTGAACTATCTGCTCCGCGATTACGAGCGCGCCGAGCGTTGGTTTGATCGCTATATATCCAGAGATGAATACAACTTCTACGTCGAGGACCGATTTTATTTCGCCAGAACCTTGCGCATTTTGGGAAAAGAGGAAGAGTCCAGGGAAATGTTCCTGGAGTTTATGGAACTGACCGACGATTCTGAAATGAAGGACCGCGCTGAACGAGAACTTTTGGGAATGGAAGTTACCAGGGGCATGGAACAACCGGACGACTTATTTGTCACGGCGCTGGGTGAGGAAGTGAACAGTGGCCTTACCGATCTGTCCCCCGCAGTCGGTCCGGACGGCAACCTCTATTACGCTACTTTTAACAGAAGGAGTCGAATTACCTATTCGGAAGACGAACAACCCCATTTTCTCAGAATCTTTTCAGCGCCCAAACAGGACGATGGATGGGGCAATGGAGAACGCCTCCGCCACCGCATCAACAGAGAAAATTATCACACTGGCAATGTCGCTTTTTCAAGAGATGGAGGTACCATGTTCTTCACCCGATCCCAATTGCAGGGAGAATTGCTGGTGGAAAGTGAGATATTTATGAGCACCTACGACGGTACAGACTGGGGGGCACCCCAACGCCTCGAAGGTGTCAACGGAGACTGGATTGCTACACATCCTGCCCCCGGAGAATTGTTTGGAAATCAAGTGCTCTTTTTCTCTTCTGACCGGGATGGTGGCCGCGGTGGATACGATATTTACTACGCCACTCACCAGGGAGGTAACCGCTACGGTTCGCCGGTAAGTCTGGGATCTGTAATCAATACGGCCGGCGATGAAGTGACCCCCTTTTACATCGATGGAAAACTCTACTTTAGCTCCGAGGGTCACCCCGGAATGGGTGGTCTGGATGTTTTCGTCTCTACATGGGATGGAACGCGATGGAGCGACCCCGTCAATAAAGGGCCGGGAATCAACTCGCCCTACGACGATTTTTACATGAGAATGGACGAGAACGAAAAAAATGGATTTGTGGTTTCTAACCGACCCTACGACCGAAAGCGCACTTCCCGCAGCCAGAGCTGTTGCGACGACATTTTTAGATTAGAAGTGGAGGACGTTAAAGTGAATTACCTGGCCACTGTTTTGGACGAAAACAACGAACCGCTTTTCGGATCCTCCATTAAATTGCAGGAGATACGAAGGGGCGAGGTGGTCAATGAAATCAGCGCATCCAACGAAGAGGGCAATACGTATAATGTGCCGCTTCAACCCGAGCGCTCTTACAGAATTATTATCGAAAGAGACGATTACTACAGCGATTCCATTGATGTGAATACCGTGGGACTTACCGAGAATACCACTTTTGAAAGGGAGTTTTTCCTACTCGAAAGAGATCCGGTATTCGACATTGTTTCCATCAATGAACCCATCAGACTCAGCAATATCTATTACGATTTTGACGATGACCAAATTCTGCCCGAGGCAGAAAAAGACCTGGACTATCTCTTCGAATTGATGGAGGATTACGACAATATGGTCATTGAACTGGCGGCCCACACAGACTCGCGTGGAAACCCGTCCTACAACATGAACCTCTCACAGAGGCGTGCCAATTCCGCCAAAGAATACCTGGTGAATAAGGGCATTGAAAGAGACCGCATCAAAGCGGTGGGCTATGGTGAAAGCAAAATTCTGAATCACTGCAAACCGAATGTGGAGTGCACCGAAGAAGAACACCGACTCAACAGAAGAACCGAATTCACTATACTCGAAGGGCCTACCACCATTGAAATTCGCAAGGAGCGAATTGAATTGAGAGGCGATACCCCACAGGGAAGTGTGGACGATTCCGAGTTTATACCCTCTCCCGATTGGGACTTGATCTTTAAATTGCAACAGAAAAGTGGATTGGCTTTGCATGCACCCGAGTTCGGTGGAATTCAGGCCTATGCTCACTTTCGAAAAACAGCCACCGATTCGATCCCCGATGGGACTTCTTCCCCAAGGACAGAAACGCAAAGTGCAGAGCGCTTCGCCAATATCCAGTTTGAAAAACAATTTCACGATTTTGGACTGATCAAAAAATCGGATCGGCCGGAACACATTTTTGAGTTTGTCAATACCGGAGAGGTGGATCTCATCATCGATTTTGCAACCGCCTGTGAGTGCACAGAACTCGAATGGCCTTCCAGACCCATTCCACCCGGTGAGAAAGGACAAATAAGGGCGGTTTACGATCCTACTGACAGAGAAGGCGAACAAGAAGTAACCATAGATATTATTGCCAATACAAACCCAATGGTCAGATCAGCCCGCTTCAGAGTGTTCATCATTGAATAAGACTCCGATATGACCTTGCTCTTATCCATGACAGAGTGGGTGGCTTTTCTCAGTGGGCTCATTTACATCTATTACGCGGCCAACAACGACTTGAAATGTTGGTACTGGGGAATCCTCAGTTGTGCTGCCTGGATGTGGGTTACCGTGGTCACTTACGGTTTGTACGCAGACGGACTACTCAATTTCTTTTATGTGGTGATGGGTTTTGTCGGACTTTACCATTGGAAAAAAGGCGGTGAAGAAGGCGGAGAACTACCTATTTCTGCACTGTCCTCCCTTCAAATGCTAAAGATATTGGTGTCGGGAATTGCGCTGACCCTGGCAGGAGGGTATTACCTCGGACAATATACAGATGCCATGGCGACCTACTGGGATTCCGGTACTACCGTTTTTTCCGTGATAGCCACACTCTTACTCATAAAAAAGAAAATCGAAAACTGGCCCCTCTGGGTGGTGGTCAATACGGCCTATATCGGCCTTTACGTATACAGAGAGGCGTGGTTGTTTGCCATTCTCTTTACCATTTACAATGTGTTGGCTTTTTACGGCTGGCGCGAATGGCGACGGAGATACTACAGCGCTTAGCTCGGGGCAGGAAAAAAATCAGTTTTTGTGGGGGTCTTTTTTATGCCTCGAAAAAATTTGCCACTCTGTGTGCATTTTTAGAAAAAAAAATTAACTTTGTTTTTGCACGCAAATTTTAATGATGGAAAATCGCTTTAAAGCACCGGCAGTAACAGATAAGAAGTTCTACCAGCTGGAGAAATCTGCCTTCTTTTTACGTGTAAAACCCCTTGGTCTTTTAGAGTTTGTTTTGTTTCTTTGGATAATCGTGGTTTTGCTGAGGTTGCTCTACGGGCAGAGTCAGTACCTTCTGGATCTGTTGATACTGACAGGCCTTTATTTAACTATCTGTTTTTTCTATATCAAGAGAAAGCGGGTGTATGGTAATGAGAGGGAAAAATTGCATTATCTCCTCATTGATTCTGACCAACTCTTGGTGACGGATCGCCGGGACAGGGAAAAAGTGCGTCGCGACATTGGCCCGGATCAAAATATTTCTCTAAAAATTTGTTCGGCGGAGTACAAGAATAAAATATGGGATTACTTCAGAAGTGATTTTGTTGAACGCACGGCCAACTACATTGAATTAGACGGGGAAAGGTATTATTTTTTAATCGAAACACATTTCGCTTTTGGAAGAATGCTGGGGCTGGTCGAAGAGTGGAAAGCAAAGGGTATAAAAGTCGAGGTATCTATTGCCGATGCGCTATTGGATGGGCGCAAAACAGTCGCTTTAAACAATGCCTGACGGATGTTTCTAAATCTTAATCAATGAATACCGAGTTTATAGCAAAAGTAGTAGATAGCGACAGGTACTATTCTCAGCGCCAGTTTTACTTTTTTGCGTACACTATCGGGCATTCCCTTTTGATTGGATCCATTGGAGGAACCTTTATTTCTACGATCTCTTCGGGCGATAATTACCTCTTGCTTAGTATGTTGGTCGCCGGTTATATTCTGATCGCCATTCCCCTTTACAAAAATATGCGGAACACCTCCCGGATGCTGGAGAGTGCTGATGAGTTGCAATTGCGATCCGACAGATTGCAAGTTTTCAATCGGGAAGGTGAAAAAGTCAGGGACCTGAGCATTAAAGAGGGTCAAAAAATGAGAATACAGATCCGGTCTGAGCGCATAGGGCCTTACTTTAATTCCGATTACAAAGATCGCGCGGCCAATTATATTCGCATTGGGGATGGGAGAATTGATTTTATTGTGGAATCCGATTACCGGCTTAGACAACTTCTTGAACTCGCCGGCCAATGGCACCTCAAAGGGGTGGAGATCGAACTGGATTTGGAGAAAAGCTATAAGGATCACAACCGTAAGCTTCCGGTAAGCCTCCAAAAATAATGACAGTTATTCCCTACCTTTGTTGCGAATTTTTGAATCAAGCTGAATGAGCGAGAAATTTAAAGCAAAGGCGATAGATGCTTCCAAATTTTATCACCTGAAACAATTTGTTTTTATAAAGGGCAATTTAGTGGACGCCTTATTGCTCGGATCTATTGCAGGCCTGTTGTTTTCAAGTGCAAGGAATACGGTATTAATATCCGTTTTGATAGGGGTGTATCTCCTAACCTCTATACCACTCTGGAAAAAAAGGAAGCGTTTTGGTAAATTGGTAGACCGTGCCGATCGACTGCTGATAAGTGGTGGGGAGGTCAAAATTTCCAGCCCGGACGGGGAGGTACGAGAAAGCATTTCAATTAAAAAATCTCAAAATATAAAGCTTCAAATCCGGGCTTCGGCCTGGCGGGAGAGGATATGGGATTACTTCCGACCCGACTTTAAGGAAAGAGCTGCCAATTTTATTCAAATAGGCGACAGGAGAATAGATTTTATTTTGGACAGTGACTACGCCCTGCAGCAATTGATGGACCTGGTGATTTTGTGGGAGAGCAAAGGGTTGGATATTCAAATCGATATAGAGAAATGTTTCGTTGAGCATCTGCGACGATTGCCCGCACGCCTGCAATGAAATTAAGTATACAGATAAATTTCTACCTTTGTCGATTCGATGGAGGAAGCGAATAAAGTAATATGAAAATTTTCCGGACTGCCGAGGAATTGAACAATGTATTGCAGGATCACAGATCCAATGGCGACCGCATTGGGTTTGTTCCCACCATGGGTGCATTACACAGTGGTCACGCGTCACTCATCGAAGAGGCAAAAAGCAAATGCGACCGGGTGGTTTGCAGTATTTTTGTCAATCCCACACAATTCAACGATCCCGGAGATTTGGAAAAATACCCGAGGCGACCGGAGCAGGACATTTCCGTACTGGAGGCCCATGAATGTGATTTCCTTTTTTATCCCTCTGTAGAGGACGTGTATCCCGAAGGCATGGATTATCGTTTGGATTTTGAGTTGGGTTACCTGGACGAGACCATGGAGGGAAAATTCAGACCCGGCCATTTTCAAGGGGTGGCTCAGGTCGTATACCAATTGCTGTCGATTGTTGAGCCCACGCATTTATTTATGGGAATGAAAGATTTTCAACAACTGGCCGTAGTGGATAAAATGATCCGGGATATGGAGCTGCCGGTCAAACTCATTCCCTGTGATACGGTAAGAGAGCCCGACGGACTGGCAATGAGCAGCAGAAATCTGCGTTTGTCAAGGGAGATGAGGGCCAGCGCCTCGGTGCTTTACGAGACCCTGCAGATGGTCAAGATTTGGGTTTTGAAGTTCAATCCGGAGCAGGTTACCCAAATGGCCATTGAAAAAATCAGACAAAAGGGATTGAAACCCGAATATTTTGAACTTGTTGACCCCCAAACATTGTTACCTATTCACAAAGTACATCCGCCCATGGTAGTAGTAGCTTGTGTAGCAGCTTATGCCGATGAAGTGAGGCTCATCGACAATATGGTCATCAAAGCCTGATTTCAGCCATCCGTTCATGCCGGGCCGATTACAAAGTCTTTAGCAATTCTTGATAAAAACCATATTTTTCTTAATTTTGCGCCGCTTATGTGGATACAAGTATTTAAATCAAAAATTCATAGGGCTACCGTCACGGAAGCCAACCTGAATTACGTCGGAAGCATTACCATCGATGAAGCACTGATGGAGGCCGCCGGACTGATAGAAGGAGAACGCGTTCAGATTGTGAACAACAACAATGGCGAACGACTGGAGACCTATTTAATCAAAGGAGAAAAAAATTCCGGTGTGGTTTGCCTGAATGGTGCCGCAGCCAGAAAGGCAGAAGTGGGGGATGTGATCATTGTGATCTCCTACGCCATGATGACTCCTGATGAAGCCAGAGAATTTAAGCCCATCACGGTCTTCCCAGATAAAGACAATAAAATCAATTCCTGAAGTTGAATGCGCTCAGCCGAAATATTTTAAAAGCAGTTGTTTTTTTCGGCCTCGGCCTGGGAATATTGTACATCGTTTACCTCAACTTTGACCAGTCGTACCGAGAACAATGTGCGCTGGACGGCATACCTGCCGAGGAGTGCAACCTTCTCCGCAAGGTCATTACCGACTTTAGTGAGGCCAATTACTTTTGGATACTCCTGGTATTTATCGCCTTTTTTATAAGCAATATCAGCCGTACCCTGAAATGGAAAATGTTGCTCGAACCGATTGGTTACAAAGTGAGCAATGCCAATGCTTTTCTCTCTATCATGCTCAGTTATTTTGCCAACCTGGGGCTGCCTCGCCTCGGCGAAATCGTCAGGTGTGGAGCTCTGGCGCGATACGAGAAAATACCCATGGAAAAGGTGATGGGCAGCGTTTTTATGGATCGCGTGACCGATCTCGTCATGATGTTTTTAATTGTGCTGCTGACCCTGAGTATGCAATTTGGACTGCTCACGGACTTTCTGAATGAGCACGCTGAATTTGCCCTCGGTTGGACGGGCGTACTGATATTGCTGCTGGTACTGGTTTTAATGGCGGCGTCCGCGTTTATTATTTTCAAACTTCTCCGACAGTATCAACCGGCATTTGCCGATCGCATGATTGCGTTGGGAAAAGGATTTCTGGAGGGACTCAAAGGTATTGTGAAACTCAGAAGGCCCTTTTGGTTCATTTTCCATACCACAACTATTTGGGTGATGTATTTCTTGATGACTTACCTGGCCTTTTTTGCCTTTGAACCCACGGCACATCTAGGAGTGGCCGCGGCCCTCATGGTGTTTACGCTCGGCACACTGGGTATGCTGATACCAACCCCCGGAGGGATGGGGTCTTTTCATTACCTGGCAGTAGTGGGGCTTGCACTATACGGCATTTTACCCGCCGATGGATTTTCATTTGCCAACATTCTGTTTTTTAGTATTCAACTGGGCTGCAATGTTACTTTTGGACTTCTGGCACTCATTTTGCTGCCGATTATCAATAAGAGAGAAGCAGTTGGGGCACCGGAAGGTACCACTGTGGTTCAGTCAAAATAAATCATCATGATCAGCGGCGACAAAAATAAATGGTTCAATGAATGGAATTCCAAAATGTGTATGGATGTGGAAAAGGCCGTTGAAAAAGTGGAACGCTGGAAATCCGATGGCCGGGTGATCGTTTTTACCAATGGGTGTTTTGATATTTTGCATCCCGGACACGTGGCCTATCTGACCGAGGCCCGAAGTCTGGGCGATAAACTGGTCATTGGATTGAATTCGGATGCCTCCGTCAGACGACTTAAGGGCGACCGAAGACCCCTCAATGACCTTGAAGACCGGATGAAAATGTTGGCGGGGCTAAGTGTGACCGATCTGATGGTCCCTTTCGAAGAAGATACTCCCCTGACCTTGATTTCCAACTTAAAACCTCATGTTTTGGTGAAAGGAGGAGATTACTCTATCGGAGAAATAGTGGGTTCCGAAGTGGTGCTTAAGGAGGGTGGAAAGGTGTTTTCCCTGGGTTTTTCCGACAACTATTCTACCACCGGGCTGATTGAAAAAATATTAAAAAGCTACAGAGATGTATAGAGTTGTAGACATACAAAGGGTTTTGGAAAAAGTGGCACCGCCGCAGTATCAGGAGTCCTACGACAATTCGGGCCTGTTGATAGGTGATGCCGATATGAATGTCAAGGGTGTACTCATTTCGCTCGACCTGACAGAAGCAGTGCTGGAGGAGGCCATTCAAAAAGGGTGCAACATGGTGGTTTCCCATCACCCCCTGATATTTAAGGGACTTAAAAGCATCAACTCTTCACACTGGATCGGAAGGTGTGTGCAAAAAGCGGTGAAAAACGATATTGCGGTCTACGCCATACACACCAATCTGGACAACGTCCTGACTCAAGGCGTCAATGGAAAAATAGCCGATCGGATCGGCCTGGTCAATCGGGAAGTGTTGTTGCCGAAAAAGGGAAATCTGAGCTTTTCGGTAAAGGCACCCGCTCTTCTCAAAAGGGAAGTGGTAGAGGCTGTAAAATCGATTCATCCGCAATCCCTGTACGTCCATGAGGGCTTTGTTAACCCCATGACCGATGGCAAAGGTGATTACTTTGACTGTTCAGGAGTGGTGCTGCCCCACGCCAAAAAAGAATTGCAAAGAGTACTGGCAGATTTTTCAGTCGAACCTGTTTTTCAACTGAACGAATACCTGGACTCTGGTTTGGGAGCCGGATTGACCGGGGAGTTGGAACTGCCCGTGCCGGAGAGAGAATTTCTGGATTTTTTGAAAAAGAGATTGAACACGCCCCTGATCAGGCACACCCAGCTTTTGGGAAAATCGGTCAGTAGAGTGGCCGTATGTGGTGGGGCTGGATCCTTCCTGCTCAATAGAGCGCGTGCGGCCGGGGCCGATGTTTTTATTACAGGAGATTTTAAGTACCACGACTTTTTCGAGGCCGACAATCGCATCCTCGTTGCCGATGTCGGTCATTTTGAAAGCGAGCAGTATACAATTGAATTGATATTTGATATTTTGAAGGATAATTTTAGTACCTTTGCGCTCCATTGTACCAAAGTGAATACAAACCCAATAAATTACTATTGATTATGGCAGCAAAAAAAGAAGCAAGTGTAGAAGACAGATTGAAAAATTTGTACAAACTGCAGCTCATAGATAGTGAAATCGATAAAATACACATACTCAAGGGGGAACTCCCCGTTGAGGTCAGCGATCTTGAGGACGAAATAGAAGGGCTCAATACCAGAATAGATAAATTAAACGGAGCCATCGATGAATTTCAGCAACTTATCTCCAAACACGAAGCCAATATTGCGGATGCCAATGCCTTGATTGAAAGGTATATGGAGCAGTTGAAAACTGTGAAAAACAACCGGGAATTCGATGCCCTCAACAAGGAAATAGAATACCAAAAGCTGGAAATTCAACTTTCTGAAAAAAGGATACGCGAAGGCAAGGTGGATATTGAAAAAAAACAGGAAGTGTTGGATGTGGCAGTGGAGAAGAGGGATAAAATCGAGAAGAACCTCAAAGTAAAAAAGAAAGAGCTCGAGGAGATTATCAAAAAAACGGAAAAGGAAGAGACCAAACTGGTTAAAGAATCGGAAAAGGCCCGAAAAAAGATAGACGAAAGACTGATTAAGGCCTATGACAAAATCAGGAAGAGCTACCGAAACGGCCTCTCCGTGGTAACCATTCAAAGAGATGCCTGTGGAGGTTGTTACAATATGGTTCCTCCCCAACTCCAGGTGGAAGTGGGATTGGCCAAAAGAGTGGTTGTCTGCGAAAACTGCGGTAGAATACTGGTTGACGAGGAATTACTGGAAGGTAAAAAAGCAGAATAAAAATCAACTTTCAGAGGGCATAGACATTCGGTCTTGTACCAAAATGTATTATCTTTGCCCTCTCGATTAAGGCGTGGTAGCTCAGTTGGTCAGAGCGCAGGATTCATAATCCTGAGGTCGGGAGTTCAAGCCTCCCCCACGCTACAAAATATACAAAGGCAATTGTCCGACACCGGGTAATTGCCTTTGTTGGTTTTTAGGGGCCCCGATTTCTTTGACTACCTTCCCCACTACCGAACATCCAAGCTGTGGTCATTTAAGAAAAGCGTGAGAATGAATTACCGGTTTGAAAATACAGAAAATTATCACCTCACCAACAACACCTCCCCCCTCCGGGTCAGTTCTTCCCCGTCATCTGAGACGAGCAGAAATTCAAAGACATAGATTCCTCCCGGCGACCATTCGCCCCCAGTGGTGCCGTCCCATTGGCAGGGGTGGTTGGTGCAATTGAAAATGCGACCGCCCCAGCGATCCCATATAGTGAGTTGTTCTATGCGATATCGGTCGTCGCGAAAGTATGCAGTGAAGTAATCGTTGATCCCGTCGGTATTGGGAGAAAAAGCATTCGGTATGTATATAGCGGGGTCTTCTTGTACCAGGGTAATTCTGATCTGATCGCTGGCTGAACAGCCGTGGATATCGGTAATTTCAAGGGTGTAGAGGATGCTCTCCTCAGGTCGGGCGGTGGGCTCAAAAACCAGTGAATCGTCCAGGTAATCCGTGGGCTGCCAAATGAAGTGTTCCAGGTCTGCATGGGTAAAAGGCTGCAATACTACCTCAGTGCCCTCAGGTACAGCAATATCGGGCCCCAGGTCTAACGTCGGTGCTGACTGCACATAATCGATCACGACCAGACTGTCGCAACCCAGGGAATTGAGAAAAAATAAACTGTCTCTTATGGGTGGATCGCAGTGAATGGAATCCAGCAGCAGTATATCGGGCATCAATTGGTTGTAAGTGATACGTACAATGCTGTCGCATCCGTATTGATTGACGTGGGAAATTTCAGCGTCGGGAATGGGTTCGAAGGAGCAACTGTCGCGGGTGATCTCCACCAGATTACTCTCCGCGGGCAGGTACTCAATGATTTTGAGGGTATCGCAG
>SL_3KL_010_SEDDRAFT_10002043_pt1 | contig 18510 bp, 13 predicted proteins | sample SodLakKL_010_SED_2_FD_10381 | JGI IMG/M metagenome (IMG submission 10381) | reverse complement strand
AGCCGCGGTAATATTTGTAGAATTTATGGTAAATCACCAAACCAAGCCCCAGCGGGGCGATAATATTAAAAAAATAGATATAATAGCACTTGGGGAAGGTCAAATGGTTTTTAACCGGACACCAATGATTTTTTTAGTAGTTTGCAACTTTTTACTTTATTCCGGGTTTATAAATGATTGAAAGTTAATAGCTTTCTCGTAGAAACTTCTAAATGTATTCAGTGCTTAAAGTACAAATTAGAAAATGGCTGCCCCTTTCCTACGATAAACATCATCTTTGGCGTAAAAATGGTTTAACAACTCCATTCAACGAATTCTCTCTTTTTTTTAAATACCATCCTATGAATAAAATGCGCTATTTCCTGCTATTTGTGGTTTTAAACCTAACCATGAATATTTCTCATGGGCATGATACCATAAGAGTTATGCAGTATAACCTTATGTTTTACGGAGTGTATACTGATTTTTGCAATGCGGATAACAATAATATTTCCGATAAAGATGAATACCTGCGTACTATCCTGGGGCACGTCACCCCCGATATTTTTGCCGTGAATGAATTGGGTGGCGGAACACAAACCCTTAATCGTCTGAGAGATAGTGTGCTCAATGTTGATGGTGTCGATTATTTTGAACATGCCTCTTTCACAGGCTCTGAAAATGCCTGGTTTGCCAATGGCTTTTTTTATGATAGCCGCAAGTTTGGCTTATATGAAGAAGCTGTAACAAATTCCACGCTCCGTGATATAAACCTGTATACACTCTATTATAAATCAGCAGCATTGCCCCAAACGGGTGATACCACCTTTCTAACCTTCATGGTTGCCCACCTGAAAGCTGGACAGAGCTCCAACGATCAACAATTGCGAACTGCTATGGTAAGCAATGCCATGAGCTATCTGGATAACCATAACTATTCGGGGAATTTGTTTTTTGCAGGCGATTTTAACATGAGAAGCTCTTACGAGCAAGCCTATCAGCTGATGGTTAACCACTCCAACCCTCATATCCGGTTTTATGATCCTATAGATGTACCAGGTGTTTGGGGCTTAAACGAGGATATGGCACCCTACCACACTCAGAGTCCCAGGTCAGGTGAGCACCCCTGTTTTGTTACCGGGGGGCTTGACGATCGCTATGATTTTATTCTGGTTTCTGAGCCGGTGATGAAGGGTAGCAACGGGCTTCAATATATAGAAGACAGTTATTATGCCCTCGGGCAGGATGGCAACAGATTTAACCAATCATTGGTAAACCCTCCCAATGACAGTCAGCCACCCGAGGTCATATCAGCCTTGTACAATATGTCGGATCATCTTCCGGTAGTGATGGATATGCTTGTTACANAAAGTGTTGATGTGCAGGATTTTCCCGGGATTATGGACGATGCTGTTTCCTATTCAAACCCGGTAAATGAAAAGCTTGTTATTGATTTGGCCGCTTTAACCCAAAATGGGAATGTGAGATTCTCTCTTTATTCCATGGATGGCAAAAAGCTGCTGTGGGATAACTATTTGGTTGGAGATCATTCATCAAAAATCAAAGCCGACCTGTCTATACTTGTATCCGGCACCTATATTTTTCAGTTGGAATTTGCCGATGGAAGTTACTTATCCCGAAAGATTATCAAACGATAGTGTTTGTATGTGCTTGTATTTGTGTGTTGTATGCAAAACCGTATTATTAAGTTTATGTTAACTATACCTAAACCTCATTGCTTTTGCTATTTTTGCTCACCCAAATTAATTAATTAGCCAATATGGATTTTGGTCTTGTTCAGTTTCTAACACTTTTCGGAGCACTCAGCCTTTTTCTTTTCGGAATGAAGGTGATGAGTGAGGGGATTCAAAAGCTTGCCGGAGACAAAATGCGCAGTATCCTTAGCGCAATGACATCCAACCGGTTTCTGGGGGTTTTTACCGGTTTTCTCATCACCACTTTTGTGCAATCATCATCGGCCTCAACCGTTATGGTTGTGAGCTTTGTTAATGCCGGATTGCTGAGCCTGGTTCAGTCGGTGGGTGTGATAATGGGAGCCAATATTGGCACCACAACAACAGCTTGGTTTATCTCGTTTTTAGGGTTTAAGTTAAATATTGCATCCTTGTCATTACCTATTATTGGCATTGCTTTTCCATTACTGTACTTTTCGCGCGACAGGCTGACTTCCCTGGGTGAAACCCTCCTTGGTTTTGCTTTATTGTTTATGGGGTTGGGTTTGCTTCAGGAGTCGGTACCTGATTTGCAAAACAACCCTGAAATGTTTATGGCACTGGAAAACCTTACAGGGTATGGCTTTGGAAGTATCATGATATTCCTTGGGATTGGAACCCTGCTCACTATTGTATTACAGTCGTCTAGTGCTACCATGGCACTCACCCTGGTTATGTGCAATAATGGCTGGATTGGATTTGAGCATGGCGCAGCCATTGTGCTNGGCGAAAATATTGGTACAACCATCACCGCTAATCTTGCCTCACTGGTAGGTAACGTTCATGCCAAACGTACGGCTTTGGCTCACACCTTGTTTAATATTTTTGGTGTACTCTGGATGCTTACCCTGTTTAATGTAGTTATTTCTACCATATCGGGATATATGGAGGGATTGGGGTTAAACTCACCCATGGAGGATCCTACCATGGTGCCATTTGGACTTGCCATTTTTCATACTGCTTTTAATATTACCAACACCTTGCTCTTGATTGGATTGGTTAAGACGATTGTCTATGCTGTTGAAAGAATCATACCCTCAAAGGGACGAACCGATGAAAGGCATCAGCTGGAGTATTTTGGCAGTGGTTTCCTGCACATGGCTGAGTTTTCAGTTTTACAGGCCCGCAGAGAAACTAGAAGATATTGTGACCTGGCTCACCGAATGTTCAACTTCATACCGGAGATGATTTATGAAACCGATAAGAAAAAGTTTTCCAAGCTGCTGGCAAGGGTAAGTAAATACGAAGAAATAACCGACAGGGTTGAAGTAGAAATTACTACTTTTCTTATTAAGGTTTCCCGGAAACAGCTGAGTATTAGCACTTCTGAGCAACTTAGGCGCATGAGGCTGGTTTGTAGTGAAGTGGAAAAAATTGGTGATGTTTGTTTTAAAATGTCAACCTTACTGGAAAAGAAAAGAGAAGAAAAGGTGTACTTTACCCCCAAGCAGCGTGATGAACTTAACAATATTTTTGATATTGTAAATGAGGCATTTGACGTGATGATGGTAAATCTGGAAAGGGGTGAGGTTTTCGCACGGTCAAATATTCAGCAGGCTTATGCCCTTGAGAAAAAAATCAATATGTTCAGGGACCATGTGAGTGAAGAAGTTATTGGAGATATTGAAAAGGGGTCTTTCCAGGTAAAGGGTGGCTTTTATTTTAACAAAATGATCTCTTCATGCGAGAAGGTGGGTGATTCCATATTAAACATCAATGAGGCGGCGGCCGGAGTGAATGTTGAGTAACCTTTTCCCTGTTAGCCTGGCTTTTTATCTCTAGGTTGAAGATTTATTGACTTCATTTGCAACCTTTTCCTGATAATTGCCTCAAAGTTCAGGGATTAGACTTGTTTGACATGCCTTTTTATCATGACGGGTTGAGACAGATATTCCTTTACTCTGCCCAGGGTTGATTGGCGGCATTTCTTTCTTCCAAAATCAGGTAACATTTTTGCTTCCACTTTGTTTACCCATTGACAGGCTCCAAGTATTCCTTTTTTCGATTACTTTTACTTATCGTTTTGTTCATTTACTGTACTGCTTTGATTGCATAAATGTGCCCCATAAATAGAGGATGTAAAACCCAAAGCAATTAAAAGTCCTGATTGGTTTGATTTTCTCAGGTGGTGGATTTTTGTGTCTGGATCGAATAATTAAAGATCAACTTTACCAGTTATAGTAACAGTTGCCTAAAGACCTGGAGTCATAGGATTTGATTGACAGTCTTCTTGTTGATATCTTTAAAAGCAAGATAATGAGACCAATAACAATAAATATATGGAAAATGAAAAAGGAAGTGCAACCATCCGGTTTAGATTGTATCAAAAGGTGAATAGCTTGAAAAGCAGATTGCTCTAATACAGTTTGGCTGGTTTTTTGCTTACCACGTTTAACTTCTGCCCTGTTTGCCGGCATTATTAATTCTAAAATATTCCAGTCCATGAGAAATTTTGTGTTATTTTTTTTGCTGATAGCAATGACATTGTCCTGCAGCCGGACACCTGGTGACGTAAAAACAATAGACCCTGGTGAAACTTACTCTGAAGATCAGGGGGACAGGGCAGTTGATGGTTACAAGCCATTAAGGGTGGCTGTTTCTGCTATTCTTTCTCCCCAGGAAACGTATGAAAACTATGAAGCATTTTTTGACTACATCTCACAGGAAATGGAGATGCCCGTGGAGTTTCATCAAAGGCAAACCTATGCCGAGATCAACCAAATGCTTGAGCAAGGCCAACTAGATTTTGCTTTTATTTGCACTGGCGCCTATGTTGACCTGGACCCTGCCAGTGGACTGGAGCTACTAGCCATCCCAGTAACCAGGGGAAAAGCATTTTATAAAGCCTATATCATAACCCAGACAACGTTCCAAGCCCAAGGGTTTGAAGATTTACGAAGTGCATCCTTTGCCTTTACCGATCCTCTTTCAAATACAGGGTACTTGTATGCACTGAGCCGACTTAATGAGATCGGGGAAACTCCGGAGCGTTTTTTTGATTCAACGATTTTCACTTATGCCCATGATACGTCTATTCAAATGGTATCTAAAGGTGTAGTTGAAGCCGCTACTGTCAATCAGTTGATTTTTGACTATACCAAAGTCCACTACCCTGAAATCATCAACAATGTAAAAGTTATTGAAAAATCAGAAGCGTTTGCCAATCCTCCGGTAGTGATTACCGACAGGCTGAATCACGATGATAAGAACAAGCTTATTCGTTTGTTTATGAGCATGCATCAACATCCACAGGGGAAGATGTTGTTGAATGACTTGGCGATTGATAAATTTGTTGAAGCAAAAGACGCTGATTATGATGCAGTCAGGGCCATGAAGTCTCTACAAGTGAATTAAATCTGAAGGTAATATGCAAAAAGCAAGAAGGCAACCTCTTAACAAAAACAGGATTCCCCTTTTCTGGAAGTTTACCATTGGTATGGTGCTGGTGGTGGTATTATTTGGAAGTATTAACGTTGCCCTGGTACACCGAATAATATTTTCTTCACTCGAAGATGAGTTGCAGCACCGAAGCGTTTTTATGTCGCAGGTAATATCTCAGCGAGCCATTAATTACATTCTTTTTGATGATATAACGGCCCTCAATGTGTTGCTGGAAGAAGCAAAAAGTGCAGACCAAACCATTGAATACATCCTGGTTTGTAATACAGATTGTGATATCTTGGCTCATACATTTGATGGAGGTGTTCCCCTGGGGTTGTATGATGTGCACGACCGACAGTTTAAAAACGAGATTATATCAACTCATGTGAAATTTGCAGACAGTCAAAATGTTATTCGTGATATTTCTATTCCCTTACTGGACGGAAGCATTGGATATTTAAGACTGGGTGTCTCAGAGGATAATATTTCGCGTACCCTGAACACGGCTACAACCACTTTGCTGGGAATGATACTAATGTTAGTGGTCATAAGTCTTGTTGGGACTTTTATATTTTCATACCTGGTGACCAGCCCTGTAAAAAACATAAGTTCTATAGCAGACAACCTGGATCTAAAGTCCATCAGGGAGAAGAAAGTAACCTTTGCTTCCCGGTACCCTGCAGAAGTGGGGAAACTCATGAAAAAACTTCCCGGTGATGAAATTGATATTTTGGTTTCCCGGTTTAATGATATGGTTTCAAGACTACAAAAGGCTTATGATGAACTGGAGACTGCTCAAAAAAAGCTCATTCAGTCAGAAAAACTTGCCTCCATTGGTACGCTGGCATCAGGTGTTGCCCATGAAGTTAACAACCCCCTGGCAGGGATTATGCATTGTATTGCAAGAATCAAAAAATATCCCGATAAAAAGGAGGAGAATGAAAAATACATTGAACTGATGGAAGAAGCTGCTGTTAATATTGAGAGTGTGATTAAAAACTTACTGAATTTTGCGAGGCAGCCCGATTACAAAAAAACCGAAGTAAACCCAAGACAAGCATTGGAAAACGCAGTTTCTTTGGCCGGGCACCGATTAAATAAAGAAAACATTACCTGCACACTACAGAGATTTCCTGAGAATACTGTTATTGAAGGAAATGATAATCAGCTTGAACAGGTATTTTTGAATGTTATTCTTAACGGAATAGATGCTATTATTGAAAAAAAAGATGATGAATCTTCTTTTGTGGGAAAGATTGTTGCAAATGCCGACTTATTGGATAATAAATCGAAAATTCTTATTGAGATTAGTGATAATGGAACCGGCGTTCCCACCGAGTATCTTTCCAAGGTTTTGGACCCCTTTTTTACTACAAAACCTGTTGGGAAAGGAACAGGACTTGGTTTGTCGGTAAGTATGAACATTATCCGTGATCACGGGGGTGACATGGAAATAATCAGTAGCCCTGGAAATGGCACGACTATTCAAATAATGCTACCTGTTAAAATCCAAAACCTCTGAAACGAGTCCTGTTGATACAATAGTTTTTGAATTTCAGACCACAGCGATAGTGCTATCATTGGAAAATTCTTAAATTAAAACTGCAACCACATGAAAATATTTTTAGCCGAAGATGAACGCATACTTAGGGTGAGCCTGGCCGACGAATTAAGGGATGCCGGTCACGAGGTTTTCGAGTTTTCCCAGGCTGATAGTGTTTTACCCAAAATCAGAGAGGAAATTCCCGATCTACTTATTACCGATATCCGGATGCCCGGTATAGATGGCCTGGAGCTAACCGAAAAGGTAAAAGCAATTGCCCCCGATACAATCGTCGTAGTAATGACAGCATATACTTCGGTTGACACAGCCATAAAAGCTCTAAAACTGGGAGCTTACGATTACCTTTCAAAACCCTTTCGCAATGAAGAAATCCTGCACCTTACCCAGCGAGTTGCCGAGCTAAGGGATATTAAACAGGATAATAAACGCTTGCAGTCTCAAATTAGTCAACAGTTTGATTTTTCAAGCTTTGGGGGTGAAAATCAACAAATAAAAAAAATTTTTGAGCTGATTAAATCTGTAGCCCATTCTAATGCTTCAGTCCTTATAACAGGTGAAACAGGTACAGGAAAAGAAATGCTTGCCAATATTATTCACTACAACAGCAAACGGTTAAACAAGCCCTTTGTGAAGGTTAGTTGTGCCATATTGGCCCGGGAAGTTTTTGAAAGCGAATTGTTTGGTCATGAAAAGGGATCTTTTACTGGTGCTGATAAGTCACGTAAAGGGCGTTTTGAAACTGCCGATAAGGGAACCATTTACCTGGATGATATTGATGACGTTCCTCTTGAGTTGCAGGTTAAGCTGCTTCGGGTTTTACAGGAGCAGGAAGTGGAGCCTGTTGGTACTACCCAGGCTGTCAATGTGGATGTGCGGGTTATTGCTTCTACCAAATACGACTTGAAGGCTTTGATAAAACAGGGGAAATTTAGAGACGATCTCTTCTATCGTCTCAATGTTATACCGATACACATTCCTCCGTTAAGGGAAAGGAAAGATGACATCAGGCTCCTGGCCAAACGATTTCTCAATGAGTTTTCTCATGGTCAAAACCTGGACATTGAACCTTCAACTTATAGTGTTCTTGAAAATTACGCATGGCCTGGCAATGTGCGGGAGCTGAGAAACTTAATGGAACGGCTTGCTTTAACTGCCAAAGGAGACAAAATTGGGTCTGAGGATATTCCTGCTGAATTCTTACGACCTGATAATATGATTTCAGAACTGGATGAAACCGATCAATGGGACCTGGAAAAGGTGATTGCTGATACCGAAATTAAACTTCTTCAAGCTGCAATGGCCAAAAGTGGAGGTAATAAAACACGGGCATCCAGGCTTTTAAAGATTCCTCTTTCTACCTTCCGGACCAAAGCAGAAAAATACAATCTGGATTTAAGCTGAGTCCAACTCTCCTTAAGATTGTTTTTATTCAGTCTTGATAAACTGCGGAATTTCGCTTAAAGTTGCGGAATAGCGCAGTTTTTTTTATGACATATATAATATAAACTCACCTGTTTGTATATGTGGATATTTTTTAGTATCTTCATTATTAGGCGATTCTACAGAGAAGCAGACAAAATAGAGTGCCACCAGTTAAATACGGTATGGCAATTGTCTATAGAGTTGTCAAAATTGTTCTTTTAATGTAATGTTGAACCCAATTGAATTCAATAGTTAGTGAATTCAAATAAAAACCAAAATGTATGAACTACAATAAAAAATTTATTGCAGGCTTTATAACTTTTTCTTTGCTTATCGTTGTTAGTGTCCTTAGTGCACAAACCACTTTTCAAATGGGGGATTCCCAGAAATTTGTGGTTAAAGGCACATCAACAATTCATGATTGGGATATGGAGTCTGAAGGTGCCCGGGGACAGGCACAAATAGTTATCGAGGATGGCGAACTCAAAGATATAGAATCCCTTAGCGTTCAAGTCCCTGTAAAATCTATGAAAAGTGGCAGTAATAGGATGGATCGTACAGCCTATAGTGCCATTGAGGCTGATGATCACCAGTACATCCAGTTTGATTTAACCCGTGTGCGTAATATTACTTCAGAACATGTTTTGGCTACAGGTACCCTTACCATTGCCGGGAATACACGCACTGTATCCGTCAGAACCAACTACCAGGTAAATGGAAACTCCGTACAGTTTTATGGTGATCAGGACATTTCTTTCAGTCAGTTTGATCTGGACCCTCCAACAGCTATGTTGGGTTCTATAAGGACAGGCGATAACCTGGAAGTGTCTTTTGATGTGAACTTTGATTCAAGTTCCAGAGCCAAATAATGAATCACCCAATTAACCAAATAGTATTATTCATTATAAAACCTTTTTCTGAAATGCGTAAAATGTTATATATCAGTGTATTGATGATATTGTCTATGTCAACATCATCTATTGCACAGGTAAAAGATTTACAATATTGGCGTCCCAATGACCAAAGAGGACTGAATGTATTTGAATCGGGCAAGTTGGATACGGTTCCATGGGAAGGATTAACAGTTCGGGTTGGTGGCGCCAACACCTTGCAGTTCCAGGCATTGGATGCAAGCAATAGTGGAAATGTTGATATTTTTGAACTAGGACCCAATTTCAACCTGGCCACATCAAACCTTGATTTGGATGTGCAGTTATATCCGGGTTTAAGGATGCATTTGAGGACCTATTTATCTTCCCGTCACCATTCGCAACCCTATGTGAAAGGCGGGTATATGCAAGTTGACAGGCTGGACTTTATCAGCGATGGCTTTATGTCTTCGCTGATGGATAATCTTACTGTAAAAGTAGGTCACATGCAGATTAATTATGGTGACAATCATTTCAGAAGAACCGATAACGGACAAGCCATTTTTAATCCATTCGTGGGAAACTACATCATGGATTCATTTACCACTGAAGTAGGGGGTGAGATCTTTTATCAAAGCAACGGGTTTTTAGGCATGATTGGGCTTACCAACGGTAAGCTTAACCAGTCTACAGTCAAGCCTGATGAAGACGATCCTCAAACAAAGCCTTCTGTTGTGGCTAAGTTGGGTTATGATAGCCAGATTGATTCGGATTTAAGATTTCGTTTGACAGGTTCACTTTACCATACAGGTGAATCTGCAAGAACTTATTTGTATGCAGGAGACCGTGCTGGCTCAAGATACTATAACATCCTCACGGAAAATACCAGTGAGTTTCGCACACCTCGTTTCAATCCCGGTTTTAACAATGAGTTGACGGCTATTATGCTNAATACTTTTGTAAAGTACCAGGGTCTTGAGTTTTACGGTGTTTTTGAAAATGCATCGGGTAAATCTGTCGCTGAAGATGATACAAGGACTGTTAATCAGTACGGAGCTGAACTGCTCTATCGTTTGGGCGCTTCTGAAGATTTTTACATTGGCGGACGCTATAATCTGGTTTCAGGTGAGGCTAATACCGGTGATGATGTGGATATCAATCGTTTCAATATCGGTGGTGGCTGGTTCTTGACCCAAAATGTTTTGGCGAAAGTTGAATATGTTACCCAAAGTTATGACGGGTTTGCCCAAACGAGTGTTTTCCATGAAGGGGAATTCAGTGGGCTTGTATTGGAAGCTATTATTAGTTTCTAAATAATAATAAAATCTGTTGAAAATACTCCCTGTTTGTTTATTTAAATCTCAAATGTTGATTGCCATGCTCAAGGAGGTTGGTAGTTGAAGTAAGAAAAAACACCGGTAGCTCTTTTACCGGTGTTTTTGGTATTCTATTCTTCCTGTTATGAATGTTTTTTATCCTATTGATAAAAAAATTATCCTTTCGTAAATGAAAAAAGAATCCTTCTGCTTAGGAGTTTTTCAAAAATTACAGGTTCATAAAAGATTGCAGCCTTCTTCTGAAAATCGAGGTGAAAACTTTTTAAACCTGTGGATTTTCGTAGTTAATTGCGGAAATCCACAGGTTATTAAAGTTAAAAGAATGCATTAAGGCACCTGTTTGCTTTTTTCGTGTTTTTTTAGTAACTTGTATATTAATGTGTTAGCGTTGTCCTGTGTGGTTTTTGAATATAAATGCTCATGAGCGGAACAACTGTTGCTTGTAATCTGATAGGTTCATTCGAATAAAAATGTATTAAATCAATAGTTAAATGGAACTTGCATAAACGACCTTATTAATTTCCTGTTGAGCGCTCGGTGCTCATGCAAGTTTCATCAGAAAACAATTTAAATCCTTTGCTATGCGTTTAGCTATTTATATATTTATTTTTATGTTTTCTGTACCCTTAGCATCGGTTAGAGCAGGAAGTGGCAGTGAATTGCTTAAACACTGGAGCGTTACCAACTCCAGCTCACTTCAAATACACGGTACCACCAATATAAACTCCTTTGTTTGCGAATCAGATTACTCCCATGGGCAAAATGATATGATAATGGAACGCTGGGATCCGAAAAACAATAATTGGGAGATATTTGGTGAAGTCTTGCTGGAAGTTGCAGCATTCGACTGCAAAAATCGTGTAATGAACAATGATTTTCAGCGTACTTTGCAAGCTGATGAATATCCTGAAATCAAGGTTGAGTTTTTAAACCTTAAGGAGGTTTCTGCGGATGAAAGTAAGCAGAAGGCAAAGGGCTGGGTGAAGATTTCCCTGGCCGGAAAATCTAAAAAATACCCCATAGAAAGTGAACTGATTCACTTTGATAATTATTACAGTGTTTTAAGAGGAGAGCAAGTGTTCCGTTTTTCTGATTTTGGACTCGAGGCCCCCAGTAAAGGGCTCGGCTTGGTTAGAGTAAGAGACGAGCTTTCAGTAAGTTTTGAGCTTATGCTACGTCAGATTGCGCTTTCCGGAAACTAATTCCATCAGCATTTATTTTATTAAGTTTTGGTCTGAAAGTCATCCAGCCAGAGGCGAGATATTCTGCATGGATGGCTTTATTACTCACTGTTGTTAGTTTTAATTGGTGTTTATAAACTCACTCCGTTCAGTTCATTTACTTTTGAGAGCGCAATACTCATGTAAGATTTTCTGGAGTTGTTGATTATTGATGCAAACCTTCTCATGCTCTTTCGTCTGGTCATGATGGTTGTTTTCACATTTGAGATTCGCAAAGTAGGGTTTTCATGCCCTGACATACTCTAACAAGCCCGGTTTGCATTAAAGTGTTATAAACTCTACCCCTTCCCCGAAGATTCCCTTTTGTTTTAATTCGTGCTTAGGCGGTTCGTTTTTATTCTAAAAAGTTTAATTTTGTTATAGTTCTTCAATGGATGTTCATCATGGTATTCGCCTGTGCTGCTGTTGATAAATAATCCTCTGCCCAAACCTGTTTTTTTATGTCAAATTCATGTCCGCTTTGTCTCCGTGCTCAACCTGAATTTTTTTATCAAAGCAGAAAACAAAAATATTATCATTGCCCCCATTGTAAAGGGATTTTCTTTGACCGGGAAATGTTGCCTGATCCAGAGAAAGAAAAAGGGCGGTATGAAAGTCATAACAATGATATTTATGATGAACGCTATCAGGCATTTGTGTCCCCTGTTGTTGAAAGCGTTTTACAAGACTTTACAGAAGGGGAAAAAGGATTGGATTTTGGCGCCGGTCCGGGTCCGGTAATTTCCAAATTGTTGCAGGACAAAAACTATGACATTGTACAATACGACCCTTATTTTTACAATGATTCAACGCTATTGGAGAAAAAGTACCACTACATTGTCTGTTGCGAGGTTATTGAACACTTCTATACTCCGCAAAAGGACTTTGAACTTCTCAAAAAGTTACTTTTACCTGGCGGAAAGCTTTACTGTATGACCCAGCTTTATGGTGAGGGTATCGATTTTGGTAGATGGCATTATAAAAATGATAATACACATGTATTTTTTTACCAAAAGGAAACCATGTTATATATCAAAAACCAGTTTGATTTTAATCATGTCAGGTTCAGTGGCAGATTGATTGTGTTTGGCCATTAGCCTTTATATAAACGTAAATTCGCAGGGCATTGATGCCTGCACAAAAAAACCGTTGAGTACAGACCCAACGGTTTTATTGGCGAATCATGCTTTTTATTTAGCACCAAGCCATTGGGGGAGGGTGTTTTCTTCAAAATCTTTTTGCTTCCTGCGTTGCTCTTCCATATCCAGTCCAATAAACTCCTGTGCTTTAGCTTTGGTGCTTATATCAGGCATATCGATGGGGTAGTCCAGCCCGTATTTGTGAAAAATGGTCGTAAGAAGAATCCTGGCTTCCTGGCTTTTGTGGATGGAGGTTCCCAAAACCCTGAGGGCTTCATTGGGAGAATGTATTCCATAACCATTGGCTGCTGCAACCCAATCCCAGCGCCATTGAGCGTGGCGAATCAGGGTAAGTACCTCTTGCATCTCTTCCTCCTTTGCTCCTGCATCCCAGGCTTTTCCAGCTTCGATGTGGAGTTGTGCAAGATTTTTCTCAACAACACGGCGCAACTCCGAAATTTTGTCCTGCCGCTCATACACATCAGCGATGAGTGTAGCTTCACTTTCCCGGTGGCATACCTGGCATGTAGCTTCAATATTGTCCAGGGGGCTCATCAGGTGATGGTTGGTAAATTTTATACCTCCTTCGCGGTGATAGGGCAGGTGGCAGTCAGCGCAAGAAACTCCTCTTTTGGCATGTATGCCAGTTTTGTATAGCTCATAGTCGGGATGCTGCGCTTTAAGCATAGGGGCCTTGCTTATGGAGTGGACCCAGTCCACATGGCCCACTTCATCTTTATACTCTTCCATGTTTTCAGCTGAATAACCCTTGTCCCAGGGGAAAATCAGGTAGTTATCCTCTCCAAAATAGTATTCCACATGGCACTGTGCGCAAACCAATGAACGCATTTCCTGGTGTGTTGCATCTTCAATATTTATACCCTGGCGTTCAAATGCTTCGGCAAGCGCAGGGCGCGTAATACGAAGATTCATGGTTTCGGGATCATGGCAATCCTGGCATCCAATGGGGTTGGTTACTTCATGACCAAGGCTTTCCCATGAGCCGGCATAAAATTCACCCACACCCATTTCGTTCATCAGGCGGGGAACATCGGTGCTTTTGCATGTCCAGCAAGTTGCAGGCATTGGACCCGTTGTGCGCAAAGTGTTATGGATATCTTCTACGGAGTAGTAGTGCCCTCTTCCCTGATTATAATCTCGAGAAAACGGATAACCTGCCCACATTACGACCAACTCAGGGTATTGCTCCAGGTAATCAATCATGGCAGAACCGGCATATTTGCTCCTGAAATTGGTATCCAGTGTTTTTTTGTAGCTTTCATACTGTCTGGGAAAGTTTTCTCCCCAAACTGCATTATCGGGCTCCCATTCGGGGATAGGACTTACCATCTGGAAGTAAAGTTGTGCTTCGCTTCTACGCTCAACAATGGAAGAAGCTAGCAGCCCAATAAGAAAAACGATTATAACTGTGGCGAAAAACAGTACCCAACTAAGCCATGGTTTTTTTTCCGTTAGTTCTCTGATTGTTTTCATAATACTTGTTTTTTATTTTGATTGGCGTTTTTTGCAAATGGATTATTTGTTATCATCACCTTGCTCCAGAAAAATATTCAGCCATGAAGGCATTACCGAGGGGAGCCTCTCTACCAGCGCATGTGGAGCAGCTGATGCACTTTTTACTGTACCATGCGGGGTTTCGCGGTGGCAGTCCCAGCATAATTTTCCCTCACCTTTTGCGGCACTTCTACCTGTAACCTCCACAAGTTGCACCATATCTACCAGGTCAATATGGCAGCGAATGCAATTTTCCTGTACCACATTGATGCCTGCATCTTTAATCATGAGGGTTTGGGGTTCCCAACGCATGGTGAAAAAAGTTGCATGTCGAAGTCCGTCTGTTGCTTTAACATAATATTTCCTGAAAAAATTGTCTTGCGGAACATGACAATCGGCGCATGTTGCTACATGACCGTGACTGCCTTTGTCCCAGGATGCATAGTGAGGATACATTACATGACAATTGATACATGTTTTGGGGTCATCTGATAAATAGGACGCAGCCATAGATATGTGCAATACCAGGAAAAAAATGCCCGTGAAAATACCTGTAAGTATGATTACTGATAGCCTCCACCGGTGGGGCGGCTTTAAAAAGGAAAATATTTTTCTTATAAAATTCATGGAGCATATGTTTTATCGTCCGAAAATCTCTTTTTAAAAAGTTTAATACCATTAAACAGGAATATCAGTACCCAAATATATGTTAAACTGACAAATTAAGCAACCGGGACTGCAAAAAAAAGTTAATTGTTATTTAGACTAATTACAGACTGCTGGCTGGGAGAAAGATGTTGGTTGATAATGAAACGAATCATTCGTTTGGTGTGATAATTTTACAGTTTTATCAATTTAAATTTTTAATTTTGTTTTTATTTTATAATTCATAACAATTTGCCGATAAACAAATCAAAGGCTTGGTTTTACAATGGTCTTTTGAATGCAATTTTACAACATTACCTAATTCAATCCCCCTTGGGAATTTTGTGAGCAGGATATATGTGTGAACCTATAAAAGATTGATGGATTGGGTGTTTTGTTGAGAACCTGGCCGGGGATGAGGCCCTTGCCAGTAACGTATATGTTTTCATTTTTGTAGGAGTCATTCACATGATGTTTTAAAAAAAACATCTGTTTTTTGTGGAGCCATATATATGTTAATTCAGAGGCAGGGGAGTCAGTGCTTTTATCGGCATAAAATAACATGATATATGACCTGGGTTTTATCTGTTAAAAAACTTTTTATAACAATCACCTTTGTTGTACTCCCATTTATGGGGCAACCCCTGACTACATTGTCGGTAAATGTAGATAGCCTGATGGAGATAATAGAGTCGGGAGAGTCACCCGAATCGTTGGTTTATGAGGCCTACATTCAGTTGGCATGGGAGCTAAAGTCCATCAAGCCAAACCAGTCCCTGGGATTTGCACAAAATGCACTTCAAATTGCCGAAAAAAAAGAAAACTTGAGGGATGCAGCTAACGCACTCAGTATCATAGGTGTTATTTACTGGCAGATGGGGAACTTCAGGATGGCCCTTGATTATCACCTTGAAGCCAACAGTTTGTTCCGTGATATCGATTATGAGATAGGTATTGCACGATCCAACACCAATATGGGCATCATTTTTTCAGATCAAAGCCATTATGAGGAGGCGCTGGAGTACTTTTATGAAGCTTTACGTATCTATGAATCCAACCAGGATACCCTGGGAATGGCTGCCGTGCTTAATAATATAGGCATGGTGTATGAACACCAGAAAGATTATGATTTGGCCGAAAGACACCATTTGCAATCGCTTGAACTAAAAGAACAGCTGAAAGATGAAAGGGGAATGTCTTTCTCCTACAATAATTTGGGGCTGGTTTATCAGCGACTCGAAGAAACTGAGCTTGCCCAAAAGTATTTTTATAAATCACTGGAAATCCGTTTAGAGCTCAATGATAAACGAGAGATTGCCAACACCACCAGCAACCTGGGTAACCTTTATTTTCAGTTGGAAGATTATGAAAAATCTGATGATTACTTAACCGAAGCCTTAAACCTGTATGCTGAAGTAAATGACAAAAGCGGGCTGGCAAAAACGTATAATTACCTGGGGCGCTTGCACATTGAAACCAATAACCTTGACAGGGCGCGCGATTACTTTAACCAAAGTATGGAAATTGCTGAAGATATTGGGCTTACCCGCATGATTACTGAAAATTATGTAAACCTTGCGAAAGTTATGGCCTTGTATGGTGATTACCAAGCTGCCTACAATTATCAGCAGCTTTATGATCATATCAAAGATAGTATTTATAGTGAGGAAAGCCGTAGAAAAATTATTGAGTTGCAATTGATGTATGACAGGGAAAAAAGGGAAAGTGAAATGGAGCTTTTAAAAAAGAACCAGGAAATAAGTTTCTTGAGTACTCAGAGAGACAGGCTTTTACGTAATTTTCTTATCATAGGGGTGGTTCTTATTCTGATTTCACTTTTTCTGCTTTACAACCGGTTTCTAATTGCCAGCAAGGCAAATGTGTTGCTGGAAAAACAAAAGGCTGAAATAACTGAAACCAATTCTCAGCTGGTGGAACTGAACCACTCGCTTTTAGAGCAAAAGAAACGATATGAAGAATTGAACCGAAAACTTCACCAGTCCAATGAAAAACTCATGGAGTCGGAGAAGCATCTAATGGAAACCAATGCCACCAAAGATAAGTTCTTCTCGATTATTTCGCATGACCTACGCAACCCTTTTGCATCAATTGTTAGTTTTTCCAGAATTTTGAAAAGGGATATCTCCAGTATGTCTAAAGATGAACTCAGTGAACTTGCCTACGAACTGGATAAGTCAGTGCTGAAAATCAACAACCTTCTTGAAAACCTGCTGCAGTGGTCTAGAACCCAAACTGGAAAAATTAAATATAAACCCGAATACATGGCTGTTCATGAAATTGTAAAGGATAACCTGAATCTTTTCAAAAACAATGCAAAAGAAAAGAATGTAAAGCTGATGGATGAGGTTGATGACGACCTACCGGTATTTGCCGATCGCAATATGACCGATACCGTTATTCGCAACCTTCTTTCTAATGCTCTCAAGTATACTGATGTTGGTGGAGAGATTAAAATAAGCAGCTACGTTCATGACCACATGGCATATATATCGGTAAAAGATAACGGAGTAGGAATTTCTCAGGAGAATAAAAAGAAAATATTCAGGGTGGATTCGCTGCATTCAACTTACGGAACAATGGATGAAAAGGGGAGTGGTTTGGGATTGCTGCTTTGCAAAGAATTTGTTGAAAAGCAAGGCGGATATATCACCTTTAAAAGTGAACAGGGTAAGGGGTCTGAATTTACCTTTTCTTTGCCCCTGGAAGACAAACGTGCATGACAGGTTTGCTTTATAATTCTTAAAAAGAGTCATCTTTTACCTGCCTTGTAATCCTTCAAACAGGAACATGAGTAAGTGTAAAAAATAATTCAGCTTGTCTGTTTGATTTGCAAAAAATATTGTATATTTGCACTCCCAAAACAAAAGCGGATGTGGCGTAATTGGTAGCCGCGCCAGACTTAGGATCTGGTGCCGAAAGGCGTGGGGGTTCGAGTCCCTTCATCCGCACAAAATAGATGTATGAGTAATTGCCCCGTAAGATAATAGTAGCATTGCGATCTAACGGGGTATTTTTTATTTAGATAATATTGATTTGTAATTAAACGTTGAATGCTTGTGTGATGGAAAACTTTCAAATAAATCATTCACACAAATAAAAAATAGATGTATATGAATATTGTTCAGGAGAATACAGGAGAACTCACCGCAACCCTAAAAGTACAACTGGGACCCGATGACTACCAGCAAAAAGTGGATAAAGCATTGAAAGATTTGCAAAAAAATGCACAAATCAAAGGTTTCAGGCCAGGCAAAGTGCCCATGGGTATGGTGAAAAAAATGTACGGTCAAAGCGTTCTTGCCGATGAAGTTAATAAAGTACTTGTAGATGCAGTATACGACTATATCAAAGAAAAAGAAATCAATATACTGGGTAACCCACTGCCCGATCAGGAAAAAGCAGCTAATATTGACTGGGAAAACCAAACCGAGTTTGAATTTGCCTACGAAGTTGGTATTGCTCCAGAAGTAAATATTTCATTGACCGATGAGGAAATTGAAGTGGAGTACCACAAAATAAAAGTGGAAGACAACCTGGTGGATGAAACCATCACTGATATTGCCAAGAGGTATGGCAAAATGCACAACCCCGAAGTGTCAGAAAAAGAAGATGTTTTGTTTGGTGAGTTTGCAGAGCTCGATGGCGATGGCAATGTTATTGAAGATGGTTTGAAAAATAAATCTAA
>SL_3KL_010_SEDDRAFT_10002042_pt1 | contig 18513 bp, 15 predicted proteins | sample SodLakKL_010_SED_2_FD_10381 | JGI IMG/M metagenome (IMG submission 10381) | reverse complement strand
GGCCGGCTCGGGCCGCCGCCGCCAGCTCCTCCACCGGGCGCTGGGCCGAGGTGGCGTCGAAGGGATCGTGGCCGGCAATGACCTGGAGGAGGAGTGCGGCGTCCTCCACCGTGGTGCCGAAGGTCCCCACCTGGTCCAGGGAGGAGGCGAAGGCCACCAGCCCATAGCGACTCACCCGACCGTAGGTGGGCTTGATCCCCACCACACCGCAGAGGGCGGCGGGCTGCCGTACCGATCCCCCGGTGTCGGACCCCAGGGCGCAGGGGACCAGGCCCGCGGCCACGGCGGCGGCGGACCCTCCCGAGCTGCCCCCCGGGACCCGACTCCGATCCGCTGGATTCCGGGTGACCCCGAAGGCGGAGTTTTCCGTGGAGGAGCCCATCCCGAACTCGTCCATGTTCGTCTTCCCGGCCACGAGCCCTCCGGCGGCCCGGAGGCGCCGAACCACGGTGGCCTCGAAGGGCGACCGGTACCCGTCCAGGATCCGGGAAGCACAGGTGGTGGGCAGGTCCAGGGTGGCCAGGTTGTCCTTCACCGCCACCGGGACGCCGGCCAGCGTCCCGGTGAGTGCCCCCGCTGTCGCCCCGTCCGGCGCACCCTCCTCCGCCACGGCCCCGTCCGGAGCCCCCTCCCCCGCCCCCTCCGCCCCCAGACTCAGGAAGGCGTGGAGGGGCTGGTCGGCGGATCCGTCGGCCTGGATGCGTCTTCGGGCCTCCTGGAGCCAGTGGTCCGGGGCCACCTCGCCGGAGGTGACGGCCCGGGCCATCTCGGTGACGCGCCCTCGCGTCTCGCTCATTCCCCTTCCTCCAGGGCCGGAAGACGGGGGACCAGGAAGAACCCCTCCCTCCACTCGGGAGCCGCGGCACCGGGGCCGCCGTCCGTGAGGGGGTCGGGGGCCGCATCCGGATCGCGGAAGGCCGCGGGAAGGGGCTCTCCCCCGCCCTCCACCCCGGAGGTGTCGGCCTCGGCCAGGGCGTCCATGTGTCCCAGGATGGCGTTGAGCTCACCGGTGAGGCGCTCCACGTCCTCCTCCCCCGGCTGCAGTCGGGCCAGCTCGGCAATCCGACGAACCTCGTCCGGCGTCACACTCATCCACATCTCCTCGTGACCCGCGCCACGGCGCCAGGGGCGCTCAGCGGGGGCATTCAGTAGTCCCGTTCCAGCCCGGCGTACCGGGCCAGGAGCTTCTTCTGTCCCACGGAGTCGAAGTTCACCGTGATCCGCACATCCCGGCCGAAGCCGGAGACCTCCACCACCGTGCCCGACCCGAAGGTGGCGTGGGATACCCGTTCCCCCTTCACCATCCGGGGCTGGTCCTGGTTGAGCCCGGCCTCGAACTCCTCCTCCTCCCGAGCCCGATCCTCGGCCCGATCCTCCCGGCCTGTTCTCGACGGGGAGCCGAAGTCGCCGGAGCGTCCTCCCCCCATCCAGGGACTCCCTCCTCCGCCCTGGAGGCGGAAGGCGGCCTGCTCCCGCTCCAGCCGGGGGGACCGACGGGTCTCCAGGAGCAGTTCGGGAACGTCCTCCACGAAGGAGGAGAGGGTCCCCATCATCACGTCTCCCGCCCGGCGCCGTTCCCGGGCCCAGGTGAGGATGAGCTTGTCCTCGGCCCGGGTGATCCCCACGTAGAAGAGTCGCCGCTCCTCCTCGAGCTGGGCCGGATCGTCATAGGCCCGCCCCAGGGGGAAGAGCCCGTCCTCGAGCCCCGCCAGGAAGACCAGGGGGAATTCCAGCCCCTTGGCGTTGTGGAGGGTCATGAAGGTGACGGCATCGGCGTCGGGGTCGGCCCGATCCAGGTCGGTGACCAGCGCCACCTGCTGGAGGAAGAGATCCAGTTCGGTGAAATGGTCCGGAGGGGTCTCGTCCCACTCCTCGGTGAGTTCCGCCTCGAATTCCAGCGCCCCGGCGATGAGCTCCTTCACGTTCTCCGCCCGGTCCTCGCCCTCGGGCCCCTCGTTCCGGAGGTGGGTGAGGAAGTCCAGTTCGTCGATGAGTTCCTCCAGGAGGGCCCCCACCGAGAGCTTGGCGGCCCGGAGCGAGTATTTCTGGATGAGGGCGGCAAAGCGGGCCAGGGACTTCCGTGCCCCGGTCGGGATATCCGGGGCGTCATCGGCCCTCAGTGCCGCCTCCAGGAGGGGGAGGCCGGCTTCGTCGGCGAAGCGGATGAGACGCTGCTGCGAGGTCTTCCCGATCCCCCGCTTCGGCGTGTTCACCACCCGGGTGAAGGCCGCCGAGTCCAGGGGATTGGAGATGAGCCGGAGGTAGCCCAGCACGTCCTGGATCTCCCGTCGCTCGTAGAAGCGCACCCCCCCCACGATCTGGTAGGGGATCCCCTTCCGGCGGAAGGCGTCCTCCAGCGCCCGGGACTGGGCGTTGGTCCGATAGAGGATGGCCGACTCCCGGTACCTACCCAGGGCCCCGTCGGTGAGGCGGGCCTCGATCTCCTCGGCGATCCACCCCGCCTCGTCCCGCTCGTCCGCCGTCTCCACCAGGGTGAGGCGCTCCCCCTCCTCCCGGTCGGTGTGGAGGGTCTTCTCCTTTCGGTGGAGGTTGCGACGGATGACCTGGTTGGCGGCCTCCAGGATGGTCCCGGTGGACCGGTAATTCCGCTCGAGCCGGACCACCCGGGCCCCTTCGTAGGTCGTCTCGAAGTCCAGGATGTTCCGGATGTCGGCTCCGCGCCACCCGTAGATGGAGTTGTGGACGCAGATCCCATCGGCGAAATAGGTGCGGAGTTCTCCCACCGAGAGGTCATGCACCGGTCCATCGTAGTCCTCCACCTCCCGGGCGCTGACCCTCGCGGGGTGCACGCTCCCATCCGCCCCCAGGACCGCCACCTCCATCCCCGGGAAGAGATGGCTCACCGGGAGGCAGTCGAACATCCCGGCGGATCGTAGACCCTCCTGGGCCGGGGCCAGACGGGCCCGGACCCGGAACTCCGCGTCCACCCTGGCCGCCAACTCCCGGGCATACCGCCACCCCTCGTCGTGGCTCTTCCGGGCGGTCTCCACGCGCCATCCCTCGCCCTTGCCCTCTCGGACGGGATATCCATCGGCCGCCACCGCGGCCCGGGCTCCTTCCCCTCGGGTCACGAGCTGCACCCGATGGTCCGACCAGGGCCGTCCCTGATACCGGCGCCCATCTCCGAAGAGGGTGAGGTTCACCACGCGACGGACCTTCTCCCCCCGCATGACGGCGGAGGGGAGGTGATGGGGATGCTCCGGGAACAGATGCAGGGCTTCCAGGAGCCTCTCCGCCCGCTCCCGGGTGTCGATCCCGTCGTAGAGCGTCCGGATGCGGTCGTCGTCCAGGGCCACGCGTCGGCCCTGGGCATGGAACACCACCGTGGGAATCCCGAACCCGAAGGCGAGCTCCGCCTCCCGCAGGCGGGCATCGGCCTCGGAGGTGAAGGTTCCCAGGACCCATGCGCGGTCGGCTCGCTCCTGGTTCAGGCGCACCGCCAGGCCATTGACCAGCTCTCCGCTTCTCCGGGCCCGGACCCCACGGGTGATCCCGATGCGGAACCCCATCCCGTCCCGCTCCATGAGGTAGACGTACCAGGTTTCCGCGTCGGGGCGAAGGCGCCCGAAGACCAAGTGGTTGGGGGTGGCGCGAAGCGTCCTCCCGTCTTCGGTGACCAATCGGATCACCGGGCCCCGGAATAGTCGCGTGGGGGCTGCGGTGACGGGGCCGGGTGCGCTCCCCCCACCCCCGGTTGCTCCCACCACCTGGCCCCCGGGAACCACCTCCTCCACCGGGATCGGTCCCGCCGGAGTGGCGATCAGGGTTCCCGGTAGAACACACTGGTCATCATCTCCAACCACCATCAGGTTCCGGTGCTTCTGCGCCAGGAGCTCCAGGAGGCGGAACTGGGCGTGGTTCGTGTCCTGGTATTCGTCCACCAGGATGAAGGCGAAGCGCTCCCGGTAGCGGTCCGCCACGCCGGGGTGGGCATCCAGGAGCTCCACGGGCTTCACCAGCAGGTCGTCGAAGTCGAAGGCGTTCTGGTCCCGGAGGGACTTCTGATAGGCCGGGTAGACCTTGGCCACGTTCCTCAGGAAGAGGTCGAAGCCGTCTCCGTGCTGCTCCACGAAGGCCTCGGGCCGGACGAGCTGGTTCTTGGCGTCGGAGATGGCGGAGCGGATGGCCTGGGGCTTCCAGCGCTTGGGATCGAGCTGGAGGGCGTCCATGATCCGCTTGATCTCCCGGAGGTTCTCCTCGGCGTCGAAGATGGTGAAGGTGGAGTCCCATCCCAGGAGTTCGGCGTGGCGACGGAGGAAGCGGGCACCCAGGGAATGGAAGGTCCCCATCCACGCTCCCACCGGCTCCCGCCCCAGGAGGGCCCGGATCCGCTCCCGCATCTCCCCGGCCGCTTTGTTGGTGAAGGTCACCGCCAGGATCCGGTCCGGCGGCACGCCGTGCTCCTGCACCAGACGGGCGATCCGGACGGTGAGGACCCGGGTCTTCCCCGATCCGGCGCCCGCCAGAACCAGGATCGGTCCCTCCAGGTGTTCCACCGCCTCCCGTTGCTCGGGGTTCAGGGACTGGAGCGAGTCGGGTTTGGGATCCGGCGAGGGCGGGAAAAACGAAGGGGTCTGGGTCACCGGGTGGGGGTCGGGAGTGGAGGTGGGAAAGGGGCTGTGGTTCTGTCCGCGGACGCTGTTGGTCTCGGGGAGACAAGGATGGAAGATGCCCAGAACCGGACGCGGGGTCGAGGGGAGACGACACGATTGCCGGCCGAGGAGGACGGACGGCGGGTGCCTGGGCAGGGAGCAATTGGGGGGAGGCTGGGGCGAGCGGGTCCACACGGATGGGCTCGACCGAATGATCTCGCCGCCGGCCAGCGCGTTTCTCTCCAGATGGTAAGAACTTCCACGCATGCTCCCATGACTATGCCTGCTCGCTGAATCAAGATCCTTGCATCTCCGCCCGGTGACTCCCCAAATAGTGAGACCATGGACATGCCATTTCGCGTCGGGGAGATCGCTTCGGGGCCGGATTTTGCCGGTAGACGGTCCGAATTGACCCGGATCCAGCAGGCCATGTGGAGCCGGGGGCGACTCCTGGTCACCGGAATCCAGGGCCAGGGAAAGCGCTCAACGGTGACCCAGGCCTTCCAGCCGGTGGGAAACCGGGGCGGCATCCTCCTGCGAGCCGACCTGGGAACCACGGAGAACGCCTCCGAACTCCTGCGGCGATGGGTGGCCGAGGTGCCTCCAGGATGGGGGCAGCGAACCCGACTCCTGGATTTCCTCCGCTCCACCGGGCTCCGTCCGGAAACTGGCAGGCGAGGCCCGTGGAGCGGCCCGGGGAGCGGCTCTGGGAGCGGTCCCGGGAGCGCCCCGTGGGAGGTGGGACAACCCGCAAGGCGAAAGGGGGACCGGGATGGGGCGCCCATCCGCCTGGGAATCCGGAGCCGTACCCTCGCTGTAGACGAGGCGGAAGCCCAGATCGGCGCCCTCCTCCAGTGGTTCGACGGAATGGCAGCCCACCACCCGGCACCCATAATCCCGGTTCTGGACGAGGTGCAGCATGCCGACCGGATCCTTCCCGATGGGTTCCAGCTCCTGAAGAGCTGGATGTCCACCACCCGGAACCTCCCCTGGATCCTGTGTGGGACTCCCCACGTGGCGCCCTCCCTGGCCAGGAAGGGCACGTCCGGAGGAGGAGCGGCCATGGGGGCCGCAGCCGGGAAAGGCATGGCCGGAGGTGGTGCGGACGGCATGGAGCACATGGAGCTCGGCCCCATCCCCAGGGACGAGATGGCCGGGTGGATCGAAAAGCAGTTGCATGGACACGGGGTGGAGCCGGAGCCGGAGGTAGGACGGAGGATCGTCGAGGTCGCGGGCCCTCGGACCGTCGACCGGATCCGGCTGTCCCGACATACCTACCTTCGGAGCCTGGGTCGGGACCGTGTGGGCACGGATGAGGTGGAAGCGGCCTACGGGGATCTGATCTTGGAAGGGTCCGAAGGGTTCGAGCGCCTCTGGCAGGAATTCCCTCCCTATCAGCGGGCGGTCCTCCGCGCCGTGGCCGTCGGGGTGGAGCAGCTCCACAGCCAGAAGGCAGCCTTCGAGTACGACCTCCCGGTGAGTTCAGCGGTCACCAAAGCGGTGCGGATCCTCCGGGAGAAGGGTCAACTCTCCGAGGGCACGCCCATCACCCTGACAGATCCGTTCTTCCGGGGGTGGGTGCTGGGGAAGGCGATGTTGGATGCTGTGGGGTGATGGCCCCCTTGGCGACCAGCCGGCCCGGCTGGTCGGCTGGTCAGCTGGTCAGACCACCCTCACCGCGATGTCCGTGAGCCCGTCAATGTGCCCCTCCATGAGGTCCCCTACCACCACAGGACCCACGTTCTCCGGGGTTCCGGAGTAGATGATGTCCCCGGGTCGGAGCTCCGACCCCTGGGAGAGCTGGCTGATCTGCTCCGCCACATTCCAGATCATCTGCTCCAGGTCCGCTTCCTGCTTCACCTCGCCGTTCACCGAGAGGCGGATCCGTCCTGCGTGGAAATGCCCCACGTCGGCCACCGGATGGAGGGGGCCCAGGACGGCGGAGTTGTCGAAGCTCTTCCCGATCTCCCAGGGCTTCTCCTCGGCCCGGCTGGCGAGCTGGAGGTCCCGGCGGGTCATGTCCAGCCCCACCGCGTAGCCGTATACCCGGTCCAGGGCCTCCTCAGCGGAGATGTCGCGGCCTCCTCCCCTCAGCGCCACCACCAACTCCACCTCGTAGTGGTAGTTCCTGGTGAGGGGCGGATAGGGATGTTCCAGGGTCTCACCCGGCAAGGCGAGCTGGATGGCGTCGGAAGGCTTCTGGAAGAAGAAGGGAGGCTCCCGGGTGGGGTCGGATCCCATTTCGATGGCGTGGGCCGCGTAGTTTCGCCCGATGCAGTAGATCCGACGGACCGGGAAGACCTCGTCCCGCCCCAGAACCGGGATCGTGCTCTGTGGGACCACGAAGGGGGTTGGCAGGCCTCCGGCCGAACCCCCTGCCGACCCCTGGGCGGAGCCGCCCCCGGGTGTTCCGCCCTCGGCGGTCGCGGAGGAGGATTCCGTTCCCGAGCATCCAGCAAGTCCTGCCAGGGCCAGCACACCGGAGGCCTGAAGGGCTTCGCGGCGGGTCATCGGTGTCATGGTCTCTCCAAACGGTTGGGACACTATGGGGGACCTCCCCCGACCTCGGGGTCGACCTCATGGTCAAACTCAGGGTCAGACTCAGGGTCGATCTCCAGGGTCGGAATCGGGGTCCATGCTCGGGGTCCATACCTCGGCATCAGGGAAAGGCAGTCTCAAACCATACGGTGGGCTTCGTTTCGGGGAAAGGCTCCCACGGACTGGCGCCGGGGATCTCGGCAGGAAGCCCATCGGAGATCGCACCGAGGGCAGACCTCCGGATGTCCGACTGTCCCCAAGGCCGGTCTGTCCCTAACTTCCGCCCCCATCGGTGTTCTCCGTCCGCTTCGACCCTGAGTTCATGCCATGCCCGCTGCCCCAGACCGCATGAAGGGTGTGTACGACCAGTACTCCGGTATCTATGACCGGATCTTTGGCCCCGTCTTCCAGCACTCGCGGGAAGAGGTCATCCGGGGTCTGGAACTGGCCCCAGGAGAGCAGATCCTGGAGGTTGGGGTGGGCACCGGCCTCTGCCTTCCCCTCTATCCCCGCAATGGTCGCGTCACCGGGGTGGACATCTCGCAGGGAATGCTCCGCAAGGCGCTGGACCGCCTGGAGGAACACCCCCTGGAGCACGTGAACCTCCTGGCCATGGATGCCGGGCAGATGAGCTTCCAGGACGATTGCTTCGACCTGGTCATCGCCGCGTACGTCGTCACTGCGGTGAGCGATCACCGGGCGCTGATGAGGGAGATGATCCGGGTGTGCCGGCCGGGAGGACGCCTGATCCTCCTGAATCACTTCCGGCAGGATTCCCGACTCGTGGGCGCGGTGGAGCGGGCCATCTCACCCCTCTGCAAGCACGTGGGATTCCGGACCGACCTTTCCGTGGACGACGTGGTGGGAGAATGGCCTCTCCGCATCGTCAGGGACGACCGGGTGAAGCCCCTCGGCATGTGGCACGTCGTGGAAGGCATCAACGAGAAGGCTTCCTTGAAAACCGGGAAGTCGACGAGCGGCACACGACCCGAGACCGTCACCAGAAGCATGTCCGGCGATGGTGGATCCCGCGGTTGAGCCCCGTCGGATCCCTTTCGCGAGACACCTCAGGCATTGCGGAGCCACCGCATAGGTGGTATTACGGAAACCGATCGTTCGACCCGAAATGAGCGGTCCGCGTTGGTTCGAACGCCTTCCCTTCCTTTTCAGGAGCATTCATTGACCAACCAGTCGGCAGGCACGGGATTTCGCTACACGAAGGTGATGGCCTGGGGGCCGGCCGTAATCCTCGCCTTCGCGCTTGTTGCGATGGCTATGGAGCAGGTAGTTGTCGGCCTCCTCCTCGCCGTGATGGCCATTCTCTTCTGGGTGATCGTCCGCCGCCGGAAGAATCAGTCCGCACCCAAGTAGCCCTCGATCACCCCTCCGGTACCCGCATCTCGAACACCGTCCCCTCGGGCCCCGTCTCCACCAACTCCAGGTGCCCGGCGTGGATCCGCTCCACGATGCGCTTGGAGAGGGAGAGGCCCACCCCCCAGCCGCTGGACTTGGTGCTGGCACCGGGCTCGAAGAGCCGGTCCCGGATCATCGGTTCCACTCCGGGGCCATCGTCCGCTACCCGCACGTCGATCCAGCCGGGGGCGCCGCGGCGGGCGGTAAGGCGGATCGTCCCCCCACGGCCGGCCAGAGCGTCCAGGGAGTTCTTCATGATGTTCTCCAGGGCCCAGGCCAACAGGACCTCGCTCCCCCGGACCCGGGGGAGGTCGGGCTCCATCTCCACCTCCAGCGCTACCCCCTGCCCCAGGCGCGGGAGCCGGGCCCTCAGGTAGCGCTCCACCGCTTGCACCACCTCCTCCAGGCCGATGGGCTCCAGCGCCGTCTCCCGGCCGATGAGCTCGAAGCGGCGGCTCACCCGCTCCAGACGCTCCACGTCCTCGGCGATCTCCTCGGCGACGGAGCTGTCCCCCAGCGCCGCGGGACGCTCCTTCAGGGGGAGATGCAGGACCTCGAGCCATCCCTTGAGGGAGGAGATGGGGGTCCCGAGCTGGTGGGCCAGTTCCCGGGCCATGGAGGTCCATGCCCGATCCGCCTCCGCCTTCCGCTGGGCCCGGACCACCGCCACCCCCACCAGGAAGGTGAGAAGGAGGCCGCTCACCTGGAGCCACGGAATCCACCGAAGCCGGGCCAGCTCCGGGGGGTCCCCGAAATAGACCAGGGCGATCTCGGGATCTCCCACGGGTGGATTCCGGAGGGCGAGGCGGCGGGCGTACTCCCGGACCCGGAGCTGGCCCTCGGGCGTCTCCAACTGGGCCTGGAAGGGAAGATTCACGGCGGCGGTGATGGTGTCCCCCTCCCCGGCCAGGACCAGGGGTACGCCCGACTCCAGGATGATTTCCTGCAGCCGGACCAGGGTCCGATCCGCCCCGGCGGGATCCGGATCCGCCAGCCCCGTCTGGACCTCGGCGAACATCCGGGTCATGGTGGCCACGTCCGCCCGGAAGGACCGGATGATCTGCTCGGTGTAGACCAGGTACCACCCCAGCAGGGCCAGGAAGAGCACGGCCAGGACGAGGGGCCAGCGCCCCGCGGCGGCGGCGGGCTGCCCTCCCGACCGGATGGAGGTCACACGGGGGCCCCGGACGTTCGGGCGTCGGGCGGCACGAGCCGCTTTTCACCGAACCATCGGTGGATCACCTCGGGGAGGGCCACGCTCCCGTCCTCCTCCTGGTAGGTCTCCAGCAGGGCCACCATGAGGCGAGGCAGCGCCAGGGCGGACCCGTTCAGGGTGTGGACGAACTCGGGCTTCTCCCCCGGGGCGGGGCGGAAGCGGATCCCCGCTCGGCGGGCCTGGTAATCGGTGAAGATGGAGCAGGAGGAGACCTCGAGCCAGCGCTCCACTCCCGGAGCCCAGACCTCGATGTCGTAGGTCATGGCCGAAGAGAACCCCAGGTCGCCAGAGGCCAGCCGCACCACCCGGTACGCCAGCCCCAGCTCCTGGAGGATCCGCTCCGCCTCTTCGGTGAGCTCGTCCAGCGCCTGGCGGCTCCGGTCGGGGTGCTCAAAGCGGACCAGCTCCACCTTGTCGAACTGGTGCACCCGGAGGAGCCCCCGGGTGTCCTTGCCCGCCGCCCCGGCCTCCCGGCGGAAGCAGGGAGAGTAGGCGGTGTAGCGGATGGGAAGATCATCCGCCGTAAGGAGTTCGTCCCGGTGGAGGTTCGTCACCGGGACCTCGGCGGTGGGGATGAGCCAGAGGTCATCCCTCTCGGAGAGGTAGGACTCGTCGGCGAACTTCGGGAGCTGCCCCGTCCCGGTGAGGGTCTCCCGGGTGACCAGGTAGGGGACCCGGAGCTCCTCGTAGCCGTGCTCCTGGACGTGCATGTCCAGCATCCAGTTGATGAGCCCCCGCTGCAGGCGCGCGCCGGCGCCTCGAAGAACCGGGAAGCCGGAGCCCGAGACCTTCGCTCCCCGGGGCAGATCCAGGATCCCCAGCGACTCGCCCAGTTCCCAGTGGGGCCGGGCTTGGAAGTGGTGCACCACGGGGATGCCCCAGTCCCGGAGGAGCTCGTTGTGGCTCTCGTCCCCCTCGGGGACCTCATCCAGAGGGAGATTGGGGGTGGCCAGGAGGACCTCCTGGATCCGTGCCTCGGCGGCAGTGACCCCGGTGTCCAGCTCCGAGATCCGGGTTCCCACCTCCCGCATCTCCAGGATCAGCGCCTCGGCGTCCTCACCGGCCCGCTTCCGCTCCCCGACGGTGCGGGACACTTCGTTGCGCCGGGCCTTCAGGGCATCCGATTCGGTGATGGCGGCGCGACGCTCCTCGTCCAGGGCCAGGATCTCGTCCACCATCCCGGCGCTGCCCGCCTCGCCCCGGCGGGCCAGGGCCTGGCGGACCCGCTGGGGATCGCTCCGGAGCAGCTTCAGGTCCAGCATGCGTCAGCTCCCGGGAGGAACGAGTCGTCGGTTGTTGCAATCCGGGCTGATGTCGAAGAGGAACCGGACCGTTCCCAGTTCCAGGTTCACCTCCAGCGGCTCCATCTTTCCGTAGTAGAAGCAGATCTGTCCGAAGGGCCCGGACTGCTGGTGGGTCCGCACCACGTAGAGAGTCCCGGTCTGGATGGGGACCGGTTCCCGGGTGATGTAGACGGCGGTGTCCGCCGGGGCGTCCCGGATGTCGTCGAAGGAGATGTTGGGAAGGGGGACCAGGGCGGCTTCCGACGCCACGCCCAGCGTCCGGGGCGGAAGGAAGACCATCTGGCCGTCCCGCCGGTCCACCGCGAAGTCCCAGCGGCCCTCCTCCTGGGCGCTCTGGACGATGACCCGCCGTCCCTGGAGCATGTCGAAGGCCTGGGGCCGGTTCAGCTCCGGCCGGTCCAGGGAGAAGAGGGTGGCCTCCCTGGGGTTCTCCTGCCAACGGAGGAGGAAGGGGTCATCCCCGCAGGCAGCCAGGGCGGCCAGCAGGATCCCCAGCAGGGCCAGGGAAAGGAGCCGGACGGAGACCGACGGGCGTCGACGAATCACCGACGGCGAGGCATGGGGTGGAGCGGGGGACATCACGGAGATTCACGGGGTTGGGGGACCGCGTCCGGGAAGGAGAACACTATCCGAAGCCGGCAGGGGGTGTCAACCCCGGAAACACGCTGGATTTCTTGACTTTACAGCCCCCGCATGGGTAGGTTCCGCGGGCCGTGAGCCGAGGGCGCCTTCGGGACGCCCCGGGGGGCCCTGGACAACGACGACCCGGTCCCGGCTCCACTCGCTTTGCGACCCCTTTCCGGAGGCGCCATGGCGGTCCCCACCCCGCCCCGCCCTGCAGGCTCCATCCGTGTCATGGTAGCCGAGGACGAGCCCCACATCCGCCGGATCCTGGTGACCTTATTGGAGGCCCAGGGCTTCCGGGTGGACGTGGCCCGGGATGGGAACGAGGCGTTGGAATTCCTGGATGGACCGGCCGCCTACGACGCCGTCCTCCTGGACCTCCTCATGCCCGGCCATACGGGGCTGGAGGTCCTGGAGCAGATCCGGGGAATGTCCCGGCGAGAGCTTACCCCTGTGCTCCTGCTCTCGGCCAAGGGGCAGGACGCGGACCGGGACCGGGCGTTCGAGCTGGGCGCTGCCGACTTCCTGACCAAGCCCTTCTCCCCGAAGAAACTCATCAACCGGCTGGACCAGCTCCTGGGACAGTCGCGGGAAGGGAATTGGCGGGATGTCTGAAGGGCCATCCCTCCACGTCCTGATCCTGGCCGGCGGGGTGGGCACCCGCTTCTGGCCCGCCAGCACCCCTGCCCGACCCAAGCAGCTCCTGGCCCTGGGCTCGGAGCGTCCCCTCATCGTGGATACGGTGGAGCGGGCGCTGAAGGTGGCGGAGCGGGACCGGATCCGGATCCTGACGGGGGCCCACCTGGTCCACCCTTTCCAGGCCGCCCTTCCCCAGCTCCCCGACTCGGCCTACTGGGTGGAACCCCGGGCCCGGGGCACGGGACCGGTCCTGGCCTGGGCCGCCCACCAGGTGGCCGCCCAGGATCCCGACGGGGTCCTCATCTCCCTCCACGCGGACCACCTCATCGACCCCGACGAGGCCCTCTCCGCCCTCCTCCCCCGTGCCGCGGCGTTGGCGTCCGACGAGGACCTCCTCCTGACCCTGGCCGTCCCCCCGGACCGGCCGGAGACGGGGTATGGATGGATCCGCCCCGGGGAGCCCATCCGGGACGAGGCGGGCCTGAGGGCCTGGCGGGTGGGGGCCTTCGTGGAGAAACCGGACCTGCCCACCGCCCAGCGCTACCTCCGGGAGGGGTACCTCTGGAACTCGGGGATCTTCGTCTGGTCGGCCCGCCGCTTCCTGGAGGAGGTCCACCGCCACGCGCCGGAGATCGCGCCCCACCTGGCCCACCTGGACCGGGGGGAGGTGGAGGCGTATTTCCAGGAGGTGAGCCCCATCTCGGTGGACGAGGCCGTCCTGGAGCGGAGTGGCCGGGTGGGGACGGTGGAGGCCACCTTCCGCTGGGACGACGTGGGAAGCTGGGCGTCCCTCTCCCGGGCCCGGAGCGGGGACGAGGCGGGGAACGTCACCGTGGGCGAGACCCACGCGGTGCAGGCCGGGGGGAACGTGGTGTGGGCCGAGGACGGGCCGGTGGTCCTCTTCGGCGTGGATGACCTGGTGGTGGTGCGAACGGGAGGGATCACGGTGGTGGCACGCAAGGACCGGAGCCCGGACTGGAAGGAGCTGGTGGCCCGGCTCCCGGAACGCCTCCGGGAGGGGGGCTTCGGCTCCGCCGACGCATCGGGAGACGACGCATGACCCATCGACTCTGGCTCCTGGAGGACGAGACGGCCCGGGGATGGGTCCCCTTCTCCGAGACCCGGCCCGTGGGGGAGCTCCTCTTCGGCGCGTCGCGGCTCCGGGAGCGGATCGCCGGAACCCTGGGCATGCCGGTGGCGGGATACCTGGCCCCGGAAGCGCTGGAGGGCTTCACCGAGGAGGGGACGCCTCCGGTGGTCCCTCTGGACCAGGTGGGCCCGGCCGACGAGGTCCGCGTCGTCCTCTCCTCGCGGACGGTCCTGGAATTCCCCACCCACGGTGAGGCCCATGGGCCCGTGGCAGGGGTGCCCTCAGCCCGGGAGGCCCTGGAGGCGGGACTCGCCAGGGCATCGGGGCGGTCATCGCAGGGGGCACAGGGGGAGGCGCCCCCGGACGCGCCGGTGCGGATCCGGGTGGGCGGCGAGGCAGCGGGGTGGATCCTCCCCCCCGCCACCCCCCTTCCCCCGGAGGGCCCCGACGCGGGTGAGTGGGCCCAGACGGTGGAGCCGGCCGGCGAGGTGGAACTCCCGGGACACCTCCTGGCGGCGCCCTGGACGCTGGTGGCGGACAACGCCGGGCAGCTCCGACGGGATCTGGCCCTCCCCCCGCCCCTGGCCGCGTTGGAGGGGACGGGCACGGACACCGGCAGGAGAACGGGTTCGGCCGGCGCCGGAGACTCGGCTCGGGACGCCGTCAGGACCCTCCTCCCCGCCCACCCCGGCGTGGAGTTCCTGGGCGACCACCCCATCACCTCCGGCGGGCCGGTGGAGGTGGACCCCCAGGTGATCCTGGATGCCCGGGAGGGCCCCATCCACCTCGAGGCCGGAGTGAAGATCCGGGCCTTCACCCACCTGCGCGGGCCGGCCTTCATCGGTGCCGGCACCACCCTCCTGGGGGGCCTCATGGAGTCCCTCTCGGTGGGTCCGGGGTGCAAGCTCCGGGGCGAGATCTCGGAGTCGGTGATCCTGGGGTGGTCCAACAAGGCCCACGACGGCTACCTGGGCCACGCCCTGGTGGGAAGCTGGGTGAACCTGGGGGCGGGGACCACCAACTCGGACCTGAAGAACAACTACAGCCCGGTCCGGGTCCCGGTGGGGGTGGAGCGGGAGGTGGACACCGGCCTCCTCAAGGTGGGGATCTTCCTGGGGGACCACGTGAAGACGGGGATCGGCACCCTCCTCTCCACCGGAACCCAGGCCGGCGCCGGCTCCAACATCTTCGGCGGGGGCGGGGTGCCCCCTCGGTGGATCCCTCCCTTCTCCTGGGGCCCCACGCCCCCAGGGAGCGGTCCCGGCCCCGAGGGCGGCTTCCAGCGCTACGACCTGCCCCGCTTCCTGGAGACAACGAGCCGGGTCATGGGCCGGAGGGGGCAGGCCCTCTCCCCCGGGATGACCCGGGTTCTCACCCGGGCATGGGAGCGGACCCACGGGCCCGCAGGGCGCCTTCCCGGAGAGCGGGACGTATGAGCAGGGGGCCGGACGCATGAGCAGGGGGCGGAGCGTATGACCGGAGTCATGGCATGAAGGTGGCCATGCTGGGGAGCGGAAGCCGGGGGAACGCCACCATCCTGGTGGGTGAGGAGACCCGGATCATGGTGGACGCGGGGTTCAGCGCCCGGCAGATGGCCCGCCGGCTGGAAGTTCTGGGGATCGAGCCTGAGTCCCTGGACGCCATCGTGGTGACCCACGATCACGGCGATCACACCCGGGGAATCGGGGTCTGGGCCCGGCGCTACGGCACCCCGGTCTACCTGACGGATCCCACCCGCGCGGTCTGTGCAGGGCTCTTCCGTGGGGGAGAAGAGGTCCGCTCCTACCAGGCCGGACGCCCCTTCCGCATCGGGGAGTTCCGGGTGGATCCCTTCCTGACGGTCCACGACGCCGCCGACCCCGTGGCCGTCACCGTCTACCGAGAGGGGTGTGGCACCCGGGTGGGAGTCGCCACCGACCTGGGCCGTCCCACCGCCGGGATCCGCCACTCCCTGGCGGGGTGCGACTTCCTGGTCCTGGAGGCCAACCACGACGAGCGGATGCTCCGGAGCGGCCCGTATCCGCCGTCCGTGCAGGCCCGCATCGCCTCGTCCCACGGCCACCTCTCGAACCACGCCGCAGCGGACTTCGCCCGGGAGCTCCTCCACCCCCGCCTGGCGGGGATCCTCCTGGCCCACCTCTCGGCGGAGTGCAACCGGCCGGAGCTGGCGCTGGAGGTGGTGGGCGGCGTCCTCCGGAAGCACGGCTACCAGGGGTACCTGGCGGCGGCGGGGCAGGACGGGCCCACCGAGCTGCTGGTCATCGAGGAGCTCAGGGAGCGGTATGGGCCGGGGCAGCTGAGTCTGCTTTGAGGCGGGGCCCGGCTGCCACTTGACCCGGTCGTCCCATCCTCGCATTCCCCCACCCATTCTTAATGGGTAGAATGGAACACCTCCCTCTACCCAGGGACGGCGGACCCTGAAGGAAACGGTTCGAAAGGAGCGTGCGGTGACCAAGAGCGAGTACCAGGAATTGGTGGAGTTCCTGTCGGAGAAGTTCGCGCAGATTGATCGGCGGCTCGGTCGGCACGAATCCCGCTTCGACTCACTGGAGCGAGAACTCCGGCGCGTCAGCGTGGCCACCGAGCAGAACGGGGACCGGATCCGCCTCCTGGCGGAGGGCTTCACTTCCCTGGGCGAGAAGGTGGATCACTTCCGGGAGGACGTGGATCGCCGGTTCGACGGCTTGGAGGTCCGATTCGATGGGCTGGAGGCCCGGGTGGATCAGAACCGGGTGCTTATCGAGAGGAACCGGGAGGCGATTCAGTAGGAGGGGGGTTGGAGCGGCGGCGCCCATCTCCTCCGATGCCCACCCCGATGACCCTCACCCCATCCCGGGACATGGGTCGCTGGGAATCTGCACAGGCCGGTAGGAGTAGTTCCGGTCATTGAGAATGGCCCCCGTGGCCTCGAAGTACTCCTCCCAGAAGTCCTTCACCTGCTGTCCGGCAGCCGTGTCGGTGCGGGCGCCCACCACCACGATGCAGGCGCCGGACAGGTCCGGCAGGCGGCCCTGAGCGGCCCGCTGGGACACCCAGTTGGCGGGAGGCATCCGGATGAGCCCCTCCATGTTCATCTCCTGGGTAGCCTGGAGCATGTCCGAGAAGAGGACCACGGTGGCCTGGTGATCCGGAAAGGCCCGGACCTCTTCCGCCACGTCATAGAGGGTGGAGAGGATGTCGGTCCCCAGGAAGTTGTCTCGGTCCTCGGGGTCGGTGAACCGCCGCATGTAGTCCCGGGCGTCCTGGACAAAGCGGGCCAGACTGACCGAGTCCCGCTCCATCACACGGTTCTGGAACTCCCGCTCCGGCACCCGCTGGGCCCAGCGCTGCGGGGACTCGTCCAGGGAGAGCTGGAGGAGCTCGATGCCCGCCACCCGGTCCCCGTGGTCCAGCTCTTGGAGCTTCTGCGCCGCCAGCCGGTCATAGAGCTGGAGCTCCTCCGTGGTGATGCTCGTGGAGCGATCGAAGACCAGCACGAGCTGGCGGGGGGNCCGGTCCGCGTCCAACCCACCCTCGGCGGGAGCGGCATCTCCCCCCCCGCACCCGGCCGTCACGAGAAGCACTGCGGCCAACACCGTCCCGGCCACTCGTCCGGTCCCCCATCCCCTACTGAAACCCATCATGCCCGCGATTCCTCCGTGTACCTCTGGCGAAGCGTGTCGAATCTGGCCTGGAGCGCCGAGCGCTCCCGCTCGTACTCGTCGGGGGCCTGCACCGCCGTCAGCCGGTCCCCGTTCGATTCCATGAACTCCAGGGAGAGGCGCACCGGCTCCCGGAAGGCCGGGATGGAGCGGGAATCGATTCCCCGGGTCCGCCCGTTCTCCGCCCGGTAGAGGGCCACCACTGCCTCGAGCTGGGGGACCACCGCCCGCCACTCGGCGTCCACGTCCCCCATGGCCGTGGCCTTGAGTTTTCGGATGTCCCGCAGGACCTCGGCCAGGAGGGTGCTCACCTCCCCCGCCGTGGACTCGGCGGCGTCCACAAGCTGGGTTCGATCGTCCTCGAAGGCGTCATCGTTGAACTGTTCCGATCGGGCGTCCCGCTTGTGGAAGTAGGCCGCGGCGATGGCGCACAGCACCAGGGTCAAGTTCAGGAGGAGGATGGGGAAGCTCATGCGCGCCATGGAGCCGGCGTACTCCCGGAGCTCCACCGCCGCCTCCTGCATGTCCTCGGCCCGGTTCTCGAGCTGGTTCGCCCCCACCAGGTCCCCGTCCACCCGGAGCCAGCCCGCCTCGCGGCGGAGCTCCTCCACCTGGGCGATGTCCTGATCGTAGCGCTCCTCACCCACCGCACCCAGCATGACCCGGGATTCGAAGAGCACGCCCAGGGTCAGGGCCAGCCCGATTCCCGTGATGACGATGGGAACCGAACTCTCCAGGGCGGAACGGCTGGCCACCGTGTCCCGGCGGAATCGCCGGTCCCAGTGGATCACCACCTCCCGCAGGGAGTGCCCGAAGAAATGGGCCAACACCATGAGGAAGACGATGACACCGGCGGCCAGGAAGGCGGCGTCGGGCTTCAGGAAGATGTGGGCAAAAACCCGCTCCGCACCGGCGAACCACCCCTCCGAGGTCTCGGAGAGGAGCCGGATCTGCCGCTCGGTGAGAGGGTCCCGGGGGAGCAGCGCCGAGAAGACCGGGGCGTTGGCGAAGAACTCCACGAGCCCCAGGAACGCGATGGCCAGCACGTACACATTGGTGGGGATCCCCCGCTGCCGGGTCCGGTCCCCCTTGTTCAGTTCGTCCGAGACCTCCCGCTTCCGGCTGGTCCGGCGCACCCGGAGCCGGGTCAGGTCGTTGGTCAGCCGCTCGTAGCGGTCCACCGCCAGGGAGGCCTTGGGGAGCTGGGTGGTGATCTTCTCCTCCAGCTCGGCCACGTCCCGGCTTCGCGCCCGGTGCTCGTAGGTCTTGATCCGCTGAAGGAAGGCCCGGCATCGCTCCCGGAGCTCGAACTCCGACTCAGGGGGGTCGGCCTGGTCCGCCGATGGCACCCCGATCTCGGCGTCGGCCCGGGCCGCCGTGACGGCGTCGCTCCGGAGCTTCTCGACCCCCTGCTCGATGACATCGTCGGGGATGC
>SL_3KL_010_SEDDRAFT_10002041_pt1 | contig 18514 bp, 18 predicted proteins | sample SodLakKL_010_SED_2_FD_10381 | JGI IMG/M metagenome (IMG submission 10381) | reverse complement strand
AGCACCAGCAACAGCATGACGCCCTGCACCAGCAGGCTGGCGTCCATGATCAGTTCCCAGACTTGCAGTTCGGTTGAATTCATTGACCCTGTTCCTGTTGAAAATTCTTGATGGCCTGGACCAGTTCGGCCGGCGCCCGGGCAGGACGAAAATCATCGGCTTTCAGACAGACCGCGCGGACCTGGGCCGTGGCCAGCAGTTGGCCATCGCCGACCCTGTGCATGGTCTGAGCGAAGTGCACGGATGCCGCACGGAGTGCTTCGACGGCAACCGAGACTTCGAGTTCATCTTCCAGGCGTGCCGGCGAGACAAAATGCGTGTCCATGCGGCTGACCGCAAACAGGCGATTGACGCGGTTGCGCAATTCGACCTGGGGAAAGCCCAGGTTCAGCAGCCAGTCGGAGCGGGCACGCTCGAAAAAATGCAGGTAGCGGGCGTGGTAGACCACCCCACCGGCGTCGGTATCTTCCCAGTAGACACGGTAGCGCATTGATTTCTTCCGTTGGATGAAGCTTGGTTGAAATATTCAGGGATCTTTTTCGGCGCCGGAAAACAGATCACCGACTCCGCTGGAATCCGGTGGCTGCAAGCCGAAGTGGCGCCAGGTGCGGGCAGTCGCCATGCGGCCACGCGCGGTGCGCAGCAGATAGCCTTCCTGGATCAGGAACGGCTCGATCACATCCTCGATGGTGCCACGTTCTTCCGACAGCGAAGCAGCCAGGCTTTCCACCCCGACCGGCCCGCCGCTGAAATGCTCGATCAGCACTTTCAGAAGCCGCCGGTCCATGGTATCGAAACCGCGCTTGTCGACCTGCATCATTTCCAGGGCCTGGCCGGCGACCTCGGCATCGATGCGGCCATCGGCGCGCACCTGGGCAAAATCGCGCACCCGCCTGAGCAGGCGGTTGGCAATGCGCGGCGTACCACGCGAGCGACGGGCGATTTCGATGGCGCCGGCCGAATCCGCCTCGATCTCGAGAATGCCGGCCGAGCGGGTGATGATGCGGCCCAATTCCTCGGGAGTGTAAAACTCCAGGCGTTCGACGATCCCGAAGCGGTCACGCAACGGCGAAGTCAGCAGCCCGGCCCGGGTGGTCGCCCCGACCAGGGTAAAGCGCGGCAGGTCAAGCTGGATGGAGCGCGCCGCCGGCCCCTCGCCGATGATGATGTCGATGCGATAGTCCTCCATGGCCGGATACAGGACTTCCTCGACCACGGGACTCAGGCGATGAATCTCGTCGATGAACAGCACATCGCCCGGTTCCAGGTTGGTCAGCATCGCGGCCAGGTCGCCGGCGCGCTCGAGCACCGGGCCGGAGGTCTGGCGCAGATTGGTGCCCATCTCGGCCGCGATCACATTGGCCAGGGTGGTCTTGCCCAGCCCCGGCGGGCCGAAAATCAGCACGTGATCCAGGGCCTCATGGCGGGCCCGGGCCGACTCCAGGTAGATCGACAGGCGTTCCTTCATGGTCGCCTGGCCGACATATTCGCTCAACCGGGACGGGCGCAGGCTTTCCTCGATGCGCACTTCCTCGGGACCGGTTTCGGAACTGATCAGGCGGGACTCATCCATGGCCTAGCCCTGCATCTTCTGCTTGAGGGCGGCCCGAATCAGCGCCTCGGAGGGCTGATCCTGGTCAGCCACGGCGCGCACCATCTTCAGCGCCTCGGCCGATGAATAGCCCAGCGCGGTCAAAGCGGCACGCGCCTCGGCGGCCGCATTGGCCGACCCGGCCACATCCACGCCCTGCCCGCTGTCAGGCAATTTGCCACGCATTTCCAGGATCAAACGCTCGGCGGTCTTCTTGCCGATACCGGGCAGTCGGGTCAGGGCGCCGGCGTCGCCGGCCTCGACCATCAGGGCGAAATCATCGCTGCTGACCCCGGACAGAATGGCCAGGGCCAGGCGCGGACCGATGCCGGAAATCTTGAGCAGCTCATCGAACAACTGCCGGTCGGCCTCGACCAGAAACCCGTACAGCGTCTGGGAGTCCTCGCGGACCACCAGGCGGGTCAGGATGGTGACTGCCTGGCCGGTCTGCGGCAGACGATCAAAGACATTCAGCGGCGCCTCGACCTGGTAGCCCACGCCACCCACATCGATGGTCACCAGCGGCGGCTGGCGAGCCAGTAACGTACCTTCCAGGCGAACAATCATCGAAGCACCACCCCGGCCGGCAAGCGCGCATTGGTGCGCGCGGTGTTGTGGTGGCACAGCGCCACGGCCAGCGCGTCGGCGGCATCCGGGCCCATGTCCTGATCGGTCTTGAGCAATACCCGGGTCATGTGCTGGACCTGCTCCTTGGCGGCGCCACCGCGTCCGACGATGGCCTGCTTGATGGCGCGCGGAGCATATTCGTGCACTTCCAGGCCGGCGGCCACGGCCGCGCAGATTGCCGCACCGCGCGCCTGTCCGAGCTTGATTGCAGCCTGGGCATTGCGGCTCATGAAAACGGTTTCCACGGCGACCACCTCGGGCTGGTAGGCCTGGATGATGTCGGCAAGCTTCTGGAAAATCATGCCGAGCCGCTCCGGCATGGGCCCGCCACCCAGGCGAAGCCCCTCGGCATGGACCAGGCGTTCGTTGTCGATAATGCCGACACCGGTGATGCGCGAGCCCGGATCCAGACCGAGGATTCTCATGAGCGCCGGGACTCGGGACCCGGGACTCGGGACTCAATCCTCATAAGCTTCCGACGGAATATCCGCATTCGACCAGACATCCTGGGTGTCATCGAGATCCTCCAGCATATCGAGAAACTTCAGCAGTTTCTGGCCGGTTTCCACATCCACGGCGACCAGGTTTTCAGCGCGCTGGGTAATTTCGGCCTCCTCGGGCGCCAGCCCAGCCTGCCTGAATCCGTCGCGCACGGCTTCGAAGTCTTCCGGGGTAGTCAACACCTCGATACTGCCGTCATCATCGCTGACGATGTCTTCTGCACCGACTTCCAGGCCGATTTCCATGACCTTGTCCTCGTCGGTGCCCGGCGCAAAGGTGATCACGCCACGCTTTTCGAACATGTAGGCCACCGACCCGTCAGTGCCCAGGTTTCCACCATGCTTGGTGAAGGCATGGCGAACCGCAGCCACGGTGCGGTTGCGGTTGTCGGTGACACAATCCACCATGACCGCCACCCCGCCGGGTGCGTAGCCTTCGTAGCGGATTTCCTCGTAGCTGGCCCCTTCGAGCTCGCCGGTGGCTTTCTTGATGGCGCGCTCGATATTGTCCTTGGGAACGTTGGCGGCATTGGCCTTGTCCATGGCCAGGCGCAGGCGCGGATTGGCGTCGGGATCACCGCCACCCTCGCGGGCCGCGACCGTGATCTCACGAATCAGACGGGTGAAAATCTTGCCACGCTTGGCATCCTGGGCCTTTTTTCTGTGCTGGATATTGGCCCATTTGCTATGACCGGCCATGGTGAGGTGTGCCTCCGGAAGTTAATTGGGTGATTTTAACTGATGGGGAGACGTTCGTTCAGCGCACACTTATATTCACGCGTTACAATGACTGGAAAATTCACCGTCGGAATGAAAGCCATGCGTAAAGGTCTCTTCGCCCTGCTACTGCTGTTCGCCGGTCACGCCCATTCGACCGGGGAAATCAATGTCCTGACCGACCTGATGTCGCCTTTCCCGCCAGGCTGTATTGCCGTGGCCCTGCCCGAGGGTCCCGGTGATTCCGATCTGCTGATTGATGCAGATGTCCTGGCGCCCAGCGTGGGTTCGACTTCGCTGGATTCCGTGGTGCGTATCAAAGCCTGGCGGGTCGGCTGCCATGACGAAGACTATTCCATCGTGATGGTGCGCCTGCAAACCCTGAGTCGACCCGAAGATTCCTTTGTGCTGGTTCCGCAGGTGTGGGCCGATGCGGGTATGGTGAGCGATGACCTGCCCTATCACGCCGGTCAGTTGATCCGTCACCCGGCCGTGGGCGAGGTCAGTGCAGCCGGTGATGGCGCCATCAGCGACAACGGCACCACCTTCATGCTCGGGGTCGACCCGATTTCCATCGATGGGGTCACCGATTTTCTGCCCGAGGATTACAACGAGATTTTCACCCTGGAATTCTACTGGGGCGATTTCGCCCCGGATATAGCACCCAATGGCGAAGTCTTTTTCGTCGATGCCTACATCCCCGCATTTGATCCACCGCAGACCAACACCCAGTTACTGCATGGGCGCATGTCCGGTGGTTATGGCTTCGATGGCATTCCCAATACCGGCATGCACCTGTCGGTCGGTGAGCGCGCCGATGACACCAACTTCATTTCCATCATCTTCTTCACCTACCTCGACGGCATGCCGTTCTGGCTGATCGGCAATGCGCCGAATCTTCCCGAAATGGCTCCCGGTGCGATCGAGGTGGACATGTTCCTGGTGACCGGGGGTGAATTCATCGGCCTGGGTCCGGATACGTTCACGGGAGCTGACATTGATGCCGAAGTCGTCGGGTCCGTGTTCGTCGACCCGCTCGATTGCAACAACCTGCTGGTCGGCCATGATTTCGACGGGCTGGGACTGGACAGCGGTGTGCTGGAGGCCTTCCGTCAGATCAATCTTGCCGGTTACACCTGCAATCCGTGGATTGTGATTGACTGATCGGGTTTAGTCGGTTTGGTTGGTTTGGAGCGTCAAGTCGCGTAGGTCGGGGCTACGTCCCCGACGGTCGATAGTCAGGAAACCAACGAACCTTCGACCCGTATCAGCGGCTTGTCCAGGATCAAACAATGAACCATCCGGTGGGGGTGGATTCAATGTCGTCCTACAAGTGCCGGGGTCAGAACCCAAGCGGAATTCCCAAAGTGAAGAACCCGACCAGTAAAGCGGTCCATACGATCATGAAGACGATCGAGTACGGCAGCATGATCAGCAGCATGTCGCCGAAACCCAGATCCGGTCGGTACTTGCGCATGAAGGCCAGGATCACGCCGGCGTAAGTCATCATGGGAGTGATGATGTTGGTGGCCGAATCGGCGACCCGGAAGGCGGCGGCGACCAGGTCCGGGGTCATGGCCGGGTTGACCATGTAAAGCATGGGGATGAAGATCGGCCCAAGCAGCATCCATTTCGAAGTCAGGCCACCGATGAAGATGTTGATCACCGCGGTGGTCAGGATGAAGCCGATCAGCAACAGCACGGGAAAGCGCTCCAGGCCGAGAAACAGCAGAAATTCCGCGCCCAGGTAGGTGATGTACGAACCCAGTCCGCTGTAGCTGAGAAAACCCAGAAAGTTGTAGCAGAAAAAGGTCAGCACCAGCACATAGCCCAGGGTGTTCATCTGGGCGACCATGGCCTTGACGATATCGAGCACCTTCCTGAAGCTGCCCGATGCATAGCCGAAGAACACGCCGGTAACGACAAAAAAGAGCGAGATCAGCAGGATGATGTTGTCTGAGTACGGCAACACCCGGTTGCCGTATTCGTCGGTATAGGCAGCCAGGGGGCCAATCACCAGGCCGGCGATGATCAAAAGCGCCACGATCGTGCCCAGGATGGTGAACTTCAGCCCGCGGCGCTCTGCTGGATTGACCTCGAACTGGCCCGGCTCGATGTCGTCGGGAACCTCGAACGACTGATTTTCCAGCCGGGGCTCGACAAAGCGGCGCGTCACCCAGTAGCCGGTCAGGGTGAGCACGAACGTCGAGGTCAGAATGAACCAGTAATTCATGGTTGCCGGTCTGAGCGGGTCACCATCGGCGGTCGTGAAGGGAATCCCCTGGGATTCGGCAAATACCTGGGCATTCATGCCGATGATGACGTCAATCGGCCCGGGAATCAGATTGGCGCTGAAGCCGGCCGATACCCCGGCAAAAGCCGCGGCCATGCCGATCAGCGGATTGCGCCCCAGGCCGGCATACAACAGACCGGCCAGCGGAATCAGCACCAGGTAGCCGGCATCAGTGGCCATCGAGCTCATGATGCCGATGAATACCAGCAGCAACGGCAGCAGCTTTTGCGGAATCCACGCGCCGGCACGCTTGATCAATGCCCCGAACAGACCGGAATGCTCGGCAATGCCAATGGCCAGCATGACGACCAGGATCACGCCGAGGACGCCACCACCAAAGCCCAGCCAGTTGGCCAGCAAGGCGTTGTCAAAGATCCAGCGCACATGCTCGGCCTGGTACATCGGCAGGATTTCGTAGCTGATCGCTTCGCCATCGGCACCGATGGTTTCGAAACGATGACCGCCCAGAAAGACGGTCGCCAGGAAGGCAATCGGGTAGAACGCCATGAAGATGATGACCGGATCGGGGATCTTTCGTCCGGCGCGTTCGACGAAGCGACTGAAGGATTGTCCGAAGTTCTGCAGGCTTTGCATGGAATGCCCAAAGGCGTGCGAAACGAAGCCGGGCAGTATACCTGTGGGAATCTTTGGTCGCGACCGGCGTCAAACCCGACAGTATCTCCGACTCTTTTCACCATGCTCCGTTACCTGTTCTTCGCACTGGTCGCCTGCTGCATGGCGGCCACGACTTGGCCGGCCCTGGCCGACCCGGAGTTGCGTGAGCAGCTGCGCCATCGCGTGGAAACCCTGCAGGAACCGGGACAACCGGTCTCCGGCGGGCAGGCCCTGCTGGCCAAGGACCTGCTGCAACGCGTCTACGAAGCGCGTGACTGGGAGCCGATCTGGTTCGATGATCAGGCCCGGCCGGAGGCTCTGATTGAACAGCTTGATGATGCTTTTACACTGGCTGAACGCCATGGCCTGGTCCCGGATCATTACCATTTCCGAACCCTGGGCCGGATGCGTGACCAGATTGCCTCGAAATCCGCTGGCGACACGGATCATCGGATTCTGGTCGATATGGAACTGCTGGCCAGTGATGGCCTGATGGCGCTGGGACATGATCTGCTTCATGGACGGGTCGACCCGGAAACCATCGATCCGGGCTGGAACATCCAGCGCGAAGTGCCCGATCTGATCGAGCGTCTGGGCGAAGAACGCGGCGATGCAGCCATCGACCTGGTAGCGATCCTGGATGGTCTGGCGCCACAATATCCCCAGTACCGTGCCCTGATCGGGCGTCTCGCCCTGCAACGCGAGCTGGCGGTCAATGACGCCTGGCCGGCGATCAGCTCGGGCGCCCTGATCCGTCCGGGCGACTCCGATCCGCGAGTCCCCGAAATTCGCCGTCGACTCCAGTTTCTCGGCGACCTGGTGATCGATGAGTCAGATAAACCACACGATTGGCAAGACAATTACGATGACGCGCTCGAGGCCGGCGTGCGCGCCTTCCAGCGTCGTCACGGCCTGGACATCGACGGCGTGGTGGGTCCACGCACACTGGCCCAGCTCAACACCTCCCCCGAGCAACGCATCGAGCAACTGCGCGCCAACATCGAGCGCTGGCGCTGGTTGCCGCGCAATCTGGGCGATGAATACATTCTGGTCAACATCGCCGGGTTCGAAATGCATGTGCACAGCAACGGCGAAACCATCATGACCCAGCGCGTGGTGGTCGGCACGCCCTACCGACGCACACCGGTATTTACCGGACGGATGACCTATCTGGTTCTCAATCCTTCCTGGGAAGTCCCGCATCTTTTGACGGTTCGAGATCAGTTGCCGCGCATTCGCGCCGACCAGGACTACCTGGAGCGCATGGGATTTACCGTGCTTGAGGGCTGGGGTGAGGAAGAACGGCGCATCGACCCGGCCGACATTGACTGGGATGCCTTGTCGACCCGGCACTTTCCCTATCGCCTGCGTCAGGCGCCGGGGCCGGAAAATGCGCTGGGTCAGGTCAAGTTCATGTTTCCCAACCACCACAACGTCTACCTGCATGACACCCCGGCACGAGGGCTGTTCAAGCATGAAGAACGCGCTTTCAGCTCCGGCTGTATTCGCATCGAGCATCCTGATCGATTGACCGTGTGGTTGCTGAGCGAACGGGCCGACATTCTTGGCTCCGAGCGCATCCAGGCGATTCTCGACAGTGGCCGCGAAACCACGGTACGACTCGACCGTCCACTACCGGTCCACCTGCTTTACTGGACGGCCTGGGTGGATGATGAAGGTCGTATCCAGTACCGCCGTGACCTGTATGAACGCGATACGGCTCTGATCAAGGCACTGAACGTTTCTGCCGATTTCGATGGCCACCCCGCCAGTCTGTCAACCCATTGAGGATTACTCGTTTGAAACTCCTGTTCATGCTTTTGTCAGTCATGGCAATGCTTCCGCTGCCGGGCATCGCCAATCCGGCCCCTTTCGACCCGGCCCGTCTGGACTATGCCGTCAACTTCAACGGCAAGCAGGTGGACTGGCAGACCTTTGCCTTCTTTGTCATGCCGGACCAGGATTACGAGATCCGTGTTCACGTCGATGAAACAACGACGGTCGACATTGACCCCGGCGAGGGAACGCTGACAGGCTCAACGACCCGCGGAGGAATCTGGCGCGCACCAACCCGGCAAGGCCTGCAGGTGCTGCGCATCCAGCCCGATGGCCATGCGCCGATGATCCTGAACGTGGTGGTGATGGTGCCGGCCGGCCAAGTCAAGAATGGCTACCTGAATGGATACCGGATCGGCCAGTACCCGGCCAAACCGCTGCGCGGCAATCCGATCTACCTGCCCCCTGCAGGCTTTGTTGAAATCACCCCGGAAATGGTTGATTTGCCGGTTTCACCGCATTTCACGCTCGGGCAGTTCCTGTGCAAGCAGCAACCGGACCACTGGCCGAAGTACCTGGTACTGCGCGAGGCGCTGGTGGCCAAGCTGGAGATCATCCTGTCCGAGGTCAATGAGCGCGGCATCCGCACCGATGGTTTTCACGTCATGAGCGGCTACCGCACACCCTGGTACAACCAGGCCATCGGCAACGGCCGGTACTCGCGTCATGTCTGGGGCGGCGCAGCAGATATCTTCATTGACACCAATGGCAACGGTCGCATGGATGACCTGACCGGCAACGGCAAGAGCGACCTACGAGATGCGAAGATGCTCCTGGGCATCATCGAGGAGATCTACCAGACCCGCAAGCACCAACGCCTGCATGGCGGACTTGGGCTATATGGTCCGCGACCTCATCGCGGCCCGTTCGTCCATGTCGATGCACGCGGCCAGGAGGCCCGTTGGTCGATACCCTGAGCCGGGGCTGGGTTATCCTTGCTGCCGTGAAACCTGCCACCGAACGATGAGTCGTCCTTCCAGCCCACCCAATGCGCTGCCGCGCCCGCATCTGTTGTTTGTCGAACACAGCCGGCTGATGCGCAAGGCTGCTGAGCGAATACTCGGCAAGGAGTTCGAAGTCGTTCTTTCCGAAACCTGTGAAGCTGCCTGGACCACGTTGCTGGACAACCCGCTGATTCAGGTCATTTTCGTCAATCTTGACGAGTCGGCGCCCCAATCCCAGCCCGGGCCCGACCTGCTCGAGCGGATCCGCACCACCTCCAGCCGGCGGATCTCCGAGACACCGGTGGTTGTGATCACTGGAGACCAGGTCAGCGAATCCCGACGCGAGGAATGGCTGGACCGGGGCGTGACCGACTTCATAGAGAAACCTTTCCGGCCCAGCGAGTTGCTCGCCCGGGCCCGGACGCATGCCAGCGGCGCGGTTGCGCTGGAGCGACTGAAGTTGTTGCAGCTTCAGCACAATCGCGACGGCGAAACCGGCCTGGGAAACCGGAGATACTTTTTTGAACGACTGGGGCAGGCGATCAGTTTTTCCCATCGCCATGAACTGCCGTTGAGCCTGGTTCACATGCACCTTGATGGGCTGGCCGGCACCCTGCAGAACATGGAACGCCCCATGCGCCTGGGGCGTATGGTCAGGTTCGGGCGCATGCTTGGCAGAGCCGTGCGTCAGGAAGATACCGTCTACCGAACCGGACCCGAGACCTTCAGTTTCATCCTGCCGAACACCGATGCCAACGGCGCTGAAGCGGTGCGTTGCCGACTGGTCCCCGAACTCGATGCCCTGGGGATGCTGGATGGGGGAGACTTGACCGAGATCTCGACCCGTTTTCATGTCGAGGAAGTCCATTCCGAACATGAGGAACCGGTCAGCGATGTCGTTCGCCGAATTCGGCAGAACATGGGTGCATTACTGATCATTCCCAGCGAGGAAATCACGCCGACCGGCGCCGATGCGCTGCTGGCCTCGCCGTCGGATCATCTGGAAAGCCTCCTGGAACTGGTCGAACAGGGTGAGGCCGAGCAATTAAAGGCCGTGCTCCCGGAAATCTTCGCCCGCCTCAAGCCCCTGTTGTCCCTGGCCGAAAGCATGCACGAGAAGAATCAGGACGGCGACAAAACCGGGCAATAGGCGGCCCCGTTTGGTCACTTCGAACCGGTGCTGAACCGCCTGCATCGGTCAGCAGCCGGCAAAAAACGATCTGAAACCGTGACTTCCGACCTGATCGCGCCTGGCATGGCACGGCGATTGCTGCTTTCTTTCCCATGAAAGCGTTCGAGTCAACCCAACCAGGCATTCAGGCGCGCATCCTGTTTGTCGATGACAGCAAGCTGATCCGTCTGGCCGCTCGCAAGATGCTGGCTGAACACTTCGACCTGGTGCTGGCCGAAAATGCCAGCCAGGCCCATGACCTGGTGTGCGCCGACCCAACCATCCAGGTGTTGTTCTGCGACTTGAACATGCCCGGCGAAAGCGGCTATGACCTGCTTGAGTCCCTGCGTGGCAGTGAACAATCACGGCTCCGCGAGCTGCCGGTCATCATTGTGACCAGCACCGATCAACTTGAACAGGAGAGGCAACGCGCCTTACGAGCTGGCGCCACCGACTTCATCAGCAAGCCGTTCCGCGCCAGTGAGCTGCTGGCCCGTGCCCGGGCCCATGCCAGTCACAAGGAGGCAGTGCGCAGAATTCATCAGCTCGAGCAGCATCAGCACACCGATCCGGCAACCGGTCTGGGTACTCGCCATTACTGTCGCCAGCGACTGGCCCAGGCGATCAGTTTCGCCCGTCGTCATGGACAGGCCCTGACCCTGATGCATCTCCACTTGTCCGGCCTGACCCGCTTGATTCGCGAGCTCGGCGAACCCTATGCCTGTCGTGCACTGGAGCGAATCGGATCGACGCTCAAGAGCATCATTCGCGCCGAGGACACGATTTGCCGAACCGGAACATCGACATTCTGCTTCATCCTGCCGGCCACGGACACGGCCGGCGCCGAGGTACTTCGCGAGCGATTCGCACCCGATCTTGAGGCACTGGGCATTGATGCAGATGGGCGGACGCTGAATATCGAATGCCATTTTTCAATCCAGGAGCCGCCGCTGGACGGGTCGATGGATCCCGAACAGATTCTGCGCTCGGGCCTGGCGCCCAAGCCCGAACCGGGGGATCACTCGACCCGCGTGACCATGGATCTGGAAGAGGCGCTGTCACGACTGCAGCGCGGAGACATCGACAGCGTTCAGGAACAATTGCCCGACTTGCTCCGAAGACTGGAACCTCTGTTGAAACTGGCCGGCCAATCGCATGTGATTAAAGCACACGACCTGATCACCCGCGCTTGAGACCCTGCCAGGAAGCCTCTAAGAGGCTCCCTGAGTTCAGCGACTGCGATCGCGCCAGCGACGTCGGTCTTCTTCATCCCCGGGCCCGATCTCGCCATCGGCTAGCGCACCCTCCTCGAGCACCCAGCCGGCCAGATCGACAAGAAATTCATTGAGTACGGTCTCCCAGGTCTCGATCAAGGGGCCGATTTCCTTGCCCCGCGAACGACCCGAATGTCTGAACATTCGACTGGCGACTTGCCGCGAACTGCGCTGATGGACCAGACTGGCCTGGACGACCAGATCCACGCCAAGATCAGCGCCACCGTCATCGACCGCCTCGAAATGCCGGATCTCGGTCACCAGCCTATATCGGGCGCGCAAACCACCACCGCGGCCAATGCCCTCGAACCCTTCCGAGTCGGTCAGCGTTCTGATCATCAGCGACTGCAACATTTCCGGCACGCTGTCCAGCCAGGCCGCCCCCGGGTAGACCTGCAAACGTGACGGTGTGCGCCGTACCAGCAGCCTTTCCGAATCGCGCATCTGATCGGCAACCGGGCGCTGAACCTGAAGTGACCATTCCACCGCCTCGGCCCGGAAATCTTCCGGCAAGGTGACACTGGGCGCCATGATGGTCACCGGCGCGGGCTGTCCACCCAGCATGCAGGCTGACAAGGCCAGGACTGCGACCGTCAGGCCGGCCAGGCGAATCATCGCTGGATATTTCATCTCGGGTTGTACTCCTCGGGCTGGTCACCGCCCAGCAGGAACCGGGTCGGGTGGCGTTCAAAGCGGGTGCTGACCCGCGATAGCTCCCGAATCAGGTAACGGAACTCCTGCAGGGCGGGACCGAATTGGGCCAAACCTTCGGTGCCAAACTCCGACAAGGCCTGCTCGTTGTCGGCAATGACCTGGTCCAGCCGCCGTGAAAGCGAGGCAAACTGGTTGAGCGTTTCGCTCAGATCTTCGCTGAGATCCGGCAGAATCTTGATGACATTGTCCTCGATGCCTTCCAGGGCCATGACGATGTCATCGACCGCTTTCGACGCCCCGGTCAGCACTTCGACCAACTGTTCGCTGCCGCGATGGGCGTTGCGCACGATATCGCCGAACAGGTCCTTTTCGGTGCCCAGGGCGACGACAAATTCATCGATATTGTCCAGCGTGGTCGCGACGCGATCGGCGTTTTCCTCGCTCAGGAAATCCAGCAGGCGCAGCATGACTTCACTGGCCGTGCTGGCAATGTCCTCGGAGGCCTCTATGAGACGTTGCAGTGGTGATTCCTCGGCCACGATCACCGGCAGGTCCTCGCCTGGCTCCTTGGACAGGCGTGGGCTGTCCGGATCACCACCTCGTAACTGAATCAGGGCCACGCCGGTCAGGCCCGAGATGCTCAATCGGGCCGTCGTGTCAGTGCGCACGGGGGCCTCGGCCTTGAGGCGCACGACGGCGACCACCTGGCGGGGATCGTCCGGGTTCAGGTAAAGCTCCCTGACGCTGCCCATGTTGATGCCGTTGTACTGGACCGTGCTGCCCACCGACAGGCCGGTCACGGCCTGGCCGAAGCGAATTTCATAATCGGAAAAGGCGGCTGCGGCCTGGTATCGCGCCGACCACAGGCCCAGCGCCACGATCAGCGCCAGCCCGGCCAGGGTGAACATCCCGATCAATACATGATTGGCTCTGGTTTCCATACCGCACCCCGAAAAATTTGCCGGAACCTCATCCTACACCAAGCCCGCTTATTGGGTGTTGCGAGCCGCCCGAGCCCTTGGGCCGTGAAAATAGTCCTGCACCCAGGGATGATCATAGTCTTCGACCTCGTCAATAGATCCCACAGTCAAAATCCGCCCCTCGCCGATGACCGCCACCCGATCACAGATCGAATACAACGTGTCCAGGTCGTGGGTAATCAGAAACACCGTCAGACCCAGCGCCTTGCTCAGCGTGGCCAGCAACTCGTCGAAGGCGGCCGCGCCGATCGGGTCCAGACCGGCCGTGGGTTCATCGAGAAACAGCAGTTCGGGATCCAGGGCCAAGGCCCTGGCCAGGCCGGCGCGCTTGCGCATGCCCCCGGACAACTCGGACGGCAGCTTGGGCGCGGCTTCAGCCGACAGGCCGGCCAGACGTATCTTGAGCAAGGCCAGCTCGCGACGCAAACCGGCCGGCAGATCCCGAAAATGCGCCTTGAGCGGCACCTCCACGTTTTCACTCACCGTCAGCGAAGAAAACAGCGCACCGTCCTGGAACAATACGCCGCTGTGGCGGCGCAGCCAGTCACGCGAGCCGGGACGGTCGTCGACCCGATGACCAAACACCTTGATGACGCCGGCCTGGGGTGGCCGCAGCCCCAGAATGGCTCGCATCAGCACCGATTTGCCGGTGCCCGATCCGCCCACCACGCCGAGAATCTCGCCCTGGGTGACATCAAGGTCCAGGTTCTCGTGGACCACCTGGCGACCGAACTGGTTTTTCAGTCCGGTGATTGATATGGCCTTTTCGCTCACCAGCCGATCTCCATGAAGAACACCGCCGCCAGGGCATCGATGATGATCACCAGGGAAATGCTCTGGACCACCGCCGATGTGGTTCGCTCACCCACGGACTGGGCGGTGCCGGCCACCTTGAAACCTTCCAGGCAGCCCACCAGGGCAATGACCAGGGCAAACAGCGGCGCCTTGATCAGCCCTACCAGGTAGTGACGCAAGGAGATGGTTTCTTCGACACGCGAAAGAAACAGGTCGGCCGGAATATCCAGTGAAGTCACCGATACCAGCAAGCCGCCGAGGAATCCGGCCACCGTGGCCGCCACTGCCAGCACCGGCAGCATGATCAGCAATGCGATCAGGCGAGGCAAGACCAGCAAGACGATGGGATCGAGCCCGAGGGTGCGAATGGCATCGATTTCCTCACGGCTTTTCATGGTGCCGATCTGGGCGGTGAAGGCGCTGGCCGTGCGCCCGGCCAGCAGGATGGCGGTCAACAATACGCCGAACTCGCGCAGGAACGCATAGGTGATCAGGTCGACCACGAACAGCTCGGCGCCGAAATCGCGCAACACCGTGGCGCCGAGAAAAGCGACCACCGCGCCGACCAGAAAACTCAGCAAGACCACCAGCGGCAGGGCATTCAGCCCGGTCTGCTGCATGTGGTGGACCGTGGCCGTGACCGGCCATTGCGAGGGACGAAGCAGCACTCGGACCAGGGCCGCGAGGCTCAGCCCCAGAAATCCGGTCAGTTTGATGAAATGATGGCCGCCGTCGACCATCGTCCGGCCGATGCCGCCGAAAAAGCGCCGCCATCCGGGCTCGATGGGCGAATCCGGCGGGTCGGCATCCTGGCCGGCCCGCGCGACGGCCTCGACCAGGGCGCGATGTTCCTCATTCAATTCGACATCTGAAAGTTCCACACCCAGGCGACTGGCCAGGTCCACCAGCAGCCAGGCGCCGGCAGCATCCAGGCGTTCGATTCGGCTGGCATCAAGATGCTCGGCCTGGCTGCGCAGGCGATCCATCCGGGCCTGGATGCCGGCGACCGAGTCCACTTGCCAGGCACCCGCCAGTCGCAGAACGCCCGGAAGATCACCGTCGGTTTCAATAGTCGGACTTTCTGACATGGCAGGCCGGCAATCCACGGGCAGCGCGAGGTCAATCCGTAAATTAGCAGAATCCGGCCGCGCTCGTCGTCTTGCCGTTCTGACCGCCCACCTCCAGGGTCGAATCGGTCACAATAGTCACCTGAATGTACACCCCGGCTGCACCGCATGAGCGATGACAAACCCGAATCCCTGAGTTACCGCGCGGCCGGCGTCGATATCGATGCCGGCAACGCCCTGGTTGAAAAGATCAAGCCGCTGGTCGAGAAAACCCGCCGCCCGGAAGTCATGACCGGGTTGGGCGGGTTCGGCGGTCTGTTTCACCTGGGCAATCGGTTTCGCGACCCGGTACTGGTCTCGGGCACCGATGGCGTCGGCACCAAGCTGCTGCTGGCCCGTCAGATGGACCGTCACGACACGATCGGCATTGACCTGGTGGCGATGTGTGTCAATGACATCCTGGTGTGCGGCGCCGAACCCTTGTTCTTTCTCGACTATTTTGCCTGCGGCAAGCTCGAAGTCGACGCCGCGGCCGATGTCGTGGCCGGGATCGCCGAGGGTTGCCGCCAATCCGGCTGTGCACTGATCGGTGGGGAAACCGCCGAGATGCCGGGCATGTATGGCGCGGGTGAATACGACCTGGCCGGCTTCGCAGTCGGCGCGGTCGAGCGTGATGGTCTGATCGACGGCCGTCGCATTGATGCCGGCTGCGTGGTCATCGGCCTGAAATCCTCGGGCCCGCACAGCAATGGCTACTCGCTCATCCGCAAGGTCCTCGAACACAGCCAGGCTCAGCTTGATGATCCATTCGACGGGCAAACCCTGGGCCAGGCCCTGCTCGCCCCGACCCGAATCTATGTGGATGCCGTTCGTCGACTGCTCGATGAGCAGGTCGATGTGCGCGGCATGGCCCATATCACCGGGGGCGGCCTGACCGAAAACATCATTCGCGTCATTCCCGAAGGGCTGGGACTCGAAATCGACTCTTCAGCGTGGCCCATGCCGCCGGTGTTCGAATGGCTGCAGCAGGCCGGCCGGATTGAAGCAGCCGAAATGCGCCGGACTTTCAACATGGGTATCGGATTCGTCCTGATCTGCCCGGAAGCCGAAGCGGAGCGGATTCGTTCGATCACCCGGGAGCCGGCGCCGATCATTGCTCGCGTGGTCGCTCACGACAAGGGCGAACGGGTCTCGTTCACGCAATGACGCCGGCAGCCGGCACACGGCTGGTGGTCATGCTGTCCGGTCGGGGCAGCAACTTTGCTGCCCTGCATGCCGCCAGCGAGAAGCCCTGGTTCAATGCCCATATCGCCGGAGTGGTCAGCGACCGGCCGCAAGCCGCCGGCCTGGCCCTGGCTCGCTCGCACGGTCTGGACACGGTCAGTGTCGATCGCCAAACCCATGCCGACCGTGAAGACTTCGAGGCCAGCCTGTGTGCCGCCATTGACGGGTTCGAGCCCGATTACATCGTCCTGGCCGGGTTCATGCGGGTGCTGAGTGCAGACTTCGTGCAGCGCTACGCCGGGCGCATGATCAATATCCACCCTTCCCTGCTGCCGGCCTATCGCGGCCTGCACACTCACCAACGGGTACTCGAGGCCGGTGACCGCGAACATGGCGCCAGCGTCCACTTCGTGACCCCGACACTGGACGGTGGCCCGGTACTCAGCCAGGTCAGAATCGAGGTCAAACCTGACGATACACCGGACAGCCTGGCTGAGCGCTTGCTGGCCCATGAACACCGACTGATCTGCGCATCCGTGGCACTATTGGCGCGTGTTCCGGTCGAAGTTCGCCATGAAGACATTGTTATCGACAGCCTTCGCCTGGCCAGCCCTCTGGTGCTCGGCCGTGATTTCGATGAGCATGGTCACCACACCGGGCCAGGCCAGCCAGGACAATGAGTCGGCGCCGCTGCCGGCTCATACCGCCGTTTACGAAGTGCTGCGTCGCGGCAGCAAGATCGGTGAAGTCCACATCACTTTGAGCCAGAACGATCAGGGCATCTGGCATTTCGATACCGAGACCGTCGCCACCAGCCGCCTGGCGCGCATGCTGCGCGTATCGGCCGAGGAGTCGGCGCACTTTGTCTGGGAAGATGACCGCATCGTCATGCTGACTTACCACCAGGTGGCGCGCGGCCCGGTGCGCAACCGCTTCTGGCAGCATCAGCTTGACTGGGCCGAAGGCATTTCCAACACTCACACCTACGACGGCGACTACCGTATCGAGCTGGAGCAAGATATCGTCGATCCACTGACTTTAAGGCTGCAACTGGCGGCCTTCCTGGCCGATCCCGACAAGCGCGGCCGGGACTTCGACCTGCGTGTGCTCGAGCGCGACGAAATCGAGGATCAACAACTGCTCTATCGTGGTCGTGAGACCGTGGACATACCGGCGGGCTGTTTCGAAACGATCAAGATGCACCGCTTCCGCCGCGAAGGCTCGAGCCGCAATTATTACGCCTGGGTGGCCGAGGCCTTTCACTGGTTGCCGGTGCGCATCCGGTTAAGCGAGGAGGATGGGGAGGATTTCGAGACTCGGTTGGTGGAGACGGATGTGGAGCTTGGGGATGGGGAGTGTTGAGGGGGAGAGGAAGGGTGAAAGGTGAAAGGGGAAAGGGGAAAGGGGAAAGATAAAAGGGTTCAGGGTTCAGGGTTTCCGGTTTCCGGAAAAAGCGCAAGGCTCAAGGCTCAAGGCTCAAGGCTCAAGGCTCAAGGAAAACCGAAGTCGGTTTGCCCGTTCACCCGTTTGCCCATTTACCGACCACCGACCACTGACTACTGACCTCTGACCTCCGACTTGCGACCACCGACCACCGACCACCGACTTCCGACTTCCGACTTCCGACTTCCGACTTCCGACTTCCGACTTCCGACCTCCGACCTCCGACCTCCGACCTCCGACCTCCGACTTCCGACCTCCGTCTCCCGAACCCTGCATTGACCGCAGAGGTCTATAATTGAATAAGGATTCCTGACTGGAGTGTAACCATGGCTCGCTTGTCTGCTTTGCTGGTTGTCTTGATGATGCTGGTCGGTTGTGCGGTCAATCCGGTGACCGGCGAGCGCGAGCTGAGTCTCTACAGCGAAGCCTGGGAGCTGGAGGTCGGGCAGGAGTATTACGCGCCCATGCGCCAGTCGCAGGGGGGTGACTTCATCGTCGATGAAGAGCTGGTCAGCTATATCCAGGAAGTCGGCATGCGGGTGGCCGAGCATTCCGATCGCGAACTGCCCTATGAATTTGCCGTCATCAACAGCTCGGTGCCCAATGCCTGGGCCTTGCCGGGCGGCAAGATGGCCATCAATCGCGGCTTGCTGACCGAGATGAATTCCGAATCCGAACTGGCCTCGGTACTGGGCCACGAGGTGGTCCATGCCGCCGCCCGCCATGGGGCCACTGCCCAATCGCGAGCCGCCCTGGCCCAGGGCGCGGTCATGATCGGCGGGA
>SL_3KL_010_SEDDRAFT_10002040_pt1 | contig 18516 bp, 14 predicted proteins | sample SodLakKL_010_SED_2_FD_10381 | JGI IMG/M metagenome (IMG submission 10381) | reverse complement strand
CCGCTCAAACCCGGGTCGGTGCTCGTGGTGGACGAGGCCGGCATGATCGGCACCCGCCAGCTCGCCCGCCTGCTCGACCACGCCGAGCAGCAGTCCGTCAAGGTCGTGCTGGTCGGCGACCCCAAGCAGCTGCCCGAGATCGATGCTGGCGGACTGTTCCGCGCCCTGACCACCCGACTGCCCGCCGTCGAGCTCACCGACAACCGGCGCCAACAGCTGCGCTGGGAACAGGCCGCGCTCGACGAACTGCGCNACGGCAACCCCGACAGCGCCCTGGCCGCCTACCGGACCCACGACCGCATCCACACCGGCGACACTCCCGAGGAGCTGCGTGACCGGCTCGTCGACGACTGGTGGGCGACCGCGAAGGACGATCTGCCCGGGTCGCTGATGATCGCGCTCCGTCGGACGGACGTCGACGACCTCAACCACTGCGCCCGCACCACGATGGCCACCGCCGGACGGCTCACCGGACCCGCCCTCGTCACCACCGGCGGTCTGGAGTTGCAGGCTGGGGATCGGATCGTCTGCTTGCGGAACAATCGTCGGCTCGGGGTGGTCAACGGCACCCGGGCGACCGTCACCCGCATCGACCTCGGCGCCCGGACTGTCGAGATGGTCGATGACCGGGGTGTGCGACGGCGCCTGCCGGCCGGCTACCTCGACGCCGGACACCTCACCCACGGCTACGCCATCACCGGGCATAAGGCCCAAGGGCTGACCTGCGAGCACACCTACACGCTGGGGTCCGAGACCCTGTACCGCGAATGGGGCTACGTCGCGATGTCCCGCGGACGGACCACCAACCGCCTCTACCACGGCCCCACCCGCGACGACGACGGGCGGCACCAGCACGTCCACCTCGACGACGACCAGGCCGTCAGCCTGACCAGCCGTCTCCGTCGTACACGGGCCGAAGCCTCCGTCACCCCGGAGATCGCGGACATCGCCGCGCGATGGCGACAGCTACACACCCGGCTGCACGCCCCCGACATCGCCCGGCAACGTGACCTCACCCGCCAACGTGCCCAGCTGGCCAACCACCGCCAGGCTGACGCCGAGCAGCTCGACCGCGTCGCCCGACGGCTCGACGAGGCCGCCCACGGGCTCGGACGGCTCCGCAACCGCCAGCTGGTCACCCAGCTCCGTGACGAGTACGAGGCCCGCACCGCACAGCTCCATCGGCTCGACCATCAGCTCCATCAGATCGACACCGCGCTCGCAACCTTGCCCTCCGACCGGCAGATCACCGACCTGCAGACCCGCCATCGTCTGCTCGCCTCCGAGCTGCACTGGGCCGCGTCACGCCGCATCGCCAGCTACCGCCACGCCTGGCCCGAACACCTCACCGCCGCCCTCGGTCCCCCGCCGACCGACCGCCGCAACCACGACCGGTGGGAACAGGCCGCCTTCGCCATCGAGAAGTACCGGCTGCGCTGGCACATCACCGACCCCCACCGCCCCCTCGGTCGCGAACCGGGCGACCCGCTGCAACGCCAGGACCACCGACAGGCCGTCCACGAGATCGAGCACGCCCGCCGGGAATCACACGCCGACCGGGCACCCGTCCGCGCGTTGCGACGAGGGATCAGCCGATGGCCATCCACAGGAAGAGCGATGCGACGACGACGGCGGTCTCGGAAGCCGAGCAGACTCGCCTGACTGCGCAGCGGTCCAGCGCGACACAGGAGCAAGGGGACAGCCATGAACGGATCGGTAGACAGGTACATGACGACCCAGGGAGCGCGGTGGCGGTACCGCATCGAGTTGCCCCCGGATCCCACCACCGGCAAGCGCCGCCAGGCGACCCGTCGCGGCTTCCTGACCAAGCGAGAGGCCGATCGGGCTCGGCGAGAGGCGATCGCCGACGTCGACGACGGCACCCATATCCCGTCCAGCCGGCTGACCGTCGGCGCCTGGCTCGAGGAGGAATGGCTTCCCTCGATCAGACCTCGCAGCGCTGAGGCGGGTCGCCGACACCGCGGCACCGTGCCCGCGGCGACGCACGAGCGCTACGCCGGCGACCTGCGCCGCTACGTCATCCCGCGCATCGGCTCCGTGCAGCTGCAGGCGCTGACGGCAGCGATGTTGGATGAGCTGTACGACGAGCTCGAACGCGCCGGTGGACGCGGTGGTCGGCCGCTGTCGTCGAAGACCGTCGCCAACGTCGCCGGCGCCCTCCACAAGGCGCTCGCGGATGCGGTCAAACGTGGTCGGATCAAGCGCAGCCCAGCCGACGCCGTCTCGCCACCGACACCCGCGGGCGCTCACACGAGCTGGTGGTCGATCGAGGAGCTGCGTACCTTCCTCCGCTTCGTCGAGGAGGACGAGCTGTACGCGGCCTGGCTGCTGTTCGCGACGACGGGAGCGCGCGCTGGCGAGGTCGCCGGGCTCACCTGGGGCGACCTCGATGCCGGGTGGATGCGGGTCGACTGGACGCTCGGGCACGTCGGCCACACGCTGACGTGGAAGCCGCGCCCCAAGAGCCGCGCCGGCGAGCGGACGATGGCGCTCGACCCGGCCACCGTCGCCGCGCTACGCCAGCGCAAGCGCGTCCAGGCCGAGGCGAGGCTGCTGGCCGGACCGGCCTGGCAGGACACGTTCATCGACTGGCAGGGCCTGGCGCGATCCGGACTCGTGTGGACGTACGGCGACGGCTCGCCGATCCACCCGAAGACGCTCTACGAGCGGTTCCTGAGACTGTCAGCCGAAGCCGGGCTGCTCCGGATCAGACTGCATGACGTGAGGCATTCCTACGCCTCGGCCGCGCTGGCTTCGGCGACCGGTTGGCACGACTCACGACGTCAAGATCATCAGCCATTACACGTGCTTCCGGCAGCCGACGAGAAGGTCGCGCACACGCTCGCGAGCACGATCCTCGGCAGAGAGTGACCGCTCGCGTGTCCACGGCGTGTCCACAGCCGGCGGTCTCGGGGGACGTTTCCGCAGGTCAGGAGGACTTTCCGGTGTCCTCGACGTAGAGGTAGTACTCCTCGTCCTCGTCCTCCCAGTCCATCTCGACGACGTCCTTGGTGACCGCCGCCTTGCAGAACTGCAGGAACCCGGAGTAGCCGAGGTCCTTCTCGGAGAAGTCGGGGTCACGCTTGCGCAGCTGGTCCTTGAGGCCCGACAGCGGTGGGTCCCCACCGAGCTCCTCCATCAGGTCCTTGACCGTGCTGCGAAGCAGATCGAACGCGGCGTCCTCGTCACGTGGCGCGGACGGGAAGTCGACCTCCGGGTCGCCGGGAGCCGAACCGTCGGTCAACGTGATGACCTTGTTGTCGGCGAGGTGGCGCAGGAGCTCGCGGAACCCACGGAAGCCGTAGTCCCCCTCGGAGAACGTCGGATCCTTGCGCAGCAGCGCGCGCTTGAGGTTCGACGCCTGCACCGAGCCGGCGGTGTTGGACTGGATCCCGGCGAGCGTGCGGGTGAGCAGCCGCTCGAGCTTACGCAGGTCCTGCTTCTGGGTCGACTTCGCGGGCACCGGCGCGTCCGTGCTCTTGGTCTCCGACGTCTTGGGCTTGGCGGCTTCTCCCTCGCTTGCGGACTTCTTCGCGCGGCCATGGCTGGGCTTGCCCCCGCGCTTCTCGCGCAGCGGGATCCCCTCGAGCCGGTCGTAGAAGATGAACTCGTCACACGCCGGCGGCAACATCGACGAGGTGGAGCCCTTCAGCCCGACCCCGATCACGCGCTTGTTGAGCTCACGCAGCTTGCCGACCAGGGGCGTGAAGTCCGAGTCGCCTGAGACGATCACGAAGGTCGACACGAACTCGCGGGTGAGCGCGAGCTCCATCGCATCGACCGCCATCTGGATGTCGGCCGCGTTCTTGCGGACCGAGTCGGAGCGCTGTGGGATCTCGATCAGCTCGACGTTGGAGTCGACCATGTCGCGACGGTCGTCCTTGAACAGGTTCCAGTCGGCGTAGGCGCGACGGGTGATCAGGCGGCCGCGTTCGGCCAGCGCGTCCATCAGCGGACGGGGATCGAAGCGGTAGCCGATATCGCGTGCACCGATGGCCACGTTCTCGTGGTCGATGAACAGCGCGAGACGCTCTTCCGGGGGCTCGTTCGTAGTCATACGCGCACACTACTGCCTCACCGTCCCCGAGCCCCACGACGCCGGGCGTGACGCGCTCAGGACGAGCGCACCGGACACCAGCGGACGACAGGGGACACCGAAGCTGCTGCGCCGAGAGCGACGGGCCCGACGGGTCAGGGCAGGGAGAGCTCGACCTCGAGGAAGTCGGAAAGCTTGGCCACCACCGCGGCTTCGTCCCCGTCGTGGTGGACGGCGAACATCCCCACCTCACGGGCCACCTCGACGTTGCGGGGGAGGTCGTCGACGAAGGCGCAGCGCTCGGGCGGCAGGCCGATGCGCTCGCAGGCCAGCTCGTAGATCGCCGGGTCCGGCTTGCGCATCCCGACCTCGGCCGAGATCACCAGGACGTCGAAGTGCGACGCAAGGAGCTCGCGGGGGTAGATGTCGGTCCCCCACGAGTTCGACAGCACGCCGGTCGCTAACCCGTGCCGCCGGACCTGCGTGGCGACATCCCACAGGCCACCGGTCGGCTCCATCGCCGCGAAGAACCGCGCGAGCACGCCGCCTCGTGGGACGTCGTAGCCGTCCTCGACGAGCAGCGAGACCAACGTCGCGTCGAACTCCTGCGAGGAGATCTCGCCCCGTTCCAGCGCGCCGATCAGACCGCCGCCCGGGGTGCGGGAGGCCTCGACCAGCAGCTCGAAGGCACGACCCCGAGGGATCCCGAGGTGGTCCTCGTAGGCGGCGAACGACCCGCCGACCGATCCGGTCAGGACACCGCCGTAGTCCAGGAAGAGCCCCCGAAGCCCACGACCCGCCGGTCCGCTGTCCGTCTCGTTCACAGTCCCGCCTCGCTGGCGGCGTGGCTGGGGGGCGCCCCGAGCTGCAGGACCAGCTGCCCGTACGCCTCGTGGCTGCCGTCGGTCTCGCCGTACGCACCGGAGGCGTAGCGGCTGTAGACGCCCTCGAGGATGCAGGCGAGCTTCCAGTAGCCGAAGGCCATGTAGTACCCGATGCGCTCGAGATCACGTCCGGACGCGACCGCGTACTGCTCGACGATCTCGTCGCGACCGGCGAACCCCTCGGCCCGCGTCGGCGCGGTCGGCAGCACCTGGACCGCGTCGTCCGCCTCGGTCCAGTAGACCAGCAGCAGGCCGACGTCCGCCAGGGGATCGCCGAGGGTCGTCAGCTCCCAATCGAGGACCGCCTTCACCGCACCGGTCGCCGGGTCCAGCATGACGTTGTCGAGGCGGTAGTCGCCGTGGACGATGGCTGCAGGGCCCTGTTCCGGCACCGCTGCGGACAGCCGACCGTGGACCTCGTCCAGGAGAGGGAGCTCACGGGTGCGGGTCTGCTGCAGCTGGCCGTGCCAACGGCGCAGTTGGCGTTCGAGGTAGCCCTCACGACGCGACAGGTCGCCGAGCCCGACCGCATCCACGTCGACCGCGTGCAGGCGGACCAGCACGTCGACGAGGTCCTCCGACGCAGCCCGGCGCGCATCCGGGGTCAGGACGGTCTCGGCCGCAATCGTGTCACGGACCACCTCGCCGTCCACGAAGCGCATCACGTAGAAGGGGGCGCCAGTCACCTCCACGTCGGGCTCGAAGTCCACGCATCCGGGGACCGGGACATCGGTGGCCTCCAGCGCGCTGATGATGCGGTGCTCTCGACCCATGTCGTGAGCCGACTCGATCACCCCGCTGAGCGGGGGCCGTCGGAGGATGACGCGTCGCCCGTCCGGGTCGGTGACCTGGTAGGTCAGGTTGGATCGACCACCCTCGATCACCTCGAAGGTCAGCGGTTCCGCGAGCTCCGTGCGTGCACGGATCCAGGCGGTCACCTTGGCAGCATCGATGCCCTCGGCCACGGGCCACACCTCTCCCTCACGAGATGAGCAGCCTGACACGTCACCGCCTCGCCCGCCAAGCCCGGTGGGACGCGGAACGACGTCGAGGCCAGTAGCGTGGGAGCTGCGTAGCAGCCGTCACGTACCGTGGCGGCATCGGGGGCCGTCAGCACGGCATCGACCGAAGGCACCACCGATGGGACGCCGAGGCAGCCAGCCTGCCCCGTGGCCCCCCGACGGTCTCGGCGAGCCCGATGCCGCTGAGCGGACCGTACGGACCGCTCGGACCGAACGGACCTTCCCGCCGCAGACCTTCCGGCGACGGCGTCCCCTCGGTCGGATCGGGCGGGCCGGTGTCGACCGTCTCTCGGGACGGGTCCGCTCGATGTTCGACACCGGTGGGCCGGGCTTCCGCAACCTGGCGTTCACCCACGGGCTGAGCACGGCCGCCGACACGCTGGTGGCGATCGGACTGGCGGGGACCCTGTTCTTCTCCGTGCCCTCCGCCGAGGCGCGGACGAACGTCGTGCTGTACCTGCTGCTGACGGTCGCACCCTTCGCGGTGATCGGCCCGACGCTCGGCAGGCTCCTCGACCGTGCTCCCGCATCGACCCGCACCGTGCTGGTCTCGGCGGCGGCAGGGCGGGGCATCCTGGCGTTGAGCCTCATCGCCACCTCGGGGACCATCTGGCTGCTCCCGGCCGCCTTCGGCCTGCTGGTCCTGTCACGGGTCCACATCATCACCCGCAACTCGCTGCTGCCGCTCGCCCTCGACGAGCCCCGACGGCTGGTCGAGGCCAACGCGCGCCTGGCCTGGATCGGGATGCTCACCGGTGGGCTCGGCGCGGGACTGGGTGTGGCCGTCGCGATGTTCGCCGACGTCCAAGGACCCCTGCTGCTCGCTGGAGTCGTGGCGCTCGGGGCCGCGCTGCTCGGCCGCCGCCTCCCCGCCCCGGATGGCAGTGGCATCCATCCCGTCGAGCGCGGGGCCCGGCTCCCCGAGCTGCACTTCGACCGCAGCGTGCACATGGCGCGGCTGGCGACGGCGGGTGTCCGGGCGTTCAACGGCTTCGTCGTCCTGCTGCTCGCCTTCGCGCTGCGGGAGGTCGATGCCAGCATCGCCGACTTCGGCGCGCTGCTGGGTGCCATGGGCGGTGGCTACGCGGTCGCGTCGCGGATCGTGCCAGCGATGTCGCGACGCGTCAGCGAGGAGCCGATGGTCGTCGCCGCGCTGTCGATCACCGCCGTCGCCGCCTTCGCTGCCGGGCAGTGGTTCGGGATGACCGCCGCCGCGATCACCGCCGGACTGGCGGGCTTCGCGTGGGGCACCGCCAAGCTCGCCTTCGACGGGCTGCTGCAGTCGCAGGTCCCCGCCGAACGCCGGGGCGCCGCCTTCACCCGGTCCGAGACCATGTTCTCGATCGCCTTCGTCGTCGGCGCCATCGTTCCCACGGCGATCCCGATGCCCGTCACCCTCGGGCTGGTCCTGACCGGGTTCGGGGCGCTCGCGGCACAGATCGTCTACGTCGCGGCGCTCCTCGTGCCCCCAGCACCGGTGCACGACCGCGGTCCGACGTCCGGGACCCGCACGACCGGCGACGCTCCCGAGACCACCGACGCGAGCCGCCGCACGTCCCGATCGGTACCCGCCACGCACCCGGAGGGATCAACGCGCAGCGCTGCGCCCAGCCGCAGGGCGCGCCGGGACGCGACCTCCGTGGGCGAGGCCGCCACACCGGTGTCGGAGCCCTCAGAGCCCGGCGAGCTGCCGTAGGTCGCTCTCCGGCAGTTCCGCGGACACGAAGGTGCCGTCGAGCTCGAGGACCGGGACACCACCGATGCCACGCCCCCTGTCCGCGGTCATACGCTGCCGCAACGCGACACGTGCCGCCGGGTCGCGCAACGCAGCAGCCACCTCGTCCACGTCCAGGCCGACGTCGCGAGCGATCGCAACCAGCACCTCGTCGTCGCCGAGCGCGGCGTTGTCGCTCCAGTAGGCGCGGAAGACCGCCTCGCGCCACGCGCCTCCGAGGTCGTGGGTCGCCGCCACCACCCCTACGAGGTGTGCGGCGAGCGTCGGCGGTCGCTGCGACGGGCGGCCGACCTTGAGTCCCAACGCCTCGGCGCGCTCGCGCCACCGGTCGAGCTCGTCGAGCTGGTCGAGGGTCACCGGCAGCGGGGCGTCCACACCGATCACGTCGATGCCCCGGAAGGCGACCGCCCCTCCCCCATCAGCGATCCGCTGCAGCCGCAACGCGGCGACGGTCGCTGGCAGCGAAGGGATGTCGTAGTGGAGGACGAGCATGACCGTGACGCTACCGGAGCGCCCACGGGCCCCTGGTGCCCCTGGTGCCCCTGGTGCCCCCGTGACCCTGGTGTCCCTGGTGTGGCTGGCTGGTCAGCCCGGGTCGGGGCCCGTCGCCACCGCTCGTTCGGGGTCGCTGCTCCACGCCGACCACGATCCGCTGTACAGCCGGCCCGATCTCCCGTCCACGTGCTCGAGGACCAGCAGGTCGTGGCAGGCCGTGACCCCGGATCCGCAGTAGGCGACCACCTCCACCGCGTCGAGCACCCCCGTTTCCGCGAAACGCACACGCAGCTCGTCGGTGGGTCGCAGCCGTCCATCCGCGTCGAGGTTGTGGGCGAAGGGCAGGCTGATCGCCCCGGGGATGTGTCCGGCCCGTGGATCGATCGGCTCGACGTCACCCCGGTACCGCTCGGGGTCGCGAGCATCGAGCACGACCGCATCCGGTGACCGCGACAACCTCGCGGTCAGCTCCGCATCCGCGAGCCGCTCGGACGGCCAGGGCCGCGGGGCGCGACGGACCGGTGGACGGGACACCTCGCCGTCCTCGATCTCGCCGGTCCAAGCGCCGAGCCCGCCATCGAGGACCGCTGCGGGCTGCCCGATCGTGCGGAGCATCCAGGCGAGACGGGCAGCGATCACGCCCGGGCCCTCGTCGTAGGCGACGACCACCTCGTCCTCGGCGATGCCGGCGACGCCGAGGCCACGCGCGAAGGCTTCAGGTGACGGCAGGGGATGACGGCCACAGGAGGGGCTCGGCGCATCCGCCAGTACGCTGTCGAGGTCGACGTAGATCGCGCCGGGAAGGTGCCCTTCGAGGTAGGTGTCGAAGCTCTCGCTCCCGTCCAGCGACCAGCGCACGTCCGCAAGTAGCAGCTCGTCGGCACGTTCCTGGAGCCAGACCTCGTCCACGAAGGGCGGGAGGTCAACGGGTGTCGGTACTTCGTCGCCCACAGCCTGCACACCTTCCGGTCTCGTCCCGTCGCATCGACGGCCAGCCTAGAGGGCTGGCACCGGTCCGTGTCCACCGATCCTGACACACATCGTGACACACATCCCGACATGCGAGGGGCCGGCGGGCCTTGGGCAGCCGTCCACCTCGCCCCCGGTCCCGTAGCCTGCGGCGACCTTGCACCTCGACCGGACGTCCCGACCAGCCACACCCAGTGACCCACCTCCCCACGACCACCTCCGACGACCTTCGACCCAGGAGACCCACCACGTGGACCGCGATGCGACAAGCGCCCAGGTCCGGCTCCTCGGCGACCTCCTCGGGCGCACGATCGCCGAGGTCGAAGGCGACAGCCGCTTCGAACTGGTCGAGCGCGTGCGTGCGCTGGCCGTCGAGCACCGCAACGGCGACGCGGAGGCCGGCCCGGCACTGAGCGAGCTGCTCCGGGGCATCAGCGCCGACGACGCGCTGGTCCTCGTCGGGGCGTTCGCGGCCTGGTTCCGACTCATCAACCTCGCCGAGGACCAGGCCATCGTGCGCCAACTGATCGTCGACCGCGGCGAGGCGGCTGGGGATGGCGCACCCTTCGGTGACTCGATCGCGCAGGCGATGGACCAACTGGCCGAACGCGGTGTGGCTCCCGATCGCATCGGCGAGGTGGTCCGAGGCCTGGCGATCCGACCCGTGCTCACCGCCCACCCCACCGAGTCGAACCGTCGCACGACGCTCACCAAGCTCGGCCGCGTCGCAGCAGCGCTCCGGCGACTCGACCAGGAGGCGCTGTCCCCGGAGGTCAGGGCCGACATCGAGCGCTACCTGGCGGAGGAGATCACCTCGCTGTGGCTGACGGCCGAGACCCGGACCCGGCCGCCAACGGTGATCGACGAGGTCCGCAACGGGCTGTACTGGATCGACGCGGTCCTGTTCGACCTGGTGCCTCGCCTCTACCGTGAGATGGCGGACGCGATCCAGCGCACCTACCCCGATGCCCAGGTCCCGGCGCACCGCTTCCTGCGGTTCGGCTCCTGGATCGGCGGCGATCGTGACGGCAACCCCAACGTCACGAACGAGGTCACGGAGGAGGCCCTCCGCGAGCACCAGCAGCTGGCGATCAAGCTGCTGCGGCGCAGCATCGATCGCATGCACGCCCACCTGTCGGTGAGCGCGTCGCGCGGCGCTACCGCGGCCCTGCGTGACCGGTTCGCCGACCTGCGCGAACGGCTGCCCGACGACGCCGCCGAGATCGAGGACCGCTACCCCGCCCAGCCGCATCGACAGTTCCTCGCGCTGGTCTACCGGGTGCTGCGGATGACCGAGGAGCGCGCAGGCCGCCCGTGGCGCGCCGATCGGGTCGTCGACCCTCGCAGCTACGCCCACGCCGACGAGTTCGTCGCCGATCTGCAGCTGCTGCGCGACAGCCTCCGCGCTGCCGGAGGTGCACGGATCGCCGATGGCCGGGTGCGCGACCTGCAGGTGCAGGCCGAGGTGTTCGGCTTCCACCTCGCGACCCTGGATCTGCGACAGCACGCCGACCGCCACCGCGCGGCGTTGACGGCGGTGTTCCGACGCTACGGGGACACCGACGACTACGCCTCACTGCCGGAGGAGGACAAGCTCGCGCTGTTGACCAACGAACTGTCGATCGAGCGACCCCTGACCCCGGCGGTCCTCGACTTCGACGAGGAGACCGACGCGACGCTCGGTCTGTTCCGCACGGTGCGGCGCGCCTACGAGCGGATCGGTCGTGACGCGATCGACACCTACATCATCTCGATGACCACCGCGGTCTCCGACGTGCTCGGCGTGCTCGTCATGGCGCGGGACGCGGGCTGTGCCGACGGGCTGGACGTCGTGCCGCTGTTCGAGACCGTCGACGACCTCGAGCGTGCGCCTGACGTGCTCGACCGGTTGCTGTCCACGTCGTCGTACCGCGAGCACCTCGTACGCCGGCACAACCACCAGCAGGCGATGATCGGCTACAGCGACTCCAACAAGGACAGCGGCTACCTCGCCGCCACCTGGCAGCTGCAGAAGGCCCAACGGGCGCTCGCCGCGGTCGCGGATGCCCACGGTGTCGCCCTGACCCTGTTCCACGGCCGCGGCGGCTCCATCGGACGCGGCGGCGGGCCGACCAACGCGGCGATCCGGGCACAGCCACCGGAATCGGTCAGGGGCCGGTTCAAGATGACCGAACAGGGCGAGGTCATCGCTGCGCGCTACCGCGACCGAGCCCTCGCTCACCGCCACCTCGAACAGGTGGTCAACGCGGTGCTGGTCACCGCACGCCCCGACNGGAGCAACGGGACCACCGAACGGGCCGACGCCGTCGTGGATGAGCTCGCCGCCTCGTCCCGCGAGGCCTACCACGACCTCGTGCGCGGAACCCCCGAGCTGATCGACTACCTCAACGAGGCCACCCCGTTGTCCGCGATCGGCGAGCTCAACATCGCGTCCCGGCCGGCTCGACGCCAGCCTGGCCGCGAGATCGACGACCTCCGGGCGATCCCCTGGGTGTTCGCCTGGACGCAGTGCCGCATGCACCTGCCGGCCTGGTACGGGATCGGCTACGCGCTGCACACCTGGGCCGAGGACGACGAGGAGCGCTGGGCAGAGCTCCGCGAGATCACCCAGGCCAACCCCCTCCTGCGGGTCGCCTTCGACAACGTCGAGATGTCGCTGGCGAAGTCGGATCTGCGGATCGCCGAGGACTACGCCAGGCTGGCCCGACCCGAGATCCGCGACGTCGTCCTGCCGCGGCTGCGCGAGGAGCACGACCGAACGATCAGCGGGCTGCTGCGGATCACCGGGCACACCGAGCTCCTCGGCCACGACCCCGACCTGCAGGACATCCTCCGACTTCGTGACCCCTACCTCGACCCCCTGCACCTCCTGCAGGTCGCGCTGCTCGGGCGGCTGCGGGAGGAACGCGACGACGAGGTGGCGGCGACCCTGCGCCAGGCGGTGCTCGTCGCCACGAACGGGATCGCCGCGGGGCTGCGCAACACCGGCTGACCTCGGTCGCGGGCCTCGCGAGGACACGCCTCTCGTCGGTCGGCCCGACCGAGGCCAGCCGCCGGGCCGCGACCGAGCGTGCCCGAACCCGCCTACGGGGTCGACGGTCCCCCGGTTCTGGGCCTTCCGCCCCGCTTCATCCAGCGCGCGGAGGCGTACGTTCGGTGGTGTCGAGGAGGTGTCCCAGTGGTCCGCAGCGTCCGTACGTTCCTACCCGCCGTAGGCGATCCTGCTGCCCTCGCGCGTGCCTTCGATGGCGACCCTCAGCGGTGGTTGCCTGCGGCCCGCCAGGAGGGATCCGACTCGTGGCGCATCACCGCGCAGGCCGGCTCCCTGTCACGTCCCGTGCTCGCGACGGTCGGCTCGCCCTGGCGTGCCGGTCGGACCCGGTGGCGCACGCTCAGCTGGGATCCCGTGCATGACGAGGGTGGGACCACGGGGCTCGACCGGTTCCTGCCATCGCTCGACGGCGAGCTCGGACTCCACCTGCGGCGTGGGGGGCCGTCGACGCTGCTCCTGGACGCCCGCTACCACCCGCCTGGCGGTTCGGTCGGCGCCGCCGTCGACGCCCTGGCCCTCTCACGGGTCGCGCGGGACACCGTGGAACGCTTCCTCGAGGAGGTGGTCGCCAGGCTCACCGCCGAGGCCCTGCTGCTGGGCCACCCCACGTCGTCACAGACCTCAGCTACACAGTCCTCAGCTACAGGGGACCTGCCAGACGACCACCGTGCCGGAACCGTCCCCGCGTGAGTCGAAGCGGCAGCTCCCTCCGAGCGTGGCGGCCCGCTCGCGGAGGTTGTTGAGGCCGAACCCGCCACGGGGAGCCTCCCCGATCCCCACGCCGTCATCGGCCACGCGCAGGCGTAGCGAGCGGCTGTCGCCCGCGAGCTCGACCTCGATGTCCTGCGCGGATGCGTGCTTCGCGACGTTGGTCAGCACCTCACGGACGACGGGGATCAGGTGTTCCGCGACGGTGCCGGTAACGACGGTGTCGAGGGGCCCCTCGAACCGGACGCGAGGTGGCTGAGCGAGCATGGGCGCCACCTCCTCGATGACCTCGAGGATCATCGACCGCACGCTACGGGCCCGGTCAGTGCCCGACTGCAGCGCGAAGATCGTGGACCGCACCTCCTTGACCGTCGTGTCGATGTCGTCGACCGCCTGCTCGAGCCGCGCGACCAGGTCGGGGTGGCCTTCCGCCCGTCGGATCGTCGCCTGCAGGGACAACCCCGTCGCGAAGAGACGCTGGATCACCGTGTCGTGCAGGTCGCGACCGATCCGCTCGCGGTCCTCGACCAGCGACAGCCGCTGGAGGGACTCCTGCGCACGCTCGTAGGTCCACAGGAAGCTGACCTGTGCCCCGTACCCGGCGAGTTGACGCTCCTCGTTGGACGTGAAGGGACGCGCCCGGCTGACCCCGATGGCGGCGACCACCTCGTCGCCCGCGTGGATCGGGACCCACAGGACCGCGCCGTCCAGGAACGGGCCGTACTCGTCACGGACCACCTCGCCCGACCGCAGCGAGCGCCAGGCGGGCGGGGCCGGGGCCGAGGTGAACCCGGGTTCGGGTGCGTTCCCGGCACTCGAGAGCACCCAGAGCCCTTCGTCGTGGGCCTCGACGAGACACGCCGCATCCGCTTCGACCAACCCACCCGCGAACCCGACCATCCGCTCACGGACCGTCGTCGTCGGCTCCCCGGCCAACACCGCCCGCGACAGCTCGAGCACCGCGTCACGCCACGCCTCGCGTCGCTGCACGTCGTCGTAGAGGCGGGCGTTCTCGATCGCGGCACCGGCGACGGCAGCGAGCCCGACCACCAGGTGTTCGTCGTCCTCGGTGAAGGGTTGGCCGTCGCGCTTCTCGGTCAGGTAGAGGTTGCCGAAGGCCTGGTCCCGCACCCGGATCGGTGCGCCGAGGAACGCCTGCATCGGTGGATGGTGGTCCGGGAACCCGTAGGAGCGGGGGTGCTCCGAGAGGTCGTCGAGACGCAGCGGGTGGGGTTCCTCGATCAGCAGGCCGAGGACCCCTTGGCCCTGGGGAAGCTGGCCGATCCGGTCCGCGGTCACCTGGTCGATGCCGTGGTGGACGAAGTTCTGCAGCGCGTCACCGTCCTCGGCGATCACACCCAAGGCGCCGTAGCGGGCGTCGACCAGCGCGCAGGCTGCCTCGACGATGCGCCGCAGGATCGTGTCCAGATCCAGGTCACCGGTCACCAGCAGGACGGCGTCCAGCAGCCTCGACACGCGAGGATCCACGTCGACCACATCACTCCGAACACGCAGAACGTCTCGACAGAGTCTAGCCTCGCGTCCCAGACGACCCGGAGGTGGCGGACGTGACCACGCGCGTGTTCCTGCTCGACGACCATGAGGTGGTGCGCCGAGGGCTCAAGGAGCTCATCGACGCCGAGGACGACCTCGAGGTCATCGGTGAGGCCGGGAGCGCCGGGATGGGGTTGGCCAGCATCTCCACGACCAACCCCGACGTCGCCGTGCTCGACGTCCGCCTCCCCGACGGCAACGGGGTCGAGGTCTGCCGCGAGGTCCGCGCACGCAACCCGAAGATCGCCTGCCTGATGCTCACCTCCTTCAGCGACGACGAGGCGCTCTTCGACGCCATCATGGCCGGTGCTGCCGGCTACCTGCTGAAGGACGTCAAGGGCAACGACCTGGTCGACGCGATCCGCCGGGTCTCGGTCGGTGACTCGCTGCTCGACCCGGCGCTCACCGGCAAGGTGCTCGAGCGGCTGCGCAAGGGCGACGAGGAGGACCCACGGCTCACGTCGCTGTCGGAACAGGAACGCCGCATCCTCGAACTGATCGCCGAGGGGCTCACCAACCGGCAGATCGCGGAACGGATGCACCTCGCCGAGAAGACCGTGAAGAACTACGTCTCGAACCTGCTCGCCAAGCTCGGTATGCAGCGGCGGACCGAGGCGGCCGTCTTCTACACCCAACTCGATCACGACGAGTGAGCACGACCACGGATCACGACCAGCCAGCCATGGCCACAACCCCAGCGTCCTGACCACGACCAGCCGCGATCGTGGCGCAGCGTGAAGGTCCCGCACGGTCGGGCCCTGCGGCCCTGCCCCGGCGCCCTGCGGGGCGCCACCCTCGTAGCTATCGCTCGCGGATGGCGCTCACACGCGGATGGAGCCGACATGACCGATCCCCAGGACAGCAGCGCGCCGACCGACCGTCACGGCCTGGAGGTGCTGCCCCTCGCTCAGTGCCTGTCGCTGCTGCGGAGCCGCCCGCTCGGCCGCCTCGCCTACCTCGACGGAGGGCAGCCGACGGTCGTGCCGGTCAACCACCTCGTCCACGGCAACAGCGTCGTCGTACGCAGCCTCTCCGGGGGCAAGCTCGACGCCGCGATCGTCGGGCAGCCCGTCGCGTTCCAACTCGATGACCACGACCCCTCCCGCGGCACGGGATGGAGCGTGCTGGTCCGCGGCCGCGCCGACCTGATCGACGACCACGAGCAGATCGTCCGGTTCGCCAGTGAACTCGACAGCTGGGCGATCGACGACCCGGCGACGGGCACCTGGATCCGCATCGTCGGCGACGAGATCTCCGGACGCCGCCTCGCCCGACAGGACTGACCGAGCGGGTCGCTCCCCTGCGCGGCGTGCACCGAGCGCGCTCCGGTGCCGTCGAGGGCACGCTCATGGGGCCACAAGTCCCACGGACGTCGGGACGCTTCGCCCTGCCATCGCGACACGATGAACGTTTGGCTGCGAACTGACCTTTCCAGCCTGGTGCGAAGCGTCATGCTGGCCTGTGCCCACCAACCACCCCCGAGGAGAACCACGTGAACGAAGCGAGCGAGGGACGCACGATGGGAGCGATCGCCACCGCGGTCGTCGCCCTGGTGGCCCTGGTCCTGTCCGCCGGCGCGCTGATCATCGCCGCCGGCAGCGGACCGGGTGGTGCCGCTCCCGCAGCCTCCGCTGGAAGCGGGGATACCGCCGCCGAGACCGTCGCCGTCGAACTGAGCGAGTTCGAGATCTCACCGTCCAACATCGAGATCGCCGCTGGAGGGACCCTGGAGGTCACCAACATCGGTGCGGTGGAGCACGACCTCGCGGTCACCGGGACCGACGTCGCCACGCCGATGCTCGCCGCGGGTGAGAGCGCGACGCTCGAACTCGGGGACCTGGCACCCGGCGTGTACGACCTGCTGTGCACGGTGCCCGGCCACGACTCTGCCGGGATGATCGGCACCCTCACGGTCGTCGGCGAGGATGGCGCGACCGGAGCCGCTGGCGAGGCCGACGGTCACGCGGACCACGGCGCCGCCGAGGAGGACTGGGACGCGCTCGACGCGGCGATGCACGACAGCATCATGGCCTACCCGGCGGAGACCGAAGGCGTCGGCAACCAGCCGCTCGAGCCCGAGGAGATCCTCGACGACGGCACCAAGGTCTTCCGCCTGGTCGCCGAGATCTTCGACTGGGAGGTCGAGCCCGGCCGGATCGTCGAGGCGTGGGGCTACAACGGACAGGTTCCCGGGCCCATGATCAAGGTCGACGTCGGCGACAACGTCCAGGTCATCGTGGAGAACGAGCTGCCGATGGGTACCGACGTGCACTGGCACGGCGTGCGCGTCCCCCACGACCAGGACGGCGTCGCTCCGCTGACCCAGCCGCTGATCGAGTCCGGCGACACCTTCGTCTACGAGTTCGAGGCGAGCGAGCCCGCGATCGGGATGTACCACCCCCACCACCACGGCCAGATGAAGCTACCGAACGGGATGTTCGGCGTGTTCCAGATCGGTGACCTCGGCACGGATCACCCCCTGCCGACCGGGCGCACGATCAGCGGCAAGGAGATCCCCGAGGACATCGACATCGTCCAGGAGATCCCGATGGTCCTCAACGACGCCGGTGCGATCGGGTACTCGATCAACGGCAAGGGCTGGCCGGCCACCGAGCCGATCGTCGTCGAGGAGGGCGACTGGTTCGTCGTCCACTACTACAACGAGGGTCTGCAGATCCACCCGATGCACCTGCACCAGATGCCGCAGCTGGTCTTCGCCAAGGACGGCTTCGCGCTGGAGGCACCGCAGTGGGAGGACACGGTCAACGTCGCCCCTGGTGAGCGCTACTCGGTGCTGATCCAGGCGACCGATCCCGGTGCCTGGGCCTTCCACTGCCACATCCTCACCCACGCCGAGCGTCACGAGGGCATGTTCGGCATGGTCACCGCCCTGATCGTCGAGGAGGCCTGAGCCGGCCCAGACACCACTTCGGGGTGGCGCGACCCTCCCTCCCGCGCCAGCCCGATCCACGCCCGAGCCCCGTCCGCCCACCCGGACGGGGCTCGGGTACGTCGTGACCGATCGGCGGTGGCTGGGAGCATCCCGCGTCGGTCGATACAGTGTCTGGTGCGGCGCAGATCGGCGCCGCGCGACACCCGGGGAGCTCGGGACAGCCGGGCTGAGAGGGTGACCACCGACCTCCACGGCACCACGCCGCGGTCGAGCGTCATCGACCCGCGGAACCTGAGCTGGGTAATGCCAGCGGAGGGAGGTGCCCGGTGGGTCCGTCCTCACCGACCGAGCCCGGCAAGGACCGACGGCCCGACACGTCCGCGACGTCACACACGGTGATCGTGCTCGCCGGCGGCGACACGGTCGCCACCTCGCTGGCCGCGTACCTCCCCGACGACGCGATCGTGATCGCCGCGGACGCCGGCTTGGCGAGCGCGACCCCGCTCGGACTGACGGTCGACCGCATCGTCGGCGACCTGGATTCGGTCGACCCACAGCTGCTGGCGGAGGCGCGGGCAGCGGGCATCCCCGTGGACGAGTACCCGCAGGACAAGGACCGCACCGACCTCGCCATCGCGATGGATGCGGGCCTCGACCACACCCCCCAGCGGATCGTGGTGGTCGGTGGCCACGGCGGCCGGCTGGACCACCTGCTCGGCAACGCCGCCCTCCTCGCCTCATCGGCCTACGCGGACGTCGAGGTGGTGGCGCTGATGGGCTCGGCGCGCGTCACCGTCGTCCACGGGGCACCCGAACCCGTCCCCACAGCCCTCTCCGGCGAGGAGGGCGAGCTCGTCAGCCTGCTCCCCTTCCACGGCCCGGTGGAGGGCATCACCACCACCGGCCTGCGGTTCCCGCTCCACGAGGCGTCGCTCGCCGCTGGTTCGTCCCTGGGCATCAGCAACGAGTTCTCCGCCTCCGACGCGAGCGTCACGGCGCGGTCGGGCGTGCTCCTGGCCGTCCAACCCGGGCGACCCTGAGGCCCGGGCGACCCTGAGGCCCGGGCGACCCTGAGGCCCGGCCAACCCTGAGGCCCCTTGCGACCTGGACATCCCTGAGGAGGATCGATGCGAACCCTGCCCACCGC